>Ga0078972_1002282_pt1 | contig 64560 bp, 44 predicted proteins | sample YelNatPaOPGAMG01_FD_67568 | JGI IMG/M metagenome (GOLD analysis project Ga0078972, IMG submission 67568) | Hot spring thermophilic microbial communities from Obsidian Pool, Yellowstone National Park, USA - OP-RAMG-01 (SPADES assembly) (version 2) | ecosystem: Environmental > Aquatic > Thermal...
TGAAATACACCCTGTTTGTCTCTTTATCATAGTAACTCCCCATCCCACCCCTTGCCCCCATACCCTTATTCATCTCACCCCATCTATACACCGCAAGCATACTCCCCAGATTTATCGCCATAACACCATCCATCATACCCCTGTCACTCCTCCCTCCAAATCCGTATAGCATATCCCTCTTCTCATCATAGACAAATACTAAATCACTTATCCACTCTATATCAAGCCAGCTCCCACTCCCCATTGCATTCTCTACACCCCTCTTTATCAGCATACCATTGTCAAAATCAAGAATATAAGCATCCTTCTTGAATACATCCCCATATCCAAAGCCATCGATGATATACAGATTATTCCTCTCTTTGTTATATACCACTACTGCGTCTCTTACCTTCGGGAATTCCTCCTGTGAGATATTTGGAGACTGATACTTATATACATTTGCCACACTTATGTCATCGTTGAACCACACAATATACAGGTCATTCCTCACCCTGTTCTCTCCATCCACACCACCATATACAAACACCACCTCCCTCTCCCTATCATCATCACTTATACCCAACTTCTTTAGACTCGATACATTTGTGTTTATACTATAGTATCTCAATCTATCAGGTATATAATATCCGTTTGCTGCTATAAGGGTATTGTTTTCTCTTTCATAAAATTTATTTATCACATCCCTCTCAGGGTCATACACCGCTATTATCTTCTCATTATATCCAATCCCATCTCTTGGGTCCAATAAAACTAAATTTTTGAAATGATATCCCCCAGCAATACGATCATCTATATGTGAAACCTTGTTTTCTATTGTATCTATTGTACTGAGACTCCCTCCACCCTCTCTTGCTGAAAAGAAACACTCATACTTTACATCATCTTTTATATACTCCCACTTCTCCTTAGGATAGGGTGAATATAAATCATATGATACCACTCTTCCAAGATACTGACCATCGGATTCCCTCCTGTTGTACCCTATACCCAGCTGTGTGTAGATTTTATCAGTTGCCTGCTTATTCTTAATTGTTATAGGAACTCCTTCATTGAACCATACATTTACCCACTTACCGTCTTTTATTTCACCTTTCTCCTCAAGGTTATAGAAGGTGTAGGTATTATAGTCCCATACACTATTAAAATCATAAGTAATCAATGGAGAAAACAGACTACTGACAAATCTTTTTACATCAGGATATATCTTACCTGAACAGTACTTTGAGTTATCAAAGAGATACCTATATGAATATCCATCAATGATTTTGTATTTTTTCCCTGTTGGTATCTTATAATCAGTATTATCACTAAGTTGATAACAGAAGGCGTTGTTATCCAGTTGTTGATATTCACCGGTGGAGGGATTATATGTCCATACACCATTTGTAGTAATCGGATTGTAATAACGAAATTTTCTATTTAGAGGATCTGGTTTGAAATCCACTGGATTACCATTAGTATCATATAGAGGACATTTTTGTAAACTTCTGCAGACATCAATTGATTGCCCATTACTCAGTTCACACTTACACACACCTATTGACACATCCAATCCCTTATTTATCAGGGCAAATTTTTCAGGATGTGCCCTTTGATAATCAGTAAATACAAAATCACTACAGCCTTTTAAGTTTACAGGATCATCACAACTAACAAAGTGTCTACCTTCCGTTATTCCAAATCTAATTGTCTCGCCTATATTGCTTATCTTCTTAATTTTCCCCTGTATTGAGTCACCTGTACAGGTTATACACCGAACTATATTATTCTCGTGCCAGCAGTAAAAACTTCGATCTATTATCTCTTCCTTGCGAGCCTTCTCATATAGAACCAAATCATTTATTATCGATGTTTTACCCTCACATATATCACTCAGACCATTATCATTGCTGTCTTCCTGGCTATTTTGCTTCCACCAGGGATTGTAGAACCATCTATAACATTGGTTATTATCAATTCCTCTAAAATTTATTTGGTTTATGCAATAATTTGTAAAATAATATTCTCCTGTTTCATTCTTATCAAAATTATTCGTTGAGCATAAATCTATCCTACACTCTCTTTCACAAAAATCATCCACATTATATACTCCCGTTCTCATAAACTTCCATAACCCAATATCTCCGCAACTTCCTATTAAATCAGGATTATATATATCCCCTAATATAGTCTTCGTTTTTGTAAAGTTTAACTCCCTAATCTTCCTCCCGCAGAATGATACCCCCTCTATATTTCTAAAATTTTCTATCTTATCATTTATCTCATTTATCTTCTTTATAAAATATTGAGCCCTCTCTTTACACTCATTTATACAAGCTGTAATATCTGTTTTCTCATATCCATCTTTAGTTCTAACACTATAAAAATCAGCATATCCATCCATATCAAGGTCAAAAGACAATTTAGAATTGAAATCATTTGAGTCCCATATCCGCATAATATTTGGACTCTCATCACCTTTTGGTATTGAGTAAAACCCATCCCCATCCCTGTCATTGTCACAGGCATCCGCTATTCCATCTCTATCAATATCACTCTGGGAAATATTGAATATATGAGGACAATTATCACACATATCTCCCACTAAATCACCATCCCTATCCTCTTGAAGTGGATTATAGTATTTATCATCGGGAGGAAATGAAGTTGCTACATAATCTTCAGGTGGTGCACAATTGTCACATGCATCCCCTACTCCATCAAAATCTCTGTCAACTTGATCAGAATTGTAGGTATATGGGCAGTTGTCAAAGGCATTTATTATTCCATCTCCATCATCATCTCTTGTCGCCCAGCCACTCTTATCATCATCTATCTCTGTCCCCTCTATTACTACCATTGAGCCAATTTTACCTATATCTTTGTAAGACCCCCATCCTCCGGTTGATGGGTCTAACTCTCCCCAGGAATTTTGAAATATAAAACTCTCTGAATTATCATTCCAACCAATTAGTAGAATTGCATGCCCGGGTACATCTACCATAATAGGCCTGTCCTGTAGAATTACATCCTTTATGCAATACTCCTTACATATATTTTTATCTGAGAAATTACTACAATCGCATACTAATTCATATGCCCTTTTTGCTTTATACCTCAATCTTTTATCTGCTGTATACGGATAAACTAAACACATATTTGAATAGAATGAATCGTTAAAATTTATGTTATCATAAATATATTCTACTTCACCAGTTTCAGGATTTTCTATCTTTCTTGCGGGGCATTCATAATGATTAGGTTCACCTCTATTCATGCACCTCTCTTCTACCTCCTGATATGGACAATCTATCCTCTCTTTGTATCTGTATTTAACAGTCTCCATTCTCATATAGTTATCAAGTATAAAACTCACTCCTCCACCTGCCCCACAGGGTTGACATCGCCTCTCATTCTTTCTACATTTACAATTATTCTCACTCTCGCAATCACCATTCTCCTTGCATTCAAGTGAACACTGAGTAACAATTTCATATATATGTAAATAAGATTGATTTGCAGACTTCGAATTTATACACTCTTCACAAGATTGTTTCCTCTGATTTATAAACCAGCACTGATATGGATATATTGAAGATAGCATAAACGGACTATGGCTGTAATTTGGATTAGGATTAGTCCCAAGATAATCTCTCATAAGAGAGTACCTTAATCCATTTATTATTGCATGGAGCCAGCAAGTCCCTTCAAATTGGCTTGAGGGTCCATAGCCATATTTGTCAGCAAGAGAGTATCTACCAGGGTATGCCTTATGCTCTGCCTTTACAATGTATTTGTCAAGATTAGCTATAATTTCCCTCCACTCATTTTCCTCTCTTTCTGTCAAGAAACGAAAATCATCGGCTAAGCCCTCTATTAACCCTATAAATAAAAAGATGCAGAGAATTATTACCTTTTTACTCATATCACCCTCCTTGTTAAAATTTTTCTCTTCTTAATTTTCTCCCTAACTTTCATAAATCATATTATACTAAAAAAAAAAAAGTTGTGTCAAGAAAATGTCGATTCTACTAGCACACCCCGTCTGTCTTCAGCAGACACCCATCTATGAGACGGAATTTTCAATTATTATGAAAACTTTTTTAGAAAGAAGTTTTCATATTGCGGGGGTGGGCGAAAGCCCATGAATGTTTATCCATTTTACAATAATTCACATAATTATTGCATCCAAAGAAAGCACTGCTAATAACGAATTTTCCAAGGGAGTACTTATTTGACTGGACTATTTGCTCAGTAAATCCGACTCAAATAGAAGGATATATGCAACCACATATCTCTCATCCCCCGCCATCAGACCGTCTAAATATCCAACAGTCCTGTAGCTACTATCCTGAATGCTACCACCTCTTATATATCCAAGAGTTTTATAGGAAGAGTCCCTGATAGTCCCGTCCTTGAAATACCCTCTAGTTCTGAAAGATGAGTCCTTGATAGTACCATTCACATCTACATAACCTTTTGTGCGATAAGTGGCATCCTGAACCGTCCCATCCTTTTTGAGATACCCGATTGTCTTATAAGAAGAGTCCTTGATGGTCCCATCCTTCTCAAAATAGGTATGAGTGGAGTAATTACTCAATTTAAGCGTGATTCTATTCACAAACACCTGACCCCCAAAGACAGCAGAAGAGATTAAGAAAAACAGGATAAAATAACCGGCTGATCTCATCTCTCTGATTACTTCTTCCTCTTGAGCGTCGTAATTATCTTACTCTTTGCCAGGTTATTTGTACCGGGTCTTTCGTATTCCTCAATCAAAGCCTTTATATCTTCAAAAATACCCTTCTCAATCTCTGCGATCTTTGCCTGTATTTCCGGGTTGTTATTTGCCTTTAGTTCGAGTTCCATCTCCAGATCCGCCGCTACGCCCCTTTTCATCCTGATTACCTTCTCCTCTTTCTCCTTGAGCATCCTCAGTACCTCACTCTTCGAGATAACCTTCCTTGTGGTAGTCATAAAACCTCCACTCTTTTTATTATATAATTGAATCGAAAGTCGTCAAAAAAATAGCCAGCATTTATTTCCCTTTTAGATCTATCTGGATAGTCTTTGTTTCTCCCTCCCCGATCTGTACCTTTCTGACCTCTTCATTATATCCATCTGCTACTACCTTTATAGTATGTGTACCGGGAGGGATTTGTTTTGTCAGTGTGGGCATATTACCCGCCTGTACCCCGTCAATATAAATAGTGAGGTCTGCATCTGTCGGCCTGACCTGAATTACAACTTTGCCAGGCTCCTGAGATGCTACCTCCTTCTTTGCCTTTGTCTTTTCTGCTTCCTCCTTCGCCTTCGCCATAGCCTTTTCCTCCTTCACCTTCTTCTCCATTTCTACCTCCGCTCTCTTCTCCTTCTCTGCCTCTTTCTTAATCTCCGTCCTGGTAACTATCTTAACCTGTTTCTCACCCTTCACCTTCTTACCTGTAAGAGGAAGCACCTGAGGCTCCTCTTCCTTCCCTTTACTCTCCTCGACCTTCTCCTCTGCTACCTTTTGAGGCTCTACCTTCTGAGGCTCTTCCCTCTTCTCCTCAGCCTTCGCCTCAGGCTGTACCTCCTTTGGCGCCTCCGCTACCTTCTTCTCCTCTGATGGCACCGTCTTTTCAGCCTCATGTCTCTGCGGGGTGGCAACCGGAACGCTCTCAGGGGTAAGATCCTGCTTTGTAATCACCCTCGAAACCTCGTGACTCCTGACAAATATTTTAGGTGCATATTGAGGGAATAGATAGAAAAATACCATAACAGCGACTATGATGAAGAGAAATATAGATATAAACACCCAGACACGAGAAGTCTTCTTTATACTGGAGACATCTGTGGATCTGACGATCTCCTTGATCTTGACAATCCCTGTATTATCCTCAAGAGGTTGCCCCGGCGGCAGGTATTCAAATATATATTGAGCCTGCTTCTCGTCCCTCTGTATCTCTCCCGATTTTGGCTTTTCCATCTCCTTTTGCATTATCTCCGCCAGAGTCGATGGCTTCTCCTCTACTACTACCTTTTTTTCCTCCTCCTTTACGGGGATAGGCTCCTCTTTCTTTGCCTCTGCCTCATGTTTTGCCATAATCTCTGAGAGAGCAGGTGTAGAAGGCATATCATGTATTGATATCTGAACCTTTGGCTCCAAGACCTCTACCTTTGGGGTTGGAGTCATAGTCTCCTGTGTCTCAGTCATAACTTTTGGCTCAGATACCTTTACCGATGGAATCTCCCCTGAACCCTTTACCTCCTTCTGCTCCTCAACCTTCTTCTCACCCGACTGAGGCCTCTGAGACTTGATCTTCTCTAAAAGCTTCTGTATGAGCATCTGTGATGTAGGACTGAGTTTTAAAAATTTTACTCTGACACCCCTTCTCCCCTTCTCCGAATCTACCTCAGGACCAATTACCTCAGCCAGGGCATCAATTATCTTCACATTCTCCTTCTGACCGAAGGTCTTAAGCCTGTATTCTATCTTGACCCTGGTTCCGACAGGCAGGATCGAATCCGATGGGACAAACATCTCACTCTCAGATAAAATACCAGTCTGCAATTGTATAAATTGTGAGATATTCTCGTTCACAGGGTTTAAGTTTAGAATAACTGTCTGATTTCCATTACTCTTTTCGTCTTGCATTTTCAACTCCGATTATATAAATACTCAACAGGTTTTAAATTAAACCTATATAAATAGGTTGTCAAGGAATTAGATATATGAAATATATAATATCGGAAAATACTGAAATCACCTTAAATGAAGAATCCGTGGTCGCCATCGGTAACTTTGACGGGGTTCACATTGCCCACCAGCGACTGATAAAGGAGGCAATAGACTTTGCAACCAGATCCAGAATGCAGTCTGTTGTGCTGACATTCAGACCCCATACGGCACACCTGTTTGACAGATTTGGTTCCCCTCACCTGATTATGAGTTATGAGGAGAAGATTGAGGAGATAGGGAGACTGGGTGTAGACATTATAATTGAACAGAGGTTTGATGAGATATTTGCAAACCTCTCAAGGGAGGAATTCCTCTCAGGTTATATGAGACAACTTCAAACAAGGGCTATATTTATAGGGTTTGATTTTAAATTCGGCAGGGATGGAACATCAAATACAGAGCATCTACTGGAATTTGGCAGAAAGACGGGAGTATTCATATATGTTCTAAAACCACAATTACTTCTTGGTACTACAATAAGTTCTACCAAGATCAGAAACCTCTTAATGGAGGGGAATATCGAGCTGGCAAACCAGTTTCTCGGGAGGAGATACTACATCAGCGGGAGTGTCATACCAGGGAAGATGCTGGGGAGATCACTGGGATTCCCAACGGCAAACATACCGATAGTTAATCGTCTATCTCCAAGGGAAGGGGTCTATCTAACTAACACCATCATAGAGGGGATGAGATATAAATCAGTCTCAAATGTAGGAAGGACATCTCATAACAAAGAGATAACCCTTCTCGAGACGCACATACTCGATTTCGATGGCGAATTGTATGACAAAAGAGTAAGAGTCGAATTTATAAAATTCCTCAGACCTGAGATAAGATTCTCATCTATGGAGGAACTGGTATCAACCATAAAAAAAGACATAAACACCGCAAGAATGATATTCGGAGAGATGAGTGAGAGTAATTAGAAATATATACGAAGCCCTGAAACTGTTTTTCAAGTCAATAGTGGATCTAATCAGGGATAACGGTATGGTGTATGCAGCAGCCACCTCCTTTTATTTCCTCGTGAGTTTCTTCCCGGTAATCCTGATTATTGTGTATGTCTCCGTATCCACCCTGAACTTCTTCTACAGGGGTGTAAATATATCAGAGATATCAATGAGCCTCTTTAAGTATATCAAGGAGATTTTACCATTCTTACCTGACACCCTCGTACAGGAACTTACACGAATAATCAGGAGTTATAAGAGTGTGGGACTGGCGGGGCTCATTGCCCTTCTGTTCTCATCTACGGCTACTGCCGAGTCCCTCATTCAGGCCGCCCGAACCATATTCAATTCCCAGAAGACACACTATGTAATCACCAAGATCATAACTATCGCCTTCGTATTAGGGGTAGGTATACTCCTTGCCATCTTTCTGGCGATAACCTCCTTCGTCTCCAATCTCCTCGCAAGCAACCTGCCTTCTGTATATAAATTCTTCTCCATCTACAAGGGGAGTCTCCTCTTCTCCACAATACTACCTATCATACTGATATTTATATCATACACTGTCATCACCTATCTAATAGTGCCTGTTAAAGCGGGTTTTAAGAGGATCGGGAGGGTGGGGATATTCTTTACATTCTTTTTTATGCTTGCGAAGATACTCTACGGATTTTACCTGAAAAACATTACAAAGATGACCATCTTTTACGGGAGTATATCCGCCCTTGTAATCCTCGTATTGTGGGTCTTTTACATAACCACTCTCTATCTCGTATCCCTTGAAATCATTAAAAATATGTCATCAAATCATAGCAACCACAGGTGAGAAGAATGGATATAATACTATCTGCAACCCTCGGGCTCGGACTCTCAATGGACTGCCTCGCTGTGGCCTCCTGTTATGGATTACAGGCACCAAAGAACAAAAAACTTATGATAGAACTCGGGGTATATTTCGGGGTATTCCAGATGGTTATGCTACTTGGCGGGAGTCTGCTCGGGGAAGTCTTAGCAAGAATAGTATATCACTATGCCAGATGGATCTCCTCCCTTATACTGTTAGGCATCTCAGTGAAGATGTTTATTGAAGGTATCAGAGGTGAGGAGGTCTGTTATGAGAATGACAGATTGAGAATATTGTATCTATCATTTGCAACGAGTGTAGATGCCCTCCTTGCAGGATTTGCCTTCTCAATGATAAGGGGGGGAATCATATATACCTCAATTATTGTAGGGTTGATGAGCTTCCTGATAACCATAGCAGGCTTTTTGACAGGCAGAGTGTTATACTACACCATCGGCAGGGCATCTCAGTTTGTAGGTGCATCTATTCTCCTCTTTATTGCGATTAAATCGATATTCTCCGATTGAGAAGATGGACTTGGACAATAAAACAAGAGAACTCCTGTTCAATAAAAGGCTTCACCTGATAACAGGCAAGGGTGGTGTGGGTAAATCCGTCGTATCCCTCGCCCTCGCCCTGACTCTCAAGCGGACGAGGAAGAGAGTACTATTTGCCCAGATGAGCCCTGTGGAGTCGGAGAAGGTCTCAAATGTGGAGATATTCGATAAATTCAGAGACAGAGTCACCGGTCTGGACTATATCTATATCGAACCTGCCTCCGCCCTCGAGGAATACGGGATGATGATACTAAAATTCAGGCGACTCTACAAAATGATATTCGAGGACACAATGGTCAGGAGTTCCATCAGGGCTATACCATCCCTATCATTCTTGCTCCTGATCGGAAAACTCTGGTATTACTGTACAAAGAAAAGATCCAGTGGAGAATATGTATATGACTATGTGGTGGTTGATGCCCCATCCACAGGTATGGCCATTTCGATGCTCAATCTCCCGCATATCATAAACGATGCCGCACCCCCAGGGCCTCTCAGGGATCGCGCCCTCGATATAGAGAGGATGCTGACCGATAAAAATACAACCTCAGTACACATAGTCACCACCTGCGAGGAGACACCGATAAATGAGGCAATCCAGCTATACAATGTCATAGGCCAGAGGCTATCCATACAGATGGGGCTACTCTTCATAAATCAGTATGAAGCCCTTGATAAGGGGGATGTCGAATATATCGAGGCCAACAGGGATAAACTCCCCTCTTCAATCTACAATTGCATACTCAGGAAGATGAGAGACATAGAATACAGACAGAGAGAATATGAGAGGCTATTGAGGCATATCACCATACAGGACTCAAGGATAGTTCGTATCCCCTTATTTGAAGATAGATTTGATGCATACAGAGTAATAAAGGACATCTCAGAATTTATGGAGCGACACATTGAACACCAGGATCAGTAGTATATTATCAGAGAGGACTCTGGTTCAGACCCTGGGCTCCGGTGGAGTAGGAAAGACCTCTCTATCTGTAGTTCTGGGGATATTTGCCTCGCACCTGGGGAAAAAGACCCTCGTAATCACCATAGACCCTTCAAAGAGGCTTATGGACACACTCAAAATAAGCTCAGATAAGGATATACAATATGTAAAAGAGTTCAAGTTTGATGCGATGATGATAGATGTAGAGAAGTGCTGGAATCTGATACTCTCAAGATACGCCAGTCCATCGACATACAGCAAGATTGTAAAGAATAGATTCAATAGATATCTGAAGGACTACTTCCCTAACTTCGATGAATATATAGCCTCGGAGATGATATACTATATGATGAATGTAAAGGACTATGACATCATAATTGTAGACTCGCCTCCATCTGTCTACGCCATATCCTATCTGGAGGCCTCAAACAGGATTATAGAGGTCCTCTCAAATGACTTTATCCTCTCTCTAATACCCTACATAAATCTGAGCAGCAGTCCGTTTAAATACATTATGAAGAAGGAACTCTTCATACTGAAGAATATCGCCAGATTTACCGGGATGGAGATGTTGACAGAACTCATAAAATTTATAAACGACCTCTCCCCCCTCCTCTCTGGGTTTAAGCAGAGGGCAGACTTTATAAAGAGATTCTATTCTTCTCGAAGAAGCGGGTTTTTCGTTGTGACCCTCCCCAACGATGTCTCGTTCAAAAACTCAAAGGTACTCATAAAATACCTCAACGATCTGAAATACCAGCTGGATGGGGTATTCATAAACAGGGTCTGTCTTAATTGCGGCGGTCTCAAATACTGCAACCTAAGAGGGAGACAGGAGATAGATCCAGAATCCCTCATAGATTCGATCACCGATAGCAGATTAAAAGAGATTGTAAAGACCTATTTTAAGCAGCATATAAGAGAACAGATGAATATACTGAAGAGAACTAAAGAGTTTATAAATGAGATTGGATCTGGAATAAATATATTTGCGGTACCTGAGATGAGCGGATACATAAAGTCTACAGAGGATATCCTCGAGATATTTAAGGGGATAGAGAGTCTTAAAGTATGATATACATCTATAAGATAATCTTTACCCTGCTATTCTTTCTATCCCTGCCATTTCTATTTCTCTTCAGGCGAATCAGAGAGACTTTCCGGGGGAGGATATACCTAAAAGGAAAACCTCCGAAGGATAGGGAGACGATATGGTTTCACGGGGCATCCGCCGGTGATATCTTATCTATAAAACCCATAATTGATATGTATTATCAGGAATACGGAGACAGGTTTTATATACTCGTAACCTCCAACACCACAAGTGGCAGGGATATAGTGAAGAGATACCTCCCCTCTGACATACTCTTCGAATATATGCCCTTTGACATCCCTATATTTGTCAGGAATTTTTTAAGGATATACAGACCGAGATTGCTCTTTGTAGAGGCATCGGAGTTCTGGCCCATATTGATTCACCTCGCCTCAAAGATGGGCATAAGGATAGTCCTCATCAATGGAAACATAAAGAGGGAAAGGGTGTTTGTATACAGACTCCTCTCCATACTGAGCTCCAATCCCTTTAAAAGATATGACCTTATGATTGTCAGAAACACAGAATCCCTCGAGTCGGCGATTCAACTCGGTGTGAATGAAAACAGGATCAAGGTTTGTACAAATACAAAATATAAAAATGTATTTGCTATGAAAAATGCAGGCGTACCCACAAGACTTAAAGAGAGATTCGAGGGGATAGGGAGGATGGTAGTATTCGGTTCGATTCACTACGAGGAGGAGGACATAGTCCTGCAGGTGATAAAGGAGCTCCTCTCAAAGGATAGATCTATAAAAGTCCTTGTTGCACCCCGTCATATGGAGCGGATTGAACCCTTTTTGAGGAGATTGAGATCGGAGATAAAACATACAGGACTAAAAGTCTCGAGATTCACCGAGGACAAAAGGGATGCAGATATCACCATACTGGATACCATCGGAGACCTGTTCTATATCTACTCCTTCTCAACTGTGGCATTTGTAGGTGGCTCTCTCAAAGACTTAGGAGGTCATAATATACTTGAGCCCGCAGTCTGGGGAGTACCCACGATAACTGGCAGATTCGTCAAGAATTATGAAGACATAGTCAGGATACTTCTGGGTTTCGGTCTGATTGTAGTAGACGACCCGAATACACTGATGAGCGTAATATACGATATAATCACAGACAAAGAGAAGAGGGATAGGCTCACAACCTCCCTGCTCTCAAGGTTATCCCTGCTTGAGGGGGAGTTCTCCTCGGTCGATGAGATATTGAAAAGGGAGTTCAGGCTCTAATATGAAGATACTAATTATCAGATACAGTTCCCTTGGAGATATTGTGATCACCACACCTGTTGTCAGGGCAATATATGAAAGATTCGAAGGTCCTCAGATAGACTATCTGATAGACAGAAAGTATGCCCCCGTCTTAAAAAACAACCCATATATAAATGAGGTAATTACATTCAGCAGAGAGGAGAGCAGGATATATGAATTCTTTCGATTGAGAGACATCCTGTCACAATACGATATAGTCTTTGACCTGCAGAATAAACCATTCTCCAGGATAATCTCCACAGTCACAGACAGCCCGAAGAGGTACACATTCTCAAGGGGCTTAATGAAAAGGACAAAACCCCACAAGCCTGTACACATCCTCGATATGTACTCAGAATTCTTGAAAGGACTCGATATCGAGTTGAAAGATATGTCTTACAAACTCTATTACAAACGCAATAGAATCGGAAACCGCGCAGGGATAGTGATTGAGGCATCCAGGCTCTCAAAGAGGCTCTCTATTGAGCAGATATTGAATATTACAAAGGGGCTCATCGATTTAAACTTCGAGATAGTACTGATAGGTTCGAAGGAGAGTCAGGAGATGGCAAGGGATATCTCCTGCAGATTCGAGGGTATAATTGACACCACCGACCTCAATGTGGAGGGATTGATTGAGACCGTTTCGACCCTCTCTGTATTGATAACCCCGGACTCAGGACCTTTACACATAGCCTCCGCCTTCGGCATCCCTACTGTTGCCATATTCGGGTCCACATCTTTTGAGAGATGGCTGCCACAGGACAAAAACATCTCCCTGATATACTCAAACTACGAGTGTTCCCCCTGCTCAGAGTACGGAACCTCCATCTGCAGAGAACTCAAAAGTTTTAGTTGTATTACCTCAATCTCACCTGATATAATAATAGGCGAGGTCAAGAGATTATATGAGCAAGCTCAGAAAGAAGTTTGAAGAGTTACACTTCAGCAAAAAGGAGCCTTTATCTCTTCTAAAACCCCTCTCCACATTATACGGCTCTATTATGAGACTCAGACGGGAGATGTACAACAGAAATATCCTGAGAAGAGAGAGGACAGGGTGTCTGACCATCTCAGTAGGGAACTTAACCTATGGTGGAACAGGGAAGACACCCGTTGTAATAAATCTGGCGGATATGCTCTCAAAGAGGGGTTTCAGGATAGGCATTATCCACTCTGGATATGGGTCCTCACAACACCGAAAAAAGAGGGCAAGGCGGGTGACTGATTATAAGGAAGGGATAGAACTTGGCGATGAGGCGGCAGAACTCTTCGTCAGAGGGAAGGATGCCCTCGTCTACTCCTGTAGAAATCGCATAGATGCCATTGAGAGGGCTATTCAGGAGGGAGGGGTAAATGTCTGCATACTCGACGACGCCTTTCAATACCTGAAAATAGAGGCAGACATAAACATACTCGTCGTGGACCCCCTTGAACCATTCGGGAATGAGCACTGCCTGCCGGCGGGACCGATGCGAGAACCAAAGGACGCAGTCAAATACGCCGACCTCATCTGGTTCGTCACACACAGGGAGTTCAAAAAGGACCCCTCCCTCGAACGGGAGTTTTTGTCGATCAACAACTCCCTCAAATTCGTCTACTCCCGGCTCAGACCGGACCCCATAATCCATGCCTCAGACGGGAGAACAATAGAGCCATCTGGCATAGATGGAGTGGTTGTAACCTTTGCCGGCATAGGTAGGGATCACAGGTTCATCGAGATGCTGAGGGCCTGCAATATAAAGACATCAGAACACATCTCATTCTCAGACCACCACAGATACACGATGAAAGATATCAAACTCATAAACGATATGGCAAAGAGACACAAGGCAAAGTATGTCATTACTACCGAAAAGGACTATCTGCGAGACACCTCTGTGATGGCACACATCCCGAACCTGTATATACTGAGGGTCTTCCTCGAGATCACAGACGGAAATGATGAACTGGAGAGACTCTGTGGCTCTCTTGCTCAGGATTGAGGGATTCATTCTGAGAATCCTCCCTAAATGTATATTCTACTGCATTGCCACACTTCTGGGCTATATCTGGTTCTATATCATCCCGATTAGAAGATTGGTCGCCCTCGAGAATGTAATGAGGTGCTTGAATGTATCAGAGAGAGATGCCCGCCGGATAGTACTCAATTCAATGATAAACATCGCTACTTCATTTCTTGAGTTTATTGCCCAAAGGGATGTGATTATAACATACAGAAACTACGAGGAGTTCGAGAGTATAAAGAGTGAAGGAGGTGTAATTGCCACCGCCCATACAGGGAACTGGGATGTACTCGAGAGTGTCGCAATAAGGGAGGGTGTCAGGCTCGGGGTCATCTCCCGTAAAAGCGGCATTGACGCACTGAATAGATTTCTTGAGGCTATAAGGAAGGAGAGGGGTGAGACGATATTCCAGGAGGACACACCCATCTCTCAACTTCTGAGATTTCTAAGAGATGGGGGATTTCTGGGTATTGTAATAGACCAGAATATGCCACCCAGAAGGGGGAGACCCGCCACATTCTTTTCTCAGAGAGTGAATACCACATTTGCACCTCAGATAATATCAATAAGAACGGGATTACCCATCCTACCCGCGTTTATAAGGAGGGTCCAGAGGGAGAGGTTTGAGGTGGTCTTTTATAGCCCCCACAGGCCCGCAGATGACTCAGACAGGGGCATAGAGAACTCTATGAACTATCTCAATAATCTCCTTATGGACTTTATCAGACTCTACCCCGACCAGTGGCTCTGGGTGCATAAAAGGTTCAAGCCTTTAAGACAATGAGTACAATCCCTGTCAGGATTATCAGACTACCGAGAATTCTCTTTTGAAAATCCCGCTCCCCAAAAAACAACCTGCCCCACAACACCGCAAAGAGTATAGAACTCCTCTTGAGGGCTATGGCATACGAGACAGGGACAAACTTATATGAAGAGAAGAGGGTAAACGCCGCAAGCCCCACAAATGTCCCAATGGACAGATTTAGAAGAATATTCTCCTTAAGCGGCTTTATAACATCCTCCCTGCGTATAATCACAACCATAAGAAGGGCAATTGTCAGGGATGCCAGATACCAGAAACTCATAAAAGAAGGTCCTACCAGCAATACAATCCTCTTCCCTATAGTGGAGGTAATGGTATAGATTATGGCAACCACTATCACATACACCGCCCCTCGATTACTGAAGATATTCTTAAAGGGTTTCAGGACCCCATCCCTTAAATCCCCCACATTCATAATGTAAATCCCTGCCACAATGGTAAACACACCCGCCATTCCAAATATGCTCACCCGCTCACCTAAAAAGATATACCCTGTTAGAAGTAGCAGTAGCGGTGTCAGGGAGAGGAAGGGAACCACGAGGGAGAGGTCATACCTTGAAATGGCTTTTATATACAGAAACATCGCCACAACCTCGAGGGGGGCTACCACTATTAGCCACAGGACCACCTCCAGATTGAGGTTGGGGAGTACTATGGAGTCATAGTTTACAACAAAGAGTATGGGGAGTGAGAAGAGCCAGCGGGACATAGAGACGGCATAGACAGACTCCCTGCTCGAGACCTTCTTTGAGAGGGCATCGGCTATACTCGTGAGAATGGCTGTCAAAAGCCCTAAGAAAATTCCAAGACTCATATCCCATCTTATTCTGAGGGGAAAAACAGGTGTGAATAATATAACCTGATGGGGAGTTGTCAATCTATATCAAAAAAGAGTTTATTAAAATACCACACCGAATTTCACTGCCATCCCCACTCCCCCCGCATCCCCACCATCCTGCAAAACCATATTATTCTGGTCAATCTCAAACACATCCACCACAGCCCCAACGGACAACTCAAACAGATTGTTAATTACAAACCTTGCCCCACCGGAGAAATTAACACCAAAGTATTCATCCCTCCTGTGATAATTCTTGAAAAATCCGCTCTCATAGGCATCCACTATATATACACCCGGTAGTGCCTCCAGATAGAATCCAAACAATTCACTCACCTTGAGATTGATACGCAGACCCAAATTAAGGGGCACCACATCTTTTGCAATCTCGAAATTCATAGAGGGCTGGGAGAAGAATTCAGCCGAGAGTTTTGTAGAGAAGTACCTCTGTTTTGCAATCACAGAGACATATTCATTTATCTCGTATCCCTCGTAAAGTCCTACGGGTGCCACACCCGATTTCTCACTGGATATACTCCCCTTCAAATTTGCTATCGTATCCCTTGTATACTTCCCGTAATATGCATCTTCATTTACAGAAAGGACACCCCCCTCAAAACCTATAAAGGGCCTGCCCGCATACAAATGGGATGCAAATAAAAATATCAATAAAAATATCATCCTGTTCATAGTCTCCTCCTATGGCTTTATAGAATAGAATATACCACCCGATATAGTCACAACCCCATCCGAGCCCTCAAACCCACCTGCAACATCCAGAAAATACGAATTGACCAATATCACACTGGATGAGTCTGACTGCCTGAAGATAGTGTGGATCTCCGATTTTGTAAGCATTATCTTCCCCTGTAAACTCCTGTTCATATACCGTATCTCCCCATCCACCTGTGTGAAAAATGTAGATGGATACCTCGCCTTCTTCGGGTCCTTCAATATAATCTCGAGCCCGTTTGAACTCACTATATGGTAATTCCCTTTACATATACAGGAGTCAGCGGTGTAGTACCTCCCATCGCTCTTATTATACACACATTCTTTATTCCAATCCCAGTAGTCATACTCCTCCTCACAGGGCACACACTCATTATACAGAGGTAGCCTATCACAGTACATCCTCCCATCCCTCACATCTAAGAGAAACCTCTTGTTCCCATCCTCAATCTCCGCCCTCAGTAAAAATGGATAGGGATTATCTCGCTCTATATAACTTACACCATACGGCTCACAGGCAAATAGCATCACAACTACGAGAAGGTATATTACTGTTCTCATTATACCCCTCCTTTCCTAATTCTAATATACAAAATCTAAAAATATTATCAACACCTTAAGGCGTGAAAATTTTCACTTATGCAAAATATGTCTGCCAGAGACCTCTCTATTAAAGTCATTTAAATTTTCTCCCATTTATATTTAATAAGCTCTCAATTGTAAATTCACCAAATGGATATTTATTATTAAAACTTGTTTTAAAAGAAGTTTTCATTTTGCGGGGATGGGCGAAAGCCTATGAAAGTTTACTCATTTTACTTGTGATCCATCCTTAATAGTTATAAAACTGCTTTTATTCTCCTCAGGCTCTCGGTTTTGCCAAATATCTCCATCATCTCGAATATTCCGGGGCTTACAGTCTTTCCGCAGAGAGCAACCCTCAATGGCTGGGCAATCAGTTTAAATTTAATTCCCCTCTTATCGAGGTAATTCTTGAAAAACTCCTCGAGCCCTTTAAGTGAAAAATCCTCCCAACCTTGCAGTTCCTTTGCAATATCAGAGAGAATCCCCTTTATCTCATCAGTCAAAAACTTCTCCCTCGCCCCCTCCTCAAACACTACCTCCTTTTCGAAGAATATCTTTGCCTTCTCCGCCATCTCAACCATAGTCTTCGAGCGTTCTCTCAAGGCAAGCACCATTTTTGAGAGCTTCTCCATATCATTACACTCGATCCCCACCTTATTCAAGAATCTCTTCAAGAGTCCTGAAATATAATTCACATCTGAGGTCTTTATATAGTGCTGATTCAACCACAACAGCTTATCAGGATTGAATACAGCACTCGACCTTCCCAGATTTTCGAGGGAGAACTTCCTGATTAGATCCTCCATACTGAATATCTCTTCATCCCCATAAGACCATCCAAGCCTTGCGAGGTAGTTTACCATCGCCTCAGGAAGATACCCCATCTCCTCATAGGTCCCAACACTCGTGGCACCGTGTCTCTTGGAGAGCCTCGTACGGTCAGAACCTAAGATCATAGGGAGGTGTACGAATACGGGGATAGGCATATCAAGGGCTTTGTATAGTAAAACCTGCTTCGGGGTATTGTTGATATGGTCATCACCCCTTATTATATGAGTTATCTCCATCAATGCATCATCCACCACGCAACTGAAGTTATAGGTGGGGAATCCATCGGACTTTAAGATTACAAAGTCCTCTATCTCTGATATGGCAACGGATATTCGGTCGTGCAACAGGTCATCAAACTCCACCCTCTCCATATTATCCGGCACCCTAAATCTTATGGCATAGGGAAGATCCAGGCTTTCTCTTATATTTCTGCATTTTCCATCATATCTGGTAGGTAAACCCTTCTTCTGGTTCTCCTCCCTCTTTCTCTCAAGCTCCTCGGGGGTACAGTAACACCTGTATGCATACCCCTTTTGTATCAGCAATTCGGCGTATTGCCTGTAGATATTCAACCTCTGAGACTGAAAATATGGCTGGTGTGGACCTCCAACCTCCGGACCCTCATCCCACATCATCCCGAGCCACTTCATACTCTCAAGTATTGCCCCTACCGACTCCTCTGTAGACCTTGCCTGATCTGTATCCTCTATGCGTAATATAAACTTCCCATTCTGATTCCTTGCAAAGAGGTAGTTAAAGAGGGCGGTCCTGGCTCCCCCTATGTGGAGATAACCTGTAGGTGATGGGGCAAATCTTACTCTAACCATAACACCTCCATAAGAGTTAGACGCTTATAATCCATTCTCAGAAATAATTCAAATAATTATTTGGCGGGAATGGAGGAGAGTTTTGATGCGAGCCTCTCAACAAGTGGTGATCTGTCCTTCAGGAACACAAACCTCACCTTCCTCTCCTTATTCTTCTCCCCTCTGTAGATTATCTCAATAATGTCTACAAGTAAGTGCTGCTTGAAATAGGAACTTACAATCCTGTCTCTATTTATATGCCACAGTCTGGGCTTAAACCATTTATTGTAAGTAAAGAAGAGCCTGTCACTATCATATGAAAGATAGCCATCCCGTCCATGTGCGCCCTTTACATTCTGTCCCCTGCAGGAGATAGTAATCTCAGGGAGTTTGTTCCCAAGCATAATTATATGTGTTTGTGGAAGAGTTTCGTTATTCTCGATCTTTTTGATCACCCCTTTGAATCTGTAGAAGATCGATTTGAAGAGAAAGAATGACCACCGCACAATCCTCGGGGTAAAGAAGAGTATGAGGAGTAATAGACACAGGGCAAGGGTGCCAGCAATCAATGGATATTTTATTGCAAAATATGTGAGGAAGAGTACCAAACCATCTTCCACAACAGATAAGGTCTTATTGGAAAAGGATTCAAAGGGGCTCATTACATTTATGAGCATTCGCGTAGTGGCTTTGCTGCTGTGGGAGACAAGAGAGATAGAGCCTGAGAGGAGAACTCCAATTATCAAAAGAGCCGGGTTTGTGCCCGTAAATACGGCTATTGCGATCAGGGCCGCACCAATGGGTCTTATAAGCGTATGAATGGAATCCCAGATATTATCCACGAATTGTATCTTGTCTGCAAAGAACTGCAACACGAATAGAATTCCTGATATTATCAATACAGGTAGAGTCGATAGAACCTTCATCTCCTCCGGCAGACCCTCAACCCACTCCGCCCTGATAGAGATTCCAATGGTCAGGACTGTAATATACAGATTCATCCCGCTTGCGAGCGAGATCGGGAGCATCATCGAAAGGAGTTCGAGTGTACTCATACCTCAATCCCTCTCACTTATGAATCCATAGTACCTGCCCATCCAGTACGGCAGTAAATATGAGGCAGGGTTATAGCCAAACCTCTCATCCCCTTCACACACCCTTATCTTATAAGGGTCCCTCCACCACAAAAACTCGGCACTACACCTCTCATCCACCGGTATTACATCAGCGGCAAAACCCTCTCCAGAGGAGTTCTGGCAGACAGGTGAGTACTTCTCTCTGTTGTCGATAAATCTCTTCACACTGGTCCCGGGAAACTTTTTTAAGGAGCATAAGGCATCTTTAACCAGTTGCTCAACAACATCCTTTGTAAAACCATCCCTCTCCTCCAGTAGACTCAGGAATATAAAATTAAAGTGAGGGTTTAGCTGATGCAAAAGATACCTTCCACTCCCATCTGGCTTCGTTACATCCCTTATGAAATAAGACTTGATCTCATATCGCTGATTCTCATCACCAAGCATAGTCAAATAACTGAAGGCATTCAGGAAGACCATATTCACATTATCGAAATTGATACTCCTGCAATCCCCACTTATACCGAATCCATCCTTCAAATATTTCCTGTAATCCTCGGGAGAATCATATTCAATGGGTTGATTTATGCACCTCCTCCTGCCACTTTTTTGCAACAGACAGTCATAGTATACCTTCTTTATAGTTTCATCCTGAGACGCCACGAGCCCCACCCTCACCACCGACAGGGCTCCTAAGGCATTAAAACCTGGCACCTCATCCAGAGAGAGGGCATAAAATGAACCATATTTCGTCCTCATCCCGTCATAGTCCTTCAAGACAAAATCATTCTTTATCAGGTGTTCTGCCATCGATGAGAGGATCTCTTTAGCCATACTCTTTAATTCGGCGTCCTCTATAAATCTGAAAATTAGAGAGGAGACAAAAAGATGACCCGCAATCTCATCTTTCGAGGTATTCCTCTTAAAGCACATATTTGAGAATCTCTTATCAACACACACAGCAGGCTCATCATATCTCCACTCCTTCTTATCAGAATCGAAGTATTTAAGACATCCATTCTCTTCGATCATAACATACCTGTTCCCCGTCCTGTTTACAGGCTTTGTATACTCCTCGGGGTTTGATGGGCATTCATAACCCGCAACACTATTATCTCTGAAATCCCTTGCGGGTAGCCCATATGACGCAGATATCTTGAAAAGATTGTAAAGCCCTCTATAAGAGATTCGGAGATTATCAAGTGCCTCAGGCGAATTGGTAACAAGATACCTGAACACCTGTGAGGATACATAGAGGGAACTCCACAGTCCGTGATTATCAGAGTCATCATAGTATTCTACCTCATAATCCTTATCGAGAATTTCAGCGGGGAACTTTTCTTTTAAGAGTACATTGTGAACAAGTGAATAATCCTTGATATGCAATATGTGTATCTTTCGTGCCACCCAATCATAGTATTCAGCCTTTTTGAATAGATAACCCTCAGGTGTCTGGATCTCCCTACACCTGTCAATCCCCTCCTGTGGCTTTATTCTATCTGACTGATCCCAGAATCCCTCCATTTCAAAAGTATCGTCAGAACCTTCATCCACTATGGACCCACCATCAGGATAATTCACATCCAGAAAGGCATCCTGTTCATAAGACTTAGACTCCCTCACCATACAGGCCACAAAGAATAACAAATGCAAGCTAAACAAGATGATCCAGTATCTTTGGGTCCTTAAAATTGTCATATTAAATCAACCCCTTGAGAGGATTTTTCATTCAGATTGTGGAGAATGTAAAGGTGTATTCCTTATCGAGTGATTTAGTTCCATCCTTTGATTTCACATCCTTTATTTTGACTGAGTAGTTAGACTTTGCTTCCCATCTCTTGCTCTCGGGCAAACACTGGAGCATAAACTCACTCTCATTGTAAGTACATACAGGTTTTACACTCTGCCTTTGACCGGGACCGGTCTTCTCAATAGTCAATCCCCTGATCGCTGAATCTGAGTCTATATTCTCGGAGAATACAAATATAATCGGGATATCCATCTTCATATTCTTTGCATCTGCAGAGGTTGGGAAGAAATAAGAGATGTAAAATGTGCTGCCCGTGTTTTCACTCTCCTGTATCTCAAACCTCGGAGAGCCACAGGAGAGCAAAAAAGGAAGAACCGATAGAATAATTAATATCTTCTTCATAATTTGAGTATTTTATACAATAGATTGCCCGTGTCAACCTCAAAACTCAGATCTATAAAAAATGGAGCGGAGGGGATTCGAACCCCCGACCTCCACGTTGCGAACGTGATGCTCTCCCAACTGAGCTACCGCCCCAACAGGAAAAGCCCTTATAATTTGATTTTTCTGTTTAGTCAAATCCTAATTAGTGACCTCCGCCCAGTTTGCTACAGAACACACTCCTGCACACCGCTGCTCTCCCCTCCACAAAAGGCATTACCCTGTCATACTCCTCTGTAACTACATTCCCCTCTTTATCAATGAATACCCACTTAATTAAACCTTCTTTGTTCCTGATCACACCTGCAAAACCCTCGCTAAAGTCCATAACCCCATAATATGGGGTTTCGTTAATTCTCTTACCATTTATGTCTACAAAATAAAACTCACCCGACTCAAGCCCATAAAAATCACCTCTGCTCACAATTGCCCTCTCATCAAAAAACTCCCTTATCATACACCATTCTTCCTGAGAAAAAATATTCCTGTTAGTATCGATCAATCGACATCTTATGTTATTCTCCTTAATATTCATATCACACACAATCCCTCTACCATTTGAATAGACCGATATGACATTATAACTATCGAATCTGAACTCCTCCCCTTTCAAATTTACGATACCCACCTCACTCCCGTCCTCTCTGATATAAATTTCCCTCAACGAATACCTGATGCAACTATCAATCTTAAGAGGGAGATCCTCCCTTTCGCACCTGAAATCCGAACATCTGTAACACCTGCCATTACAATAAACCGCATAAGAGTCGCCTATTCTGGACAACCTGTCATATCGGGGCTCTATAACTTTATTCCCATTATAATCCATGAGTCCATACTTACCATTTAAGGAGAAGGTAAAATACCCTTCGGAAAAAACCAAACTCTCATACTGAACAGGTAATATCTCTTTACCCTTTTCATCAACCACCCCAAATCTCCCATCCTTCTTTACTATAAAACGGGACCTGTCTCCATAGATAATATCATCAAACTCATTATTGGTAATAATCCTGCCATCTCTTATGTTTATAAGCCCCCATTTATCATTAAGTTTATACTTACCCACATTATCATCTATACAATTCTGCGTAAGCATATTCTTGAAGCAGTCCAGATACTCAAACCCTCTATCTGTCAGGACCCTGTTTGACATATCAATCAAGAAATAGTCCGAGTCAGCCTTTTTGACTCCTGCAACAGTCCCGTTGAAAAAACTGAGTTGAAAATAGACGGGACCTATATTTACAGATCCATCATCTCTGATAAACCCCACATTACTATCTGACTCACCTACTAAAAAAAAGGCATACTCCCCTATAAAATCTGACATAGTAAAAAAGTTACTCTTATCAGGATTCAATATCTCTTTACCAGAATAGTCTATAAAACCAATATTTCGATTCCTGTAGACAATCGCCTTCTTAGATGAGAATGACCTCACCTCATCGTATTTAGGATCTACTACGAGTCTACCATTCTTATCAATAAAACCCCACTTCTCATCACTACATCCACCACAACTAAAAAGATATAGCATTATAAACCAGAGTATAAAGATCCTCATAAACTCCTCCTGATATTATTACACAGATCAAGGCAGAGGATTGTCCTCATTCCCACACTCCTTACATAAAAAATATGCTCACTAAAAAATCTCATATTAAAATCTCCCGTAAATCTTATAACCACAGAACCTGCATTCAGAATCTATGACATTATTCTCCTCAACAAAGAACCCTTCTCTCTTAATTGAGAGTCTTTTACAGCCTGGGCAGTATGTATTCTCCCCCTCATCCCCCCAGACATTGCCTGCATAGACATATTTCAGTCCCACCTTCTGTCCTATCTCCCGCGCCTGATCTATCTTCTCTACAGGCGTCGGGGGCAGATTCAACTTATAATCGGGATGGTACCTGCTTATGTGCCACGGGATGTCGGGACTTACTGAACTGATGAATTCTGCAATCTGTTTGAGTTCGGTCTCAGAGTCATTCATCGTTGGAATCAGAAGGGTCGTGATCTCTATGTGGATACCGAGACTATAGAATCTCTTTATGGTATTCAATACAGGACTCAGTCTTGCCCTGCAGACCTTTTTATAGAACTCATCCGAGAAGGATTTGAGGTCGATATTTGCAGCATCCAATAATCCTGAGAGTGAATCAATCAATCTATCGCTCATATAGCCATTTGTAACGAAGACATTATAGATTCTCTCTCCTCTATCTTTTATAAGTCTCATAACATCGAGGGCATATTCAGAGAATATCGTAGGCTCTGTATAAGTATAAGAGATACTCTGTGAGCCATTCTTCTTTGCAATATCCAAAATCTGCTCGGGAGGATAATAATCCCCGAAGATTCCATCATCTACCCCTTCAAGCCTTACCTGAGATATAGAGTAATTCTGGCAGTTTATGCAGAAGAAGTTACATCCAACAGTTGCAATACTGAGAGACTTCGAGGAGGGGAGAAAGTGAAAGAGGGGCTTCTTCTCGATAGGGTCATTGTGAATTGCAATGAGCTTGCCATAATTAAGGCTGTATAGCTCGCCATCTATATTCCCCCTTACACCACACACACCGACCTTTCCTTCCTTAATCACACACTCGTGCGGGCAGAGAGTACACTTGACAGCCCTATCCTCAAGTTCGATAAAAAAACTGGATCTTCTGATATGTTCTTCCTTTTCACTCATTTATAAGATTCTCCTTTGCATTATGCTCAGTCGAACCCGTTTGTGATTCTAAAATCCCGCTCTATTCCAAAGGCCAGAATAAAATCGAAGATTAAGGCAGAGGTTTTGAAAAGAATTATCGAGACTCTTCATTTGTCCTCTACCTCTAACTTTTTACTCACCGTCTCTAATAATCCTTTATTCTGAATAATCCCGTTGAGCCTGCAAAGTAGAATGTCCTGTCCCCGAAGCCATTGGTATAGAAGTCAACTGCATTATATGTTACACTCTTATCTCCAAAGCACATATAGTAAGCCGCTATACCCGAATAAGCTGCCCTGACATATCTGCATATCGCACCTACCTGAGCAATCCACATCTCATTTGAAGTAGCATTTCCATCTCTCTTTATGTCATAGGTAGAATCAGTATAAACTGAATTATACTTACCAAGTCTACCTGTTGGAGTAAGGGTTGTAAAGTTAGGAGCGGTACTACCTGATACCGAGGAGGTATTGGTTATTATATTCAGGTTATTACCTGAAGAGTAAGAACCTATCCACAACTCATTGGTTGTACCAGGGGCAATAGCGAATATATTGTCCATAACGCCATTATAAACATTTATACTCCTAACTGAACTGCAACTATATGGATCTGAATATACTTTTAACCTATCTACAGTTTGGAAATTAGATGAAGTATAATACCCAGCATCATATATCCATCTCTTCCCCTGGTTATCAAATCCTATCGCATAGATAAGGTGTCCTTCTTCAGTTCCACCTAAGTCTATATACCCAAGACTATCACAACTCAATCCCTCATCATTTCCATTTAAGTGAATATATGTGTAGCCATCATCAGTACCTATAAATAGATCGTTTTGATTATTTGGATTCGGCTTCATTGCATATATACCACCCACATCATATGAACAATTTATACCATCTCCCAATGGGTTTGGACATAAGTTCCGATCGAATATAACCTTTGCACCAAATGGATCCCACTTTATTAACTCCCCATCTCCGTCGAAATTTCCATTGGGATACTCGGCAAACCATACATTATTATCCATATCCACAATCACCCTCCTCAGACCCTTATCAACCACATCGTTACCTATTGTTAGATTTATAGTATCAAGTATACCTGTTGATATATTCCACCTATATCCCGAAGTATCACCATTCTTTGTAGCATACGCCTCTCTTACCCTCGAACCACCCTTTGCAACAGCCACATCTACAAAATTACCTGTCGCCAGTGATTCTAAGCCATTAATAGTAATGTTTATGGTCTTTGTATCAGTCTTGTCATTGCAGGCGGCATTATTGCAGACCTTGAGTTGAATGGCTAAGGTCTTTGTCGCTCCAATAGAACAATTGCTAACATCCGTATCACCTGCCGGGTTGTTATTGGTATTGAGATCGCAGGCAATGATAACAGGATTTGCAATTGTAGCAGGGGCGGTTAGATAACTTCCATTGGATGGATCTATGAATCGAGCGGATACCTGGGAACCACTTGCAACTGACCACTCATATCTTGCAACACTTCCACAGCCAGGTCCAAGGCTACCTGAACCATCGAGCTGGATTATATCACCAGGTATAAATGAGGTGCGGGGTGTACCATTTCTATCCTTGGCGACTGGGTTGGCTACCATTCCATCCGAACAGACAACGAATGTATTACTCTGTCCACTCTTTCCACCACCAGTGGCAGACAGGTATGTCCCTACACAGGCTTTGGTATATGTAACTGCAAAGTTGGAGAGCTTTCCGGAGGTAAAATTAGGAGTATTCTGGGGATCTCCACCTGAGAGGGCATTTCCTCCGCAGTTATTAGATGCAAGTGAAACATTACCCGTATAAGAAGTGACAGTATTATTAAAGGCATCCTGAGCTGTAATGTCTATACTGAATGAGGTGTTAGCGGTCTGAGGCGAAGAAATATTCCCTCCACCTGCAGCGGTTATACTGAAATGATCAAGAGAAGCAGGATTTACCACAACCTGATTAGAACAGACGGGTGTGAGCGTCCCGGAGGTTGCCTTAATGGCAAGTGTCCTTGCTACAGTATCCTTTATATCGTTAAATGTGGCGACCCCGCTTGCCGTCGGTTGCGTAAGGGTGCCCTGAATGTTCGGCGAGAGCGACGAGCCACAACCTACAGTTGATGCCTCTATTGTAATATTTACACCATTTGTAGTCACTGGATTATCGTATGCATCCCTCAACTGAACACTGAAATTAGACCAGATAGTACCTGCTACAACTGAGGATGGGGGTTGCACATTGAATGCAAGTTTGGAGGCAGCGGCGGGGTTGATTACTACATTATTGCTATCTACAGAGGTAAATCCAGTTGCAGATGCCCTTACTTTAATTGTCTCCGCTTTTGTATAGTTTATTGTATCACCTGCAAATGTAGCCACAGAATTGATCATAGTGGCACTCTTGGTACCATTTAGGGTAGAAGATGCACCTGGTGCGGCCTCTACATTTACTACAGTGGAATTGTCGCCAGTTATATCATTTCCATATCTATCAACCCTCTTTACACTGAAAGGCTGGGGCCAGTTAACACCGGCTGTTTGAGGAGATGAAGGTTGAGTCTGATAGGCAAGATACTTATCAGTGGTCTGGGCAGTAACTATAATCCCCGTCTGGGAACCTGTGATTGATGGGGTAATAGTATCCGTGGCAGTTACAGATTGAGTACCAGCAGTGACGAGGGTTACACCGTTGGCAAATGTATGAGTGCCATTATCCGTCGGCTGAAATGTATAATCAGAAGGCAACTTTTTATCAGGATGGGTCGAGGGATCTGATGTAGTAAAGTGTATAGTGCCTCTGTAATTCACTGCCACATTTCCGTTACCTGTACCGCACTGGTCATAGGCAGTCACTCTAACATTGGAAGGTGTACCGGCTACAATAGGTGATGTAATCTGGTCTACCACAAGTATCTTTGCGTTTCCGGGCACAACCTCTATAGGAGATTGCTGACCGGTAATGGATGAGTTTGAAGTATCCGTCGCCTTTACATAATAGTTGCTCCCGAGCGTCCTCAATATAACTCCATTTATAACCTTCTGTCCCTGATCACCTGGCACAAATGTGTAATTTGATGGGAGAGTCGCCTGGGAGTCATTAGATGAGAAAGCGACCGTGCCAGTATAGGTAGTCACTGTATTTTCATAAACATCCTTTGCAGCCACAGTCACAGACCTCGTATCACAGGCTGGGAATTGAGAGGGCAATCCCGATACACTCAGATGATGTAGAGTGGTAGCAGTGACATTGATATTGCTCTGCTGCCCGCTTATAGATGGATTGTCAGTCTGCTCAACCTTTACATACCTTGAACCTGCTGTAATGAGTTTTACACCATTTTGGAAGGTCTTAGTTCCATTATCACCCGCTCCAAATGTATAATTTGCAGGGAGAGATACATTTGGATTTGTATCATCTGTAGAGAATTTTATAGTCCCTGCGTAAGAAGTGACTGTATTATCGCAGGCGTTTTTGGCTGTTACAGTTACATTCGAGGTCGTACCTGCCTCGAACGGGGATTTGACATCCTTCACCTCAAACTTCGTGACAGGACCGAGAGTTACTGTTATCGGAGATATCTCTCCAGTAATCTGAGTCTGGGCAGTGTCATTCACCCGTACATAAAAGCCGCTCCCGGGCGTCTTGAGCTGAACATTATAAAAGGTATGCATTCCATTATCGCCGCCGGTGCCAGTTGTAAATGTATAGTCTGCAGGAAGGGCTGCCCTTGAATCGTTACTCGAAAAGTGAACCTTACCGTTATATCCTGTAACCGTATTATCACACCCATCCTTCGCTATCACAACAACAGTATTATTGGCACAATCCTGTACACTCGCTGGAATCCCGCTCACTGTAAACTTTGCCAGGTCTCCGGATATTACAGAGATATCTTCTGATACTACTTCCTTTGACGAGGCGGTTGCCTTAATGGCTATTGTCTCCATCTTGCAATAGCTTATGTCATTGAATGTTGCAACTCCCTCTACAACCTGCCTGACTGTCGTACCACTCAAAGAGGAAGTACCTTTCGAGAGAGAGAGGCTGATAGCTGTAGTACTATCTGTAAAAATCGTGTTATTAAAGGTATCTTTCATAATAACCCCGAAGGAGGACATTGTAGTACCGGCTTTATAGGACAATGGAGGTGCAGGGTCATATTTAAGATGGTCAAATGGTCCTGGGTTTACATTGAACGGATTGGATTCTGCACTTGTATACCCACCTCCAAATGCCTCGAGATGATACGGGGTCTTCGATGCCCTGGTCCTAAGGTCAATCTTGCCGCTTAAACCAACCCCTGTGAATATAGCACAACCAGCGCTCGTAGATGGCCTTGGAGTATACTCCTCTGACTGTAACTCCTTGAGTCTCAATCCCACCTGATAAGTGGGAACCCCGGATGTAACTATATTTCCATACTGGTCAGCAGTGCAGGTCTTTACATCAAATGTCGAGCCAACAACTATCGAGGATGGGGGTTGGATATCGAAGACAATCTTTGAAGGATCACCCGATGTAACAATTACATCATTGCTCAAAGCCTCTGTAATACCATTAGAGGTGGCCCTCACCTTAATGGTCTCAGCCTTCGTATAATAGACATCATTAAACGAGGCAATTCCATTTGTAACCGCCTTTTTTACAGTACCATTCAGGCTCGAGGTACCCGTACTGGAGATCGTAACCTGGGTAGTACTATCCCAATCTACAAGGTTGTTGTTTGCATCCAGAAGAGATACACTGAATGAGGAGAAAACAACACCTGCCTTAACCGTCCCTGGTGGTTGAATTGTGAAGGAGAGGTGGTGGGGTGAACCCGCCTTGAATTTGAGGGTTGTACTACCCGTTGCCGAACCCTGTACTGAACTGGCTGTGATATTTGCAGTACCGGAGACTGTGGAGGATCTGACAACAAAGGTGATGACTCCGTTTGAATCTGTTGCAACCTGAATACCCGATGTCTGGGGGTCCACATCCGGTGTGACAATACTCCCCAGGGATGTGCTTACAGTAATCAAAACCCCATCAGGCACCGTATTACCCTTACTATCCTTTATCGGGTCACTGGTTACGGTAGATGTACTGACCCCATCAGCTGTAATCTCTGCAGGAGTTGCCTTAAGTACAATTGTGCCTGCTGGATTCCCGGAGATAAAGTTTACAGTTGTACTTCCAGAGGCATTCCCATCTACAGACTCAGCAGTCACAGTTGATGTACCAACCTGAGTCGAGGACCTCAGAGAGAATGAAATCACCCCGTTTACAGTGAGTAACTGTATACCTGCTATGGAGCCGTCGGCATCCTGAGCCATAATAGTACCTGAGGTGGCAGATACGGTTATCTTGTTCCCATCATCTACAACATTCCCATTGGCATCTTTAATTGGTTCGGATGTAATCAGGCTCTCACTCGCACCATCAGCGACAATCGACTTAGGAACTGCATTCAAGACTATCTTCCCTGCAGGTGGCCCACTCTTCAACAACAGATTTACAGAGCCAGTTGCGGTTCCCGGAGACACCGCCTGAGCAGTTATAGTGGCATTCCCCTTGACACTCCCTGCAGTTACGGTAAATGAGATTATACCTGAGGAGGTCTTTACCTGAATACCGTTTATGGAGCTGTCTTCATCCTTAGCATTTATTGTACACAGATCACAACTGACTGTAATCAGGTTCCCATCCTTTACTATTGAGCCGTTCTCGTCCTTTATTGGATCACTCGTAACAGTTGCCGTATCTGTTCCGTTTGCAATAATAGAAGATGGATTTACCTTCAAAACAATGGTGCCATACGGAGGGCCGATATCCACATCCACAATCACTTCATCGGTAGAGTACTCCGTTCCATCACTCACCTCGAGCTGAATCGTATGTCTCCCATTTGTCAGATTTACACTCGCTATCGCACCCTGAGCGATGGTATTCCCGTTCTCCTTCCAGATATAAGTCAACGGGTCCTCATCCGGGTCATAACTGGCTGTCCCATTCAGGATTACAGGGGTCAAAGAACCCTTTGATGCCACAAACAAATCTGGACCTGCATTTGCAATAGGTTTTGCATTGCGTATCTCTACATTTACCGTATCTGTCGCTGTGTCTATTCCATCGGAGACCTCAAGCTCGAATGTATAATTCCCCTTCTCCAGTGAATCCGAATAGACTGGATCTGTCGATACTACATTCCCATTGAGTCTCCACTTAAATGTCAGGGAATCGCCATCCGGATCAGAGCTTTTGGATCCATCCAGTACTATCGGGGTCTTCTTAGCCGTGGCTGTTATACTTATATCAGGCCCGGCATCTGCGATAGGCTTGTTATTGGTCACAGTCACATTTACAATATCCTCTGATCTGGCCAGCAGGTCATCTGCCGAGAGTTTGAACTTGAGGGTCTCTTTAGTCTCAGGTGCAGTAAAAGACACAACATACTCACCTTGATTACCCTGCTCCTCTTTCAGGACAACTGGTGTCCCCGAAATCTGCTCCCACTTTACATCTATCTTGTCCCCATCGGGGTCACTCGCTGTTCCGGTCAAAACAACCCTCTTCCCGTGCAGGACTGTCTGGTCATCCCCGGCGTTCACAACAGGTGCCCGATTGAGCCTTGCATCCTCTACACTAATCACAGACTTAGCGGGCGTACTATACTTGAACCCATTGTACACCAGAAGTCCGATCTCAATAGTCTCCTTATTCGGACCAGGTGGGGTATTAAAACTCACTGATGGGGTATCCCTCCCTGACAGATTTACACTCCTGCCAGAAATCTGATACCAATTGAAAGTCAATTGTCTCTGTTTGGGGTCACTCGACTTTGAACCATCCAGAACTACAGAGGTAGAAAATCCAGTTCGCAAATAAGATGGCTCTATCATCGCCGTTGGTTCATCTATCACTGAGGTAGTGACATTCACATTTGTAATTGCAGGATCTGAATCCTCCATCCCATCATTTACGATCAATTTGAATTTCAATACACCTGTATTCTGGGGGGCAACGAAACTCGCCACTGCCTTATCTGCATCCAATAAAACTACCTGTTCACCCTCTACCTGTTCCCACTTATAAGTCAGGGGATCTCCATCCTGATCCTCGGACAAGATACCATTAAGAAAGACAGTCTGTCCAACAGATACTATTTGATCTGAACCGGCATTTGCCCGTGGTTTATTATTGCTCACCTTGACTCTGACAACCACCTCATCAGGTAGAGAATTCTGTCTACCATCACTCACAATCAAAACAAACTTCAGAGTGGTCTGTTTGTTTGGCGCGACAAATTGTGCTACAGGTCCATCTGCACCCGAAAGAGTGACCCTCTCTCCATAAGTCTGATACCAGGTATATGTAAGCCTATCTCCATCAGGGTCAGTAGAACCACTTCCATCCAGAGTTACAGTCGCACCACCAAAGACCGTCTGGTCAGGTCCCGCATTTGCAACAGGAGCCCTATTGGCTGAGGACTGAACCAGTATCTTCACCTCATCAGGCAGACTGTTCGTCTTACCATCACTCACAATCAGTCCAATAACTATCTCCCCCTCCGTCTCGGGGGCAATGAACTGGGCAATTGAGGTGTTATATCCACTTATAATCACAGGTGGACCCGACTTCTGATACCAGGAATAAGACAGGGCATCTCCATCCGGGTCAGAGCTTCTGAGCCCATTCAATACAACAGGACTTTTTGGAGTAACTATCTGATCATCCCCTGCATCGGCAACAGGGGGCTTGTTTAATGTATCTTTCACATTGACAATAACACTATCAGGTTCTGAATAGGCCTTGCCATCAAAGACTATAAGTGTGAATTCGAGCTTTACCTCCTGAGATGGTGCCTTAAAATTAGCCACTGCTGATTGAGAGTCATACAGGGTAACAAAGGGGCCACCACTCTGAATCCACGAATAGCTCAACTGGTCCCCATCTTCATCATAACTCAATGCCCCATTCAAATATACCGTACTCCCTATTCCAACAGTCATATCGGCTCCGGCATTGGCGACTGGAGCCCTGTTTCCACCACTCCTCACGAGGACAATCGTCTCATCCGAAGATGAGAGACCAAAAGAGTCTGTAACCGTCAGTCTGAAGACGAGTTCAGCGTCGTCTTCAGGGGCGATAAAGGTCGCTACAGCTGAAGTATTCCCGGATATCGAAACAGGTGTACCAGAGATCTGAGTCCATTTATAAGTAATACTGTCATTTTCATCAGGGTCAAATGACAAAAGTCCAGAGAGAATAACCTTAGCACCATAAACCACCTGCTGGTCTTTCCCAGCATCGGCAAAAGGTGCCCTGTTTGGAGGTAATACCGTCACCCTCACAGTATCCGAAGAGACAGTCCCCATATGATCGTCTGCGGAGAATTTGAAATCTATCGTCTGCGGGATATCCGGAGCCTTAAATGTAATACTGAGTTGCTCCCAGTCCACCACATTCACAGGCGTACCATTGAGCTGCTCCCATTTCACAGTATAAAAGAGGTCAGGAGGATCTGCCACAACCTTACCTGTCAGGGTCACCGTTGAGCCGGCATTTACAGTCTGGTCATCACCTGCATTTACACTGAGAGAATTAGGCTTATTGCTCGAGATGTAAACGGTTGCATAGGCAGGTGAGCTCCTCAAACTACCATCGCTCACTACCAACTTTACTAAATAGACACCCTTGAGTTTTGGGGTAAAACTGATCTTCTTCCTGTCCTCAGAAAAACTGATCAATGGGGCAGTCTTTATCTCCTTACCATTCTCATCTTTGCCAGTTGGGAAACTCACTATGCTCCACTCATAAGTCAATGTATCCCCATCAATATCCTTCCCCTCGCCCTCCACAGTGACCTGAGCCCCGACCTTACCTTCTATCATTGACTTTGAGATGTTTGCCTCAGGGGCCGAATTGATTACAATGGAGCCAGAACAGGAGGCAATTACCAGCGAAAGTACTATAACAACAATTTTGCCTGTGTAGTTTTTATTCATTGCTCAACACCTCCGAAGTAATTGTATGTTAACATAAATAGCTGATAATTTCAACGATATAAAACCTCGAGATGTTAAGGATCAGGTACGGGTGGCAATTAGAAGGAATGGTGGACATTGCAGGATCAATTAATAAGGAAGTCTCACAATGTCCTGGCAAATATCAAAAATATGGTAGAACCATCAAATACATTGAGATTTATGTGAAAATCAGAGGGAAATGCTATTCTCTAATAAACAAAAACAGGTTTGTAATTTTTGCAACTAAAATGGAGAAGAACCTTAAATCTTTACCTTACACCTACGGATTTTTGATTGAAAAATAGGGGTTGATTGTGTATAATACTAAATGAAGGAGGAAATAGATGATGCAGAATTCAGAAAAACTGAATTTGAAGAGTCAGATAGAACAACTGGAACAGGAGCACAGACTGCTGGATGAGAGAATAAGATTACTCCAGACAGGCAAGTACCTTCCTCAGGAGCAACAGGAGGAATTAAAAAGGCTAAAACTGGAGAAGCTGAAGAAGAAACAAAGGTTGTACAGACTAAAAGGACTGCTTGCAGAAAAAGGCTGAGAGAGGAACAAAAGGGCTTTTACTCTAAAACTCAGGAAAATCCTGATCAAAATCTATGAGCATATCTTACAAATTGATAAATTGAGGGTTTTGAGTTTATAAAATTTAATTTCATATTTTTGTTGAATAATCCTGTTGTTTTTTATAACCTATCTTTTACCTATGGAGGTCCCTATGAGCGTTAAGGAGATAATACTTTCAAGAAGGAGCATAAGGTCATATAAGCCAGACCCGATCCCGGAGAGCGACCTGAAGGAACTCCTCACCTGTCTTCAAAATGCCCCAAGTGCATCAAATCGACAGCCCTGGAAGTTTATCATAGTCGACAAACCCGAACTGAAGACAAAAATCGCTGAACTATGCTTCAAACAGATGTTCATCGCCGAGGCACCCTACATACTTGTGGGGGTGGGAGACTCTGTTGACGCCTGGAGAGGTAAAGGGACCTATGTAAAGAACTGGGAGATAGTGGATGTTACAATCGCCCTTGATCACTTCACACTGGCGGCGTGGGAGAAGGGAATTGGTACCTGCTGGATTGGGGCTATGGACGATAAGTCTATTGCTGAATTACTGGGCATAAAAGAACCCTGGCATATCATAGCCCTTATGCCTTTTGGATATCCAAAGGAGATATCCAATCCGAGAGGTAGAAAGCCACTCGAACAGATAATTTCATATAATCACTTTTAAATGGAGGAATTATGGGAAGATCCATAGTCATAGCAAGTCAGGACAAGGGTATTGGATTCAGTATTCAAAATGCTATCAGGGACTCCAGATGGCATACAGAGGTTATGGACAGCGGTAAAGAGTTGTTCGATTTTATAAAGAAGAACAGGGCAGCCCTCATAGTGGTCACGACCACCCTCTCGGATATGAGCGGGTATTCTGTATGTAATCGTCTGAAGAAGGATTCCAAGTTTAAAGGGATCCCCGTCTTTCTCCTCCTCAATGACGACAACAGAGAACCATTTGAGCAACACAAGACTACTCCTTATAAGGCTGATGAATACATTGATAACATCTCTGACTTACACAGGATCTCAGAGAGGATCCTATCAGTAGCAGGAAAACCGACTGAGGAGGATTTTGTAGAGAAGGATGATATTGCAATGGCAGTAGAGTCTGCCATAGACACAGTTACATTTGATTCAGAGCAGAATGCCGTACCGCCCCCGATCCCACCCAAAGAGGTTGTCCTCGATGAGATGAGACAGATGGACGAGACTGATGAATGGAAGAAGAGACACGACATCGATAGACACGAGGCAAAACTCCAGTATCTGAGAGAGAGCCTCAAAAAGCGGGAGATGGAGATTGAGCGACTCAAATCCGCCCTCAACTCAAAAGACGATCTCATAAATCACCTCGAACAGGACCTGGTGAGTAAAGACCAGAACCTCGAGACCCTCAGGGCCACTCAGGAACAACTGGAGTCTAAGATAAGAGAGCTGGAAGATAATCTTACCCGCATCACCAGTGAGAGAGATGATATCAAATCTCAATACGATCTGGTAATCCAGTTGAAGGAGGAGTCAGAAAAGGAGAATGCAGAGAGGATAGCGGACAGAGACAAGATTATTGACGAGATTCAGAATACCCTCGCTCTACTTCAACAGGAAAAGGAGGAACTTGAGAGGAGCACATCTGATGCCATTGCAGGACTGAATGCTCGAATAGAATCGCTCGAAGGTGAATTACAGGCGACACAGCAGAAGATGGCAGAGGAGATAAAGACAAGGGATGAGATAATCGCCCAGAAGGACAGCAAGATTGAGAACCTCATAACGGAACTCAACAATACAACCGACGAGAAGGAGAGGCAGGCAAAGGAGGCGGCAGAACACATCGAGAGTCTGAATAATCAGATTGCGGCACTCCAGCAGCAATTGAGTGAGGCCTATGACGAGAGGAAGAGATTCGAAGAGGAGAAGACGAGGGAGATCGCCGACCTCAACGGCAGGATCGAGGCCCTCGAAAAGAATATAGTAGAGATTACAGAGGAACGCAACAATACAGTGAATGACCTCGAGGGGAAGATAGCCAATCTGGAGAAGGTCCTGGCAGAGACACAGCAACTGCTCAATATAACAAATCAGCAGAAGGCCCAACTGGAGATGGAGACATCACAAAGGATTTCCAGGCTCGAGGGTGATGTAACAGATAGGGACAGAAGGATAGAGGACCTCGAGAATGAACTGAACAATCTAAAAAGTGAATATTCTAATTATCAGTCAGAGAAGACCAGTGAGATTCAGGATCTACACTCTGTTATAGAGAATCTGAATCAGGCAGTTGCTGACAGGGATAATGCCATCGCAGACAGAGAGACAAGGATAAAGATCCTGACAGAGGAGAAGGAGAATCTCGAGCGAGAATCCAGCGAAGAGATAAAGAGATTGAACGATGAATTGAACGCCCTCATTGAGAAGTACAACTCTTTAGACAACCTCCACAAGACCACTGTGGATAATTACGAGAAGACCATAGCCCAGATGAAGGCAAAACACATAAAGGAGATGGAAGACCTCTCAAGCCAGTACAAGGAGGAGATAGCAGAGATGCAGGAGACACTGGCTCAGAAGGACGAGGCACTCAAGGAGATGGAGGACAACTATGAATTCGTAAACAGACAACTGGTAGAGGAGTCCCGAAAGACCAAGAAGGCAAAGGACGAGGCTATGGAACAGATAAACAAGATCAAAGAGGCTGCACAGAACAGGGAGAAGGAACTCCTCACTCAAATTACAGAATTGCAGGCAAAGGTCAGGGAGTACGAGAGGATTGCCAAGGAGAAGGAAAGGATTTCTACAGAGTTGCAGAAGAAACTCGAAGAGTTGAAGAGGACAAACGATATGCTCAAAAAATCTCTGGACATTCTCAACAAGACCAAAAAGCAGTGATATTCATACAACCATTCAATTTGAAATAACCCATTAAGTAAAAATCAATTAGTATCTTTGCAGAACGACCTCTTCACAGGGAACATATTATATAACAATAAATTCTAATTCAACCTTATGGCATAGTTTGACATAATTTACGGGTGTAATGGAAGTATAATCGTGAAGGTAGTCCCTTCTCCAACCCTTGTATCCACAACAATATCACCCTTATGTTGTTTGATTATCCCGTATGTTACAGAGAGACCGAGCCCGGTCCCCTTCCCGACGGGCTTTGTGGTAAAGAATGGCTCGAATATATGTCCCAGTACATCCTCCGGGATTCCTGGTCCCGTATCGCTTATTGAGATAGTACACACCTTTTTATTATGGTCAACCGAGGTCCTTATAGTTAGCACCCCCTTATCATTCATAGCATCAAGGGCATTCAGCACTATATTTATAATCGCCTCCTTTATCCTCTCTGCATCTATCTTGACCACAGGGATATCCCTGCCAAAATCCTTTACAATCTTTACATCATCGGGTTTCTTCTGGATCTGGATGAGATTTATAACATCCTCCACTATCTGGTTTATATCCACCCATTCATACTCAGATTTATGATGTCTGGAAAATTCGAGAAGACTCCTGATGATATTTTTAGCCCTGTTTGTCTCTGCTATAATCCGCTCCGAATATTCCCTTATTAGGTTCATATCACCCTTCCCTTTCAACTCCTCACCTATAAGGTAGGCATAAGATAGAATCGCCCCGAGGGGATTATTAATCTCGTGGGCGACGCCCGCCGAGAGCCTTCCAATGGATGCCAGTTTTTCGCTCTCAATCATCTGCTCCTTTATCTTCATAAGTTCATCAGTCCGTTCCTTCACCTTTCTCTGCAGATTGACATTATAGTCCTCCAGCATCTTTCTTGAAGAGATTATGGACTCTATCATCTGATTGAAGGCAATAGCAAGTCTACCCAGTTCATCATTCAAATATACCTCAGCCCTCTTAGAGAAGTCCCCCTTAGAAATCTCCTCTGACAGCTTAGAAAGCTTCTCGATCGGGAGTGTGACTCTGGAGATCAAAAAATAACTGAAAACAACAATCAGGATAAAGGACAAAATAGCGATAATCAGGAATCTCTTTATCAGATTCGTCTCCAGAGATTTATATATTGACTCCGAAAGCCCTACATAGATAATTGCCTTACTTCCATCTATTGTTGGTAAAGGCTGATACGCCCCCAAGTACCAGGAGTTTACCACAAATGCCCTGCCCATAAAGCTCCGATTCTCATCTAGCACCGTTTTTCCAACCACATCCTGAATCACAGTGCCTATTGCCCTTCTATCCTTTGAGAGCAGGACATTAGTTGCAACCCTCACAGGCCCGGAAAACAGTGTAACAGTACCAACGGGTTTACCATCGTAGAACTCCTGACTGAAGATAATCTCTCTTATCCTATCAACAAAAGGGAAATTCCTGTTCAGGACTATGCCACCATAGAGTATATACTCCCGCCCATCTATGAAAAACCTTGAGAACGATGTCATCGTAAGGACATCCTCGAGTCTCTCTCTCCTTTCAAGATAAGAGTACGGAGTCTTTATGATATCAATGGCATAGACACCAGCATCAGTACCCTTCAACATACTCAGTTCATCAATGGTAAGGGTCTCCGTAAATGCAGATCCCTTTGAAAGCCCCGATAATAACATCTCAATTCGTTGAAATCGCCTCTTAGAATATACCTCAAATCCATTTAAGTCTATGATTGAGAGAAAATCGAGATTATGACTCGCCCTTATATTTTCCAGTAAACCTCGATTGTGCAATATCTCATCACTATGCTTGAACGATATATTCTCTGATATTAGTCTAATTATAGTCTGAATCTTCTCCCCCTCTGACTGATATAATGCATAGGCTGATTGAATATCGTGTCTTATCTTTTCGTATGCCTGAGACTGCAACGCCCTCATCACAGAATAGGTTCCGATCAGAGAAGCGAGGAAGCCACCCAGAAGAACTACCATAGATATGACAATCGTAATCCTGAACTTTATGGTATTAAACATTCCCATACAATCCTGTTGCAATAAGGGAGAATATCATATATTATCTTGTTTGATAAGCATTTTATGAAGGAAGACAAGCAATTAGATACAGCCTCCTTTGCAGATCAGGTCTTTCAATTCAGATGCAACATACTGGGACTGCGAGGTCTCTTCTACCTATTCATTCTGTTATTGTCTATTCTGAGTTATTCTAATTCCCCCGGTATTCTCCTCATCTCAGCTCTACTCTTTCTGAGCAATCTCGGATCGTATATCACCTTCAAAGCCAGCAGGCTCAACCCTCTGATTGTAATCTATATTCAGCAACTGCTCAATGTAATACTCTTATCTCTCCTCGTCCTGTATTCGGGGAGGAGCAACTCACCATTTATATTACTGTTTCTCATCGAGGGATTATTCTGCGGGATATTCTACAATCTCAAATGTGTATTCCTTTTCTTTGCCCTCTCTATCCCTTTTATGATCACAATATGTTTTTATGACTATAACGGCAGGATTCTTCCAATACTCGCTATTATTGCAACTATATTTGCCACCGCCTCAACCTTCCTTATTATCAGGGAGCAGGACAATCGAAAGGGCGAACTCATCTCCTACTATCTCAAACTCGAGAAGTTGAATGCCCGTCTCACAAGTATAAGCCGTCTCAGGAAGAATTTTATGGACATCGCATATCACGATATGAAGTCTCCCCTCGCAACTGTAACAGGATTTATACAGAATATACTCAGCGGATATGGGGGACCTGTCACTGAGAAACAACAGGAATGGCTGAACAGGTGCGTCGACCGCCTTGAGGCACTCTCCCGCCAGATAAATGACCTGTATTTTCTGGCAAATATTGAATCCACAGATTTTAATGAGGTGAAGAAGAGGTGCGACATATCCCACGAACTCGAACTGGCTATATCCGAAGTCATTGACAGGATAAACAAGAAGAAGCAGAGATTTATAAAGAATATCCCATCAAATCTGCCCTGGGTAGTGGTAGTCCCGATTCTGTTCAGACAGTGTGTAGTAAATCTTTTGGGGAATGCCAGTAAATACACACCCATTGGTGGTACCATCGAACTGGATGTTGAGTATGACGAGAACTGGCTGACGATTATCATAAAGGATACAGGTATCGGGATACCTGACGAGTACAAATCAAGGATATTTGATGAATTTTTCAGGGTCAAGAATGTGACGGTAGACAATCAGAAGGTGAGTGGTACGGGACTTGGACTCACCATAGTCAAATCGATAGTAGATGGCCACGGAGGGACTATCGAGGTAAAGGATAATCACCCCAGAGGGACAATATTTATAGTTCGATTTCCTATGGTAGAGGGATACAGGGAGGCATAGGCACCCTTCTACGAATCTTTTATCACATTTTTACTCTACAAATTCAAAGATCCTTCGGGAGCGTAATAATAAACTTTGTACCTTTATCGGGTTCGCTCTCAACCCTGATATTCCCCTTATGTTCATCCACTATCCTCTTTACTATTACCAGACCCAGCCCCGTCCCTTCAATATTTCTGGTCTTCTCATCCCTGACCCTGAAGAATTTGGAGAAGAGTCGTGGTATATACTCCCTTTTTATACCTATTCCCGTATCCTCCACCTCAAGTATAGTAAATCTCTCATCACCTCTCAGTCTGATGATGACCCTGCCCCCAATTTTGTTATATTTAATCGCATTTGAGATCAGATTTGAGAGTAACATACTGAATGAAGAGGGATCTGTCTTAATTGTGTATCTTTCCGGGGTCTCAGTAATAACCTCAAGTCTGTTTTTGTTTATCTCCTCTCTATACCTTTCTACCTCATAAGATATCAGAGGCACTATATCAGTCTCTACAAATTCGGAGGTAAACCCCGCCTTTTCCATCCTTGAGACGAGGAGCCACTCATTCACCAGTCTATTTGCCTCAGATATACGATTGATCGCCCTCTTTATTACTTCGTGAGCCTCATTATCGATACTATAATTGCCCCCCTCCAGCAGATAGAGGAGCTGTTGTGCCGCAGAGAGTGGTGACTTCAACTGGTGGGAAACAAAGGAGAGGTAGTTCTCCTCCATCTCCCTCTTCTCCTGCAATGCCCTCGCCCTCTGTAGAATGAGTTCTCTCTTATCTAATGCCTTCTTTATGGCAAAGCGGAGCTCATCAGGGGTGAAAGGCTTGGCCAGGAAGTCAGAGGCCCCCTTCTGCATCGCCTCAATCGCATTCTCTATGGTAGCATACGCCGTAATCACAACAATAACTATATCCCTGTTTAATTGATTCACCCGTTCGATCAACTCGTGCCCACTAATACCTGGCATCTTAAGGTCAACCAAAATGATATCCACGGGATTCTTCTGAACAAAGTCGAGGGCATCACTGGCTTTATCGAAGGCAAAAACAGATTTGTAATTCTTCTGGAGTATAGACAGACAGACATGCCTTATTGCCGGGTCATCATCTACTATTACAATTGTAAGACTCTTCTCTGTATCTGTCACAATCTATTTCAGTTAATCAACCTGTGTTTCTTCAGAACTTCCTCAATCCTCTGGAGCAGGTCTGCTGGCTTTATTGGCTTTGTAATAAAGTCATCCGACGGCATAAGAGGGGTACCTATCTTATCGGCGAACTTGATTTTGCTCTTCTGCTCTACACTCGTAAGAAAGATTATGGGGACATCCCTGTACTTATAATAGGGGCTCTTGGGGTCTGTGCTCTTAATCTGCTGTGCCACATTAAAGCCGTCAATGTCTGTCTCCATAATCACATCGAGGAGTATCAGATTGGGCTCGACCTTTGTCAATTGCTCAAGACACTCCCTCCCGGATCTCGCCTCGAATATCTGATATTCGGGCTTTTTTGAGAGGATGGTTCTGACTGTAAAGAGGAAATCCTCATCATCATCTACTACAAGAATCTTGATATTGTTCACCTTCGTTACCTCCTGATGATATTCTTTATCATACATTTAACAAACCTTCAATCTCTGCAAATATCTGTCTGTCGGTGAAGTGATTGGCGGTGATCGCAGACGAAGGACAGGCAGAGGCACAGGTCCCGCAACCCTTGCAGAGGGCATCATTTACAACGGATTTATTTTTGGCCTCGTCAAAGGTTATGGCTGTAAACGGACAGATATCATTGCAGATCCTGCATCCCGAACAGAGCTCCTCGTTTATGGATGCGGTGGCAGACTCTATCACCACCTTATTCCTCTGAACAAGGGATATGGCAGCTGCTGCCGCCGCCGATGCCTGAGCCACTGTATCGGGTATATCCTTTGGACCCTGACAGGTACCTGCGAGGAATACCCCATCGGTGGCAGTACTCACAGGGGCGAGTTTCGGGTGCTTCTCGAGGAAGAAGCCGTCCTTCCCGATACTGATATTCAACAGCCTCGCTATCTCCTTTGCGTCTTTACGGGACTCCATTGCATTACACAGGATCACCATATCCACGGGCAGCCACATAGTCTTCTTCAAGAGGGTATCCTCGACCCTTACCAGAAGTTTCTTCCTGTCCTCCTCACTATCAGTCAATCCAATAGACTCCACCATCTCTGGATAGAGCACCTTTGCGTCATTATAATTCAGGACCGTCGTAGCCTTCCCCCTGATGAAGTCCACACCCTCTTCCGTCAGTCTGTGATAAAACTCCTCATAGCCCTTTCCGAAACACCTCATATCGATATAACAATTGTAGACATCTGCCCCTGTCTTCTCCTTTATGAGATGGGCATACTTCAGGGCATACATACAGCATACCCGGGAACAATATTCGTGGTAATTCTTGTCTCTCGACCCGATGCAATGGAGTATGGCTACAGACTTTGGCTCGGTACCATCTTTGAGGAGTATCTTCCCCGCTGTAGGTCCTGCGGCATTATTTATACGCTCAAACTCCAGTCCGGTGAGGACATTGTCATACTTCTTATATCCAAGTTGTGGGATGGATCGCGTATCGAACAATTCATAACCAGTTGCGACTATGATGGCACCGACATTTACCTCTACCTCCCTGTCCGTATCATCGAACTTAATCGCCTTTGGCTCACAGAACTTCTCACAGGCCCTGCATTTGCCAGTCTTGAAATAGACACAGGTCTCTTTATCTATCACAGGCTTGTTGGGCACTGCCTGAGGGAATGGGGTATATATCGCCTTCCTCATAGCAAGCCCCTCCTCGAACTCATTGGGTGCCTTGTACGGACACTTCGTCATACAGATACCGCATCCAGTACATTTGTTATGGTCAACATATTTTGCCTTATTGAGTATCTTTACCCTGAAATTACCTACATAACCGTCTATCTCCTTCACCTCGGAATAGGTCATCAATTGAATATTGGGGTGCTGTCCGACTGCCGTCATCTTGGGAGTCAGAATACAGGCAGAGCAGTCAAGTGTGGGGAAGGTCTTGTCAAACTGAGCCATATGCCCACCGATAGAGGGGCTCTTCTCCACGAGTATTACCTTATTACCCGCCTCGGCACACTCGAGAGCCGCCTGAATACCGGCTATACCACCACCTATAATCAGGATGTTCGGATTGATGGGTACCTCTTTTATCCTGAGGGGCTCGAGATACCTCGCCTTTGCCACTGCACCGGAGACGATTGCCTTTGCCTTTGAGGTGGCAAGTTCTGGGTCCTCGGTTACCCAGGAGCATTGCTCTCTGATATTAGCCATCTGGAAGAGATACTGATTTATACCGGAGAGCATACACACCCTTCTGAAAGTAGACTCGTGCATAAGAGGGGAACAGGCAGCCACCACTACCCTGTTCAGATTGTGCTCCCTTATAGCCTTACCAACCAGCTCCTGACCCGGGTCAGAACACATAAACTTGTAATCGGTTGCAAAGACCACATCCTCAAGACCAGAGGCAAACTTCTTTACCTCCTCTATATTGACCTTACCAGCAATATTGGTTCCACAGTGACATATAAAGACACCAACTCTTGGCTTATCCATAATTTACCTCCTTAAAATACTACTGAAGACAGGATCTCGGATATATCCATAACCTGTATCCTGTCTTCAACACCCAGTGCCGTTCGCCCGTCCTCGAGCATCTGAATACAATATGGACAGGCAGTAGCGATCACCTCTGCACCCACCGAAAGTGCCTCCTTTATCCTCAATACACCAAACCTCTCCTCCTTAGGGGTCTCCATCCACATCCTCGCACCGCCACCACCACAGCAGAAGGACTGCTCTCTGACACGGAGCATCTCAACAAAATTGAGTTCGGGTATGGACTTGAGTATCTCCCTCGGCTCATCGTATATCCCATTGTGTCTACCCAGATAACAGGGGTCGTGATAGGTCACCTTCTTATTGAACCCCTTCTTCGCCTTAAGCCTACCGCTCTTGAGTGCCTGAAATAGAATCTGTGTATAGTGAATGGTCTCGTAATTCCCACCCTTTGACGGGTATTCATTCTTAAAAGAGTGGAGGCAGTGAGGAGATTGGGCTATTATCTTCTTCACCCCATTCGAATTAAAGAGTGATATATTTGAATCGAGCAGCTTTTCGTAAGTGGTATAATCCCCTGTCTTTCTTATGGACTCACCGCAGCAGGACTCCTCCTTGCCAAAGATACCAAAGTCAATTCCAGCCTCCTTTAAGAGCCTTGAAGTAGCCACAGCGAGTTTTTTGGTTCGTGGGTCATAAGATGGGGCGCAGCAGGAGAAGTAGAGATACTCAGTACCGCTCTGAAACTTCTTTATATCCAGTTCCTTTGCCCATATATTTCTGTCCTCTCTCTTCCCCGCCCAGGGGTTACCATTGGAGTTGATAGAACCGAGTACGGTCCTCAGGGTTGGAGGTATAAGCCCTGTCTGGGCTATAATGGATCGCATAGAAGTAAATACATCTATAATCCCGACCCCCCTCGGGCATCTGTCTACACAGGTCCTGCAGGTAGAGCACAACCAGAGTTCGTCCCCCTCATACCCTTCGAGGCCGTGTTGAGCGAGTTTGAATATGTATCTCGGACTGAACTCTCTGACACTACCCCAGGGACATACAGCGGTGCAGGTACCGCATTGATAACACTTCTTGAGGTCCTCACCGCCCGCCTCATAAATAGTCTTCGTGACTTCTAAAAATGGTGTATAGTAGTTCATACAAGAATCCTCCTTTTAGTCTCTCTTGATGGTCTGGATAGTCTCGCCATCCTTATTCTTTATCTCTACAATCAATGGCATCTTCCCTGGGAGGGAGTGAGTTGCACAGGAGAAACAGGGGTCATATGCCCTGAAGGCCATCTCAATCATATTCAGGATACCATCCGATATTACCTTGCCCTTCTTGATCAGCCCCATAGCCGCCTTCTTAATAGACATAGATATAGCAGCATTATTGTTAGTAGTGCCAACTATCAGGTTCACATAGGTCACAATCCCCTTCTCATCCGTCTTATAGTGATGAGTAAGGAGACCCCTCGATGCCTCTATTATTCCGACTCCCTCAGTTGGCTTCTCTGTGGGGAGTCTCCTGACCTCCGGACTCAAGATCTCAGGGTCGTTGGCAAGCTGGACTATGAGTTCTGCGGAATACATCAGCTCTATAAGTCTTGCCCAGTGGAATGCCAGAGTCGAGTTCACAGGTTTCTTCAAGGTAGAGAAGAACTTCTCATATTCAGCCTGAGCAAGTGGTGTAGCCATACCATCCGCCGCATTCAATCGGGCAAGGGGTGCGGCCCTGTATACCCCCGAATCCTCACCCTCTACAAACCCTTTCCAGCCCTTTGCAAGGAGGTAGGGGAACTTCAAATACGAATATGGCTCTACATGTTCACCGATGTGTTTATAATATTCAGAAGGTGAATACTTGGCTATCTCTTTGCCATTTACATCCACTATCCTTGGCTTGCCATCATAGAAGTTGACCCGGTTCTGCTCGTCTACGAGACCGAGATTGTGTATTCTCAACTGATATGGGTCGGAGAGAATCAAATCCACATAGGCCTTATTCTTGAGGACTACATCGTCGAAGAGTTTGAGTGAGAACTTTGCGAACTCGACAAAGTTTGCTGAGAGTTTCAATATCTCCTGATGCTCCTCCTTTGAGAGAGGCTTACTCACACCGCCGGGGACGCAGAACACAGTATGGGTACAGGCACCACCGATGAGGGTCTGGATTCTCTGGGCGGCCTTTCTGATCGCAAGCACCTGTCCACCGATCTCCAGTCCAACCTTCTTCACGAGTCCGAGGACATTCCTCTCAGCAGCAGGGGCATCTGGCCCGAGCACAAAGTCCGGTGCTGCCAGGGCATAGAAGTGGGCCACATGGCTATGCACAGTATGAGCGGCCTTATATAACTCTCTCAACTTCTTTGCAGCGGGTGGCGGGTCCACATGATATACCGCATCCACCGCCTTTGCAGATGCGAGGTGATGATCCACAGGACAGACTCCGCATATCTTGCAGACCGTCCTTGGTAACTCCTCCACAGGTCTACCGATACAGAACCTCTCGAAACCTCTGAGCTCTGGAACCTGGAAATAGCAGTTTGCTACATCCCCATCATCATTTAGGAAGATCTCTATCTTCCCGTGCCCTTCGAGACGGGTTATTGGATCAATACTTATCTTCTTCATATCCTTGCCCTCCTTAATAGCGAGGTCGGGAGTGAAAACCTATAAAAGGTCCCGACAGGATCCTCTATCTGAGATATTATCTTCTCAATCTCCTCACGGTTATCGCTATCAATAACCGATGCAATAGCTGATAACATCTTTGCTCCCTGATCCACTACATTGGGCGGAGGTCCATAACACCCCCTGCAGGGAACACCGGCATTTACACAGGCAACGCCGCACCCCGTGCGAGTAGCAGGTCCCATACATATAAACCCCTGCTCCAGAAGACATATCTCGGGATCGGGTATAGCGGTCGCAATCCTCTTGAACTCCTTTATCTTCTTCACATTCTTCTTTCGCTTGCACTCATCACACTGAGACCTCTCACCCGCTCCAAGGACAGAGCCCTTAGGAGGGAGAGGCTTTTGAGAGATGATATGCTGAATCACCTCAAGCACCCTATCAGGATTGGGAGGACAGCCGGGAATATAGTAATCTACATCCACTACCTGATTGAGTGCCCTCAGGTAATCATAAAACTTCGGGAGACTCAACTCCCCCTCCTTGACCTGAGTATTTGTCTGGGGTATCACCTTATCCGGGTTGTGTGTCGAAACTGATTTATTGTAGACTGTATCCAGAATGTCATCCCTTTTATAAAGGTTTGCAAGACCTATCACACCCCCAAGATGGGCACAGGAGCCATATGCCACCATTATCTTACTCTTCTTCCTCAATAGTTTTGCAATGTGTTCATTCTCACTATTTCTGATGGCACCATTGAAAAGCGCTAGTAATATCTCCCCGTCGTTCAACGCCTCCACATCTTTGTACTTGAAATCAGCCGCAACAGGCCATAGAGCCAGTTCAAAATTGGCATCTACATCTAATATATGCTCGTGTATATCCAAGATAGAGACATCACAACCGCCACAGGATGCAGCCCAGTAAATTGCGAGTTTGGGTTTACTCATAGTGCCACCTCCTTTTCGTCCTTTCTTGAAAACGGGGAAGGCCCGAGTTGCCTGACCTTCTCGGTCATATCCTTGACTATCTGGGCAAACCGATCCCCCTCGGAGGCGGATACCCACTCGAGACGCACCCTTTCCTCCTCTATGCCGAACTCAGACAGCATCTTTTTGAGAAGGGGGAATCGCCTCATAGTCTTGATGTTGCCATTGATATAATGACAATCTCCGGGATGGCAGCCTGCTATCAGTACACCATCTGCCCCCTCAGAAAATGCCTTCAGGACAAAGGATGGATCTACCCTTCCGCTGCACATCACCCTCACCACTCTGACATTTGGGGGGTACTTCATACGGGAAGTCCCCGCCAGATCGGCACCTGTGTAAGAACACCAGTTACACAGAATGCCTATGATTCTGGGTTCAAAACTCATAAGACCTCCTCTCTATGGGTTTAATCATATTACAAGACCTGATGCATTTACATCTGCCTTGCTGAACCATAAAAATTTGAATTGACCCGCACCCCTTAAGTCTTTTGCAAGACTCGATTTACAGATACGATATTCTACTAATTATGTCAAGACTTTCTTACAACTTCTGTAATCTAATTTCCCTGAGATCAGTCTACTCTACTTTACCTTGCTCCCGTTGACTGCCTCTTTATCAAATGTGGCAAGGAATATCCTGGAGTTCGGCAGGGAGCCGGCAAGGAGCATACCATTAGACTCCACACCCATCAGTTTGACAGGCTTGAGATTGCATATTACAAGAATCTTCTTCCCTATCAACTCCTCAGGTGTATAGTATTCACCTATTCCCGCAACTATCTGTCTTTTCTCACCGCAGTCTATTATCAACCTTATCAACTTCTTAGAGTTCTTTATCCTATCCGCCTCAAGTACCTCTGCCACCCTCAGATCCAGTCGGGCAAAGTAATCATAATCTATAACTTCCGATGTCTGAGATGTCACTTGCTGATGGGTTCTGGTGGGTGTTGACTCCTCGATCGGTTCAACAATCTTATTCACCTTCTCAAGATCAAGTCTTGTGGCGAGCATCCTTACCTCTCCAATCTGATGATTTACCAGATCAAAACCCACATTTGAGAAGTTGAGGTCCTTCAGATTCAATTGATCCTCCAGAGACTTAGAGAGAGATGGAACTACAGGTTTGAGCAATATGGCAAGATTTTTACACAGATTGACACACCAGGTAAGATTCTGCTGACAGAGTCTCTCATCTTTCTTTATCAGATCCCAGGGTTTCATATCAGTTACATATTTATTGCCAATAAAACATATCTGATTTATGGTCTGAACTGCCTTTCTGAACTCCCTCTCGGAGAAATACTCATCTGTCTCTCTTATCAATCTCATTATCTCTTCTGTCGGTACATCGCCCTCGGGTAGCGTGGAGAGCTTCCCTCCAAACCTCTTAGATACGAATGAAAGGGTCCTGTAGGTAAAATTAGATATATTATCTACCAGTTCTGCATTCACCTTATTCACAAAATCCTTAAAAGAGAGGTCCACATCGTCAGGCTTTCTGGAGAGGTTTGAGGCAAAATAGTATCTCAAATAGAAGGGTTCGAGGTGTTTTAAATATTGTCTCGCCGTGATAAAAGTGCCCCTGCTCTTACTCATCTTCTCACCGTTTATTGTAAGCATCCCGTGCACAGAGAGGATATCTGGAGTTCTAAAGTCTATACCCATCAACATAGCAGGCCAGAAGAGGGCGTGAAAGTATACTATATCCTTCCCAATAAAATGAATCATCTCCGACTCCCTGTTCTTCAGGATCTCATCGATATCAATATTGTGATCATCGCAATACTTCTTTAGACTCGAAATATAGCCGATCGGGGCATCCAGCCAGACATAGAAATACAGTTCCTCCTCCCCGGGTATCTTGAATCCAAAATAAGGACCATTTCTACTTATACACCAGTCCTTTAATCCCTCGTTTATCCAGCTCAGAACGAAGTTCCTTATCTCCTCCTGCAAGAAGTTACTATTTTCGATAAAATCCCTCAACCTATCCCTGAACGCAGAGAGTTTGAAGAAATAGTGCTTTGCCGCCTTTACGACAGGCTTATTCCCGCAGATAACACAATAAGGGTCTTTCAACTCAGAAGGGTCATATGTGCTATTACACTTTTCACAGACATCCCCGTACTGGTCGGGGGCACCGCACTTAGGGCACTTACCCTTGATGTATCTATCGGGCAGGAATCTTCTGTCGTGCTCACAATAGTGCAGTTCCATATCCTTCTGATATATATAGCCGTTCTCCCTGAGTTTATTGAAGAACATCTCGCTGTAATATCTATTCTCAGGGCTGTTGGTGGTATAGAAGATGTCAAACCCGATATCAAATCTGCTAAAATCCTCAATATGCTCCTTATGGTAGCGCTCCACAAGCTCCTCAGGGGTTATACCCTGTTTGAGGGCGTTAATCTCAATGGGGGTCCCGTGAGTATCATCGGCGCATACATATATCACCGAATCACCCTTAAGCCTCCTGTATCTGGCGTATATATCCGTCTGAATATACTCTACAAGATGACCCAGATGAATGCTCCCATTTGCATAGGGCAGGGCACTCGTTATAAATACTCTTCTGGCCATATCCTTACTCCTCTTTCTCAAAATCCAATTTTCTTATGAAAAGGTTCATAGACCGAATATCTACTCTTTTTCAAAGGTCTCATTCTTCAACAAGGACTCTACAATCTGAGAATTCTCTATACTCTGTTTGCGCCTCTCCTCCTCTATGAGATCCTTATTGAGTTCCCTCAATTGAGACAGGTCATACACCTTTATCTCGTCATTTATAAGGACAGAGATCTTATTCCCCTTGATATCGAGGGAGATGACCTTCCCTTCCCCATCCGGGGTAATCAGTTTTCTGCCCATTTTGGGTATGTACATCCATATCTCTTCGTATGTAGCCTGTTCATAGGAGAGACAGCACATCAACCTCCCGCACAGACCAGATACCTTCTGTGGGTTCATTATCAGGTTCTGATCCTTTGCCATCTTTATTGAGACTGGTTCAAAGTTGTGGAGATGCTGATTACAGCAGAGGATAAGCCCGCAGGGTCCTATCCCGCCTACCATCTTGGACTCATCCCTTACACCAATCTGTCTCATCTCGATACGAATATTGAGTCTTCGAGCGAGGTCCTTCACAAGCTCCCTGAAATCCACCCTGCCATTGGCCGTGAAATAAAATACCGCCTTCCCACCGGATAGCATATACTCCACATCCACGAGTTTCATCTCCATATTCCTGAGTTTTATGAACTCCAGGCAGACATCAAACGCCTCCTCCTCCTTCTTCTTATTCTTTATAACAATAGCCATATCCTCCGGATCTGCTATCCTGATAAGCCTCCTCATCCCCTGTGGGGGATTCTCTATCTCAGATGGCCCAAAGACCACCTTCCCCGTAGTCACACCCCTGTCCGTCTCCACTACCACGATATCCCCTCTTGCAACATTGAGCCTGTTTACGAGATATGTATAGACCTTCAGGCTCTTTCTGACCTTTACGCCGACAATCTGTTCCATAACCTTGTATACCTCAAGAGTTCAGACTTTATAGCTATCGCAGAGTTACAATAGAAGTCCTGAGATGTCCTTAAAAATCTGATCACCTCATTTATGTCTTCTATCATTTCGAAATTTATTCTCTGTTTCACCTCAAATAGATCACCCCAGAGATCACGATTCCTGTTCAAGAATATGTCTATCATCAAGGATATCAGCATCCTGAAAAAGATATTAACCCTCAACTCCCTCTCCTCCCTCGAACTGCTATACGTGAGGATACTGGATATATCAATGATATCATCAAAGGATACTCTGTCCTTGCTCAAAAACTCGTGTATAATACCGAGATACTGGCCAATGGACTCCTCGTCTATGGATAATATATCCCTGTCTATGCCGCCACTCAACAACCTGAGAACCACATCCATATACCTGGATGAATAATTCATCTTCTCTACCAGTAACCTTCTCATATCCTCCTTTGAGAGAGGGTTGAGCCTAATCTTCTCCGTACGGGAGCGAATCGTTATAGGTACCATACCCAGATAAGAGGAGGTCATAACAATCAATGTCTGGGGTGGAGGTTCCTCGAGGGTTTTTAAGAATGCATTGGCTGCACTCTTATTCATCGAGTCCGCATCGATTATGAATATAACTCTGTATCTCCCCTCGACAGGTGGCGAATATATCACCTCATCAAGGGCTCTTATCATATCAATCGAGATCTCCCCCTTTGCCCTCCTCTCCCTGCCCTCTGACTCATCAGATTCCGTGTTTGGGCCCCTGACAGATACACCCTTGTTCAACTGGAGATATTCTGCCCTCATATCATTGGTAATAACGATCAGGTCGGGGTGTGTATACTCACTGATCCATTTACAGTTATTGCATTCGTCGCAGGGATTATAACTTTTTAAATTCCTGCAATTTACCGCCTTAATGAACTCGAGGGCAAGGGTCCTCTTACCAATACCTTTAGGACCATAGAACATTATAGCGTGATGGAACCTCCCCTCCCTCAATCGATTCTTCAGGTTCTCTATAACCTCTCTATGCCCGATTATATTGTCAAATGACATCCTCTCTCCTCAAACCCTTTCTGGGTGGAGTCTGAATAATATATCCCAAAATACAAAAAGTCAAAAACTACCTCACATCAACTTCTATCTTTAAATTCGGTGGTTCCTTTATTGACTCGACATTATAAAACCGGGAGAGCATCTGCTCAACTCTGAAAAAAATATCTATCAGATTCAGCGGAGAATGCCTGCTATAAGAGAGAATCGACACATCCTTACCAGCCTTTTTTATCTCCATTAAGTCATCAAGGACCTTCTTATAATCATAAAGCGAAGAGTTCTTCTCCAGAGATATGACAAGAGGGATAGATAGAGACTTCAACTGATTCAGGTAATCAATCTGGTTATTTAAAATCCTCCCTATCTCCCCCTTTAGCCTATCGTACTCATACAGAGGTAAGTTCTCTTTCAAAAATCTCAAACTGAAGATCGGGTCTATCAGTATTGCAGTATGAATCATATCTGGATTATTCAAAATGACATTTATGCTCTGGAGAAAGCCCTGTGGACCCGAGAGAATAGTGACCTGTTGTGGATTGGCAATATTCCTGTCGATTGCCCATTTTATAACTGTTATCAGTTCCTCCGTCTGCCTCTTCAGCCCCTCCTTAGAATACCCCTGAGCATAGAAATCCTTCCCAAACCCATATATCCCACTGTAGTTGAAGGCGATGCAACCAAACCCCCTGCTCACAAAGAACTGACAAACAGGGTCAAATCGCTGCCCTATCTTCTTATTCTCGGGATTATACAGATTTATGATTACAGGGAAGTTCTCTGCCTCCTCGGGAGGTAGTGTAACGAACAAAAGGAGTTTTTCGCTCTCCCCAAACTTTATGGTAAATGGTTGGGCCTTGATAGGTTTGTACTTTTCAAGGGCGGGATTCTCCAGGAACAATAGCGTAGCCTTTCTGCTGTCTCTCTCATAGACATAGAAAGATTTAGGCATCTCATATGCTTCATAGGATACAATCCATCGCTTATCAGAGAGATCTACAGAGTGAATTGTAAATATCCCCTTTCTGAATTTCTCCAAAAATGTTATATCCTCCCTATGATTTGCATCTATTACTTTAATCTCCCGCTTCATAAAATCGAATCCCACAGCAATCGGCAACTTCTGATAGTAATTGAAATACAACTCGTCTACATCTGATCTCTCCGATTGTATCACCACCTCAACCTCACGCCTCGACTCGAGATCGAACTTGACGAGAGATGTATATTTATTCTGCATATTCGACAAAGCATAGATATACTTACCATCACTCGAGAAATCAATAAACCTGAATTCATCCATAGATCCAATTGACAGCATCTCCTCGAACTTATCACTCTTCTGGGTCTTGATATAAAAGAGTTTTTTAAGGCTTCTTCTATCCACAGATGTTGCAAGAAAGAGCCTGTTGTATATATCTGCCCTCAGATCAACTATATTCTCTGGCACCTGAGCAATCTCCTCGACTGCCCCGTTCTTTAAATTTATCCCAAACAGGTCAAACCGCCCTCTCTTGTTAAATTCTATTCCACACGCTGCACTCTCGGGCAATCTGGGATCAACAAATATATACCTTGCACTGATCCCCCTAAATGGTGTGAGGTCTCTCATTATCCCGCTCTTCAAATCGAAAAGATAGAGATGCACCGCATCCCCGCTCTCGGTCTTTTTTAGGAATAAAATCCTATCCTTGAGGAACGACCACTCATAACTCAATATATCCTCCTTCAGGTCCTCGATTACTGCCCTATCATCGTTCTTACCAGCAGACTTAACAAATATATTGACCACACCGCTCTTATCCTTTGCAAGATACGATACAAGACTACCATCGGGGGATATTCTTACACCCTCTATTCTGGGCGGGGCAAAAATCACCTCTGCCGGTACAGGCTCTGAAAAAGAGATATTACAAATTGTAACAGACAAAAGTATAAGAATCACACCTCTCTTCATCTCACTACTCCTTCGCAAAAGAATTATATAAAACATCTGTTTGCTTATAACAGATAAATCCCCTTGTGTCCACAAATAGAATCTCCAATTTTAATCAAATTGCATAACTTCACCTAAAAGCCCTTAGTAATGATACAAACCTCAATCAATTCTCTAAGTTAATTCAACCAGCACCCGATAGATAAATCGGGAACTGAATTATTTTTTGCAATAAGTCTTTACATTTTTTAATTCAATGTATAATATATTATTGGTTAGGAGTTGACTCCATAGAAAGGACTTTGAGGTGAAACAGTCATACAAACCAACGATTCTTTTATGGATTGTGCTGATACTCCTGTTTATCAGCATTTATAATTTTTATTCCCGATTCTCAACTGAAGCTCAGGAGATAGATTTCTCTTCTTTTATAAGGTTAGTAGAGAACCACGAGGTCAAGAGTGTAAAAATAAAAGGGGGTGTATACACAGGCGAATTGACCAATGGGAGTAGATTTACCACTATTGGAATAGTGGGGGAGAAGATTACAGATAAACTTATAGCCAATAATGTCCTCGTGACATTTGAAAGGGAGGAACAGAACTCTGTCTGGGTTCAGATCCTGACATCCTGGGTACCTATGATATTCCTGCTGGTGATCTTCATACTATTTATGAGACAGATGACGGCGGGTCAGGGGAAGGCTCTGAGTTTTGGCAAGAGTAGAGCCAGGATGTTTATGCCGAATCAAAAGAGCATTACATTTGAGGATGTGGCAGGTGTAGATGAGGCAAAGGAAGAGCTCCAGGAGATCGTAGAGTTTTTGAAAGACCCGAAGAAGTTTACGAGGCTCGGAGGGAGAGTCCCGAAAGGTGTCTTACTGGTAGGACCTCCAGGTACAGGGAAGACTCTTCTTGCCAGGGCGATTGCAGGAGAGGCAGGAGTCCCATTCTTCTCCATCTCCGGTTCAGACTTTGTCGAGATGTTTGTGGGTGTGGGAGCAAGCCGGGTGAGAGACCTGTTCGAGCAGGGTAAGAAGAACGCCCCCTGCATAATCTTTATCGATGAGATTGATGCAGTGGGAAGACACAGGGGCGCAGGGCTTGGCGGTGGACACGACGAGAGGGAGCAGACACTCAACCAGTTGCTGGTAGAGATGGATGGATTTGAGTCCAATGAAGGTATCATATTGGTCGCTGCCACAAATAGACCTGATGTCCTTGACCCGGCCCTTTTAAGACCGGGGAGATTCGACAGAAGGGTGGTTGTGCCGAGGCCTGATTTGAATGGAAGAATAGAGATACTCAAGGTGCATACAAAGAAGGTTCCGCTTGGACCAGATGTAGACATTGAATTGATTGCCAGAGGTATACCCGGATTTGTAGGAGCCGATATCGAGAATCTTGTCAATGAGGCAGCACTGCTGGCGGCAAGAAAGAACAAGACCCGTGTTGAGGCCGAGGACTTTGAAGAGGCAAAGGATAAGGTACTTATGGGTACGGCAAGAAAGAGCCTCATTATCTCAGAACAGGAGAAACTCACAACGGCCTACCACGAGGCTGGACACACCCTCGTCGCCAAGATGCTTCCCTCCACAGATCCAGTACACAAGGTGTCTATCATACCGAGAGGGATGGCACTTGGGATAACCCAGCAACTCCCTCAAGAGGACAAATACAATATCAACAAGGAATATGCCAATAACAAGATTGCCATACTCCTTGGGGGAAGGGTGGCAGAGGAGATAGTGTTCAAGCAACAGACCACAGGTGCGGGTAATGACCTCCAGCAGGCTACCAAACTGGCAAGCAAGATGGTTTGTGATTGGGGTATGAGTGATAAGATCGGACCTGTATCCTTCTCAAAGGAGGAGGAAGAGGTCTTTTTGGGAAGGGACTTTGGAAGGGTAAGGGCATATTCTGAGGCCACAGCCCAGCAGATAGACGAAGAAATAAGGAATATTATCCATACCAACTATGAAAGAGCAAAGGAGATTATATCAAAGAATCTGGACAAGCTCGAGAGAATAGCCAAAGCCCTCCTTGACTACGAATCCCTCGATGGCAGTGAAATAGATCTGCTTATGGAAGGGAAGGTACTCACCCGACCAAAACCAGCAAAAAAGGTAATATCAACAACCAACAAGGAGAAAAAGAACCTAAAAGAAAAAATCGAGGGTATAGTCACCCTTCCGCTACCACCTGAACACCCAAAAGAACCTTCAACAGCCTGATACTCCCCTACTTCATACCAATTAAGACTTTAGCTCAATTTATGCCATCTTATTTTTTATTAACCTGTTGATATTATTGGAGAACAACCAATACAACCTGTTGAAGTGTTATTATGAGAACAGGTTACCCCCTTGTTGACCCTTAAATTGGCTGTTGCGGCTGTTGTACCTGGCACTTATGAGGAAAAATTAAGTCATATCAAGGAATTAGAACAAATTGTTCTACTTTGTGTATCTGGCACTACTGCCTCCTATTTGCTGTGAACAGGTGGATGGGGGCTTGAAAAATCTACATTTCAGAGACTGACCTCTTCAAATGCATTATTTGGGTTTGATGGGAATATATCGCTAAAATGTCAGATTTTACTAACGAAGTAAGAATTTATAATTGGTTATGTAACTGCTGTCTGATATAATCTAATTGTACTTGACCTGTATCAGGAGGTGTGTTTATGAGGCGTTTAGTTTTATCAGTTCTTATAATTCTCTTTGTTACTCCATACAGTTATGCTGGTTCTCTAAGTTTGAAGGAGTTGCAGGAGACATTGAAGAGAAACAATGCCACCTGGGAGGCCGGTGAGACCAATATCTCCCGATTGCCCGAGGAGGTAAAGAAGAGATTGTTTTCCAACAGGGAATATAAATCCACACCGGAATCTGCAAATGTATTCAGGGGTGGAGTTGCTGGTGCGGTACCCTCCAAGTTCGATTGGAGAAATAAGGATGGGAAGAATTATGTGACGCCTGTGAAGTACCAGGAGGATTGTGGTGCCTGCTGGGCATTTGCCTCAACTGCTGCACTTGAGTCGAAGTATCTGATACAGATGAATAAGCCGTATAATAATCTCCTCGACCTCTCGGAACAGATATTGGTTTCGTGCAATGATTTTGGTGGTGGTTGTAATGGTGGATATCTCGATTCTGCTGCAAGATTCTTAAAAAACTACGGAACTTACGATGAATCCTGTTATCCTTATAAAGCCGCAGATACATCCTGCAATTCTGCCTGTGACTATTATGGGACATATACATTTAAGATATCCTCTTATCAGATTGTGAGTCAGTCAGTCTCAGCCTTAAAGGAGGCCGTCTATCTCTATGGACCAATACCAGTGTCAATGATGGTATATGAGGATTTTGAATATTATCAAAAGGGTGTCTACACACATCAGAGCGGAAGTCAACAGGGTGCTCACGCTGTTTTGATTGTAGGGTGGGATGACTCACAGAGTTGTTTCATTGTAAAGAATAGCTTTTCGACTGCCTGGGGTGAGAGCGGGTATTTCAGAATCGCATATTCTGAGGTAAATGGGGATACTGATTTTGGATATAGTGCGGTGGCTTATGGGAATGTTACTCCCTCTAATTTTGTTCAGACTATGTTTACTACAAACCCGGGCGGGAAGACGATTAAACTGGATGGATATTCTGTTACTACACCTGTTATATATAGCTTCCCCTCTGGCTCGAGCCACACAGTGAGTGTGAACAATATGTTCACCGAATCAGATGGAAGTACGAGGTATATATTTGACAATCGCTCTGATGGTAAGGGGATAAATGACAATGTGATTATACCTTCCACAGATTCCACGATCATCTGGAATTACAAACTGCAATACCTGCTTAAATCCTCCGTAAATAATACTGCCTTTGGAAGGGTAGACCCAGATTGTACCTCGGGTTGCTGGAATGACTACTGGACAACTGTGACATTCACAGCAATTCCAAATTCGGGGTATCAGTTCAAGAACTGGAGCGGGGATCTGGATGGGACTACAAATCCGATCAGGTTCAATGTTATTGGTCCCCTCACATTTATGGCAAACTTCGAGAAGGAGACAGTAAAGACTTACACAATAAATGCCTCATCCGGTCCTTATGGAAAGATAGTCCCATCAGGAACAATATATGTTCAGGAAAGGGGTTCGCAGGCATTCGATATAATCCCGGATAGCGGATATTCGGTCGAGGATGTACTGGTTGACAATGTCTCCGTGGGGGCAACTACAAGATATGTATTCAGCAATGTTACAGCCAATCATACAATATATGCAAAATTTGTCTCTAATGCCGTGCCTACTTATACTATTTATGCGAGTTCTTCGTCAGGAGGAAGGATTCAACCATCTGGCTCTGTTGTAGTTAGAAAGGGTGGATCTCAGACCTTCACAATTATCCCCGATGCGGATTATGAGATAAGCGATGTCTCTGTAGATAATAAGTCAGCTGGTAAAGTCAGTCAATACACATTCTCGAATGTAACCTCAAATCACACCATATATGCCTCATTCAAGAAGAAATCCCAGAATACCGAATATGTAAAGCTCTCAGTAAAATTTTCAGGTGGCGGAGGAGGGTATGTCTATAGTGTTCCTTCAGGGTTGAGCTGCTATAGTGATTGTACGGGGTGGTTTGAGAAGGGTGCGAGTGTGAAACTCTATGCAACGGCAAATAACAAGAGCAGATTTGATGGTTATAACTTCTCCTCCTGCGGGAAGAATAAGGAGTGTGGATTGACTTTGAATTCTGATACTACGATAGTTGTCTATTTTACCCCACTTGAAGCCCCTGAGGATAACCAGAATACAGAGGAGAATCTATCAGGAGACTCAGTTAAATCATCAGGCTGTTCCTGTTCATATATAGAATGAGATGTCAATGAGAAGTGTATTAAATATTCTGAGGTTTTTTCTGATATTTTTTCTCTTATCTGCCGGACCTGCAACAAAAAGGCTCGAGGTGAGAGGTGGAGGAGGGTTTTATAATAATGACTACTTTCTCAATCCCACTGGCTGTGGTGATGAGAAGTCAATGGTGGATGTAAGAATAAAGGATAAAGGTTATGCGTCTTACTGGTATATCTCCTCACCGCTTAATGAATATGCAAGTCTGCAATTTAGCTTTATTAGTGGATATCATAGTTCGAATTATGAAGAGACTTATGAGGAGAGTAGCGGGTATAATGGGATATCTAAGACCTCCTCAAGGGGAGAGTTCTTTATACCTCATCTTTCATTATCATTAGACACACTTGTAACTGGTATCAGGATTAATGGTATGGCATTATTTTATAGAGGAGAGGCTCAGCCCTTCCCTGGTCTATCCCTGTGGGTGGGACATCGCCTGTTCTATCTATTTTTAGGGATAAATGATTTTAATACTATCCCTATAATGCATGCTATCTCCTACGGACTTGGGAGTGATAATAGATATTTTAAGCTGGAGGCTGGAGCAGTTTTGAACCCGATATATCCATCTGCAAAAAAACCTGATACCAGTATCTGGCACGATAACCCTTTATATGGATTGGGTTATATAACCCTGATTTATAAAATCGGGCAGGATCTCGGTGCTGGACTTATTATGGCTTATGATGGGGAAAAAGATGATTATAAAAGTGATTACAATAAGGGGAGTGCTGTGGAGTTAATGCTATTTCTGGTGCTGTATAAGGATTAGACTGTGTATGAGTACCGGTAATCTGTGGTCGTCTGGTGACAGGTACTTCTAATCGGAGAATTCTGATCTAACCTATTGAAATCATTGGATATATAGCCAGAAGTGCCAGGTAGAATTCCTCTCGAATTCCTCTTGGGATTCCTCTTGAATTCCTCTTACCATGTTTGACAGGAATGGGAATCATAAATGGAGCAAGAGATTTTAGGGAAGTAATTGGGATGAAGGTTATTCCATTTATGCTATTAGGTTGAGAAGATTCACAGAACCTGTCTGAGGTAAAGGTTCATTTAACAATGGAAAGGTAGTGATTGATTACCTGCTTAACCCGAAGAGAGAATCTTTCTCAAAAAATTTATGTTGAATTATATATGCAATAATGATAAATACCAAAGCTCATTATGAGGCATAATGAGGAATAGATGAGAAAGAGAGAGCCCATTGGAAAGATATTGATAGAGAGATTCTTAATAAATGAGACTATTGTCATAAATGCTCTCTCGAGGCAGAAACAGGACAATCTGAGGATATGCTCACAGATCTTGAAGATGGGGGCCCTGTCTGAAGAGGTACTGGCAAGGGCGTTGAGTTATCAGTATGGTCTTCCAGCAGTTGTGTTGGGTAAATCCCAGATCTTGCTATCCAATCTTGCTCTGGTCCCATATAATATTGCAAAGCAAAACCAGATACTGCCTGTTTCGATGAGTGGTGAAAAATTGATTATTGCTATGAGGGACCCCGAGAATACTCAAATTATTTCGGAACTCGAATTCGTCTCGGGCAAGAAGGTGCTACCTCATATTGCACTTGAATTTATGCTATCTATTTCCATAGACGAGGCATATAGACTGTATAAGATTAGCAGGGATGGATATTTCAAGGGTAAGGATGTCCCACCCAATGCTATCAAAGAGGAACACATCGAGATTTCTATTGCTGAATTGAATCTGGATTCGGAATCCTCGATGTCTGACAAGTTCGAGGTTGTGTCCATACAGGAGGACATCGAGAATATTACGCGTGGCAAGGATATAGCGAGTGCTTTTGAGAAGAGGTCGAAGCCACTAATATGCATAGTTGATGATGAACCAGAGATACGGACGCTGTTGAGAAAGATTGTGATTTCAGAGGGGTTCGATTCTGTAGAGTATGCCAGAGGAGATGAGGCATTCAGGGCGATACCCAAAGTCCTGCCAGACCTAATAATCCTCGATGCGATGTTACCTGGTATGCACGGATTCGATATCTGTAAATCAGTCAAATCCGACCCTAAATTGAAGAGTATCCCGGTTCTGATGGTGAGTGCTGTTTATACTGGCTGGAGATTTATGGAGGACATAAAGAAGACTCACGGGGCGGATGATTATATAGAAAAGCCCTTCAGAATCGATATGCTGGTAAACAAGATTAAGGCACTCCTGAGAAATGCCTCGCCTGTTCAGGGTAGGACAACAGAGGAACTCACTCTCGATGTAAAGAATCTGTATAATAGCGGCGCGCGCCTCTTCAAAGAGGGAGATATAGAAGGTGCGATGTATCAGTTCAAGAAGGGGATTGAGAAGGATAGCTTCTACTATAGGTTACACTATGGGTTGGGGCTCTGTTATGGTGCAAAGAGAGAGGATTATATGGCTATCTCCGAATTCGAGAAGACCATTGAACTCAAGCCGGACTTCCTTCCAGCCCTCAAGTCGCTCGCAATTCTATATCAGCAGAAGGGATTTAGGAACAAGGCTGTAGAGACTTGGGAGAGGGCAATGAATGTGGCACCTGATGAAGAGACTAAGGCAAAGATAAAAGAGTATCTCATCAAACTTCTTTAACATATATGAAATTTTCCTGTAATAATTGTAATACCAAATACAGCCTTCCAGACGAGAAGTTCGCGGGCAAGGTGATTACTCTCACCTGTAAGAAGTGTGGTTCCAAGATAGTTGTAAAACCAGAGAAGAAGGTAGAGGGAGATAGAGTAGAGAAGGCACAGGAAGAATCCCGACCGCTTTCAACCAGGCCTGGTACCCCCGAAAATAAGGTTGCAAAATCTGCTCCAAAGAAGGAATCTGCTGAGAAACCCGTTTCGGACCTTAAAAAGACGAGGGATATAGATGGACCTCGTACTGAAACTACCGAGAAATCACAAAAGAAAGAGGATGTAGTTGGTTCTGCACCCAAAGTATTAGAAAAGAAGGTCGAGAAAAGAGAGAGTAAGGCAGATACAGACAGTGTTGAGCCCTTGAAAGGAGACGATGAGAGCTCTACTGCTTATGCAGATAGTGGTGAAAAACTTCAGGAATCTCAGGATGAACAGGAGAAGACGGGATGGTACTATTCGAGGGGAGGACAGCAGAAAGGACCATTCTCTGACGATGAGATCAGGGAGCTCGTAGAAAACAATGTGATTACGGCAAAGACATTCATCTGGAAAGACGGTATGATGGACTGGATGAAGGCGGGTACCTGTGTCGAATTCAAACACTTCTTTGGAGAAGGAGATGCTACGGGTCAGGAGAAGAAGGGGAAGAACGCCATAGAATCACTTGGACTCGATGAGCTCGATAAGAAATTTGAGAAGAAGAATAAGCCCGAGAAACCAGAACATACAGACAAGGCTGATGTCAGTGAGAAGGAAGATCAGGGTCTTCAGGATGACTTCTTCAATAAAGAGATCGAAAAGGTGGAAGAACAACCAGCAACTCCAGATGAGGACTGGACCAAACTTCCATCCAACGAGGAGGCGGAGGCGCCAAGAGAGAACACACGGATAGTTATAATGAAGGCGGGTTTGTCCGAGTCAGCCAAGAGGAAGCGGATGCTCACAAGGATTGTAATGGCTGGGGTATTGATTGGGGTCTTTATATTCGTCTTCATCAGAAATCTTGGTCCAATTCTGTCCGCGGTTGGGGTTCAGATGAAGAGTGGAATAGACCTCGAGATGGAGGACCTCGATAAGGATACACTCTCGAAGATGACACCTGAGGAGAGGGAAAAATACAGAAAGGCATTGCTTGGTATCAAAGAATCCAAGAAGCTCACCAAAGAACAAAAGAATAAAATAGCCCTTGCAATCAAGCAGAAGAAGGATTCTGATATGGCGAGTATTCTGGAGAACGCCAAGGTAGAGGGAGGGGCGGTGATATATGAGAATTTGGGTAAGGACAGGCTTGGCTCGGCAGGTAGCGCGGGTGTAGACCTAAACCTCGATTCGAAATTGGCAAACCTCGGAATAAATACCAAGGTAGAGGGTGTCAATTTGAGTGGTAAGGTAGAAAGGCAGGATCTGGATCTGTCCTCCAAGCTGCCGGATAGTGTAGACAAGTTGAATGAAGATATGATGATGGCTATTGTCAACAGGAACAGGGGCTCTTTGAAATACTGCTATGAGCGGCATCTCAAGGCAAGTAGTTCACTCGAAGGAAAGGCAACATTCAGGATTACCATACAGAATACGGGTGTGGTCTCCAGAGTAGAGTCGCTCTCCAAACAGATCGCCGGAACTATGTTCGAGGAGTGTGTAATCAAGGAGATAAAGAAGTGGGTATTCCCAAAATTCAAGGGTGAACCAATAGTCTTCGAGGTCCCATTTGTTCTGACAACGACCAATTAAAGATAAGATGGTTTTATCTCATAAGAGTCTATCGGTATTCTTGTGATGTTATTACGAAATCTCCTATTGATTCTGTTCTCTATCCTGAACACTACTGATCTATCCAAGTTACTGGAACAAAATATACATCTTTCTTTCGATAAGAGGATAGAGGTAATGAGTGAATATCTGCTCGATACACCTTTTAAGGAGTCATCTATAGGTGAGGGTTATGGGGTGGATATGGACCCTGTTGTAAATTTGAATTATACCGATTGTGTTACATTTGTAGAGTATGTAATTGCCTTTGCAAACTCTGTCTCTCTCGAGGAGTTCGAGAGGAATGTGCGATTTATGAGATATGGAGACAGAGAGATAGCATTCGAAAACAGGATGCACCTGCCAGACAATCAGTGGTTCCCAAATCTGACGAATTATGGCTATATAACAGATATTACAAAGAGGGTTGGCAGAAAATATGTCACGAGTGTAAAGAAGACGATCACAAAAGATCACTTCCAGATAGATGGGAAAATAATTACAAGTGAAAAGCTATTCTCGAGGTCCGTATCCATAGACTATATACCCACTCAGGATATAAGCAAGATTCTAAATAATATCCCTCCGCTCTCGATAATAAGGATA
>Ga0078972_1002283_pt1 | contig 64503 bp, 58 predicted proteins | sample YelNatPaOPGAMG01_FD_67568 | JGI IMG/M metagenome (GOLD analysis project Ga0078972, IMG submission 67568) | Hot spring thermophilic microbial communities from Obsidian Pool, Yellowstone National Park, USA - OP-RAMG-01 (SPADES assembly) (version 2) | ecosystem: Environmental > Aquatic > Thermal...
TATAATATCTACCTACAGGGTTAAGGGATGCGGAGCATCTTCGATGCGGAGCATCCCTTACTTAATTGGGTGGGCGGGTGGGAATTGCTTAAAGTAATGGTGCTAATTCTTAATAGAGAAAGAAGCAGGTTTAATCTGTAAAAGGCAAGCCTAGCTTGCGAATTTCTCAACACAATCATTTTTTCTTGATATCTAGTTTATTTTTTTAATATAATCTTTTAGCAAAGAGCGCCTGTAGCTCAAGGTGGATAGAGCAGTGGACTTCGAATCCAATGGTTGCGGGTTCGAGTCCCGCCGGGCGCGGGGTTGGGGCCGTTAGCTCAGTTTGGTAGAGCAGCTGACTCTTAATCAGCGGGCCGCAGGTTCAAGTCCTGCACGGCCCAAAGTTGGGCAGATGGCGGAATTGGCAGACGCGCTAGACTTAGGATCTAGTAGGGTAACCTGTGGGGGTTCAAGTCCCCCTCTGCCCAAGTTGTAAATGGGTATTTTACTTTTGTCTGTTTTTTTATCATTGCTTTTAGGATTTGATTTAGGTATATTTCTGAGTGTATACCATTATCCAGATGGAATTACTCTTTTCTCCTCTATTTTCCCAAAGATAACGATAATCTTGCTGATTATCTTGATCTTGATACTAGCCTACTACCTGATAAGCAAAAAAAAGCAATTTTTTTTGATAAGTTTAATCATGATCATTTTTTATTTAGCGTTCACATACTCCTTTATCATTTCAAAAAATCGTATTGATAAACTCATTTCTACCCCACCTTCTAGGTTTGTAAATGGTTATGTAAAAGTAAGTTTCCTCAACAAAATACTCTTACAATCCTCAAATTACAATGTTTGGGTATACATAAAGGACCATGATCAGGAATTTACTAGGTTGGGAGCAAATGTAGTAGTTGTTGGCAAATTTAGGCATTTTTACAACTATCTGACAAATAAGAATTTCTTATCCTACTCTCTCTACCTTCTCAAAGATAATGTTCCCTTTGTCCTGTATTCAGATGAAGAGAGTTTTATTGATACAGTGGGTGAAGAAAACATTTTTGTTAAAGTAGCTAATGATATTAGACAAAATGCAGTGTCAGTTTTTGAAAACAATCTACCATTAACACATTGGCTGTCCTCTTCTCTCATCATCGGTGAGTCTTCAGATTTATCAAAGGAGTTTTACGAAAACATAAGGAAGGCAGGATTATCACACATATTTTCAGTTTCAGGCTTTCATGTAGGGGTGATAGTAGGAGTATTGATTGTTTTACTCAATCTCTTCAGAATACCAAAATTCTTACAATTCATTATTGTATCTTCGTTCTTAGCAGTTTATTCAATAATTGTTGGTATGAAACCACCTGTAGTCAGAGCATCAGTACTCGCTTCTTCTGTATTACTTATAAGGGCTATAAATCTTAACCCGAATTACCTCAACATTACCTCTATAACTGGTATAGCTATGTTGATGGTTGATCCTTTTCTTTCTGTTGATGTAGGGTTCATTTTATCCTTTATCGCGCTAATAACTATAATCTTGTTTTCAAGATACATCAACGATGCAGTTACAATTGCGTGTAACAAATTTTTTAAATTTGAGATGGGAAACTTATCCAAAGAAACAGTGAGTTTGTTTTCCGTCTCATTCGTTGCCACAATGTTTACACTACCTATAATCCTTATATGGTTTAGTAAATCATCTATCGTCGGAATAATATCAAGCATCGTTATGGTACCTTTATCATCATTGAATATAACTTCCGGTATGCTTTCATACATCTCCTATCTCACAATCCCAACATTAGGGGAAATATTTTTCAGGGCAACAAATCTCTTCAATGTGGTATTCATAATACTAACTAATTATTTTTCCTCAATACCTTTAGAAATATCAGCGAACCTTAATTTTTTGTATCTGTTTCTCGCAATTCCCCTTTATTACTATCTGCTTTCAGTATCAATAGTGAAATTACCGGAAATTTTAAAATAAACTTTATGAGAGTGCATTTATTTTTGCTATTGCAAGCTTGGCAAGAGGTATACTATAAGGCGACACTGAAACATAATTTAATTCAGTATCTTTAAGAAATTTTATATTTCTAGGATCTGCTCCATGTTCTCCACACAAACCTATTTCTAAATCTGGCCTAACCATTCTTCCTCTCTGCACCGCTATGGTAATAAGTTCAGCGACTTCCTCACCCAAAACTTTGAATGGGTTATCCTCAAGTATGTCCATTTCAGTATAATTGGGCAAGAAAGAAGAAATATCATCCCTAGAGAGCCCATAGCTTGTCTGCGTCAAATCATTTGTACCAAAACTTACAAATTCAGCAAACATGGCTATCTTATCGGCATGTAAAGCGGCAGAAGGTATTTCTATCATTGAGCCATATTTAACATCAAGTTCTACCCCATACCTCTTAATTATTTCTTCACATACCTCTTTTATACCTTTTATCTTTCTACCTTCCATCACCTTACCATAGAAAACATAATTTAACTCTTTGTAAGTCATTACAACAGGTATCATTATCTCAGGAATTGGATCAAAGCCATTCTTTTTTACCTCACAAGCGGCCTCCATTATGGCACTAGCTTGCATTTCGTATATTTCAGGATAGGTCACAGCAACCCTAACCCCTCTATGACCAAGCATTGGGTTAACTTCCTTCTTAAGTTCACATATCTCTCTAAGTTTATCTTTAGTCATATCATAACCATTCTTCACCAAATATTGGTACAATTCGTCTAGTTCATTTTCATTGTGTGGCAAGAATTCGTGAAGTGGTGCATCAAGAAGTCTTATTGTGACAGGATAACCACTCATTGCAACAAAAAGATCAGTGAAATCTTTTTTCTGGAATTCTTTTAGTTTAGAAAGGATTTCTAATCTTTTTTCAAGGCTATCTGAAATGATAAGTTCCTGGAATATAAGTAATCTTTCTTTAGCAAAAAACATGTGTTCAGTTCTACAAAGTCCTATTCCTTTAGCTCCAAACTTCCTTGAAAGCATGGCATCATTCGGCTGATCTGCGTTAGCTCTAACTACAAAATCATCAGTTATGTAATTATCTACTACCTTAAGGAAATCAATAAGGCCATTTTTATCAAAATCAGGAGATATTGTCTTCACCTCACCAAAGTATATCTTTGGTGACTCATAAAACGGTACTGCAAGAGTTATGTAATCCCCCTCATTAACCCTAATACCATCTACCTCAAAGTAATTTTTACCCAACTTAATTTTTGGATTAACTAAACTAACTTTACCTAAGGATCTAGCAACAACTGGAGCATGAGAAGCATAACCACCTTCAGTAGTTAAAACACCTTGCCCCACCTCTACAGCCTTAACATCTTCAGCATAAGTAGCCGGCATAACAAGAATAAGCCTAGTATCAAGACCTAATTTCAATGCTCTATTGTACTCTTCCATCAACTTTTCTGTGGAGAAAAACACCCTACCAGTAGCAACTCCGGGCGCACCAGGAATACCACCTGAAACATACCTAACCTTGTTTTTCTTTATCCACTCTGGGTCTATAGTTTTGTGCAAAAGTTCAACGAGGTGGCCTGGATTTATCTTATCAATCATGTATTTATCATCAATAACCCCTCTGGATATAAGGTCAAGATAAAGCTTTATTTCTGCTTGGGACGATTTATTAGCAACTGTATCCTGCTCAATAACCCATACCTTACCAGTTTCTCTAACAACCATCACATACCTTATTTCCTTATATTTCTCCTCCAAATTTTTTGCTATAAGTTTAAGTTCATCAAGAGTAGATGAATCCAACTTCTCAATATCATCCCCTTTAGAATCATCATCTATAAAGTAGTTCTTTACGAAAAATTTTCCATACAGATTTGGACTCCCATCTATTATGTTTCTGGTATAAAAATACCCTGTAAAAGAATCTTCCGAATAGTTACCCAAAACCATATCTTGAAGCAGCGCACCCATCTCAACATCACTGTTCATGGATGCTATTGCAGAAATCTGCTTAAAAACATACACTACTCTTTCCTCAAGATCAGAAGGTATGTTCTTCTCAATACCTTCTTTATCATACCTAAGTCTTTCCTTTAGTTTATCTAGAGATAAGTCCTTAAGGTCGTCAGGCTGAGGGAGAGAGAAGAAAACTTCAGGCCTATACTCAGCACCCAATCTTGCCATTTCTTCAAGAAATGTGCAATAAGCAATATACGCAAATTTTTCATCTATCCTCTCCTTAAGAATATCAAAAACTTCATCATTTATACCTATAAACCTAATACCAGGGAACTTGACCAACTTAAGATCAGGGCTAACAACTAATTTAAGAAATAACGGAGCATCAGGATTACCAAGCCTCCTACCTGTGATCTTTGATATCTCCTTAACATATTCAATTACTAAATTGATATCCTTATCATTTATTTTCCTCAAGGTAGTGCTTTCAATTATTATCCCGGGAGGTATCGGCAGGTTGGTATCAATAAGTTCCAATATTCTCTCTCCCCTAACACCTATTTTAGAGATATCTTGAGGTCTATTGCCCCCCTTGAAACCTGCTTGACTAAAAAAATACATCCCTTCCATCTACTAATCCTCCTTTTATAAGAGTTTAAAAAAACACCTTAAGATTTTCAATAAAATTGAATTCTGTTGAAAAAATCTGTGCTTCATAGCACCCTGTGCTTCATAGCACTTTGTGCTAATAGCACAAGTGTTTAAAACACTTGCGTTTAAAACACACATTACTTCTAGTAGTTCCGCCCACCCTAGTTAGTTTAAGAGAGGCTTTGCCTCTCTTTACTCTTCTCACTCTTCAGTCTTCCTAAAAGAAAAAATTCTTAAAGGATTAACTTCGTTACTTAATTAGGTGGATTAGGTGTGTACTTTATAGCACTCTATTAATAATCAAGGACTTATAAAGGTGTTGGAAGGTGAAATACTCCAACGACAAAATGGGTGAGTGGGAGTGCTTAATAGCACCATTTCAATTAGGTTCTGATTAGCACCTCTTTATATAATTATTCTAGAGAGTGTAAAGAGGTGAAACCCCTCTTCATAAAATAGGGTGGGCGGGTGGTGTGTGCTTAAAGTACTTTCTTAAATAATTAAAGAAGAAACAGGCCTAGCCTGTGAATTTTTCAACAAAATCATAAAATTGAGATGTAAAAAAATTTCCCTTACTAGTAAGGAAAAAGAAAATTAAAGGCAAGCAATTTCTACACATCATCTTTCTGTAATAATTTGACATGGATAACAAATGCAAGTGAAAAGTATTATTTTTGTACTTTAAATACAAAAATTTATATTTGAATAGATCTACAAAAATACTTGATAATTTTTTTATGATTGTTAGGAAAAAGTTAGGAGTCAATGTTGATCATATCGCTACAGTTAGGCAGGCTAGAAGAGGGTTAGAACCTGATCCTGTTGCTGCTATACCAATAATTGAACTTGCTGGTGCTGATGGAATAACAATGCATCTAAGGGAAGATAGAAGACACACTCAAGACAGGGATATATATCTTGCCAAGCAAATAATAAAAACTTCTCTAAATCTCGAAATGTCAATCAACGAGGAAATAGTAAAAATCGCTTTAGATGTTGTACCTCATGAGGTTTGTATAGTGCCCGAAAGAAGGGAGGAATTAACAACAGAAGGTGGTATGAACATCAAGCCAATAAAGAGTAAACTCATTGAAATAGTAAGTGAATTAAAGAAAAGGGGAACGAAAGTAAGTATATTCATTGAGCCACTAAGAGAGGATATAGAACTCGCAAAAGAGGTGGGAGCTGATTACATAGAGTTACACACAGGTAGATATTCTAATTCAAGCAATGAAGATGAAAGGATTTTGGAACTCAAAAAGTTGAGAGATGCTGCCACATTTGCCAATTCAATAAATCTAGGTGTTAATGCTGGGCATGGCTTGAATTACAAAAATACTTATGATGTATGTCTCATACCAGAAGTAGAAACACTTAACATAGGGCACTCTATCATAAGTAGAGCTTTGTTCGTTGGAATAAAACAAGCAGTGATTGAAATGAAGGATATCATACTCAGAGGTTACTACGACATAGCATCAACACAAAGGGGTATAATATAATTATCTCCTGTACTTCCAGTAATCCACTTGATATATCTTAACATACTTTTCATGTTCAAGGTAACTCTTTGAAAATACATGAGTCCCGTCGTTTTTTGATACAAAGTATAAGTAATCAGTGTTAGCAGGCGTTACAGCAGCCTTTAGTGATTCAAGTGATGGATTAGATATTGCACTTTTTGGGAGTCCAAAGTGAATATAAGTGTTATATGGAGTATCATACGATAGATGCCATTTTTTTAGATTATTGTTGTACCACATTCCCCTATCAATAAGTCCATATATCACGGTAGCACAAGAACCTAATTGCATTCGCTTTTTCAATCTATTGTGAAATACTGAAGATACCAAATACTTTTCCTCTTTGATTTTACCTGCTTCCCTTTCTATTATGGAGGCTAATACTACAGCTTGCTCAAATGTGAGTCCTACATTTTTAGCCATTTTCTCATACTCTTCCCTGTTAACTTTTTTAAAAAAAGTTTTTACTAACATATCAACTATCTCTTCAGGTTTATCTTTGTAATAAAAAGGCACAAAGTATGTAGATGGGAAAAGATACCCCTCCAGCCTATCTGACTTTATACCATACTTCTCAATGATAGCCCTATTCGTCACAATTTTAAGTATATCACCTCTCTTCGTAAAATCATTTGTAGCGAATATCTCATCAACCTGATACATCGTACAACCTTCAGGAATCCTAATTTTTATAGTATATATCCTCTCATTGGCTATATTATCAACTATTCTAAAAACAGACATAGTGTTATCAAATTTATACGCCGTAGGAACAATCTTCTTGTCAATACCATAAACCTTGGCTAGAAGTATAAAAGGGAATTCATTTCTTATTATGCCGTTAGTTTTAAGCTTCCTAGCAATAGTGCGCAGATTATCCCCCTTCTCAATTATCAAAATGTACTCTTTTACCTCATTATGCGAGGGAACTTGGAAGAAGTAAACATAACCAACAATAAGTCCTATAGCAAACAAAAAAACCAATACTACCAGTAATTTCCTCATAGAGGAATAATTTTACTAAAAATAGAGGCTAATTTCAATTTGCATTAAAACTTTTCTTTAAGAACTATATCATCTTTAGTGCCAAACTTTTTATCAGCTCCGGCACTTATTATCGTTATTTCATTGTTGACTAATGAAAATTTATACTCTGTGCCCCATTCATCAGTTAGTGCTTCGCTTTTTATATACCCTTCATCCACCAAAATTTTTAAAGAATTAGGCAAAGAGTAGTTGGCTAACCTGTAATTGTATATTGATGCCATTATACCTTTCATTTCCATTTCAGTTGCTCTCTTTTTAGCAGCTTCCTCAGCCTTAAATAAATTAGGTATAGCAATGGTCAGAAGTATACCTATTATTGCCAATACTATGAGTATCTCCACCAACGAATACCCATAATCACCAACCTTCATATCATACCCTACCAAATTAATTATAAAAAATACGAACAAATTCCTCAAGTTTATTTAGATTTTTTAAACACATTTTTGAAAAAAAGAGATAAATTAATTAATATATTATTAAGGAGGTATTATGAAAAATGTTCTTTTTACAATATCTTTAATATTCGCTATGAGTCTATTAATTGCTGGTATTATATTTGCTGAAGAGGAAAATTCAACAAAAGCAGATACATACAGGGTTGTCGGTATTGGGGATAGTTTAAAAGAGGCAGAGATAGATGCTTATCAAAACGCTATAATAGAGTTTTTTAAAAAAAACTTAACAAGAGAAGATATAAAAACAAATTCTAACAAACTCCTAAAGGAGTTTTTCAGTCTTAATAAAATAAAGACATACATAAAATCTTCAAAAGTTGTTTCAAACGAGGGATCAAGCAAAGTAAAATTAGTTGTTGATATATCACTTGATACTCAAAAAATTACTGAAACACTAAACAAATTAGGAATAAACCTAAAGAGCTCAGATGCTAAAGAAGAAAAAGATGAAAATTAGAGAGCAGCTTGCAACAGAGAGTTTATCTCATTTCTACCTGCAGGTCTTGGAAGTGATGAAACAAAAGGATACCTTGATGCCATGTCAGCAATGAAATCTATTTTTGATTCATCAAAGTATTCAACTTCTGATAATCTAAGCGGTATGTTTAAATCCATAAGTAATTTTCTAATAGATTCTGCTGATTTTATAGCAGCCTCTATCACTGTTATATCTTGAATTTTCTCACCAAGTGCCATGGCAGTTTGTATGAGTTTACCGGGGACAGAAGTCAAATTATAATCTATGATGTGTGGGAAAATAACAGAAGATATTCTTTCGGATGGTATTTCCATTGCAGACGAGACAGCATGGGATATTGCAGTAGCCAAGCCAGGTTCACTTAACGCCAAAGCCATACTCGCCATTACTCCACCAAAGCAAAGGTTATAAAGCAAATTCATATTACTTGGTTCGTTAACAAACTTTTTTATATTGACAAAAAACAATTCTATAGCCTTGTATGCGAAAGCATCAGATATGGGATTACCTTTCTTTGATATAAAGGCATCAAAAGCCAAAGACATAGCATCAATGGCAAGTATTCCTATATAGTAAGGTGGTAATATTGATATTAAAGAGGTATCAAATATCACTGCATCGGCATAAGACGATACATCAATATAAATGTTTTTTCCACCAAAATCGGGGTCATATATAAAAGATGTACTGGATATTCCGGGTACTATACCAAAAGTTATAGGTACCTCTATATATGAAACTCTTTTTCTCCTTGACGAAGAATACCATCTCCTATACTGTGACTCTGAAGTTAGAATTTTATCATATGTAGACGCTACCACCTTCGCAACACTCAAAACATGGTATCCACCCACACCAACTATAACATCAGGCCTTGAAACTTTTACTACCTCCTTGAGACTCTCTATCTTGTTAAAATTGTTAGCACTTCTCTCTATCTCATCAAAAACTATCACATTCTCTGTAAATATATTCAAACTACCCTCTATCTTTGAGCTTATTTGAGAGTCAACAATGTATTTAGAATTTTCAAGCACAACCAAAACCTTATCACCTAATGTATTAACCTTTTCACCAATACGGTTAGTTACATCAGAACCTATAATTATATTTGACGGGATGTTATATTCAAAAATCGCCATACAATTTAACTATATATTCGGTGACTTACTCCAAATCTAAAGAGCAGGATTTCTTGACACAAAAGCACCATCAATCTGGTACAATCTTCAAGAACTTCCTCTTACCAACCTTTATTATCATTTCTTTATCAAGGTCAATCTCATGATCTATGTCTACCACTCTCCTACCATCTATGTACAACCCACCACCTTGTATAACTCTCCTAACTTCACTTTTAGATGGCAATACCTTCAGTTCAGGTAACAAGTTTACAATTTTGTACTTACCCTTCGGCAACTTAAATTCATCAATCTCATCTGGGACCTCTTTATACTTGAAGACCTTATCAAATTCCTCATTCGCCTTTTGCGATTCCTCCTCACTGTAAAAGAAAGAAATTATCTTTCTAGCAAGCAGAGATTTGATATTCCTAGGATTTTCGCCATTTTCTATACTCTCCTTCATCCTTTCTATCTCTTCCAAAGAAGTATCTGTAAGTAACTCAAAGTATTTAAAAATAAGCGAATCAGGTATTGACATTACTTTGCCAAACATATCAAATGGTTTTTCGGCAATTCCTATGTAGTTACCATAGCTCTTACTCATCTTCCTAGTACCATCTATTCCCTCTAACAAAGGTAAAGTAATAACAACCTGTGGTTTCTGGCCATATTCTAGCTGTAAATCCCTACCAACAAGTAAGTTGAACTTTTGGTCAGTTCCACCAATCTCAACATCTGCCTTAACAACAACAGAATCATACCCTTGCATAAGAGGATATAAAAATTCCATTACCGATATGGGATTACCACTCCTAAACCTTTTTTCAAAATCATCTCTCTCAAGCATTCTAGCAACAGTATACTTACTCGTAAGATTTAGAACTTCTTCAAAAGTCAATTTATCAAACCATTCGCTATTATACCTTACTTCTGTTTTTGATCTATCTAATATTCTAAAAACTTGATTTTGGTAAGTTTTAGCATTTTCCATAACCTCATTGCGAGAAAGTTTTTTTCTAGAAGATGACCTCCCCGAAGGATCACCTATCATCGCAGTAAAATCCCCTATTATAAAAACAACAGTATGTCCCAAATCTTGAAAGTGTCTAAGTTTCCTCAAGGCAACAGTATGCCCCAAGTGTAAATCAGGAGCAGATGGATCAGCACCAAACTTAACCCTTAATTTTTCCCCACTTTTTATCTTCTCTACCAATTCTTCTTCAGATATTATCTCAACAACACCCCTTTTAATAAGAGAGAAAGCCTCATCAAAACCCATACTCTAATGATAAAGGTTAAGCAAAGTTTCTCTCAAAAATAGAAGGATGCCCTAATAAATTGAAACAATAAAAGTAAACAAAAAGCATCAAAGGAATAATTACAAATACTCCAACCGGGAAAAACAACAAAATTCCCGAAACAAGCAAAGAAAACAAATATCCTACAATGACACCGATAACCCTTAATTTCTCTAGCAATTTGGCAACTTTCTTAGAAAAACTCACTATCATTAAAGGCAAAGCAGCATCCTCACCTACGACAAAAATTGTATTACTTGAGTTCTTTGAAATGTTAGGAAAATTACTTATCTCAATCTTACCATAAGGTGAATCATAAAACGCAAAAACTGAAACATTACAATTACCTCCCAAAAATAGCGGGAAAAACTTAACCAGAAAATCATCAGAAACTTTACAAAAGAGATTAAATTTATCAAGATAAAACTTTATCTCTTCCTGAGATACACTCTTCATATCGTTAACATCAATACCAGCAAAATTACCAAATTCAATGTTAACAGATTCAAAAAGTTTTTTCAAATCCCTTTTTGAGAGAAAACTCGTAAAGTAAACTTTGGTATGAGTAGCCAATTCACTATTAATTTTTATCAAGTCACTTTGAATCTTCTCAAATAAGACAACACTCACAACTTCAATATCACCATTCTCTACCTTAAGCACAACCATCCCCTCACCATCACCATAATCCAGACCAGGTAGATCTCCCATCTCAGAAAAATACACCTTGAGAGGAATGCTTTCCAATCTAAAATTACCACCTTCACGAGACAATTCAACAAAAGAATTACCATTCACATCATCAGAAATGGAGTACTGCAAAATGCTAAACAACCTACTACTCAAATAAGATTCCGGTATTAGAGACTTCAAAAGATTAAGACAACTTGTCAAAAAAACTCTACCATCCACACGCTTCTGCTTAGCATAAATGAAACTCACTAGAATATAGGTATAAATTAACTTCTCGTAAGGTATTTTATCAGCATCGAGGAAATTCTCATAAGATAAGTATTTCCCTACATCTGGGAAAAATATTTTTGTTTTTGTGTTTACAAATGATGTCTGCTTTAAGTTTATAAACACTTTATTCGCCTCGGAGAGGCGAAGCAATAAAAAAGGGCTTCCAATAATGACACCCTCCCTAACCAAACTATCCATGAAATTAAACACCTTCAAAACCAAAAACTTCTCCAAAAACGAAGGAGATAATACCAACAACGAAACAAAAAAGATTCCTAAAGACAAAATTAATTTATGAAAAACAAAAAAAACAACAAAGGACAAAAGAAAAGAAAACAAACTCATTATAAGATTGTAAACAACTCTTTTTCCACCTCTAAAGAATAACCTATCAATCTTACTCAATCTTTCATGCTCCTTAGGATTATTAAAAACGATACCTTTGCCATACCCACTAACAACAACAGAATTCTTAAAAATTATGTTACTAAGTTCATAAAGTTTTAATTCTTCATTTAAGAGAGTACCTGCATGTTTATTAACCTTCCTATCTTCACCAAAAACCAAAGACTCATCAACCACAAGGTTTCTAGATTCCAACAATCTAATGTCAAAAAATACTTTCATTCCCTCTTCTACTATAACAATATCCCCTACCTTAACTTCATCTTTAGGTACAAAGAAAACTCTTTCACTCCTTACAACCTTAACTCTAGGCTCAGAAAGTTTAGAAAAAATACCTCTAAAATACGATAACTTCAGCGAAAGTACCAAATAAGCAACAAGAAAACCAATAAAAAGCGCAGAAAACACGATACCCATCAACAAATCACCAAAATAAAAAAAAGAAACAGAAATCAAAAAAACAAGAAAAATATTCAGTGTAAGAAGATTCCGTTGAAAAATTGACAAAACACCCGAGAAAAGGCTATCAAAAAAATATTTCCTAGATACAGTGCTTTGAGTTAACTTCTCAACATAATCAAAAAGTTCTTGGCCTCTAAGTCTTGAAACAGTAAAATAATCAAAAACCCCCATCCCAAACCTCAGTTTTTAATTTCGGAGTAAAAAGTTATAATTTAACCAATTTCTTATCAGGTACCATCATTTTATCGCCAACAATAAAAGACAACTTAAATTTGAAACCCTTCGCACTATCATCAAAAACTGGCGTACCTATTTTTTGTCCTTTCGTAACTTTCTGTCCATTCTCGACATAAATCTCATTGAGTAAACCATAGACACCATAAAAACTATTACCATGCTTTATGATAATCGTCCTGCCAAAAACTCCAAAAGTACCAATAAATATAACAACTCCGTCATCTAGAGAAGTAACAATCTCAGGCTTACTTAGTTGAACATCTATAAACTTATCATACCTGTTCTCTACAGATATTATACTTTTGAAAGGTAAAGAAAAGTTAGGTATGGAAAAATCTTTGTTTGATTCTACTTTTTTAGAAGCATTAACCACTTTACTCTCTCTAACCAAAAGTATCATCCCTTGTCTTAATTTTGTACCTTTACTCAGATTGTTGATTTTAGACAAATAATCAACTGAAACACCCAACTTCTTCGAAATGCTATAGAGTGTATCTCCCTTTTTAACAATGTATACTTTCCTATTATATTTTTTATTCTCTCTATCATCCCGAACAGCAAAACTACTCCCCATCTTCACTGGTATCTTAAGAACTTGCCCACCCTTTATGTTAAAGTCTGAAATAGAGTTAACTGATAGTATCTCTTCAATTGTTGAATTAAATTTTCTTGCTAAACTGAATAAAGTATCACCCTTTTTTACTTTGTATTCCAAAAAGGTCCTATTTGGTATTTTTATTACTTGACCATATTTTAAATCCGTTATTTTATTGATCTGCTGTATCTGCCATATCTCAACATTAAAGCGTTTAGACAAACTATAAAATGTATCACCTTTATTGATTTTGTATGTTATAAAATCCTGATTTGCATAAGAAACGAAAGTGAAAATAAAAAAAAACAAAATAAATATTTTAGAATTATCAAACAGAAACCTAAAAAACACCATATTATTATTCGGAAAACAGCATATCCTTTGTTTACCTATAACAGATCACCTCCACAAATAAAAATTTGAAAAAAGTTACAGTTTTGTAATACACTAATTCTCGGGGGGTGGTATGAAAATATTAAGAATATCTGAAATCACCAAATCAAGCAACAACGAAATACAAGGAGACAAGTTAGAACCTTCCAAAAATACTCCCAAATCTGATGAGGTCACCATATATTCAAAATCATACATAAGAAACTTACTAAATGAGATGAAAGAAATCCAGGAAGAAGCATCCTTTTTAAACACAAAATTAGAAGCATTAAAAGAATTGAACAGTACAATTAATGAAGATAACAACATATCTGAAAATACGAAAGCTAAAATAAAAAAATTAATAGAATCAAAAAGATTCAACAATCAAAAAGTACTAGAAGATGTTGAGGCAAGCATAACTTCAGCAAAAAGCAAATCGGAAATGTACAGTGTAATAGCAGAGAAACTTAGTGAAATAGATTCAAGGCTAGAAGAACTAAAAAGAATATCAACAACGATAGTAATAAAAGCGTCAAATATTAACCAAACAATAGGCGCTTCAAGTCAATCAGAATTAGGCAACATAATCCTAACATTGGATAATGTGACAAAAAGCATATCATCTCTAAAAAATGCACAGAACATAAATCCGAATTCTGTAATCAAGATAATATCAAAAAATGATAAATTAGGTTAATTCATTATCACTTTCCTCCAAAGGTTCCTCATCCCTAACAAATATCCACTCATAACCTTCATCTACTATTTTTTCTATTCTCTTTTCATTAAGAGGGACGCCAGACTTGTAAAGTATCTCTTTGCGATCACTTTTAAGCAATGGGACTCCTATCTTCATTCCTTCAACCAATTCGCTTGTATTAGCTTTTCTAACCTTATATCCCATGTATTCAGTAAGATCATTAAATTGATTGGAATCTATTCCCGGATAAAGGTTAATAGATGCTCCCCCCTTTCTCTTTTTAAGTTCATCAATAGGAATAGAGAGTACTTTAGATATCCTCATAATCAAATTTTCAGGATTTATTGGTTTAACCACATAGTTCTTAACACCATGAAGGATAGCCTTCTGTACATCCTGAGAGGTAGCACTAACTGTTATAATTATGACAGGTACAAGCAATGTTTTTGGGTTTCTTCTCAATGTCTCAAGGACATTAAAGCCATCAATATCCGGCAAATTTAAGTCAAGCAATATCAAATCAGGCTCAAGATTGATGGCATTTTCTATTCCAGTTTTACCATCTTCAGCCTCAATTATTTCAAAAGAGTAATTTTTCAAGACCTCAACTATAACTTTTCTTGTGACAGCATTATCCTCAATGACAAGAATCCTAACAAGTCTATCCATAATCCCTCCCTCAATAAAAATTTAAAGATCCTATCAAATCAAATCAAATTAAATATCACTCTCTACCCATTTCAGTTTCTTCCTTAGCACTTCAAAAAACGAAACATTGGGATTCTTAACTATCTTTGCACAATAATTGGATTTTTTAACAACAATTTCTACATTGTCTGAGACTTCCAAGTATTCTTGCCCATCGACAACTATCTGAGCCGTAGGCTCAGTATGTTTAACATACAATTTTACAATACTACTACCATTAACAATCACCGATCTACCAGATAAGGAATGGGGGCATATAGGCGTTATAACTAAGTTATCAGAAGTAGGGATAAGTATCGGTCCAAAAGCAGACAAAGAGTAAGCAGTAGATCCTGTGGGAGTAGCAACGATAACACCATCGGCTCTATAATTAATCAGCTTTTCTCCATCAACTTCAACACATATATTTATAAGTCTATGATATTTACCTCTAGAAACAACAACTTCGTTAAGGGCTATTGAATTGGATGTCTTACCATTTTCAAAGGAAGCAGTAATATCTAGCATCATTCTTTCTTCATACTCATACGAACCATTTTCTATAGAATTAACAATATCTGGAATGTCATCAACCGAAAAATGCATTAAAAAACCAAGTTTCCCAACATCAATTCCAGCAATTGGAACCCCCCATTTTGCAAACAATCTAGATGCGTAAAGTATGGTACCATCACCACCAACGCATATAACAAAATCAGGTTTTTTAATCTCTTTGTAAGAATCAAAGGAAGCAGAGAAATCAGAAAACTCTGTTTTCATCAAAAAAAACAACGCACCTTTACTCTCAAGAAACTTAACGAGATTATCCAAAAACTGCTTAATCTCAGCCTTACTGGGATTATATACAACAGCAATTAATTTCGACACTTTGTTTATCTGAGGCATTACCTCTTTGAATATTGTTTTGATTTCCTTGCCTTAACCTTTCCGTATTTCTTACTTTCAACCATTCTTGGATCTCTAGTAACAAGATTAAGTTTTCTGAGTGCAGGTCTAATTGTTTGAGAATCGTATTGAGAAAGTGCTAACGATATACCATGCCTCACTGCCTGAGCCTGAGATGAAATACCACCTCCCCTTACAGTTACATAGACATCAAACTTATCCAAAGTATTGGTAACTTTGAAAGGCTCCATAACCTTCTCAACCAATTCAAAAACATTACCGAAATACTCCTTAAAACCTTTACCGTTGACAGTTATTTCACCCCTACCACCGGGCTTTAAAAAGACTCTAGCGATTGATGTTTTTCTAGCACCTCTTGAAACAACAACTTTTGAAGTTTTAGCCATGATGTCCTCCTTTAGATTTTGTACTCTATAACGCCAGCAGGTAACTTTACATTGTCATCCTTAACAACCATCATTCTTCTCAATCTGTGCTTCCTAAGTCTATTTTTAGGTAACATACCCCTAACAAGTCTCTCAAAAGCAAATCTAGGATTCTTAATTATAGCGTCCTTAAAATAGATATGATTCAACCCACTAGGATAACCAGAATGCCAAAAGAATACCTTATAATCCATCTTCTTCCCAGTCATTATAACCTTTGAAGCGTTTTTTATTATAACATAGTCACCATTATCAATATGGGGAGTATAGTCAACTTTATGTTTACCCATAAGAAGTCTAGCAACTGCAACAGCAACCCTTCCAGCGGGCTTACCTTCAGCATCTACAACATAATATTTCCTAGATATCTGACCACCTTTTAACATTATTGTTTTCATAACAACCTTCCAGACTTTTAGGTAATTATAAAAACAAAATGACAAACATTTCAATTTAAAAAAACCTTTTTAACGAAAATAAAGATCAATTGAAAACCCCTAACCTAAAATTCTTTATGGGAGGTACAAGTTAACTGTAGAAATATGAAAGTATTTCCATAATATTTGATATAACATCTTTACCGCGCGACAGAGAAGTTCTCAAAAGCAAATTGTGCGGTCCCTTTATTGTTTTTATATTAAGCACATACTCGGGAGTTATTGAATTGAAATCGTTCATTATGTAATCTAAATACTTATTGAGTTGGCTTAAATAATCACCTGCCTTAAATATTATTGAGTACGCTAAACTGTTAACGAAAGATATCTTTTGTTGAAGTAACTTCCTAAAACTTTCCGAATTAAGGGAAGACGGGTCATTAAATACTCTGTTTATTATGTTATACTCTTCCCCCTCCCTACCCGTATGCTTCAAAAAGTCAGCAAAATCCTTTTCAAGTTCATTTACTGACACCATGAGATTTGAAATCGTTGTCTTCAAGTACTTGTCTTTGAATATACCATTTATTATCAACTCATTTATTGAGTTGTAAAATCCTTTCTTCCACAAACTTTCGTAGAAAACATATATCAATTCAATCGGCACGGTATATAAGAATAGAGGTAATTGATATTTGCTGAAAGTGTCGTTTTTGTCATCAGTGTAGATGGTAATATTCACTAGTTTTTCTCTCGTGTTGGTACCTTCAGGTAGGAGTATGTAAAATAAATTTTGTTTCTCTTTAACTATGCTACCTATTGTCTGTGATGCATAATTCTTTGCTTTCTTTTTCACCACATCTTTGTATATATTCAACAAACTCCTATCAGGCACCACAAAAAGTGGAATATAATCTGGATCTCTCTTTAGAAGGCTGACAACATCAACCAAATGTAAACTTTCAATTGCATTATTTAGTTCATTTATCCCATCTTGCGATATTACAGAATCAATTTCCAAAAGAGATTTATACTCACTTGTATCTTTATCTACCACACTCTCAAGATATTTTCTTAAAGAAGTCAATACATCTAAAATCATTGGAGTTATATCAGTTTCGGAAAGTATGGCGTCTAACTTTTCTAGTTCTCTTATAAACCATACATCAGGTATACAATAATTTGCTATTGCGTTCCTCTCATTTGTGAAATACCTTAGGAGTTTTTTAAAATCCACATCTTCTAATTCTTTTATAACAAACAATTTGGAATATACTCTATTAGCTCTGTTTATCAAAGCTGGATCTACTGTTGATAGTATCTTCTCTACTTCTGTATCTATCTGGTCAAACACCCTCTTTATAGGCAACTTCTTTGCTAATAAAGACTTTACATCAGATATACCAAATAAGGCTCTTGTATTTGTAAGAAATTCAAAGAGATGTTCAGCGCATGTTGTATACTGAAGATTGGTATTATCCCATAAATTTGGATTGAAAACAGTCATCTTCAGAAGCTCTAAAATTTTCTGAAATTTTTGGTACACTTCAAAAATGTACTTGCCAAATTGTGGGAAAAGTTCATTAGTTCTCACATTCATTATTGGTGGTGATATACTCCTTATCTTCTCTTTTATTGCTCTTATCCTTTTCCTCAGAATGTATTCATTCTGCGTCATTATACCAAATACCGATAGTATGAACATCAAAATTTTGTCCCATAAAGAAAGGTATACCTTATTACCTTCTAACTCTCCACCCCTCCTTTCAGAAGGTTTAATGCTTTCTTGCTGTTTCATTTTATTAAGTGTCTCTTCCATCTTGATTTTAAGTTCTTTTCTTTGGTCAGAAGGCATTTTTGCTATTTCTTCGGAAAGTTTTTCACTTGTATCCATAATTTTTAAGATTAATCTTAATTTTATTTCGTTTTCAATAAACTTTTTTAAAGATTTTTTACAAGCTATGAACAATTCTGTTGAAAAAATCTTCCTTAATAGGAAGGAACTATTTTCTCGTGGCTGTGCAATTTTTAAACACTTGGTGTTTTTAACACTTGGTGTTTTTAACACTTGGTGTTTTTAACACTTGGTGTTTTTAACACTAAATTCTTGAACTTGCTAAATTACTTACATTCCGTACTGCCTAGAATACTTTTTTACAAAATCACTTGAGAGTGAAGAGAGGCTTCGCCTCTCTTCAGATAATTAGGGGCGGGTGGTTGGGGTGCTTCATAGCACCTTGTGCTTCATAGCACCTTCTTATTTTAAATTAAGAAACAGGCAGTAGCCTGTTGAATTTTTCAACAAAATCAGATATGAACCCTAACATTGTGTTATTAACACCTCTTATACCTTTTAGAAAGGATTATGCTATGAAAACTACTATTTATTTTGTAGAAAGTTATAAAGAAATTATTTATTATAGTTTCAGAGGAGGGAAACTATGAAAAAATTAATTACATTACTACTTTTCGTGATTTTGATGTTAGGATTGTACAACTGCGGTGGTGTTCCTAGACCTGATCAAGAGCTCAGTACTGCCAAAGAAAAAATAGAATTATCCCAAAAAGAAGATGCGCCTAAATATGCCAACAAAGAATTTTCTAGCGCTCTGAGTGACTATACCGCTGCAACCAATGCTGTCTCTCAAGGCAAAAATGATATAGCCAAGCAAAAGGCTCTTTCTTCTATATCAAATTCTGATGTTGCAATAGCTAAAACAAGGAAATCTAAAGCAGAAGAGTCACTATCAACTATGAGTAATTTACTAAAGGAAGCTGAGGATATGAAAGCAGATATTCTCATTCCTACAGATTTTGAGAATTACAAAAAATCCTATGAAGTTTCAAAATCCCTATATGACCAGAGTATGTATCAAGATTCCTACACGAATTCAAAATCTGTTTTACCTTCAATTGAATCTAGTGTTAGTGACCTCAGAACGAGATGGGGTAACGCTAAAGAAGAATTAAGAAAAGCAGTTGATAAAACTGAAAGCCCAATGTACAAAGCGATGACAAAGAGATTAACAAACGAAGCTGCCGAAATAGAAAAATTAATTTCTGACGCTAGGACTTTGCTCGATCAAGCAAAACTTGAAGAGAGTATGCAAAAATCCAAAGAGGCTCAAGAAAAAATTGATAATTTGACCAATTCCATCAAGAAGATGAACGAAGAATATTTGAATAAGACAGGTGATAAACTCAAAGAACTAAAAATAAACAGAAATTTGGTCTTCATGTATTTCGGTAGGAAAGCGGGATTAAACGAATTTAAAGTAGCACAAACGATAAAAGTATATGAGGAAGAAGAAGGCTCTACTAATACTCAACAAAAAGAAGTATCAAACATGACAGATGAGGAGTTAACTAATTATAAATCTCAATTGGAAACTGATATAAGCAACATTAAATCACAGATAAGAGAGTTGTATAATTCTGCACAAATTGATTATAGCAATGGTGAGTATGTTAGATCTTTAGACACCCTTGACAAGGTTGATGAACTTATATCTCAGTACAACGAAAAACAAGATACTTATAATAAAGTTTTGAGTGAGATTGACAAAAGAGCAAAGGCAAAAGTTGTACAACAACCTGCTGTACAACAACCTGCTGTACAACCCAAGGAAGAAGTTAAAGTTACAGAAACTTACAAAACATATAAAGTCATAAAAGGTGATTTCCTTTCAAGAATTGCTACTAAACTATTTAATGGTGGGTATTGGTGGTGGCCCAAAATATTCGTTTTGAACAAAGATAAAATTTCTGATCCTGACCTCATAGATGAGGGACAAGAGTTAAAAATTCCTACATCACTACCAGAATAAAAAATAAAGATGATAGATGAAGATATAATAAAGCATATCAAAGAGGGTAGCAAAGAAGAAAGAGAGAAAGCATTTGCTATCCTCTACGACAAATACAAAAACTTTGTTTATGACTTTGGTAGGACAATGGGGCTATCAAGGGACTTATGTTTCGATTTTATTCAAGTTGTTTTTTTTAGACTTTTCGAGAAAATTAACAAATTCAAAGAAGGCAAAGAGTTTTTTCCTTGGTTTTTCTCTTTAGTGAGAAATGAATGTATCAATTTTGTAAAAAGGAACAAAAAATTCATAAATAACTCTGATAATGATATCAGTACTTCAGTAGAGAACCTAAATCTTGATGAATTTTCCATTGTGAATGAGATCAGAGATTTTCTCAATACATTACCTTACGAAGAAAGAGAAGTTATTTTCCTAAAGTACTATCAAGGTTTTGACTGTAAAGAAATAGCAAAAATTATAGGTGTTTCAGAAAGAAAAACTTACATCTTGATTGAAAGAGCGGTAGAGAAGATAAAAAAACATTTGGGTATAAGTTAAGTTTCAATTTCTTCTCTTATTATTTCTCTAGACTTTTCATTTATCATTTGTAGTTCCTCAAGCAAATCAATCGTTATACTCTTGGCTGTTTCTGATTCATCACAAATAACTCTTTCTATCCCTTTTGATTTCAATTTTTCCACCTCAGTTAAGAATTTGACTCTCGCAATCACTTTGATGTTTTCATTTAATGTTTTCGCTTTCTCTAGCACAAAAGTCGTCTCATTTATATCAGGTACGGTGATAATTATAATTTTTGCACTCGATACACCAGCCCATTTGAGTATGTGTTCATTCTTTGCATCACCAAAATGTATTTTTATACCCTTCTTTCTAAATTTCCTAACGGTGTTTATGTTGGTCTCAAGAATCACATGATTCACTTTTAATTCATTAAGCACTCTTGAAACTTCCTGTCCTACTGGTCCAAATCCTACAATTATTACATCAACCAATAGTTCTTCCTGTGACTTCTCTCTACCTTTTATCTTACCTAAAAGTTTTTTATCAATAATCTTCATTAACTCCATTAAGATTGGCGTTAGCACCATAGACAAAACTATTGAGGTACTTATAACACTGAAGAGTTCATTATTGATAACATTCTTATTAAGGGATAAAGATAATATTAAGAAACCGAATTCACCAATGTTTGAAAGGAGTATTGAAGACTTAAGGTTGTGGGATATTGGAACTTTAGAAAGCATATTAATTAGAAAGACTACAAGAATTTTCACTATGATTACAAACACCGTTAGTAGTAATACAATCAGAAATTTGCTTATGAGCACCTGTAAGTTAATCAATGCACCTACATATATGAAAAAAAAACCTATGAAAATTTCTTTTAGTGAAAAAATTTCACTTGCTACCTGTCTACCAAAGAGTGAGTCTGCTATTATCATCCCCGCGACAAATGCACCAAGGAAAGGTGACAATCCCAAAAACTTTGATATTGTTGCACTTCCAAAACTAACAACTATTGCTAAAAATACAAGTAGATATCTATCTCTTACTGCCAAAACATCTGCAAATCTGGTTTTTGTGAAGTAATAAAGAAGAAAGTTATAAACAATGAATAATATTATTCCTATAATCAAGTTGTAGACTTTTATTTCTCCTTCCAAGAAGAAAGGTAATATCGTTAGCACTATTATTGAGAATATATCTTGTATCAGTGAAGTAATGAATGCTATCCTCGCATACCTTAAGCCAAAACTTCCGGATTTTTCTATTACCGAACCTACAACAATCGTGCTAGAAAATGTTAATGTGGCTCCTATCAAAAACGCCAAAATATGACTCTTAAATACCAAAAAAGTTACCAAGTAAAATAACAAGAAAGTTAGCACCACTTGTGCTATACCTATTACTATATCCTCTTTTTCTCTAAGAAGTGTACTAACTGAGAATTCTACACCGATGAAAAACAGGAGTAGTACTAGCCCTAAATCTGACATTGTAGAAAATATTTCATTGCTCTTTATTATCCCCAACTGCCCCAAAATAACACCACTTGTTAGAAGAGATACTATAAAACTTATGTTTAATCTTGTGAATACATAAAGTATAATTGAAGAAAGCAAAAATACTATGAATATACTTAATATGATATCTAAGTGTATCATTTCAAAGTTCTTCAATTAAAATATTTTCATTTGTGTATATACATATACTACCGGCTATCTTCAAAGAATTTTCTACAATTGTTCTAGAATCTAAATTAGGATTTGAGATAAGAAATGCTTTTGCTGCCGCAAGTGCATAAGGTCCACCCGAACCTATCGCTGCTATGTTATTTTCAGGCTCTAGAACATCTCCAGTCCCCGAAAGAATTAGAATTTTTTCCCTGTTTCCTGCAATCATCATCGCCTCTAGTTTTCTCAAGTACTTATCTGTTCTCCATTCCTTTGCCAAATCTATGGCTGCCTTTAAGAGATTTCCATTGTTTTCCTTAAGGTGTCCTTCAAACTTTTCTAGTAATGTCAAAGCATCGGCAGTCGCTCCCGCAAAACCTACCAACACTTTCCCATCAAATATTCTTCTTATCTTTTTAGCATTTGACTTCAAAACCGTTTCGCCAAGCGTAACCTGCCCATCACCACCAATTACTAATTTACCATCCTTAAGTATCCCCAAAACAGTTGTTGATCTTACCTTACTACTCATACATGAAATTATAAAAGGTAATCGTAAAAATTTTCCAATGAGATTAAACCTGACAGGTTTAACCTGCTTTACATTAAGCAAGAAATGTTAAGGATGTTAAAAAATTCAACAGGCTAGGTCCGTTTCAGGTTATACCTGTTTTCATTTTCTTCATAAGGAACTAATTTTAGAAATTCCCCACCCTCCCACCCTAAAGTTATAAGGGAGGTTACACCTCCCTTAACCCTTGTAAGAGAAATTGCTTAAACATAAATAAAAAAGTGCTTTAAGCACAAAGTGCCTTAAGCACCCCACCCACCCAATTTAATGTAGAGAGGTGAAACCTCTCTACGCTCTCTAGAATAATTATATAAAGAGGCGCTAATCAGAACCTAATCGAAATAGTGTTATGAAGCCCACCCACCCGCCCAATTAAGTAAGGGATGCTCCGCATCGGAGATGCTAAACATCCCTTAACCCTGTAAGAAGTTTTTCATAAGAAGGTGCTACGAAGCACGCGGTGCTATGAAGCACAAAGTGCTTTAAGCACTCCCACCCCCTAAAGTTATAAGGGAGGTATAACCTCCCTTAACCCAAATAAATTAAGAAGGAGATTCTTCACTTCGTTCAGAATGACAGGTGGGAAGGCAGAATGACTAGGGATAATCAAATTTCAGAACACCATCAAGAAATGTTTGAAATTCATTTTATTAGACATATAGAATTAATAAGAAAGGTAGGTTTTTATGGTTATAAAAGGTAAGGTTTGGAAATATGGTGATGATATAGACACCGATAAAATAATTCCTGCTAGGTATTTGAATACTACCGATCCTTCAGAACTTGCGAAGCACTGCTTAGAGGATGAAGACCCAACATTTGCTTCTAAAGTTTCTCAAGGTGATATATTGGTGGCTGGTAAGAATTTTGGTTCTGGTTCATCTAGGGAACATGCTGTTATATCTATAAAAGCGGCTGGTGTTAGTGCTGTTGTTGCTAAGTCATTCGCTAGAATATTTTTCAGAAACTCAATAAATAGAGCATTACCAATTGTTGAGTGTCCTAAGGTTGTTGATATCACCGAAACAGGTGATATTCTTGAAATAGATTTGGAGAAAGGAGTAGTCAGGAATGTAACGAAGAATAAAGAATTTGCTATAAAACCTTTCCCTAAAGTTTTGTTTAATATTTTTGAGCACGGCGGGCTGATGAATTACGCTAAAGCTAGATTAAAGAAATCCTAATGGGCGGTTGGCTCAGTGGTTAGAGCACCTGCCTTACAAGCAGGGGGTCAGAGGTTCGAATCCTCTACCGCCCAAACAACGAAATTGGTTGCGTTGGAAAAATCTTTGTGTTAATTAGTACTTATTCTTATGAAGGTGTTGGGGTGTAACAATTGTTCACCTATGTGAATTCAAGAGAATTTGAATTCTTCAAAAAAAATCAAATTTGATTATCAATTATTTCTTTCCTATAATATTTTTATGAGGTTGTTTTGTATTGCTTTTCTCTTGGTTTTTTTAATTTCTTCGTTTGCTTATCCCTTTGTGATGACAAATGACAAATTGACTATAGACTTCTCACCATCCACTACAAACCTAATTTATGGATTAGTTAATGCAACTATCCAACAGAACCCGCCTAGACTTGTTTTAACTTCCTCATACGGCTACTTCAAGATAACAAATATAGAGATACCGACAAACGAATTAAGTTATTTTGATACGATTGTTGTTTCTTGTGATTTGAAACCTGGTACGAAGTTATATACTGATGTTTTAGATGCTCAAAGTGAGTATATAATTGCCCAAAAAACAATTGAATTCCCTCAGACCTCAGGTATTATAGACCTCAAGAGTGTTTCAAAGAATGTTGGCTCAATAAAATTGGTATTCTCTTACGATACGACTTCGCCTGATGGCGGTAAGGTTGATAGTGTAATAATAATGAGGTCTTTTGTTCTTGAAAATGCTATTTCTGATGATAGCATTCTTGTTTATCCAAATCCTTTTATACAATCCCCGCAGGGGATTGTTAATATATCCATTAAACTTACTTCTCCAAATAAAGTTTCAATCGTTGTCTTTGACTCAAAGGGTAATGTGGTCAAGACGGTTCTAAAAGATGAAGAGTTTGAGGATGGAATTTATAATTTCCCTTGGGACCTGAAGGATGACAGAGGAAAAGATATAAATTCTGGTACTTATGTTGTTTTTGCGAAAATTGGCGAAAAAGTTACAACTAAAAAATTGTATATTGTAAGATGATAGAGTTTTTGAATCCTTTTGTTTGGGCTTTGTCCCTGTCGTTGATACCTGTACTTATATACCTTTACAGGTTCTACAGTAGGAAGAAGTATATTTTCCCTACACTGAAATTTGTTTCTAGTAACGAAAAAACAAGGTGGCTAAACATAAATGTTGAGTTATTAAAACTATTCCTCAGAGTGTTAATAGTTGCTACCATAGTTCTTATATTCTCATCACCAATCATTAGCACCAAGAAGGACGATAATGTAATATTCTTCATTGACAATTCATATAGCTCAAGGTACAACTTTGATAATTACCTCTCTTACTTGAGAAGAGCACTAAAAGAATACCCTAATAACATAAAAGTTTTTGTTATTGACAATTCGGGTAACTTGATTTCTGGCTCACCTAAAGAGGTTATTGAAAAATTAAAATACTATTACCCTGATGTTAAGGAATATAATAAAAGCGCTTTGAGAAATGCCTTAAACACTGGTGTCTTAAGCACTGCTTTAGGTGGTAGAATTGTTTTTCTTACTGATGGGCAAAGGAGTTTTTGGGATTTTGTCAAGAGTTTGGGAGTAAAGGACTACGAAAGTGTTATTTTCCCTTCTTTTTCTCTAGATGCTAGGGCGTATATAAGAGTTTGGAATAGGCTTACGAGGGATGTTGAGGGTGAGGTGGAAGTTTATTCAAAGTCAAATTGTAGCGTTGAAGTTGTATTATCAAATGCAAGTAGCGAAAGGATTATTATGTCATCTCAGGTAGTGGGTAAGAAAAACTTTTTCATTAAGTTTACTAATCCCTTTGAAGGGATTAGTATTTTAAAAGTTTTGCTTTTTAGGGATACTGCAACTAATGAGTTTTTTGTGCCTATTACTTCGGTTAGTAAGATTTCTTTGAATGTTCCAGAAGAAGAGAAAAAATTCTTTTTGTCTTCTTTATACTCTCTTGGCTTCACAAATTCAGTTGATAAAGGTAATGATTTTAGTTTTAGTGTTTTAGGTAGTGGTAATCTTTCTTCGTTTAGGAATTCTATAATCATTCCTAAGTCACCTGAAGCTAGATTTTTGTATAGAGGTAAGTTTATAACTTTCTACACCAACTCTGTTGGTGATTATGTAAAAAGTGTAAATTACACTTTTCATTCTTTACCTATTGCTACCAGGTTTTTTCCTAGTTTTGTGCCTGAGGGGGCTTGGGTTGTTAAGTCTGGTTCTACTGCGGTCGGTTTGTACTTTGAGGATGAGAATAATTTATTAGTCTTTGGTAATTTGAATTTTTATGATAGTTCTTTGCCAATTTTCTTGAAGGAGGCTTTTGAATTTTTGCTGATTGATTCAAAACTTGTTACTAATACGAGTATTACCAATACAAGTATTACTAATACAAGTATTACCAATACAAGTATTACCAATACAAGTTTGTACAATTACGATGGTACTTTTTCAATGGTACCGGAAGAAGAAATTTCTGATGTTGAGAATTCAGAAGGAATGAATGCTGAGAAAAGTGGTAGTTTTAATTTTATATCACTTCTTTTGTTTGTTTTTCTCTGTGTTTTTATGGTGGTTGAAAGGTATGTTTAGGGGGGTGGTATGGAAGAATTTATAATTGTTGAAAAACTTAGGAAGTCTTTTGATGGGCATGTTGTACTTGATGGTATTTCTTTTTCTGTTAGTTATGGTAAGGATTTACTAGTCATAGGTAGGAGCGGAGTAGGTAAAAGTGTTTTATTAAAAAATATTGTTAGGTTACTTGAGCCTGATAATGGTAGAATAATAGTGAATGGTGTTGAGGTTACATCATTGAAGGGTGATGAGCTTAGAGAGTTTAGGAAGAGTGTAGGTTTTCTTTTTCAAAGTGGTGCACTTTTTGATTTTTTGAATGTTGAAGATAACATTTTGTTTGTTTTGGAGAATGTGGCTGGTATTACTGGTGAGAGGGCTAGAAGAAGAGTCAAGGAAGTTTTAGAGATGGTAGGTTTGCCGAATGTGCTTTATAAGATGCCTTCTGAGCTTAGTGGTGGAATGAGAAAGAGGGTAGCACTCGCAAGAACTATTTCAGTTAGCCCGAAGATATTACTTCTTGATGAGCCTACTACTGGTTTGGATCCTATCACATCTGATTATGTCATTTCTGCGATCATCGACATGAAAAGCTATTTAAATATACCTATGATAGTTGTTACACATGACATAGAGGTGATGAAAAAGATAGGAGGACATGTTATCCTTCTTGATGAGGGTAAGATAGTCTTTGAAGGAGAGTTTGAAGATATGATCAATGAAGGTAATGAGCATACCAAACAATTTCTTTTAGGTAGTTCTAATGGGCCTATAAAGGTTATTTAAAAGTTTACTCTAAAATCATGCCTCTAGGGTAAGAGCCTACAATTTTTACGAAGGATGAGTTCTTTTCAATCTCCTTGATAAGTTCCTTAATTTTGCTATCTTCAATATGCCCCTCAAAATCTATAAAGAAAAGGTAGTCCCACAATTTAAGGCGAGAAGGTCTAGATTCTATTTTTGTCATATTTACGCCAAAGTCTTTAAAAGGCTTTATCAAATCAAAGAGTGCACCTGGTCTATCCTTTATATAACAAAGGATGGTAGTTCTGTCGTTGCCTGTCATTTTTACATCCATATCTCCAATAACCCAAAATCTTGTAGTATTATTTGGATCATCCTCTACATTGGCATGTAGTATTTTCAGGTTATATTTATTTGAAAGTATTTCATTACCTATAGAAGCAGCTTCAGGGTCATTTGAAACTAACAAGGAAGCCTCGGAAGTGCTACTCGTTTCTATAAGTTTTGCGTTAGGTAAGTTATTCCTAATCCACTCCCTACATTGAGATAATGCCTGGGGATGAGAATAAATCTTTGTTATTTTTGAAATGTCTTCAGCATTTGAAAGAAGAGAGTGATGAACCTTTAGATAAAGTTCACCAATAATTTTGAGGTGGGAATCAATGAATCCATCCAAGGTTTGAGTAACAGTTCCTCCGTAAGAATTTTCTATTGGTACTACACCTATATCAGCTTTACCTTTGGACACCTCTTTGAAGACTTCAGGTATACTATCTACAGGTAGTCTTTCAACATCATAACCAAATCTTTTTATAACTGCTATCTCAGAAAATGTCCCTTCAGGTCCCAAATATGCAACCTTAAGCACTCCTTGAATATTTCTAGTCATGGATATGATCAACAAAAATATATCCTCAATATAATCATCAAGTAAACCATACTCTACAGCAATATTTTTTATTCTTGACAATACTTCATTTTCTCTATTCACATCAAATATGCTCATATTCCCCCTTTTCTTTTCTTGACTGATTAAAAGAGCTAGGTCAACTCTCTTCTTGATCAAACTAACTATTACATCATCAATTTCCTCAATTTTCTTTCTTAGTTCTTTCAGTTTCTCCATGCTACACCTCCGAAAATATTTCTATTGACTTAGCCATACTTTTCAATATAAATTCCTTCTCTTTTTTTACACCGAGTTCTTTAAGGTACTTGTCAGCAAAAGCCATCCTTTTATTACTGAATCCTATTTCTTTTAAATCATCAGAAATGAAATTATAGGAGAGTTCATTAGCACAGGAAACTATCAAAACATCATTAAAGATTTCATTAGGAGATTCGTATGGATTATCGTGGTATCTTATGATATTAGATATGAATTTTGGCAAATTCCAATAGTTCGCAAGCATTTCACCAACAACATTATGTGAAATATCAATTATCTCACTTTCTATTTCAGAAATAGTTACTTCTCTAAAGAGTAAATACTTTAGTATTTGTAATCTATGAGGTTTAACCTCATGACTCAAGATTATCTTACCTATGTCATGTAATAGTCCACCAACAAAATACTTTTCGGGATCATCAACTTTGAGAATCTTGGAAATAGTTCTAGCACCACTGGCAACAAGTACAGAGTGTTCCCATAATCCTGTTGGCTTATTAAAAAAGTAACCTGAAGAATCTACACTCATCATAGACTTCGTAACTACGGCAAGGCATATACTCCTTATAACATTAGTTCCAAGGATTATTATAGCCTCCTTTATTGAAGCAATAGTTTTAGGATACCCATAATAAGCAGAATTGGCCATCTTCAAAATCTTAGAAGTGAGGATAGGATCCTTCTCTATCAAAATTTCCAAATCTTTAACATTAGATTTAGGATCATCTATTCTTTCAAGCAGCATACTGACAACCGTCGGCAGAGGGGCGGTGTTCTCTATTATTTTATTCCATTTAGTTAGTAAATCTTCATCCATACTCTTACATGTTCACAGATTCAAATATTATAGAAAGCACTAGGTTACCAAATTCACTCATAAATTCCACTTCTACGCATGGCGATGAATAAGATATTATTCTACCTTTAGATCTAGAAAACATAGGATAAGATATTGAAAAATCCTTACCTATGTTGTAAAGAACTTCGACAAGTTTTGAGTTAACAAGGTTACCAAACTCGGATATACCAGAGAGTATGAGATCTTCATCATCAGGAACCTCATTCACTTGATACAATTTCCCAATTATCTCTTTAGTAAGGTTATCAGAAATCTCATAAATAACAATACCCTTAAAATCGCCTTTTATCTTGAAGTAAAAAGAAAATCTAGCATCTACTCTCTTACCAGTTTTTACAACAATCTTGTCTTTTTCAATTTTTATCCCTAATTTATCACAAACACTTATTAAAGAACTAACAAATGGGTCAACGATGTCAAACCTCATTTTTATAACCTCTTACAAACTTATCATACCACAAAAAAGCTAGTGTAGTTTTCGCATCTTTTATCTGATTCTTTCTTAACATATCAAAAACCTCTTCGTAAGAGAAAATCTTTACATCTGTAAACTCATCATCATCAAGATTCTTAGATGTTTCAACTAGATCATAAGCAACAAATATATGTATTTTTTCGGAACTGTAACCAACAGCGGGGTAATACTCAAAAAGTTTTTCGACTTTATTAGCCCTAAAACCCGTTTCCTCTTCAAGTTCCCTAATAGCACAATCTGATGGATCTTCGCCCTTTTCTATCTTACCAGCAGGAATTTCATAAATATATTTCCTTATGGAATACCTAAATTGCCCTATTAAAACGAATTTGTCCTTATAAATAGGTATTATAGCAACTGCCTCAGGATAAGCAACATAATCTTTTACCATCTCTTTTCCATTGTATACTATTTTATCAGAACAAAAGGAAAAAGCCCTGCCCCTATATATCTCCTTAGATTCAATAAGTATGTAATCATCCATACCAAATAATTATTTACGAAACGATAGCAATATGTGAAGTTTTTTTAAAATCAAAACAAAAATGGTGGTAATTGTTAAAAAACCTAACAGGATTAGCCTAAAATAAATACGGGTATGTTGAATTTTAATGGGACTCTTTATTGTATGAAATCCCTAATTATAATTATTGCTTGATGACTTTATCTTCTCAAGGGAATCTCTAAGTGATTTTATTTCATCTATCCACTCATGTCTTGAGAAGTTTCCCAACCTACCTCTAATCAACCTATGTAAATCGTGAAAAAATAACCCATTTGGGGTAAAGTATGAATATTTCATTACAAAATCCCACAACCTACTTGAGAATGTTTTTAATGAATTATCTTCACCGTTCAAATTCGCATCTATTATGTTACCAAAAACAATATTTGAGTCTTTATTATAAATTTTTGATAAATAGTACATCCCCATCTCTTCAAACATTTTCTGGCTATACATCTCATAAAGCATGTAAAAAGCATAGTCCATTCCCGCATCTCTAAACATAAACAAATCTTGTCCATGTTCCCGTCCACCATTCCACCCCAACATGAACACTATTAAAGGCTTATTTATACCATTTTCCCTAAGATAATCCTTTATTTCTCTTATTATCAAAGAGACTCTTCTACTCTGGTACCACTTGAACATGATATTTATATTACTATCACTTTTTACAAGTTTTGCAAACGATTCTATATCGTTAATATCCCACTTTTTGAACTTTTCATTAAGATTGGTATACTCCGGTATTTTAATCAGTATATCACAAAAAAAATCTTTAGAGAGCTCATATCCTCCATAATCCCCTACTCTCACAAAGTCCAATCCAACAAAATCAATGTAATCCTCTTTACCCAACTTAGCCAAAATACTTTTTACATCTTCTATTCTACGATACGAAGTTATTGAAGTATACTTTGGTTCTTCTTGAATTTTTCCATTTCTGAAAACTAAATTCGGTTTATAATCTGGTATATCACCTTTATTAAAACCCAAAGTCAGAAAGGCCATTACATAAACGCCTGTTTGGAAACCTTTCCTCTTAAGGTAATTAAGTATTTTGGTATTGTTTATCGGATTTTTGAGCCATAACTCATGTTTATCAATTATTCCACTTGTTTGTCCCCCTAAAACAAGGAAGGTATTACATTTTAGATCGTTAAGTAAATACTTTATACCCGATGAAACTCTTTCATAGCCATTTGTTCCTTCCATAGGTATACCTAGATTTTGAAGGTCTTTTTCCAACTTCAGTATGTCGTAGTTTTCTTCAAAGTCCAAAGATGTAATAGGCTCTTCCAATCTTGCTTGCATTCGTGATAGGAAATATACATTCGTTGAAAGGATAACTTCATCATTACTGTATACCTTCAATTCGTATTGTCCATCCTGCACACCGTAAGGTGGTATAAATATAAACACAATGTTGGTACTATCCCCACAAACTTCCACTGAAGGTACTATTTCTGTCCTCCCTATCAAATCTGGGAATGTTACCCCATCTTTGAGTATCTGCATCTTATAACTACTTTCATCCAACTTTTGTCCTTTCACTTCAATGTACTCGTAGTGGAAAAATTCGTTCTTATTTATTACAAAACTTTCCCCCTCTTCGTGATACAATAGGATAGTAACAAAAACAAAAAATAATATTTTTATAATCTTCATGAAGCATGAATAATATTCGGAATTTATCGTGAAGTTCAAAGAAAGTAAGGTAAACTAATTATTCAGTTCTTATCTCGACTTCTGACAATTTAAATTCTTCATGCAATGCATTAGCAGCATCTACAGCTTTATCCTTTCTCACAACAACTGATATCTTTATCTCGGAAGTAGATATCATCTCAATGTTTATATTCAGCTGGGCAAGTACACTAAAGACTGTTGATGCTATACCATAATGACTCCTCATACCTACACCAACTATTGAAACTATAGCAATATCTTCATCGTACACTATCTTAGAGCATGAGACTGTACTTTTTATTTTATCCTCAATACTTTTCAGAGTTGGTAAATCTTTCTTGGGTATGGTGAAACTTATTTCACTAAGCCCATTTCTACTTGTGCCCTGCACAATCATGTTAACATTTATACATTCTTTAGCAACTTCAGAGAATAGTTTAGCTGCTATACCTGGTATATCGGGTACATCAATAACACTAACTTTCGCCTCATCAGTTTTTACAGCAATACCTGTAATCAAAAGACCTTCCATATGCTCCTCCACAATTTTTGTTCCGGGATCATCATCAAAAGATGATCTTACAACTAAAGGAACTTTATATTTTTTCGCAAATATTACTGACCTTGGGTGTAACACTTGAGCCCCAGCACTTGCTAATTCTAATACTTCATCAGAGTTTACAACACTGAGTTTTCTAGCATTTTTAACAATTCTAGGATCGGCCGTATAAACCCCTTTAACATCCGTGTAAATTTCACAAAGATCAGCTTTAATCGCCGATGCAAGAGCTACCGCTGTTGTATCAGAACCCCCTCTACCTAGAGTTGTTATATCTCCATCTTCAGTTACTCCCTGAAAACCAGCAACAATGACAATCTTCCCTTTCTTCAATTCATTAAATATCTTTGTGGTATTTATATCTAATATTTTTGCTTCAGTGTGTTCCTTTGTTGTTAAAATGCCAACTTGATATCCTGTGAAAGCAATTGCTTTATATCCCATTTCATGTAAAGCCATTGACAAAAGCGATATTGAAATTTGCTCACCAGTTGACAGAAGGAGGTCATATTCTCTTTTTGGAGGATTCTTCGTTATCTTTTCTGCCATTTCAACAAGATAATCAGTCGTATCACCCATAGCAGAAACAACAACCACCACATCATTACCAGAACTTTTTGTATTTGCTACCCTCTTGGCAACATTCTTTATCCTATCAATATCCCCTACTGAAGTACCACCATACTTCTGCACAATTAAAGCCATACTTTACACCTTTAAAGTCTAAATTTTGAAACAAAATTTTAAACGCTATAATAACCTTATTTCAAACACCATGAAAAGAAAAAACAAAGCAACCAAACTTTAGTAATTGCGGCACAGCAATTACTAGTAAATAAAAGTATTTAATTTTTAATTTTTCTAAAAATTCATAAAGAATTTGTTTTTATGAAGTATGTAGGTTTCTTTTTGGAATATTTGTTCTTTTTATTAGTCAAGATTGTCTCTCTAACTTTAGGCTTTAGAAGAAGCAAAAAAATAGGTAAATGGCTTGGTAGGGCAATGTTCAAATACATGCCACTCTACAGGGACAGTGCAATAAAAAACGCTCAAGTCATATATGGCAATGTAGATGAAAATGTTATGAGAGTATTAGAAAAGGCATTTGAAAACATAGGAACTTTTTTAGTTGATTCATTTTTTGTAAATAAGATAAATGATAAAAATTTTAAAGAATTTGTTGAGTTTGAGGATTTCAATTATGTTGAAGAAGCTCTAAGTTACGGCAGGGGGGTCATTGTTGTCACTGGGCACTTTGGGAATTGGGAATTTTTGGCTGGGGTACCATCAAGGCTAGGACTCGTAAATCTCGGAGTTGTAATGAATAAGCAAATTAATCCATTTACGGAAAGGATGATATTAGAAACTAGGAAAAAAGCGAATATGAAAACTTTCTATAATCAGCCTGAAGAAATGAAAAAAATAATATCCCATTTGAGGAACAATGGTGTTATTGGAATGGTGGTAGATCAAGCGTACTATTTTGATCCAATTTTCGTTGAGTTTTTTGGTAATCCTGCACCTACTGCTAGAGGACCCGCAGTGTTTCATCTTAAATTCAAATCTCCAATAGTTTTAGCAAGGAGTATCCTAATGGAAGATGGAAGATATAAACTCAAGTTTTACCCACCTTTAGATTTTGATTTACCAACAACAGAGGAGAGTATAAGAGCGATAATAAGGCATATAAATAAGGTATTCGAGGAATGGATAATGGAATTACCTGATCAATGGTTTTCTTGGACACACCCCAGATGGAATGTTGATGGAATAATTTACAGAAAAAAACTACACACCTCTTAAACTAATCTCACCAAAATCAAACATCATAACTGTGTTATCCTTTTCTACGATTATCTCACCTGATTTAGACACATCAATTAATCTACAATGTATTTCCTCCTTACCCCTTCTTAGGACTACTTTTTTCCCAATATACCCCATGTTCTTCTTCCATTCTAAAAAGAGTTTCTCATAACTAGTATTTAGAAACTCATTGAAGTAGGAAATAACTTTTGAAATTAATGAAACTCTTTTGATTTGAAAACCTAAAATCTCGTAGAGGGATATTGATCCCTCTACCTTACTTGAAATGAGGCTATTAACATTAAGTCCTATACCAATTACCACTGCTTCAACTACTTTTGATGTTAATTCCATAGAAGTTTCGGCTAGTATACCACATAATTTTTTATCTTTGTAATATATATCGTTAGGCCACTTTATAAACAAATCACTAATATCAAAATCGTTCAATGCCTTAAGCACCGCCAATGAAGAAGAAATAGTGTAATGTAAAATACTAACATCTTTATTAGGTTTAACTAGAATGCTCATAGTTATGTCCTTATCTTTTTCAGAGATCCACTCCCTACCAAATCTCCCCTTACCTTTAGTCTGATTTCTACCTATCAAGACAGTGTTATCATTCAGTTTATCAAAGTTTTTTAGACAATATGTATTAGTTGAATCAATTTCATTGAATACCAAAACATCATATTTCTTATCTAACTCTCCCAATCTGGAATATATGAGGGATGGGTAGATTACATCAGGGTAAGAGATGATCTTATAACCTTTTTTTTTGTGTATTTCTATATTGAAACCTTCAAGTATAAGTTCCCTCATATACCTGTTGATTATCGTTCTACTTACACCTATAGATTTTGATATTTTATCACCTGAGACAAAGTCACTAGAAAATAACAAATAATATATTATTTGATCTTTAATACTATCTTTACCTAATTTCACTACGAAATTATCTTGTCATAATACATTCTCTTTCAAGAAAAGAAGTTTTGTTGGAAAATTCACAGGGAGCCTAGGGCTCCTTTCTATTTTTTCTCTTTATAAGTGAGAAAGTACTATTAAGCACCCCGCCCACCCACCCTATTTTACGAAGAGAGACGAAGTCTCTCTGAGACGGTGTCTCTCTTCACTCTCAAGAATGTTGAATAAAAATGTGCTATAAGCACTAACTTTTTAATAAAGATTTTTGATTAGAAAAAAAACGAATTCTAATCGTATGGGACTCTTGAATTTTAATTGTACGGGCAATTCTTGAATTGCCCCAACGAAAGAAAAAAACGAATTCTAATCGTAATTATAGATCAAAACTTTTTTGTGTAGTAAGTTGTTGGATTAACTATTAAACACAAGTGTTTTAAACACAAGTGTTTTAAACACAAAGTGCTATTCAGCATAAGATTTTCCCAACAGAATCGTGAAAGGTTGTAAAGTACATTTTGATTATTTAAGATAATTATATTATGGATCCTAAGGTAATTTTATCCTTCGTTGCTACAAGTATAAAACTTGTCAAGGAACTCAGTGGACTTGAATTATATAAGAGCAAAATTAATATAAAGAGAGCAAAAAAAATACAAAAACCCGTTGCAGTCATTATTGAATTTCATGAAGATATTAGAGGATGTATAATATATGAGTTTGACAAAGGCCTTTCCGTAAAAATAGTTGATAATATGATCAAAGATATTTATGGGAAAGGTGTTTCGGAACTTACAAATGAGGAATTTAAAGAAATATTTGACAGTACAATAGGTGAGCTTGCTAATCAAATAAGTGGCAATACAACCACAGAGCTTTACAATGAGGGCATAAAAATAAAAATATCACCTCCATTGGTAGTTGTTAATAAAACGGATGTTTTGATATCTCATAAACAATATGTTGAGGCTGTTTTGGATACCATCTATGGTGGGATGGTCATATCAATACTTTTTGATGAGTTTCTAGATTTGGAAACAATAAAAGGGCAATGAACTATTGTGAATCTTGCTGCGCTTCTAGCGGTCTTCTCAAATAGATAAGATTCTTACTAATCTGTATATGCTTTCATCAAAGTCTTTCTTTTTCTCAAAGGCTTCTTTTAAAGGTACTGAAACCAATTCATTAGATACCATACCTACCATTTTATTACTTTCACCCTTTATGAGCAATTCAACTGCATAAGCTCCTAATCTTGAGGCATACAATCTGTCTAATGCTGTTGGTGATCCGCCTCTTTGTAAATGCCCTAATATCGTTACCCTCGTTTCAAACCCTGTTTTACCCTGAATATACCCAGCTAATTGCATAACATCCATGTTCAATCTCGCACCTTCAGAAACTACTATTATACTACTAGTTTTACCTCTTTTTCTCCCTTCTATTATTCTACTGACTGTATCTTCCATGTTGACATCAATTTCTGGTATTAACACATCTTCTGCTCCCGAACAAAGCGCTACAGTATTGGCTATATAACCTGCATCCCTCCCCATAACTTCAACGATGAAGAGTCTCTCATGAGATGTTGCCGTATCCCTTATTTTATCTATTGCATCCATCGCAACATTTATAGCAGTATCATATCCTATCGTATAGTCTGTACCTTTTATATCGTTGTCTATTGTTCCCGGGACACCAATAACTTTTATACCAAAATCTTCAGCAAGTTGACTAGCACCCCTAAATGATCCATCACCACCTATTACAACAAGAGCATCTATACCGTTTTTCTCCAAATTTTCAACTGCTTTCTTCCTTACATCATACTGTTTAAATTCTGGAAGTCTCGCAGTAAGTAAAACAGTACCACCTCTGTTTATTATACCCCCAACAGAAGAAGCATTCATTTCAACAATTTCACCATCAACAAGCCCTTTATACCCCCTGTATATTCCAAAAACCCTTATACCATTGTATATAGCATACCTAACAACTGCTCTAATACACGCATTCATCCCAGCGGAATCACCACCACTTGTCAAAACACCCAAACTTCTTATACTCATAAAATTATTATTAAATTAATATTTACACTATTTCAAATTGACACGCTTCGTTGAAAAAACCTTTGTGCTTATAGCACCTTACGTTTAATAGCACTTGTGTTTAAAGCACAAATTACTTTTGGTGGCCCCGCCCACCCACCCTAGTTGGTTGAAGAGAGGCTTTGCCTCTCTTAACTCTCTAGTAGCTAAACGAAAAAGTGCTTACAGGGTTAACTTCGTTACTTAATTGGGTGTGTGCTTCATAGCACTCTTTAAAAAGGATCTATAAAGGTGTTGGAAGGCTACGCATCAAAGATGCTACGCCTTCCAACGATAAAATGGGTGGGTGCTTAAAGCACGCGGTGCTTAAAGCACTTTCTTATTCATATCTAAGCAATTTCTCTTACAGGGTTAAGGGATACAAAGCATCTCCGATGCGGAGCATCCCTTACTTAATTGGGTGGACGGAAAATCGCTAAAATTGATTTCTTATAAAAAAATAAAAACAGATATAATCTGACAGGCCTAGCCTGTTGAATTTTTAACAAAATCAATTAATCACCTAATTATCAGTTAGGTATTAAACGGTATAGAGGAGGGGTTCCCCCTCCTCTACTTCATTTTAGCATGCCAATTAATTCGTTTGCATCGTAATAGAGCATTCTATATGCCATTTCATCTATTGCCTTACCTCTCTGTGCATCAAATATAATCCCAATCTTCATAACTTGAACAACCATAATTCATAATAAAATTATGAAAATAATAACACCAGAAGAAAGCAAACTAATAGATTCACTTCTTCAATCCAAATTTGGCATTGATTCTCTAATCCTCATGGAAAACGCAGCAAGAGATACACTAGAACTTTTATCAAAGATAACAAATAACGAATGGAATAAATACAACTTCCTAATATTCTCAGGTACAGGGAACAACGGAGGAGATGGAATAGCACTAGCCAGACACCTATCATCATTGACCCCTAACCTAGGGTTATTCATCGTTGGAGGCACAAGCAAAACAACAAAAGAAACACAGAAAAACCTAGAAATATTATCAAAAATATTTGAAAACATTTTCTTTATACAAGAAAAAAACGAAGGTATAAAAGTTTACAACAAAGATAAAACAACAACAAAAGAGTTAAACCACATATACGAGCACTTCAGTACCAACACAATAATAATAGATGCTTTAGTAGGTGTAGGAGTAAAAGGTGAATTAAGAAGCCCAATAAAGGAAGTAGTAGAAATAATAAACAATTTAAAAGAAAAAGGAGCAAAGGTAATATCAATAGATGTACCATCAGGACTTAACTTGAGCCTAAAGAAAAGCGAAGTTCTAAAAACGACCACAGCCGTAAAAGCAGACAAAACAATAACATTCTTCTCTATCAAAGCAGGAATGTTCTTTAGAGAAGTTCAAAATTTCTTAGGTGAGATTGTAGTATCAGACCTAAAAATTCCTAGAAGTGTTTTAGAATCACTCGTAGAAAGCAAAGTATTTTTACTAACTGAAGACTATTTCGTTAGATACCCTGAAAAGGATATAAGCGGCGATAAAAAGAAGTACGGAAGAGTAATATTCGTATGCGGTAGCGAAAAGTACACAGGAGCACTGATATTAGGACTTAAGGCATCAACAAAAACAGGTGTAGGCTATACCATAGCCATAACACTAGAAAAGTATGACAGCATAGTAAAATCACAATTGCCAGAAGTTATTTCTATACCTCTACCCTCACGGGATAGAGGATTCTTCTCAAAAGAAGACATAAAATACATCAAAGAAATAATAAAACCTGATGATGTAATAGCGTTTGGCAACGGAATAGGAACAAAAGAAGAGACAAAAGAATTTACAACTGAGTTTCTAGAATCATTCAAAGAAAACACAATCGTTTTAGATGCTGACGGAATAAATAACTTAGCTTCAAAAAGAGAGTTAATAAAGAACTTAAGGTACAGAGAGAATCTAATAATTACACCACACTTAAGGGAATTTGAAAGGATATCAGGAGAAGAAAATGTTGGTGAAGACCCATTCGGAAAAGGACTAACATTTTGGCAAGAAACAAAAGTTAACTTAGTTCTTAAAGACAACATAATGTATTTTTATTCGTACGATGGCGAAATATGGATATCAAACATGAACAAATCAAACCTAGCTAAGGGTGGAAGCGGCGACATCCTAGCCGGGCTAATCGGCGGTAATGTTGCATTCACAAAGGACATAAAAAAAGGAGTTCTTCTGTCCTTCTTCATGCTAGGTAAAGCATCAACCAAAGCACAAGAAAAATACCTCACCTCCTCCCCCAGCCCAGTTGACATAATAAACGAACTTTAGGTGTTTTTAACACCAAGTGTTTATAACACGAAGTGTTTATAACACCAGTGTTTGTAACACTTCTTTTTATAATGTGTGGGTGGGGTGCTCAAAGCACAAGTGCTCAAAGCACTTTTTTATTAAGTGCTTATAGATCTTACTAATTCCTAAAGCAATTGTGCTAATAGTACTTTCTTATTAGGGTGTTTATGTAGTTATTGGAAGGCAAATCTTCCCAAGCGCTTATATAACTTTGTGCTTGATAGTAGTACTTATCTAACCTTTTTATTTAGTAAATTATAAAGGTTGTCCCAAAATTTGATTATGATTATTCCCAAACGAATACATCCCCCGTATTCTGCCCCTTCACCCGCCATTCTGCCCCTCCCCTCTGTCATTCTGAACGAAGTGAAGAATCTCCTTCTTAATTTATTTGGGTTAAGGGATGCTTGGCATCAGAGATGCTTGGCATCGGAGAGGCATAGCCTCCCTTATAACTTTAGGGTGGGTGGGGTGCTTAATAGCACATCGTGCTTAATAGCACCCTCTTAATTAAATACTTTTACACTTTTTATTCAAATTGCTCCATGGAGTGGAGAGGGTGTGTAACCCTCTCCATGAAATTGGGTGGGCGGGCGGGGGATTGCTTAAAGTATTCGTACTAATTCTTAATAAAGAAGCAGGTCTAATTACAGAACAGAATTTTGAAACAGCCTCATGTTGAAGAGTGCAGAGAGAGGCTTTGCAATGAATTAAAACTATTCGACTGAGTATTTTTCAACGATTAACTCGACATAATCTTCAGATATTCCGACAGCTCTTGATATTCTTGATATATTCCAACCTTGCTTATACAATCTAACTATGGTAGATATTTGTTCTTGTGAAACTTCTTGATCTTTAACTTTCTGTCCAGATTTCTCTTCAAAGGTACCTATATAATTTTTGGCAATTTCTATAGCCGCATTAAGTTTTTCGCTCGTCTTTACTATATCTTCCTTGATTCTCTTTATTCTATCAACCTCAGAATTTAGATGTATTAGTAGTCCTTCAATATCATTTATCTTACTAACAGCATTCTCCATATCCATAGTTGAAGAAATTAGTCTCTCAAGTCTTGAAGAAACAGCCTCTATTTGTGATGAAATTGAATCCTTCGTCTTCATGGCTTCATTCAAAGTCCTATTCAATGAAGAAATCTTTTTATCAGCATCCACCAAAAAGCTCTTTATAGCTGAAACTTGCGAACCTATGTTTTCAACAATCCCCCTCTTACTATCAAGATTCATGATACTTTTATCTATATCAGAAATATCCTTTTCAAACTTCATCAACTTCTCAGAAACATTAACAACCAAAGGTTCCTTTTGAGATATGAAATCAATTTCTGATCTAATCTTATCTACAGTAGATAAAAGCAAATTTACCTTATCTTCAAGATCCTTGACAACTTCAGCTCTCTTTTGGTATGTATTCAAAAATCTTTCTACTTCAACCCTTTCTTTTCTTATAGATTCTAAATCTTTGATTATTGGCATGACTGCTCTTCTATTTTCTTCAATAGAATTTATCATCTCTTTGACCTCTTTAGCCTTAATCTTTATTTCCATTACTGCCTCGTTTATCTTTTCAACATCACCAGATCTAGCAATAAGTTCTCCTAACCTTTTCTCAATATCATTCAGAGTAGATTGATATTTTTTAAACTGCGTATCAACATAATTCCTAAACTCTATAACCTTGTCCTCTGCTTCTTTACTAAATGTCCTCAAATTGGCCTTTGTATTTTCTATAAGGTTGTCAATTGCCACCTTCTCATTTTCATATAAACCAGAAACTTCACTTCTAGCATCACTTATTTTAGAAATTACCATATCCTCAAAGTCTTTTACTTCTTTTCTGACTTTCAACAATCCCTCCTGTAATGCCTGATCAATAGATTTGTTAATGTTAAAAATCTCACCATAAATTTTTTCTTTTTCTTTCTTAAATTCCTCAGAAAAATCCCCTAACCACCCAAAAACACTCTTACTTGACTCATCCTTTATGCTTTCAATCTTTTCTCTAAGCGAAGTAACGATATTGTTGAAAAACTCTTCAACTTTGGAATCAACAGAATTGACTTTATCGGAAATTTGAGATAAGTATTCTTCCATCTCATCATTAAACTGCTTTTTAAGTGATTCAATAACTGCCAAAGTTTTGGAATTTATATCTGACACAAGTTTATCAAATTCATTTATTCTATTGTTTAATTCTGCATCATAACCATTAAATCTTTCCGATAACTTGGTATCATAAAGTTGAATAACTTTATTAACATCAGTCTCAAATTTTTCTTGCAAATTATGAATATAATTCTGCATATCATTTACCTTATTGCTTACCTCAGTACTCTTACTCGTCACAGATTGATCAAAAGACTTAAGTTTTTCCTCTAATTCTTTCATCCTCTGCGATACAAACGATGTGAGAGATTGCGTTTTTTCCTCTACTGAATTCTTGTAATTTTTCACAGCCTCTGAAAATTCACTGTCGTACCTAGATTTTATGTTATCTTTAAAATCCTTAAAATCAATCTCAATCTTTTGAGTTGTTTGCTCAAATTTACTATTCAAAGCTTCCACCCTTGAGGAATAATATTGGACAAATTTATCTTCCATCTCCTTGACCTTACCCTTAAAATCATTCTCCAATGCCCAATAATCTTGAATCACATCCTTTTTTACTTCACCAATATTATTCAAATAATCCTTAATTGTCCCTTTAAGCGAAGAGTATTCTGTCTCCAGGCTTTTGATAAAGTTCCCAAATTCACCTTTTAAGGTAACAAGTAAATTGTTAAAAGTTTTTCCCTGATCATCAATCACTCGTTCAAATGTGGCATTAACTTCGTTTTTCTTTGTTGAAGTAAATTCTAACAACTCCTTCGCCACCTTATCCTTAAAAGACTTAAAATCTTCATCAAATTTTTGTTCAAACACCAGTATTTGAGCACTAAATTTCTTGTTGTATGTTTCAATGAGTTTATCAAATTTCTCTTCTTCTACTTTATACAACTTGTTAATCTCTTCACTCAAACTCCCAAATCTCTTATTTACCTCTTCCAAAACCTCACTAATATTTCCTTTAAAAGAGTCAACATAATCACTAACATTCTTTTTAGCCCCTTCCAACTCCTCATGAAATCCTGAAATAATATTGTTGACCTCACCTTCTATTTCAGATAACTTTGACGAAAGAGCAGATATATCTTTCTCCCTACTATCAACTTCCTTTCCGGCTTCATCTAACCTTTTAGCAAGATCATTAACATTTTCCTGTATATCCAAAATCTGTGTATTGACCCTCGATATCATTACATCCACAGTATTGTTAAAGTTAGCCTTAAGTTCATCTATGTGACCAAGAATATACTCCTTCATTTCCGAAACAAACTTATCATAAGCTTCATTGACATTTTGATTGAATTTTTCTTTAGACAAAGATATATCTTTCTCAATATTCCCTATTATCACCTTTATTCTCATGTCAACATCTTTAGATATATCCTCTATTCTTGACAACAAATCTTCTGTAAGCTTGACATAAAGATTTCTTGCTTCCTTGCTCTTCTCTTCAGATTCTTTTACCATAGAATCTGTAAGCCCCTTATACCTTTCTATACTATTTTCTACAGCGGATAAGTTATTCTCTACATCTTTAAGTTTATTCTCAAAAACAGCAATATTTTCAAATTTCTCAGAAAACTGTCTATCTAATTTTTGGATATCAGCAACTATTTCAGATCTTATAGAATCTATTTGCGAATCAAAATTTTTTATATAATCATTTATTTCTCTATTCATACTATCCCTTAGCAAGGAAAAGCTTTCCTTGAAAGAATTAAATAATTCCTCTTTTTTTAAGGAAAAATCATCATCAAGAGATTTAAATTTGTTCTTAATGTGATTTTCAATTTTTTCCTCTACTCCGGATAATATGCTGCCAATTTTGTTATCTATATCACTGCTTAAATTCTCCTTTATCTTCTTGAAGTCTTCAACAATTGTGTTAGTGTAGTAATCTTTAACCCTCTCTATCTCCTCCTGAATCTTATATATAGAAGTGTCAAGTACTTTAGTTTTATCAAAAAGCTCGGCAGTAGTACCATCAACTTTTTCAACTTTATTAAAAAGATCAGATATCTCTAAACTTTTATCCTTTATGGTGCTATCAAGTTTAGATGAAAACTCTTCTAGTCGTTTTCCAACTGAATCAAAATCAGACAAAAGTTTGCTCTCCAATTGTTTCAAATATTCAGTTGAAGAATTAATAAGAGAATTTAGGTTATCAAACCTACCTGATAACTCATTGATGATTGATAGATCTCTACCAAAACTTGCCTCTACTTCTTTGCTCAGAGAATTAACTTTATTATTTAGGTCCTTAAATATCATCTCCTTATACTCATTTACCTTGGTGTCTACATCTTTCTTAAAAACCTCAAAAGTCTTAGATAAAGAGGTATCCAAAACATCATTCAATTCATCAAGTTTCTTATCTATCTTAATATCTATAGCAGAAGTCAAAGAATTAACCTCATCAAACTTGTTATCAAGCTCTTCTTCGAGATCCTTTATCCTTTTGTCTACCTCAGCATAAAATTTATCCAAGAAACTATTCAAAGAATCAATTTTTTCAACAACTCTATTGACTTTATCTTCTGAAAATTTTACCCTAGAATCAACCTCTTGGGCACTTTTATCTATTCTAGATTTCATTTCTTCCATCTTGGAGTATATCTCTTTAAGTTCTTCCCAATACCTTTTAGATTTCTCGTACTCAGACTTTAGCCTATCAATCTCCTTAGCCATTGAACTAATTGATTCAAAATTTTTGCTTAACTCTTCCTTATATCTAGAAATTGACTTAATTGTCTCAGATAATTCACTCTCAGCTCCCTTTATATCTTGTATTTTCTCATTTATCGTAAAAACTAAATTTTTACCGATGGTAATACTACCATCCAGTTTTTCCAATTTTTTATCAAGTTCTGCTGACTTAGAATTAACATAATCTTGGAAATCTTCCATTTGTTTGGATGTAAATTTTTTTAATTTCTCAAAATTTGTTACCCCTTTGTCCATGTTTCTGACTATTATAGAAACTACAAACGCAACTAAAGAGGAAAGTAAAATGGTAATCAAAATTTGAAGAATCATTATTATATCCCCTCCCTTAATATGTATTATTTTCAAAAATAGCATAACTTTCTTTCAATGTGAAAGGAAGTTAACCAAATAGAACATTTTTCACTTCTCTTGACAAAATATTCAGTGCTTGGTATATAATTACTATTACATAGAGGTGGGGAAATAATAGGCAACCGTAAGGTTATCTAAGAGTGCTCTATGATGGAGTAGGAAGTCACCGCTTCTATAAGTGGGGTAATTCGCGAGGAAGTAGTATGTCAAATATAGCACCAACGAAACTTAACCTCATAAATACAAAGGAATTCTTAAATTTAGCGAAAGATGGGAGAAATTTACTGGAGGAAAAGAAGGAGGTACTGCTTGCCAATATACTCACAATTGTGAAAGAATTAAAGCAAGTAAGAAGTGAGTTTGATGCATTGGTCAAAGAAATATACCAAGACTTTTTATACCTAAAGTTATTTTTGGGCGAGGATATAATACTTAACGAACTCAAATCGGCAAACATAAAGGAAATAGACTTTGATATCCTCTACAAGAACATAATTGGTGTGATTGTGCCTACAGTCAAACAGGTAAAAATAGACATCAAAGCAGATGTAGATCCTTCAGCATTCTTCTCATCTTACAAAATGAACGAACTTTTACTCAAATTTGAAAAATTTGTAAAAAAAATGATAGAAGTTATTGAAAAAGAAGCAATAATGTGGAACTTAATAAAAGATCTTAAGAAAACACAAAGAAGGGTAAACTCCCTTGACAACATAATCATCCCAGATCTTCAAAACGACATAAAGTTCATAGTTGATTCACTCGAAGACAGAGACAGAGAGGTTATATTCCAACTTCAGAGAATGAAATCCAAAAAATCAAAAGGATGAAGTAATGCCAGATTTGATCAGAGTACTTGCTTTAGGTGATATAATAGGGCATAAAAGCATAGAAGGTTTGAAACAGAATTTGAGTACAATCAAAAAAGCGAAAATGATAGACCTCGTTATAGCAAATGGTGAAAACTCATCTTACAACGGATTAGGTATATCCCAAAAAAACTACGATGATCTAATAAGTGCAGGAGTAGACATAATCACTTCAGGTAATCATATATGGAAAAACAAAGAGGCAATAGAATTCATTGACAAAACAGATAGGTTATTGAGACCTTTGAATTATGCCCCTTCCCAGCCCGGTAAAGGTAAAACGATAATTGATGTGAAAGGTGAAAAAATTTGCGTGATCAACATAATAGGTTCAACTTTTATGGATGCTCCTTTCATCTCACCTTTTTACGCGATTCAAGACGAATTAAAAAACTTAACAAATGGTACAAAAATAATAATTGACTTTCATGCCGAAGCAACAGCAGAAAAAATAGCCATGGGTTGGTTTCTTGACGGAAAGGTCAGCCTAATATTTGGAACACATACACATGTACAAACAGCAGATGAAAAAATCTTACCAAACGGTACAGGATATATAACTGACATTGGAATGTGCGGATTCACCAAATCAATAATAGGAGACAATGTTGAAAAATCTTTAAAAAGATTTCTATTGGGAATACCAGATAAACTGAAACCTTCAGAAGAAGGTAACTTCCAAATAAATGGTATAATAGCAGATATAGACAAGGAAACAGGAAAAACAATACATATCGAAAGAATATCATACGAATTTGAAATTCACTAACCCCTACAAAATAATCTTTTTGATATCCTCAAGGAATGTTTTATACTCTTCTGTTTTTTCTATTTTGAGTGCTTTACGAAAGAAATCTGGTATTTTTACAACCTTGCCACTTTCGGCACTCATGAAGACCAAATCAGTTAAACCTACAAAAATTAGTTCTCTATTACCTTCGGCATTTCTAAAGATTCTATATCCTATCCTTATTCTAGTTAAGGTTGTCTCTATTAGCGCGCTTTGGATGATTATTTCATCATCATAATAAGAAGGTTTTATGTATTTACCAACTACATACACAACGGGAAGAATGTACCCTTTATCCTCAACCTCTTTGTATCTAACCCCACATTCCCTTATAAGGTTAGTTCTACCAACTTCTGTCCAAACCCAATAATTGGCATAATACACTACACCCATTTTGTCAGTTTCGGAATACCTCACTCTGATAGTTGTTTCATTAATCATATAATCACCTCAATTTTATAAGGTTATTTGCGTTCCTATTCCCTCATCTGTGAATAGTTCAATGAGTAACGAGTGTGGTATTGTACCATTTATTATATGAACCTTGCTTACTCCTCTTTCTATAGCCCTTATTATTGATGTTAGTTTTGGAATCATACCGCCAACAGCGATACCTGAATCTATCAAATTTTGTAAATCCTCCACACTTAAAGAAGGTATCAAAGAATCTTTGTCGTTGATATCTCTGTATATACCATCAACATCAGTAAGGTATATCAATTTTTCTGCTTTCAAACTTACAGCGATTTCTGCAACAACATCATCGGCATTTATGTTGTACGAATTCCCATCCTCATCAACACCTAAAGGTGATATTACAGGTATATACCCGTTGTTAATAAGTGAGACTATGAGTTCAGGATTAACTTTCTCAACCTGGCCAACGAAACCAATATCAATATCTTTGTGTAATTTTTTTCTAGCCCTCACTGTGAAGTTGTCCTTCCCTGAAATGCCGACTGATTTCCCTCCATTCTTTATAATATTTGTAACGATTTCTTTATTTATTATACCGCTCAAAACCATCTCAACTATCTCTATGGTCTCAGAATCAGTTACCCTCTGCCCCTCGACGAATTGGGGCTCTTTACCAATCTTTTTCATAAGTTCTGAAATCTTTTTCCCGCCACCATGCACTACAACTGGGTGCATTCCCAAATGTTTGAGGAGTACAACATCTTTTGCAAACGAAACCTTTAATCCCTCTTCAACCATTGCACTACCACCATACTTTATAACGATTATATTACCTTTAAACTTGATAATATACGGCAGTGCTTCTATTAGTACACTCACCTTGTCTTTCATAGGACTTTGTCCTTCATAAGGTTTCACAAAACTCTTTAAATCTTTTTATTCCTTCTTTTATTGTATCCATTGAACAGGCAAACGAAAGTCTAACATACCTATCATCCCCAAAAGCGGCACCTGGTATCAATGATAATAGTTTCTTTTCAAGAATTTTTTCACAAAACTCTACAGAGTTTTTTATCTCTTCGTTGTAAAATTTTGAAACATCAATAAAGTAATAGAATGCACCATTAGGAATGAAGAGGTGCATATTACTAAGTTCATTGGCTATATAATCCCTTCTATCCTTAAATACAGAAAGATTTTTTAAATCTTCTTCATAATGGTCTAGGAATCCTAGAAAAGCATATTGTACCAGCGATGATGTACCAGAAGATATGTGACTTTGTATAGAGTCCATTATTTTGATAATCTCTGTATTAGCACAGGCATAACCTATTCTCCATCCAGTTACCGAATGTGATTTTGAGAAACCATTCACAACTATCGTCATATCCTTTGCTTTTTCATCAATTGAAGCAAAACTGATAAACTTACCTTCATAAACGAAGTTTTCATATATTTCATCTGAAATTACAAAGATCCCATTGCTGTATGCCAGTTTGAAAATTTCTTTTAGGACCTCAATAGGATAAACCGACCCAGTTGGATTGTTGGGGGAATTTATTATTATTGCTTTTGTTTTGGGATTTATTAATTCCTTTAACTTTTTTAAATCAGGGATAAATCCCTCTTTGCTATCAGTTTTTAAAACGACAGGTTTAGCACCAACGATTTTGACTTGTTCAACATAGCTAACCCAATAAGGTGCGATTATTATAACTTCATCATTTTCGTTACACAGAGTGCTTAGTGCTAGGTATATAGCATGTTTACCACCTATGGTTACTATAACTTCGTTTTTTGAGTAATTGACATCATTGTATTTTTGATATTTCCTCGCAATTTCCTCTCTTAATTCTGATATGCCAGCAGTTGGCTTATAGAGGTTAACACCTACTTTAGAGGAGTACGATTTCAGATTATCTAATAACCATTGTGGTGGGAATAAATCAGATTCACCAGCAGTCATATTAATCACATCCAGTCCCTTACTTTTAAGCTCTTTGGTTTTGGCACTAACCTTGAGGGTAGCGGAAGGCTCTATACTAAGAGCCTTTGAACTAAAAGAACGAAAATCAACAGATTGTGACATCATTAGACCTCTTAATATTAATGTAAAATTCTAAAAGATTTTATCTCATATTATTCAAGTTAATAGGAGCTCTGTTGAATCTTTCAATAGGTAAATGTTGTTGAAGTTAGGTTTAAAAAGATCTCTCAAACTGGTAATTTTCTTCTCTCTCATAATGAGATAATACATCAAATTAATAAAAAACAGGCATTCGCCTGTTAAAATAAAGAAACAAATTTAAACAAATTGAAAAAAGGCATATTCACACTTCATAATAATAAATCAAATTGGAGGCTAATGATGAAATTGGATGTGTTAAGGCTTGATGGTGTCGCCTTTAAGAAGATAGAAGTTAGCGATGAAATACTAAAAGTTGAATACAATCATGATCTTGTTTATAGAGCCATCGTTGGAGAGTTGACCAATAGAAGGCAAGGTACTGTGTCTACGAAAACAAGAGGAGAAGTCAGAGGTGGTGGTAAAAAACCTTGGAAGCAGAAAGGTACAGGTAGAGCTAGACAAGGTTCTATTAGATCACCTATATGGGTTGGTGGTGGTATTGCTCAAGGTCCTAGACCAAGGGAATTTGAATTTGTTTTACCTAAAAAAATGAAGAGGAAGGCTTATTTCTCGTTACTTTCAGAGAAATTGAGGAATGGTGACCTCATCGTAGTAGAAGATTTTTCGCTTCCTAACATAAAAACTAAAGAGTTTATAAACACCTTTTCCATCTTCTTGGGTAAAATAGAGTCTGGCTATGGTGTTATAGTTTTGTCTGAAAATAATAAAAATGTTGTGCTTTCATCTAGGAATCTACCTAATCTCCTCACATTTACCTACAATAGCCTTAATTTACACGACCTATTTTATTCATCAAAGATTTTCTTTACTGAAAGCGCAATAAAGAAATATGAAGAGATGTATTTACCTTTGGTTGGTGTCCAATAAATCAAATTAAACTACTTGTGAAAATAATTATCTTTTTGAGGTGCCTTGTAATCAGAATAAGTGGTTTCTGCTCTTTTGGTGGGAATGTTAAAAATATTTCTGCTTCCTTTTCTTCAATTGTAAAAATAAACAGTGTTTTTAACAATAGAAAAGTTAGAGGTATTTTTTCCTCCTGAAGAGGTCTGTCGCTGGATTCTTTATTCTATCAATAAAAAGTATACCATTTAAGTGGTCTATCTCATGTTGAAATACTACTGCTTCCATTCCTTCTGTCTCTATTTCGATCTCTTTAAAATTCCTATCAAGTCCTCTTACAACTACCCTATAACTTCTTTCAACATTTCCGGTGTAATCAGGGACACTCATACATCCCTCTCTTACGACTATAAAGCCATCGTTGTAAACTATGACTGGATTAATAAGAACAACTAACCCATGAGAAATTGTTGTTTTTTTATGATGACTAGCGTCAACAATAATTATTCTTTTAGAAACAGCTACCTGTGGAGATGATATACCAATACCACCGGGGGCACTGTACATAGTTTCTATGAGATCATCAATAAGTGTTTGTAATGTGGCTTCATTTTCATTTTCCTTGATAACCTCGCTAGATACTACCTTAAGTCTTTCATCAGGGAATTTTATAATCTCCAGATTTGCCATGTTTACATCTCCAGTTTTTGGGCTTCCTGCACACTAATTTCTAACCCCATTTCCCTACAAACTTTCTCCACTTTGTTTTTAAGAAAATCAACAGAAGGTATATTACTACCATCAACAGTAATTGACATGATATAAATCTTCCCCTTATCGGAAGGTACAATATCACTGTACAGATCAATTATGTTTATGTCGTTCATGTAAAGAATGCTTGTGACATTAAAGACAATACCGGGTTTATCAGCACCATAAACATTCAATATAAACTCCTTTTCAGGATATTTACCAAATTCAACATACTCATCCTCAGATATTTCTCTAACATTTACCTCTATATCCATTTCATACTCAACTCTTTTGATTTCCTTCATGAGAAACTTGTACTTACTTTCATCAGAAAGATGAAATATCATTATTATTGCAAATTCCCCCTGAATTAAAGACATTCTAGAGCCTTCAATACTACCACCTACTTTAAAAAGGACCTCAGAAACTTTAGCAACTATACCGGGCTTATCCTTACCCATGCATGTCAAAGATAATCTCTTCATATTTAGATTTTGAAATATGAAAGTAAATTTAATCAATCTACAGGAATTGTGTTGAAAAACAGGCTAGGCCTGTGTCAGGCTATTGCCTGTATCAGATTAAACCTGTCACAGGCTAGGCCTGCTTCTTTCTTTATTAAGAATTAGCACCATTACTTTAAGCAATTTCCCACCCGCCTACCTTATTTGTTGTAGAGAGGTTTCACCTCTCTACACTCTTGCACAATACCTACTTCTTTCATGAAAGAAAAACTGCTTACAGGATTAACTTCGCCTTCTAACAATAAAATGTGTGAGTGAAATTTTCTTAAATGCTTATAGCACTAAAGTATTCCTAAATCAATAATCACTTATAGGGTTAAGGGATACGAGGTACCCCTTACTTAATTGGGCGGGACTACTAAAAGTGATTTGTGTTTTAAACACTTTGTGCTTTACAAGTGCTATTAAGGGGGTTCCCAAATTTGATTATTCCTATTACAAAACAGAGTTTTGGAAGAGTCTTATAAAAGTACTTACCTTTTTTGGTAGGAAAATTTATCAACAAAGATAAACCTATCGTAGAAATAAGAGGTAGAATCATTTAGATACGAAAGGATCTTTACATAGAGTTCACTTGGTACGGAATCAAAGCTCAAATACCAAATCTGACTGTTGTCAAAATAATAGATCACCGAATCGTTAAAAACAGAGATTTTGATTTCGTGATAGGAATATGACGGAGTTACATAATTGGTGGAGGTATAATTCGTATAAGATGACTCTATACCATACTCAACAAAATTTGATAATTCTGATGATTCATATTTAAATCTAACGAAAAACTTAACAGAATTTGCTGAATTGTACAAAACAAAATCAAAAACTGAGTTATCATTATTCGTGCTCTTAAAAGAAACGGAGAAATCCCCTCTCGGGAACCTGTATTTTGATGAAATACCGCCAGAGGATGTTGAATTTTGTGGTATCATAAAAATCAAATTACCATTTGACACAAAAACATTATCTGGCTTTAATTGTGAAAAAGACATGTATTCACTTAGTCTAATCCAGTTATTATCATCAAATACATTAAAGTCATCAACGAGGAAATCAGAAGAAAAAACCCCTGAATTGTTGTTTGAAGGCCCTTCTAAAATACATGAAGAAAGAAATACACTAACTAATATAAAAAAACAAAACACTACCAAAAAACGATATCTCATCACTCAAATATTATTACAGATAATAAAAGGAATTTTCAAGAGGTATGGGAATTATATGTTTGTACTTATTCTCGATGGGGAGGTAAAGTCACGGGGTGTATTTACACGGGGTGTACTTACACAGTGTGTATTTACACGGTGTGATTAAATGGTGAATTAATCTAGAAATTTGGTAATTTTTTCATAGGTTTTATCTGAAAACATTTTAACAAGTTTTATAGATGCTATGAGAGAATGCTTTGTTATATCTTCTTCTCTCATTCTAATACAATAATCAATAAACCATTTATCAAGCGAAACATCATAGTAGATATAAAAAAAACCGACACTTTGGTTGTAATTGTTTGCTCTCAAGAGGTATTCCATAAGTTCATACGATGGCTTCTTATCAAGCACTACAACTGTTGAATAAACACTAATAACTTCAAAAATGTCTTTTGAAAAGTTAATAAAAACCCTCCTTTCCTTGCTATCTTCCTTTAATGTAACTCTATAGGTATCTTTTGAGACCTCACCATCAAAGTAAAATCCCTTTTCTGAATAGTTTTTTAATGTGAATAAAATCTCATCATCTGGCATATAGGCATAGAGTGAGCTTGCAAAAAAAACTAGAAAAACAACAATTTGGAGGAAATTCATAAAAAAATTATCGTGAAAGTGTTAGACTTGAATTACTTTATTATGCTAAAATCTCAACTTTTATTCAGAATTATTCATAATTTTTCTATGACGAAAAAAGAAAAATTAGACCTTTTATACAAAACCCATATATATTGCATAACAGCTGAGGAGTATTCTTTGGGTAGAGATAATATAGAAGTTGTAAAGGAAATGCTAGAAGCAGGGATAAAAGTAATTCAGTATCGCGAAAAGAAGAAAAAAGGGTTATATAGGTACCGGGAAGCAAAAGAAATAAGGGAAATGACAAAGGATTATGAGGCAATACTTATAGTAGACGATTTTGTTGATTTGGCAATTATGATCGGGGCGGATGGAGTACATATTGGGCACGAAGACTATCCTGTAGAAGAAGTTAGAAAACTTGTAGGTGATGAAATGATTATTGGTGGATCTACTCATTGGCCTAATCAAATGTTTGAGGTGATAAATTCAGGTATTGATTACATTGGAGCGGGGCCAATATTTGAGACACACACGAAAGAGGATGTAATTTCACCTGTTGGGCTTGAATATTTAGACTTTGCCTTAAAGAACTCTTCTGTACCGGTGGTAGCAATTGGTGGAATAAAGGAACACAATATAAGAGAGGTTATAAGGAGAGGTGCAAAGTGTGCATGTTTAGTCACTGAGATAGTTAGCGCCCCCAACATAAAGGAGAAAGTAAAAAATATTATGAAAATATGGGAAGAAGAAACTAAAATCTAACTTCACCAGTAATCATAACCTTGTATTGTGGCTCTGTGGTATTGGTTTGAGTAGATAGAACGAGTAATGAGGGTTTTATGTTAATGCAAACATTGTTATCAATCATTCCAATCACTGGACTTGCCCACGCTGTAATATACAGTTGAGTTATTGCACCAGTGAGATTATAAATACCCATTATCCCCTCAGCACCAACAAGCAATTTTTGTAAAAACCTAATCGTACCTGTAAGTCTGATATCCATATCTGAAATATCAGATTTTTTCGTGATACCGTTGTAGATTTGAGGTTTTAACATAATTGAAAATATCTGCTCAACACCCCAAGTATTATCAGAAGATGAAGCGTTTACTCTCTCCTCTGCAAGCGCATAAACATTACCAACATTTATTGTAAGATTCGTAAAAGGTATATTGTCTATTCCCAAAACAGCAACAGCATTCATGGTTCTAAAAAGAGTTTTTAGAACTACACCACCTCTGATGTTTGCCTCAGAAACACCAACAACACCTGAAATCATAATGTCTCTGTATATTCCTGTTAATTCTAGATCTGCAGAAGCGGCACCATCGTTTGTAAACTTTGATCTATAAACATAGAGATTAGCATTGAGTTTATCAGAAAAAAACGAAAAATCCAAATCAATCCCAGTACCTGCTATCCATCGCCATCCCCTAAAAGAGAAATCCTTAGATGGGTGGTAAATGTATCCCTGGTATGTTGCCTCGTATCCCAAGTATTTTCTGACTCCATACCAATAGTAAACTTTGAGAAAATCAAAGGGTACAGTGAAAAACTCAACCTTTTCAAGATTTATTTGGACATCCTGAAAGTTACTAGATGAAGAAGGAGAGATAATCAATCCAGCACCATACTTATTACCACCATAAATTGATAAAAGTATTTCAGAAAAAAATGTGGAATAATTTGAATATACATGCGAAATACCTTTTAAACTAGTTATTACAACTATCTCACCACTGGCAAAAACACTAAACGAAAACAACAAGGTTACAAAAATAAACAATCTCTTCATAAAAACCCCTTAAAATTATTATAATTCACTTTTAGTGAATTTTAAAAAATAATATTTTGGGAAAAATAATATTTTGAAAAATAATTTTGTGAATACCAAAATCTTAAGAAAGGATGAGGATATTCCAAAATTCGGTTTTGTAATTAGACCTGCTTCTTTATTAAGAATTAGTACGAATACTTTAAGCAATCCCCCGCCCACCCGCCCAATTTTATGGAGAGGGAGTTACACCCCCTCTCCACTCCATGGAGCAATTTGAATAAAAAGTGTAAAAGCATTTAATTAAGAAGTGCTATAAGCACAAGGTGCTATGAAGCACGCGGTGCTATTAAGCACCCCGCCCACCCTAAAGTTATAAGGGAGGCTATGCCTCTCCGATGCCAAGCATCTCCGATGCAAAGCATCCCTTAACCCAAATAAATTAAGAAGGAGATTCTTCACTTCGTTCAGAATGACAATGGGGAAAGAAGAATGACTAGAGGATGTGTATTCGTTTGGGAATAGTCATAATCAAATTTTGGAAACCTAAAGGATGAAAAAATTGTTTAGATAATTTGAGTTTTAGCACACAATCCAAGTGTGACTAAGCATACAAATTGACCAAAGAGTCATCAGACAGTGACTTTAACTTACCAGAGGAGGAATCGTTATAGTTATTTTCAACATGACTGATGCCAAAAGAAAACTTAGAACCTTCATCAATGTAATCATACCTGTTGTTTGGATCACCAAAACCGTTATTGCTCATCGAGAGATTTATATCAACAAACTGAAAGCCTTGGTTTTGCAAATTGTCTTTTATTGTCTGTAAGTGCTCTTCAAACAAAGTGAAAGCTTCTTTAGTTGATACAACAATATTACCAACTATTCTACCATCGCTCGTTGATTCAAACTTAACAAACAATTTCCCAAGCTCAGGCGGAAACAATGTCATTTTCATTTCATTAACATTATTCCTTAAGTTTATGACCATCAATCCAGAAAGTTGGTTTAACTGTGAGGTGATATCAGATTTTAGATAATTAAAGAAACTTGGACCCCTGGTATATTTGGATGCAATTTCTTCCCTTTTACTGAACTCAACAGGAGTGGAATTCAAAATACTTAACTCAACCTTTTTATCACTTTGAATGTTATTTTCTGAAATATGCTTTTGGGAAAGTTGCTCTAAATTTGCCTTTTGCTTAAATACTGCTCTTTTGATTGATCGGTGTTGCTGATTACTCAAATTACTCTCTAAAACATCATTATTAACCTTACTAAAAGTCTCTTCATTTCCCTTAAAGTTAAACACCTTAATTCTACCAAAACTTTTATCAATTTCCCTACTCCTAATAGCATCTCTCATGGAATCTGAATTCTTTGGTTTTAAACTCTTGAGTTCCAAACTCTTGAGTTCTAAACTCTTGAGTTCCAAACTTCTATTTAATACTTCATCGTTATTTGTTTTTAATGTTTTACTGGAATCTTTCACTTCATTAAGTGATTTTTTGTCTTGCCCCCTTCTAGTAATATCATTACGGGCAATATCATTGCTTGCAATATTATTGCTTGCAATATTATTGTTATTTCCATTGACTTTAGTCAATGTGAATTTTTCAATTTCTTTTAATGTCGTTTCTAGTGATTTTTTGTCCTTGAGTTCTGTAAATTTAACAATATCTTTTAGTGATTGAATTACAGCTGAAATTTTAGGGAAGTCTGCTTTTCCCTTACTCAATTCATTAACTATCTTATCAATATCCTTTACTACACCATTGAAATTTTTGTTACTTTCAAGATTCTTTCTCAGGGATAAAAGCAATTTTGTTACTTCGTCAAGTAGTGCTTGATTAGGTAAAACTGATTTTTCTTCGTTTTCTGTGTTAGTTTTTTCTTTTTTGCTTGCGGAATTGTTTTTTACTTCATTATCCTTTGAATTCAATTTTTCATCGTTGGAGAATTTGCCAAAGAACTCTTCAAATTGTCTATTTACATTTCCATTATCTTTAACTGAATCTAAACTTATGGTAATCAAATTCAGTGCAGCATTTTGAAAATCGTCATTTTTTAAGTTAAAAAATTTTACATTCATCTTTATTTTTTTCGGAGTTTTTTTTAATCTTTCAAACTTTTCTTTTACCTTTAACTATTTCAGTCATGCGAGGATAAACATCATCTGATAATTTTGCTTCTATGGGTTTGAAGTAAGCAAGTAGCCCAACCATAGCAGCGTTGTCAGTAGAGTATTTAGGGGAAGGTATAAACACATTTATATCTTTATCTGAAGAGAATTTTCTCCTTATGTAGGAATTGGCAGATACTCCACCGCTTATGGCAACATTTCTTATTCCTGTTTCATTGATGAGTTTTTTTGTTTTTATGTAAAGAACATCAATTGCAGATTTTTGGAAACTTGCGCATATATCTTTAATAGTTTGCTCGTCAATTTTATCTAGCTTTTTGATGGTATAAAGGACGCTTGTTTTCAAACCGCTATAACTGAAGTTGTACTTATCATGTTTTTTTTCTATTGCTCCCAATGGAAAGTTGAATCTATTTTCGTTGCCCTCTTTTGAGAGTTCATCAATAACAGGACCACCGGGATATGTCAATTTTAGCATCTTGGAAACTTTATCAAAAGATTCACCAACAGCATCATCAACAGTATGGCCAACTAATTTTATATCATAAAAACTATTAACTAGGAATAAATTTGTATGACCACCCGAAACAACCAAACCTATGAAAGGGAAAGGTACTTCGTGCTCCAACATTGGTGAAAACAAGTGTGCCTCAACATGATCAACCTTTATTAAAGGTTTATTGAAGAAGTATGATATTGTTTTTGCTGTGTTTACACCTATAAGGAGAGATGAAACTAGTCCCGGACCAAATGTTACAGCGACTTTATCAACATCATCTATTGTGAGATTCGCTTCCTCAAACGCTTTTCTTAGTGCTATGTCAATAAACTCCAAATGTTTTCTTGAGGCAAGTTCTGGCAATACCCCAAAAAATTCTTTATGGAAATCAATTTGGGAAATAACAATATTTGAAAGCACTTCCCTACCATTTCTGACTATGGCTACAGAAGTCTCATCGCAAGAAGTTTCTATAGCAAGTATCGTCATCCTCTAAATACCTCAACCTTTGATATTCTATTATTTTCCAAATCAACAACCTTAAACATGACCCCCTTGTACTCAAAGATGTTTCCGTACTTTGGTAAAGAACCGCTTAGAAACATTAAAAAACCAACAACTGTTTTCACATCCAACTTCTCAGGGGGTTCCACATCCATTAAATCAAGTACTTCCTTTATGGGTGCATAAGCACTGACAATATAATGATTATCTGATAATTTTTGTATTTCAAACTCACTATCTTCAATGTCATCTGACTCATCCACTATTTCACCAAGCACTTTTTCTATTATATCCTCTATAGTTATAATCCCTATATCATGTCCATATTCATCAACAACAACACACATATTAGAGAATTTGCTCCTCATAGTAAGAAACAAATCTTTTAAAGACATATTCTCAGGTATAAAGATTATATTCCTTTTTATTGAGTCAATCTTTAAATTTGCTCCTTCCGAAATATAACTAAATACGAAATCCTTAAACCATATATAACCTATTATTTTTTCATCACTCCTACTCAAAATTGGCATTCTCGAATACTGATACTTCTTAAATTTATCAAATACCTCTTTAGGTGATTCATCTTCATAACAGCAAATGACTTGGGGTTTCGGTACCATAGATTCATCTGCAGTTATTGAGGATAAAAAATCTAATATTTCGCTATTGATATCCCTCTTTGACTTTTTAGGCATAAGATTATTCCGACAGGATGTTTTTAATGTTATTTAGTATAACAGGGTCAATCTTATTAACATTTTCTTCTATAAGAGAATTAAGAGATTTTAATTTCCTTTCAAGATTTTGAACACGATAGTAATAATCGGCATTACCAACCATAGAAAAAACTGCCTCACCGAAATCGTGTCCATAACCTACCAAATCGAAGTATCTAACCTTAAAACCCGCTAGATCTCCACCAATGTAGAGATTACTAACTGCTAAAACATCATTGGCAATCAATAAAGGATACTCGCCTACATTTATAAATTCATGGAAATCGTAAAGCAAATAATTGTTATTTGATATAATAAGACAATAGGTCTTAATAGGCACTAAGAAGTACTCATTATTTATTAAAAAAATATCCAAATTTGAAAAGTCTATATTTAATTCTCCCAAAACCATATCTACCATAATCTTGTCCTTGGTGTTGAGGTGATAGGGGTAAACATTTGAGTAATAATCATCAATTTTTGTGATTAGATTACCTGTAGTATCCTGTACTATTGATATAGTGTTTCTATCATAGAAAAATTTTCTCTGACCAAATTCATACAAATATGAAATAACAGCATAATTCGTATTACTGTAAGAAAACAAGTCTACCTTTGAGTATGGGAACAAATTTTTTAGGTCCTCCTTTGACAGGGTATTTGTTACTTTTAGATCTCTCATAAACATAGTATCAATCTTACCTGTTGAAAGTGAATAATAAATTTTCTCAAACCCATACAACTTTCTAACATAATTTATTTTTGGAGAGTCATTTGATATTTTTGAGATGGATATATTTACTGGCAAAATTTTTTTTATCGCGTTTATATCGAAAACTTTGAAAGAATCTGGAGATTTTTTTTCAAACTTCAAAGTGAAGTTAGAATTTTTTATTCTATTCGAGAATTCTTCAAGAGTGGAAAAACCGAAGATTGACAACTTCACATTGACATTAAGTAAGTAAAAAACTAGTATTATCACATTGAGGACCCCCAATAGGTAAAACCATATTGTAAGGGTTGCTTTATTGGAAAGCAGTCTAAATAATAGAACAACGGAGAGTAATATCAAGATTACACTAGAAAGGAATGAAATTTGTAATAGAAACGAATTTTCATTGTCCAAGTATCCGTCTATACCCAAAAGTAATGTGCATAATGATATGATGATTAAGGATAAAAAAACAAAAGTAGAAACGATAGGTGAGAGTTTGTGTGGCACTATCCTTAGAGGTAAGAACCTTATATGATATGATCTGTGTGATAGGTATATTATTGGGATGGTGAACCAGATTAAGATTAGCGAAAGATAAGAGAATAAAACGACACAGAGTTTTATCAAGAATGGATAATCAGTAATACTGAAATTTAGGTTTTTAAAATCAATAAGAGAAAAGGTCAAATAAAAAAACTTGGTGTTTAGTACGATAAAAAAAGTAAGAAGGATGGAGACTAGCAAATCAATAAAACTAATTGTATTGGAGATGCTTTTGTTTAGTTCAGCTCTGTTCCAGTAATAAAGATTTGTCAAAACTCTTCTAATATAGAAAATTACATAATTAAAAATGAAGGAGCCAACAATTAAAAAAACAGACAAAGAAAGGTTTTTTACAAAAAAGACATTCAACCCCAAATGTCTAAAATTATTTTGGGCGAAAAGGAGGTAAGAAAAGAGCAAAAACACAAACAAGATGAAGAGAAAAAACAGTGAATAGAAAGCAATTTTCAGGTATTTATTTGGGGTTACAGATTTTTCTTTTTCCACTTGACAATCTGCCGAGAGCGGGGGTCGAACCCGCACGGTGTCGCCACCACCGGATTTTGAGTCCGGCGCGTCTGCCAATTCCGCCATCTCGGCTTTTTTCTTTATTATAAATAGCAATGAATTAGTTTATCAAACTTTTGAGGATTCATTTAAAAATTAAATACCATTTTTCAAATTTGAAAAATGTATTCTAATATAATTAGAATAATCTAAAATTATTAGGAGGATTTTAAAATGACGAAAGAGGATGTCATAGAGGTATTAAGAACCGTGATAGATCCAGAGGTAGGTGAAGATATAGTGAAGATGAACATGGTGAAAAATGTTGAGATAAGGGGTAATGAGATATATTGTGACATAGTATTGACAACACCTGCGTGTCCTTTAAAAGATGAGATTAAGGCAAATGCCGAAAAGGCGCTATATGAGAAGTTTGGTAGTGATTACAAGGTTAATGTATCCATGGGGAGTGAGGTAAGAAAGTCAAAAAATGAATCAATTGGTGTTCAGAAAATAGTGAATTTAGATTCAATAAAAGATGTAAAGAATATTATAGCAGTTTACAGTTGTAAAGGTGGTGTTGGTAAATCAACATTATCAGTAAATTTGGCGCTATCGCTGGCAAAAACAGGTGCAAAGGTTGGATTGCTTGATTTGGATCTACATGGGCCCAATGTACCAATGATGCTAGGTATTGTTGGGGCACCTAAAATAAAGGATGGCAAAATACAACCCATTGAAGTCATGGGGTTAAAGATGTTATCTGTAGGGTTATTGATAGATAATTCTTCACCTGTTATTTGGCGAGGACCTATACAAACAACCGCTGTAAAACAGCTATTTGAGGATGTTAACTGGGGAGATCTTGACTATTTTGTATTAGATCTACCACCTGGTAGTGGTGATATTCAAATAACTTTAGCTCAAAACATACCAATATCAGGTATAGTAGCAGTATCAACACCTCAACTTGTTGCAGTTGTAGACACAATGAAAGGGATAAATTTATTTGAAAAAATGGGAGTAATGAACTTAGGATTAGTAATAAATATGGCATATTATATATGTCCTCACTGTGGGGAGAAGAATTATATTTTCCCGAAAGCGGATTTAGAATTGTTTTTAAAGGATAAAAATATACCTCTGTTAGGAGAAATACCAATAGATCCGCTAATAGCACAGGGGAGCGATCAAGGGAAGCCTATAGTGTATGAGTATCCGGAGCACGAAATGTCAAAAGTTTACCAAGAAATCGCCTCAAAAGTAGCGTCACTCTTGAGCATAAGGTCAGTAAAGCAAGAATTAAATGCAAAATAAGTTGGAGGCTATTCCAAAATTCTGTTCTGTAATTTGTACAATTAATCTATCTGCTCTTTTTACTGTCAATACTGAATGTGAGTGTTAACGAAGGACTACCCTTCGTCATTCCAAGCGTTAGTAATGATTACTATTCTTTAGGCCATTCCGATCTAACTTTTTTTACTGTCAATTCCGAGTGAAGCGAGGAATCTCAAGGAGATTCTTCACTCCGTTCAGAATAACTAGGAATAATCAAATTTGGGAACACCCTCGTTTTTAGATTGACTAAAAAGAGAATGTATATTTATAATAAACCAAAATCTTTTATGGGAGGATGTTATGGCTGATATTTTTGAGAAGGTAAAAGATCTAATTGTTGACCAGCTTGGTGTAGATGCTTCAAAGGTTACCCCAGAGGCTGCTTTCGTTGAAGATCTAGGAGCAGACTCTATTGATATCGTTGAACTAATAATGGCTCTTGAAGAAGAATTTGGTGTAACAATTTCCGATGAAGATGCTCAAAAGATAAGAACAGTCGGTGATGCTGTCAACTACATTCAAGAAAAACTTAAAAAGTAATTATACTATGGGGGCTTTTGCCCCCTTCAGTTTAGAATGACACCAGAAGGTTTAGTTGAATCTATCCTTTTCGTAAGTGGCAAGAAGGTTAGTAAATCCCTTTTAGGGGGGATTTTAAATAACTATTTTGAAAATGCCAACATTGATGTTGTTATATCTAACTTAACTTCTCGGTACGCTGAACTAAATTCAGGAATAACTATACTAGAGTTTGGCGATTATGTGCAGATGGTCTCTTCAGATGAGTATTATGAAATTATCAGCAAAATTGTTGATTGTGAAACTACCAATCTTGAGTTGTCGGATACCTTATTGGAAACATTGGTTATAATTGCTTACAAGCAACCTATTGAAAAGAGCGAAATTGATAAAATAAGGGGAGTATCATCAGGCCGTGCTATTTCAAGTTTGATTGAGAAAGGTTTTGTAAAACCCATTGTTAACGAAAACATATCTGACAAAATAAGTTACATTACAACAAGTAAATTTCTTGAATACTTTAACATCAAAAATCTTGAAGAATTACCCAATATTGAGATTCTAAAAAAATCATTACAAAAGTAGTTTTAACTTTTGGTATAAAAAAAGACACCTTTTTCCTTACCCGGCTTAAACTTATCAGTGATGCCAAAGAGGCTTTCTGTGGGGCTCAAAAATAAATACCCATCCTCCCGCAAAGCCAGGTATATATTTTCAGTAACTTTTTGTATTGATTCTTGATCAAGGTAAATCAAAACATTCCTACACATCACTATATCTACATTTCTTAATCCATTGTCATAAATTAGGTTGTGGTAATCAAACCTTACATATCTCTTGTACTCTTCCTTTATCTCAAACTTATTATCAGCTAACTTTCTAAAATACTCTTTTATTATGTATTCCGGTACTCCCTCTAATTTTTCTGGGGGGTATACACCTCTTTGAGCTATTTCTATGCATCTCAAACTTATATCCGATGCCACGATCTCAACAGAAAAATCTAACATGTTTTCTTTTATTGATTCTAGTGCAGTAATAAGTAGCGAGTAGGGTTCTTCTCCTGTAGCACTTCCCGCACTCCAAATTTTTAATCTATTTATTCCCTGTACTTTTCTTTTTAGAGCAATCTGAGGAATTAGATCGAATCTTATCAAATCAAACTGGTCATTGTGCCTAAAAAACTTCGTAAAATTTGTTGTTATGGAATCAAGAAAAGAAATGAGTTCATTAAAATCCTTACTTATCAAATCAAGATACTCTGCTGGAGTATACCCCTTTTCTTTACATTGATTGATAATCTTCCTCTTTAGAACGATCGAGTTACTGTTAGAAAAGTATATCCCACTCCACTCCTTTATAAGGGATATATAATTTTCCAACATATCATCAGCTACCTGTATCTCATCTTGCATAACTTTCAGTAATTTTAAACATCTAAAATCCACTTTTCAATTATTATATGCTAGCACTAGCAAAACTTTATGTTTCCACCTTCCCCCCCTTCTGGTAGAATCATCATTCGCAATTTTTGAGAAACAGGCTATCGCCTCAGGTTAAACCTGCGTCAGGCTAAACCTGTCAGGTTATACCTGCTTCTTTATTAAGAATTAGCACAAATACTTTAAGTAGCCCCACCCACCCGCCCTATTTACTGTAGAGAGGTTTCACCTCTCTTCACTCTCCGGAATATATTAATAAGGAGTATTTTAATCTCTTAATTAAGAAAGTGCT
>Ga0078972_1002285_pt1 | contig 64494 bp, 58 predicted proteins | sample YelNatPaOPGAMG01_FD_67568 | JGI IMG/M metagenome (GOLD analysis project Ga0078972, IMG submission 67568) | Hot spring thermophilic microbial communities from Obsidian Pool, Yellowstone National Park, USA - OP-RAMG-01 (SPADES assembly) (version 2) | ecosystem: Environmental > Aquatic > Thermal...
CTTCTCGTGAAAAACGTGAGAAAGCACAACAAACCTGTCCCGATCACTTCGAAGGCCAAACGAGCCACAAGACCTCCACGGAGGACCAAGCAAGAGAGGGGCCCACGGTTCTTCTTGAAGAAAAGGTAACGGGAGCGGTAATACTCCACTTTGGCCCGTTTCTTCTCGGTGGCCACGCTCTTGCCCTGAAAATGGCAGATCTCCACCTGGGGAAGGTGAAAGATCTTCCACCCCTTCTTTTTCATCCGATAACACCAGTCCGTCTCCTCAAGAAAAAGGAAGTAGTCCTCGTCAAGGTTTCCCACCTCCTCGATGGCTCGTCTTCGAACCATCATGGCGGCTCCGATGACCGAGTCGACTTCGATGGGGTTCGAATAATCCCGTTCCTTCCCGGGGAACCTTTTTGGAAAGAGCCACCGGAGGAGACGCTTGTTCAGAAGCTCGGTTGTTAGGCAGGGAAAGTTGGCAATCGAATTCTGCTTCGAACCATCCCCGTTCAAAAGCTGCACGCCAGCGATCCCTGCCTCTGGTGTCTTGTCCATAAAGGCAATCAGCTTCTCCAAGGCCTCCCGGCTGACCGTCGTATCGGGGTTGAGAAGGAGGATGTATCGTCCCTGTGCCTCCCTCATCCCCTGATTGGTCGCCTTGGCAAACCCCAAGTTTTCCTGATTTTCGATGAGGTGACAGCCCAGGATTCGGCCCTTCACGGCGTCGACGCTTCCATCGGACGAACCGTTGTCAATGACGATCGTCTCCATCGAAAAAGGACCCTGAGCCTGGGCAATCGACTCCAGACACCTCAAAAGAAATTCCTTCGAGTTCCAGTTGACGATGATGATCGAAAGATCGACCCCTCCTTCTCCGACACGATGGGTCGCTCCGTTGTGAAAAAGCACCTCCACGGTCCATCCAACCTTTCGCCTCATGTTCCGATAAATGCTGCTCCGTTGTGCAACGGACGGGTTTCGTCAGAGCCCCCTCAGCGCGAGCCCGGAAACCTCTCTTCCACAACCCCTTCGGGAGAAACATAGACAATCCCTCTTCGCCTGGATGCTTCATCCAAGCGGCGAAGAAAGTCCTTTCTGTCCCGAATGACAGGGTTCATTCTCGAATATTGCCTGAAAAATCTGAGCCGATTCCTCCATGTCACGGAGCCGGGAACGGATGTGTTGAGCTGAAGGAAATTCCTAAAAACCTTTGCCTCGTCGATCCTTGTGTCCAGATCGATATCTTCCAAATCAAGAGGAAGAAAGCGCCACCTTCCCCCTTCCTCCTCTTCCACCAAGAGGTTACACGCCTTCATGTCCCGATGATAAACCCCCTTGAGGTGAAGATCCAAAAGCCAACGGGCAAAGGCCTGGATGAAGCCTCGCCTCTCGTGCCGATCGAACACCTTCACACAGAGATACCGATCCATCTCAAGGCCCCTGTCCGGTGCTTCCATGATGAGGAAGGCTTCCCTATGGCCAAGACAGCCCTTCTTCTCAACGTAGGCCAACGTCTTGGGACAAGGAAACCCTCGTACCTTGAGACCGTTTCCTGCCACCCATGCCCGGAAGCCCTTGTGCATGCGAAATCGATTTTTAAACCGGTCCAAGGCGTGAGGTTCCCGAAACGCCTTGATCGCAACCCTTCTCCCGCTGTCTTCAAACAAGGTGACCGAAACCTCCGCTGCGTCCTTCACGAGCTCCCTTGTCCTCGCCCTGACGAACTGTTGATGCCGCTCGAGCAGGCTCTCGAGGGCTTCAGCCGAGAGCTCCCTCCGATGGTACCCCCGTATTTCACCGACCTTAAAAACAGTGAACTCTGTGCTCTCCTTCAAACACCGCTTCGTTCGGCTGGCCCACTGCCTTTTCTGGAGTCGATCCATCAAAAGGGAGACCCTTGCAAGAGCCTTCTCCCTTTCCTCCGTGATAATGGGATCGTCTCCAAGGTAACTCCGAAGGAAGAAAGTCCGCTCCCTTTCTCCCCAAAACGATCGGAGGGAGTGAAAGAGCTGGGCCATGTTCTGGAGCTTCTGCTCCTGCGACAACCCCTTGAGGATCCTCGCCCGATGGAGGTCGATCAAGAGAAATCGTTCTCCATCCCAAAGGAGGTTTCCCGCATGGAGATCGAGATGGTAAATACCCCCATCGTGGATCGCCCTCACCGTCTGGGCGAATCGTTGGATCACTTCCGAGGGGGCGTCTTTCAAGACCTCCTCCGCTGAAACCGCTTCGGATCTCACGGCCTCTGAGAGATAAATGCTTTCCTGGAGCAGACCGAAACGGCGCCTCTCGATCCAACCCAGTGGTTTCGGAACAGGTAGTCCCCTTCTCTCGGCCTCCCTTGCCACCTCCCACTCCCTTTTGGCCTTGGAGGGAAGGAGAAGATGTTTCAGCGCCTCAAAGCGATCCTTTGTCCGGTTCCTTTTAAGAAATATCCTACGGCCACGTTCAAACGTCAATACAGCCGCCCATCGCAACCTCGAATCCTTGAGGACCTCAAGGGGCCTTTCCTGTGAAGTGAGAAAGGGGGGGTCAAAAAAAAGGGGAGGAAGAACCGAAGCGAGCTCTTCATCTACTTCCCCTTGAAACTCTCCTTTCGAAAACCTCACCACCGACAAACCCCTTCCCTTTCTTCATCCTGGAGCGTATCCGTCTTCCACAGGCAAGCCTAATGCACTCTCTGATGTTGCGAAAATCCTGCACAAAGGGCCACGGTGAGGGCGCTCTCTTACGACCTTGAAACTCAATCCCTTTTAAAACGAGAGAGCAGCCGCGCCAACCCTTCTCCAATTCTCCCTTTTCTGCCTTCGACCCGCAGCGGTGGCATCCGCCCCCACTCCTCGGGGCTTCCGCTCTTCTGGGCTGTAACCCAGATGCCTTTCGGTCTCTTCACGCTTTCTTCGAGGGTGCAGTCAAGGATCTTGAATCGACTCAGTAACAAGGCCAGCCCATCCGGAGCAAAGCGCCAGTAATCCTTCGGGCATGGGTGGATCCGAAAGTTCATCACCGTTGTGAGGATGAGGAGCCCTTCGGGACGAAGGACCCGGTAGATCTCATCGAGGGCCTTTTGGGGATAGGGAATGTGCTCGAGGGCTTCGAGGTTGAGAACCAGGCCGATGCTTTCGTCCGGAATGGGTTTCATCTCACAGATGTCACAAACCACATCGATACAGGGGGGATCGAAGTCCTGCATGTCCTGTTTGATGTAGCGTTTTCCTGGAAAAAGGGGCTCGTAATAATTCGGTTCCCATCCTGCGCAGGTATCGAGAATCGGCTCTTCGTAGGAGAAGCGCTCGATCGCCCATTTCACATAGCGGATGACCGCCTGTCTCATCCTCAATCCTCCGTCTCGTTTTCGTAAGAAACGCCCATCTCCGGGATCAACTGACGAAAATGGGCATGGATGACCGTTGGTCCGTATATCCCGATGTACTGATCCGGATGGCGGAGGATGTTCGATTCGAGGAGCTTTGCGTATCGAGAGACAATTCGTCTGTAACCCTCTTCGCCGTCGGCCCAGCGATCTTCGACCCGTTCGTGGACGATCAGCTCAATGCGACCCCCCACATAAAAATGGAAGAGAGGAAGGAGGGCTGCCCTTGCCTGATGGGCAAGATGGATCAAGCCGGTAGGAAAACCCATTGCCGCCCCAAAGACGATCGCCTCTTCCTTCTTCCTTCCTTCTGCCGCATCGGCCATCTGATAGAGGATCCCTCCTTTTCCGAGGATATCGAGGATCCTCTTCTTCTTCTCCTCCATGGATACCGATGGATCGTGAAGAAACACGGTGTTATCCCACGTTTCATAGTACTCGAACCGCGAAGGCCTCGTCTTTCTCTGCACGCCGCCCTTCAGGACTTTCACGGGGTATCCCATGGCCCTCATGGCATTGATCGAGAGGTGGGGGTTCCCAAAATGGGCCGATAAAAGAACCACCCCTCTCCCCTCCTGCAAAGCCCGGTCGAGATGATCGAGTCCCTCAGCTTGGACGAACCGTTCAACAAAGCCTCGATCGATGAGCGGAATGAGTCGCCGGTTCATCTTCTTGAGCCCCCGAAGCTCAAAGATGGACCGTGTGATCCTCTCGATCCTCTGGTGGCCCCAACGGGAATCGACCAACTGAAAAAGGGCCTCGATCTCCCGACGCCGCCCTTTCTTCCGGTGATAGCCAAAGAAGCCGTAGAGCTTAGGGTAGAGAAAAAACGGCTTAAGCAAGAACCACTTCAAAGCCACCGAGCCTCCTGAAACCTCCGTCCAACTGCTGCCTGCAAGAGGTGAACCCTGGCTCTATAGTACTTTAGCTATCAGCTGTCAGCTATCAGCTTTCAGATTACCCACCGCCCAGCCCCTCCGGCAAGGGATAAACCCTTGCCCTGAAGAACTGCAGCCTACAGCTATCAGCGATCAGCTATCTCCCGTCAGCGCCCCTGCGGCAAGGGATAAACCCTTGCCCTACGAAAACCTTTCAGCGATCAGCTTTCAGATTGAACAACGGGCAGTCTGAAAACGGTTCAATTTAGGTCGTCGTCTACGCTCCCACCACTTGCCTCAATATGTTGAGGATGCGGGGGCCATTGACCTCAACCGTATAGCCTCGTTCTACGGTTCGTCGACCCCGAAGTCCCATCTCCCGTCTCAGGTCCTTCGCCTCTACCAATCGAACGAGACGATCCTCCCACTCTCCCTCCTTGGAAGCCCAAAACCCGTTGACGCCATCCTCCACGATATCCCGGTTCATGCCCACCGGGCTACAGACCACCGGAACACCCACGCCGAAGTATTGAATGATCTTGAGTGCGCACTTTCCCCGAGACCAGGGGTCATCCGAAAGGGGCATGATCCCGATATCAAAGCTCTGAAGGTCCGTGATCTCCTCCTCGGAGGACCAGGGCTTCTTGATTACCCTCAAAAGGGAGCTCTCAAGGAACCGATCGCATACGATCTTCAGCCTCACCTGAGGACACCGCTGGGCCACCCGCTCGAGGGCAGGCATCAGATGGCTCAGATACTTGAGGGTGCTGGCGCTTCCCATCCACCCGACGATCACCCCTTCGTCCTCTCTCGAAGCACCCTTCAACCCATAGCGTGAAAGGTCGATCGACGTCGGCACGACGCTCACGTTCGGCTGGTAGGGAAGGGTCTCCGATTTGAGGAATTCGTTTCCCGCAACGACCCAGTCAACCCCCTTCACCGTCCGGGAGAATTTCAACCGACGGGAGACGGAGTGGGGATTTTTCGAACCCGAGCTCCGGTACATCAAGGCATCGTCGAAATCGAATACCAACTTTCGCGCCTTCTTCCGAACGTACCAGAACTCCAGAGGGGAAAAAAGCTTTCTGTGAAGGTAAACGACATCATAGCGATCGAGAGTCCTGTAAAACCCAAATCTCGAAAGCCCCGCTGATCCATAGAAATAGACCGAAGCCTCCACCCCCTGGTTCTTCAGGTAGGGTAAGTACTGAAGAACCCGATACCGACAGCCACTCACCTCGGGGCTATGGACAAGAAAAGCAACCCTCATCCTCCTGCCTTTCGCGCCACGAGAAGGATCGACTTCGCAAAATCGATTCCCAGAAAACGAAAAAGGAACGAAAACACGTAGACCTTCAAGAAAAAGGTCACCCAGGGTTCGCTGAAAACGCGGCGCATCTCCACGATCTCAAAGCCTGCTCCGAGGAACAGGCCTCCGAGCTCCGCGTGATGAAAGGGGGTCCGGTGAGAGGCATCCTTCCAGTACTGGCCGGGTCGAAAGACATTGGGCGTTGTTGCCATCACCCGGCCTCCTGGCCGAAGGACCTCGTAGATCTGCCTCACCATCGTCCGAGCCTCTTCGAGGTCGAGGTGTTCGATCACCTCAAAGAGAAGAACCAGATCGAATCGCTCCGAGACCTCATCAAAGCTCCGGTAGTCGTGGGGAAGGGCCGGATCGATGTCGAGGCTCTTGTATCGAACCTCGGGATAATGACGTCGAATCCTTCTCTCCAGATCCCGGTTGTAGGCGCCGATCTCCAAAACAGACTCCCCGTTTCGAAGGTGGCCGAGAATGAGCGGAAGGCGTTTCCGGACGATCCTGAGGTCCCAGATCTCCGGATATCGCTCGTGAACCCTTTCGCGAAGGGCCAATTGCTCGCTCCAGCTCATCTCTCCCTCATCCCTCTTTTCTGCAAACCAAAATCAAGGTGTTTCCGCCCATGATCAAAGGGGCGGAGAGGGTCTCTTCCAGATGATAATCCTCCCGTTTCCGTTTCGGCCAGAAGAAACAATAAAGACGAATGGCCCAAACGAGGGGAAGAAGCCACTTCATCCTCTTCTTCTCTTTGTCCTTCTCGATGGCGACAACCCGAAAGCCATAATGCTCGAGCACAAGCTTCAGGACCGGATAGGTCAGCGGAAGAAGATGGAGCATCGTCAGGCTCTCGAACCGCTCTTTGCCGTATCTTTGCGGTGAGGGAACCTTCGAAAAAAGGCCGGTGATGAGAAATCGCAGTCGCCTCTCGATGTTAAGATAGTTGGGAAGGGAAAGAAAAAGTTTACCTCCCCGCCTGAGGACACGGGCAAATTCGCGAAGGGCATTGAAGGGGTTTTCGAGATGCTCCAGCCCTTCGAGACAGGTGACCACATCGAATGTTTCGGAGGCGTAAGGAAGGGACTCGTTGAGATCGGCCTTTTCCACCTCCATGCCTGAAACGGAAAAAAGGGAGGGATCGATATCGCAGCAGGTGACCGAAAACCCGATCTCCTTGGCCCGCTCCGCGAGGGATCCCGTACCGGCCGGAGCGTCAAGCAATCTTCCCCGAGGCTCCCTTGACAAGGCCTGGATGACCCAATCGTGCGTCTCGCCACGGGCCAGTATCTCAGCCATCTCGCCTCCGTTCTTCCTCATGCCCCCCAATGACTTGATCGAAGAGTTCCCTCATTCGAGAAAAATGAAAGGCCTCGGAAAAGGCCTCCCCTTTCCGTCTCGCCCGTTCGCAAGCCGTTTCGTGGGTTGTCCTGTTGAGAAAATGCTCGATCGCTCTGCTCAGACTCTTCACATCTGCCGGATCCTCGAGGATCCAGCCGTCCCGCATCTGCTCAAGAACGCCCGATGCGCCGTTTCGGGATGTGGTCACCACGGGCAGACCGCTCGCAAGGGCTTCAAGAACCGTCAAGGAACAGGCATCGTAGAACGTGGGATGAACCAGCAGGTCCGAGGCGCCGTAGTATTTCTCAATCTCCGTCGTCGAGCCGGCAAAAACAACATCCTCTCCGACGCCCGCCCTCTCCGCAAGCCTTCTGTAAGGAAGACTACGATCCCTTCCCAGGACCAGAAGTTTGATGGACTTAGGGTATCGATCCTTTAGTTGAGCCAGGGCACGAACGAGATAACCAAGCCCCTTCATTCGAAAGTTGTTCGAAACAAAGAGGAGGACAAACTCCTCTCCCAGCCCATGACGCCTCCGAACCTCTTCGCGCCAGCGCCTGTTTCGCGGGTGAAACCTTTCGATGTCCACCCCGTTGTAAACGACGCTGATCGCCTCGTCTTGAAGCCGGTACCATCGAATCATATCCTGCTTGACCATCTCCGAGATGGCCACCACCTTCTTCAAAGCCTTTCGTCGATAGGGAGCGCCTTCAATCCAGCCGCTCACCCATTGCTTCGGACTCAGCAAGCGGCCCCATAGCTTGAAAAACCTTTCCACGGGCTGATCGTAGGCTCTGAGGCTTCTCCAGAACCAGGCCCAATGGACTCCTCCGTGGGGTTGCAAAACGTGGGCCTCGAGGGTATTGCCCACTCCCAGGGTGATGTCGTAGTCTTCTTTTTTCATCGCCTGGGTGGCGCCCCAGGCAAAGGAGAGAAGACGTAAGCTTCTCGGCCACGGGATCGTCCTGACACGGTGATACGAAACGCCTTCCATGGCCTCTTCCCAGCGCTCGGCATAGATGTGAACGTCATAGCCTTTGTCGATGAGGTCCATGGCCAAATTGACCAGATACCTTTCGGCGCCTCCTCTCCGGCTCGAAAAAATGGGGATGGCCGTAGCAAAGCGCCGTTTTCGTGCAGGGTACACCACGCTCCTTCTCCCTCAGGACGATCTTCGTCTGCCCAGTCGAACCATCCGTTCATAGAACGCTTCCACCACCTCGGCCTGACGCTCGAGACGAAACTCCCTCTGGGCCCTTTCGTAGGCGGCTCTTCCCATACGCCACCTCAGTTCGGGGTTTCGGAGAAGCTCAAGGCTTGCCCGGGCGAGGTCATCAGGAGAATCTTTCACGACGAACCCCGAGACGCCCTCCTCCACGAGTTCAGGCAACATCCCCCGGTCCGCTACGATCGCAGGCTTTCCCATGGCCATCGCCTCCCTCAGAGCCCTTGCCGTACCGTCGGATCCCGCCATCAAGAAGACGAAGATGTCCATGGTGGCCAGGGTATCGACATAGTGATCCGTCTGGTAGCCTCCGAGAACGACCCACGGAGCAATGCCAAGACGCTTGATTGGCTTGATCACGCTCTCTTCCATCTGGCTCGATCTCCCAATGAGGAGGAGCTTCGTCTTCGGAAACTCCCGGACAATGGATTGAAAGGCCTCAAGGAAAACCTCTGTCTTCCGATATCTCTGAAACCTTGCCACCATGCCGATGAGGACCTCGTCGGCCGCCACCCCAAAATGGGCTCGCATGTCCTTGAGAGGGCGATGCGGGTTGAATCGCTCCAGGTCGAGGGCCGGTGGCGCTTTACAGACCCTTTCCGCTGAAAAACGGAAATGATCGGAATCCTCTCGACGTGCCCTTTCTGAAAAAGTGATGAGCCCGTCGGTCAGCCAGCGGAGAAGCATACGGTTTCCCAAGCTCGGCTTCAGGGGATCGCGCTGATGATCGGTTCGAATGACGACCGTCTCCACCCTCGACCCTCTTGCCGCCAACCCTCCCAAGACGTGATCGTGGGAGAGATGGACGCAAACGATATCGAAACGCTCCTCTCGAAGGAAACGCTTAAGTCTCCAGAGGTCCCGGAGGCTTCTCACGACAGACGAAGGGTGGCCAGGCTTCAGGCTATGATCCAGATAGAATCGATCGGTCCATCGAATCCCCTTCTCCGCCACCCGGCTCGCCAGACCCTCCCGTTCCGGATCCGGGGGCCTCTGGTAAGCGAGCACCACATAGTGGCCTCGATCCGTGAGGGCCTTGCAGAGGGCAACCACAGGCTCAGCGGGCCCCGTCCATTTCCAATCGCTAAAGAGATGGAGAATTTTCAATGGCACCTCTCAAAGAACGACTGAACCCCATCCACGACCTCCTCCAGCTCCGAGGGCCTGAGCTCCGGAAAAAGAGGGAGCGAGAGGACCTGTTGGGCCACCTTCTCGGTTACAGGGAGCAAGCCCCTTCGATATCCAAGGTCTTTGTAAGCCTTTTGAAGGTGAATCGGGGTCGGATAGTGGACGAGGGCTCCTATCTTTCTTTGTCCCAAGAACGTCTGAAGTCCATTTCTCTTTCTCGTTCGGACGACATAGAGATGGTAAACGTGGCGCATCCCCGGTGCCTCAACCGGACAGACCAAACCGGTCCGGGAAAGCCTTTCCGTGTAGAACTGAGCGTGGTTTCGTCTCTGGTCGATCCACTGATCGAGATAATTCAATTTGATCCGGAGGATCATCCCTTGAATCTCATCCAGGCGATGGTTGCCTCCAAGAAGCACGTGTTCGTACTTCTTTCTCTCTCCGTAGCATCGAAAAAGTCTGAGCCTCTCCGCGAGTTTCCTGCTCTGGGTCACCACCATCCCTCCATCTCCATAGGCGCCCAGATTCTTCGTGGGATAGAAGCTGAAACAGGCCAACGTTCCGAAAGTGCCCACCTTCTTCGTACCGATCTTCGCTCCATGGGCCTGGCAGGCATCCTCGATCACGGCCAAATCATAGCGATCTGCGATCTCCAAGATCCCATCCATATCCGCCGGATGGCCGTAGAGGTGGACAGGGATGATCGCTTTGATCTTTTTCGTCCTTCCCTTCCTTTCCTCATGTTTCAAGAAGGCCTCGAGCCTGTTAGGGTCCATGGTGTAGGTGTAAGGATCGATATCGACAAAAAGAGGTCTTCCTCCGACAAGGGAGATAGCCAGAGCCGAGGCCACAAAGGAATGGGCTACGGTGATCACCTCGTCGCCCTCTCTGATCCCAAGGACCTTCAGCGCAAGGCAGAGGGCATCCGTTCCCGAACTCACCCCCACCGCATATCGAACTCCCACGTAGTGGGCGAAGGCCTCCTCGAAGCGAGAAACCTCCTCACCCAATATGAACCGGCCCCTTTCGAAAACCCCTCGCAGGCCTGATTCGATCTCTTGGCAAAGCTGCCCGTGCTGTCTCGTAAGATCGAAAAAAGGGACCATCGCCCCGAATTAACCCTCCCCTTCTCCCCAGTAGGCCTTTTTGTGCTCTCGATAGAAGGCGATCGTCTTTCTTAAGCCCTCTTCGAGACCCGTTTGAGGAGTCCAGCCCACAACACCCTTGATCTTGGAAATGTCCGTGTAGTAGTCGCCGGGTTCCACTTCCTTCCGTTCCTTCGTGAATTCGGTGAAAGAAACCTTTCCTGTTCCGGCAAGGCGGACGATCTCCCGGGCCAGGTCGAAGAAGCTCACCGGTATCCCTGTGCCCACGTTAAAGACCTCCCCATAGGCTCTCTCGCAGACAGCCACTTCGAGGAAACACTCCACGAGATCGTCCACAAAAAGAAAGTCCCTCAAGATTCGACCGTCTCCAAAAACGGGGATCTCCTCGTCGTCGATTGCCTTTCGAACAAACCAGTTCAAGACGCCGTATTCGTCGTGGGCCATCTGATGGCGCGGGCCGTAGGTGTTTGTGATACGAAGGCAAGCCCCCGGAATCTTGTGGACGTCATGATAAACCAAGACCATCTTTTCCGCCGTCAGGTTTGTCACCGCGTAGATCCCTTTGGGATTGGTAGGGTGATCTTCGGCTACAGGAAGGGTGACGCTCGACCCGTATTCCCCCCTTGTGCCCGCAAAGATAATCCTGGCCTGGCGGTTATGCTTGCGGCACGACTCGAGAAGAACAAGGGTCCCCCGACAGTTGATGTCAAGATCCTGGATGGGATTCCGGATGCTGTCCACATGATTGACCTGACCGGCCAGATGGAAAATGTATTCCTGGCCCTTCACCAAATAGTCCATCGAATGAGAATCCCGAACGTCGCTGAAGTTGATGTGAACCCGATCCGCCACCTCCCGGATGTTGTAGAGGTTTCCACCCAAGCGGGGCATCATGTTATCCACAATCGTCACACGGGCGCCCAGCTCGACCAACCGGATCGAAAGGTTCGATCCGATAAATCCGAGTCCTCCTGTAACGAGAACGTTCTTTCCTTTCAGTACGCTGAGGTCTTTCGTCATGGATCCACTCCTTTGTCGGCCTTGGGGTCCGAAGGCCGCACATGGGTCAGCTCCCAAAACTTCGCATGTTTCATAAAAACGTAGAACATCGTCGAGACGATAATGACCAGACCGGGAACACCATCGCGAAACCCCGATTTGAAAAGATACTCTTTGATGAATCGAAAAGGAGGATGAAAGAGAAGGCGAAACAGGCTGAAGCGTTTACCGCTTCGGACAAGGTCTTCTGCCGCGATCGTCGAATAACGGTCGATCGTCTGGATCTGATCCGAGATGTCCCGATAGGTATAGTGGTGGTAGGGATGTTTCAGAAAGCCCACCTTGCCCTCCACCACGACCTTCGCATGAAGCCCTCCCTCCCAGTGGCCCCGATCCCTCCGGTAGAGACGAATCTCCTTGTCCGGGTACCAACCGCCGTAGTTAATCCACCGTCCCAGGTAGTAGGTTTTCCGATAAGCGATGTAGCCGTCGTAGGGCTTCTCCTTCCTCTCGAGTTCCTGACGAATCTCCTCGGCCAGCTCGGCAGAGATCTCCTCGTCCGCATCGACAAACATGATCCATTCGTTTGTTGTCTGATCCGCTGCATACTGATACTGCTCGCGATGGCTTGTCCATGCTCTGCGATAAACCCTGTCGGTGTAGCGCTGACAGATTTCAAAGGTGCCGTCGGTACTGAAGGAATCGACGACGACAAGCTCCTGGGCCCACCCCAGGCTCTTCAAACACGTTTCGATCGTCCTGCGGTTGTTTCCTGCCAAGACGTAAACCGAAACCGGGACCTTCTCCCGTGGCGTAGGGTTCATGAACGATCCATCCTTATCGCGAGCGTTGGGTAACCTCTTTCAGCATTCGATCCACCACGGCTTCGACTTCCTCGACGGTGATGAGGTTCATGCACCGGTGATCCGTCGGGCAAACCCTTTTCAGACAAGGGCTGCACGAAACGTCTCTTTTTACAACCGTGTGGCCTTCTCCGCAAGGCCCTGTCGTCTTCGGATTGGTCGATCCAAAGAGGGCAACAACCCTCGTTCCCACCGCAGCGGCCACGTGCATGGTCCCCGTGTCATTCGTGACCAAGACGTGGCATCGCTCCAGAAGGGCTGCCAACTGGAGAAGGCTCGTCTCACCCATGAGGTTGATCCCTCCGGGACCCATCCGTTCAGCGATCTGCTCTCCCATTGGACGCTCTTCTTGTTTCCCGAAAAGAAGAACCTTGGCCCCCCACCTTTGGGCAACCCTCTTCCCAAGCTCTCCAAAACGCTCCAAAGGCCAACACTTGGCAAGGCCATAGGTCGCACCGGGATTCATGCCGATTAAGAACCCTTCGGTCAAACCCTTCAGCCTCTCTCGGGCCCATACCCGTTCGCCCTCTCCCAGATCGATCCTGGGGGGCCGAGAGGTTGAACAGCCGCCCAGGGGTTCGAGAAGCTTCTCGTAATAGCGGGTCCGGTGAATCTGAAGCAAATCCTCCCTTCGCGAAACCCGATGGGTAAGCAGCAGCGACCGCCCTTCGTCTCGAAAACCAATCCGGACCGGAATCCCTGCCAGATAAACCTGAAAGGCAGAGCGAAAGGAGCGAGGAAAGATAATCGAAAGATCAAACCTCCGCTTTCGAAGGACCATGGCAAGGCGCAGATCCTGGCCCAATGAAACCCTTCCTCGTCCTTTGCTGAAAGGGATCGTCTCATCCACATAGGGGACGATCCTCCACAAATCGACCAGGAACTCCGGAGCAAGAACCGCCAGGTGAGCCTTCGGAAAAAGGTTTCGGATACCCTCCACAGCCGGATAGGAGAGCACCGTATCGCCCACCCAGTTCACTCCCCTCACCAGGATCCGATTGACCCCCTCAACTCTCGCCACCAAAAGAAAACCTCCCACGCCTCGCCCTAATAGGGCAGCGGTTTACTTCTTGCCGCAGCCCCCATCCCTCCCATGGCAAGCCGCAAGGGCTTGCCCTACATAACTTACTGTTCATTGTTCAACGTTCATTGTTCACTGTTCATCGTTCATCGTTCCTTCACACCCAGCATCTCACGGGCTGCCCGAAAGACATCTTCCACCTTCACGGCTTTGAGGCACCGAAGCTCCTTGCATGATCTCTTCCGGCAGGGATTACATCCCACGGCCCTTCGGACCTTCCGATGGACCCCATAGGGCTCGTTGATCACCGGATCCGTGGGCCCGTAAATCACCACCACGGGCGTCCTCACAAAGGACGCAACATGGGTGGGGCCTGTATCGCCACCGATGTAAAGATCGCAGCGTCGAAAGATCTCCGCCAATTGGGTCAACGAAAAGGTCTCGACGGCGAGAACGGAGGAGCGACGCATCTGCCCCTGAATCCCTTGAACCCACTCCTTCTCTCCCGGCCCCCAGGTGAAGAGGACCGTAGCTCCGAGCTCCTCTGTGAGCCGATCGGCAAGCTGAGCATATCGATCCGCCATCCACCTCTTATAAAGCGTCTTCGAACTTGTTCCGGGATGGATCGTAATCCAAGGCCTCTTCGTACCATTCAGGCTTTCTCGGAAAAATTCCTCAATATATTGCTTGTCTTCGCGAGGGATGTGAAGAGAGGGTTCGACCCTGCCGCCTTCGATCCCCATTCCCTTCAACAGCAGTGCATTTCGCTCGTATCGGCTGATCTTCTCTTGGGGAAGGGCAACCTTCTCGTTGGAAAAAAGAAAGTTACCCTCCTTGACCGATCTTCGATCGTAGCCCACCCGACGAGGCGATCCCGACAAGAGGGCTAAAAGGCCGCTTTTTAGGCTTCCATGAAAATCGAGGCAAACCCCATAACCCTCCCTTCTCAATCTCTTCACAAAACGAACCATCTCCACTACCGTCCCCCAAAGGGTCTTGGGGGACCTTATCCCTTTTGCCCATCTCCTGCGGGGAAACAGGATGACCCGGTCGATTTCGGGTTGACTCTTGAGAAGGGCTTCTGCTGGCTCTTCCGTAATCCAGGCGATGGAGGAGTAGGGGAAGCGTTCCTTTAAGGCCTTGACCGCTGGCAGAGTACGAAGGACATCGCCAACCGCGCTCAGCCTCAAGACCAGAATTTTCTGCTTATCCACGGATAAAACGTTACCCTATCGATAGGGGATTTTCAATAGGACGTAACGACAACGGCTTTCAGTTTCCAGCCGCGAGCAGCTAGGCTCAGTTTTCGGTGCTTGAATTTTATGCCTCAAATTCGTTTTAACCGAATTGTTGCCTTTTGCCTTAATCCTTCAACCTTGAACCTTCGTCCTCCATCCTTTTTCCTTTTTAGGGCTGTCCTTATTGCATCAAAAGGTTAACAAACTTCTCTGGGAGGCTTCGAGGTTTCCCGTTGAGGTCAATGGAAAGGTGCCTTGTCTCCCCTTCCGCAACGATCACATCCGTTCCTTTCCTCAAGATTTGGTAGCCAAAAGTAATGATCCTTTTGTTAGCCCCTTTGAGCCGCGTCCTGACGGTAAGGAGGTCGTCATAGCGCGCCGGGTTTCGATATCGACAATGGACATCCGTCACCACGAGTAGATAGCCGAGCTCTTCCAACGCGGCGTAGCTGAACCCCTTTTTCCTGCAAAACTCCGAACGCCCGACCTCAAACCAAATCAAATAATTGGCATAGTAGGCTACACCCATCTTGTCCGTCTCGGCGTAGCGTACCCGAACCTCGCAGTCGATCGTATCCTTCATCCTCAATCCCTCACCAGTCCCCTCGATTGGTCTTTCACAAGGCCCTAAAATACTCGGGTCTGAGCAAAGCGGGGTCCCTTCTTTTGAGAACGTCCCGGATCCGTCTAAGTGCCGCTTCCTTCTGCTCAGGCATCCATACACGAAGGGGAAGATAGTTCGAGGCATGGTTCGAGGTAAAGAGGCAATGGGTGAAAGTGCTCTGGCGGATCATGATCTCGAGCTCCTCGATCATACCAAAGGGCGTTGGGAGCACCAGTTTCCCCTCCTCGATCTCCTTCTCGATGGGCGTCCCTGGAACAACCATGAGCGAGAGGGCTCCGACAAAATCGGGATCCATCTCCGAAAGGACCCGGCCTGTGTCTTCGGCGTGAACCCGGCTCTTTTCGACACCGCCGATGCCAAGAATCACCGTCACCGAAAGAAGAATGGACGCCTCTTTGACCCGATGAGCGGCCCGAATCAGTTGATCAACGGTTGCATTTTTTCGGATTCGCTTCAGGACGTCGGGATTCCCTGATTCCAATCCCAGATAGATAATCCCAAGGCCCTCTTGACGAAGGGCCTTCAATTCCTCAACGTCCTTCCCCAGAATATCCCTTGCATTGGCGTAGACACCGACTCGCTCCACGCCCTTCAGTTTTGCCCGAATAAGGCTCAGGATCCGAATCAGGTCCTTTCCAGGAATCACCAACGCATCGCCATCGGCCAGGAAAACCCTTCGCACTCTTCCGCAATAGAGACTTGCCTCGTCGATATCCTCCTTCACTTCCTCAAGACTTTTGATTCGGAAGGACTTCCCCTGATAGGCCCCACAGAAGGTGCACCGGTTGTAAGAACAGCCGACCGTCACCTGAAGAATGAGGCTTTGGGCCTCGCTTGGAGGACGGTAGATCATGCCTTCGTACTTCATCGCCGTTGCTCCTGAGGTGAATCTTTCCCGTTCTCGGGCCAATCGAACTGATAGACGATCTCGTCCTCTTTGACCATTCCCAACTCTCTTCGGGCGATCTCTTCGATATACCGTCTCTCCTCTCGCAGGCGCCTCACCTCTTCTCGAAGTCTCTGGTTTTCCTCTTCGATCTTCAGGTTTCTCTCCTGTATGCGGGCCAACTCTTTCTTGAGACGCAGAAGATGCACTACCCCCTTCTCACCGAAGAAGGCGAGAAGCCCCACCACGACCATGAAAAACAGGACAAAGATGAGAAGACCTTTCTTCCTCATCTCTTCTTCCCCCGTGGGCAAGAGGCGAATCCTTGCCCCTATGGTTCCCACGATGAGCTATCAGCTATCAGCTTTCAGGGTTGAGCCTTATTGTAACTTGAACTTGATGGGGATCGTTCCCCACTGCTCCGCCTGGGGCCTATCTTTCGGAAGGGGCGCAAACCGCCACTGCTTCAGATACTGAATGGCAATCCGTTCCAACTCGGCATCAGCTCGAACCGTTGGAATCGCCCGATCCACCTTTCCATCCGGCAGGACCCAGACCTTAAGCTCGATTTCCGTTTCAACATGGACCTTCACCCGCGGAGGCTGCGGCCTCTCAAGGATTCTTCTCGCCGCAAGGGGGCCTTTGATCCTGAGAGAAAGGTTCTCTTCGAGCGGCTTTTCTTCCGCCCCTTTCTCCTGAGTGCTGGCAAGTCGCTCCAACACCTTCTCCGTTCCCCTATCCCTTGAGGGAAGAACATTCTCCCACTCCTCTAAGGAAGGAACCGGCAATTCCGGTTGAAACGAATCGAGTTTCTGACCCAAATAGGCCTTCTGCTCCTTATCGAGCTCCTTGAATTCAGGGGTCTCCCGAAGAGCCTTCATCCGTTCTTTCTCCGAAACCCCCTCCACTTTTGGAGGCCGGGGATATCTCGGGATGAGGCTCTGGCTATCTCCGCCGGGTACCGGTGGCTCAAGTCTTTTGAGAATAATCTCTTCTCGAATCCTCTTCTCCTCGGGAAAGACCCGGCCCTTTCCCCACCCCAAGATCCTTCTTCCTCCTTCCGTCAAACCATCAAGCCACGACAAAAGGGACGTCCGGGAAAAGGAGATGACAAGGACGCCTCCAATGATCAACAGGGAAGCGACTATCGTGAAGAAAGCCTTTGGCCTTTTCTTCTTCATGCTGCTCCCTTATGGAACCTTGCCCTTTTCGATCTCGGCAAGTTTCTTCTGGGCAAGCTCTCGTCGATCCTCCCTTTTGGTCTTTTCGAGAAGCTTTCGGTAGGCCAGCTTCGCTTCTGGGAACTTCCTCTGTTCCAGATAGAGCCCCCCTAACCTCAAGAGAGCTTCTTCACCAAGGTCTGCCCGATGGGGATAAAGATAAACGACCTTTGAAAACTGGGCGACGGCAAGCTCTCGGTTTCCCATCTCCTGATAGACCTCTCCCAGTTTGAAATCGGCCTGGCTTGCGATGCGCTCTTCAGGACTTCGGGATGCCTGCGAGAGGGGTTCCACTGCCTCTCGAAACCGTTTCTGGCTCAGCAAAAGCAATCCAAGCCTTAACTGCCCGTCAAAGACGACATCGTCCCCGGGAAACTTGGCAATCAGCTCCTTCAGGGCCTTTTCCGCCTGATCGTACCTACGAAGAGAACGATACCCCTCTTCGAGTCCGAGATAGGCCCTTTTCGCAACGAGGGGCGCCGCGTGAGCCTCCAGGGCTTTATTCAGATATCCGATCCCCTTCTCATACTGCTTGAGGACGAAACAGACCTCCCCAGCCTCGACCAGCACCTCACCAAGCAAGGGGCTTTTCGGATAGTCCTTCGAGAATCTCTCCAGCTCGGTCAAGGCCTCCTTCCATCGCTTCTCTCCTTTGAAGAGAAGGGCCAGTCGGAAGCGGACCTCTTCCGCCCATTCGGAGCGGGGATAACGTTCAAGAAGGGAAAGATACGTACGAAGCGTCTTTTGCTGCATTCCCTGTTGTTGATAGTGGTCGCCGAGATCCATGAGGGCCTGACCCGCCAAGGGGTGTTGCGGATATTTCTTGACAAAGGTTTCTACGCCCGAAACAAAGGCCTTGAATTTTTTCTCCTGGCGCAGGCAAAGAAGGATCCCGAATTCGGCTTCCGGAGCTTCCTTCGACTTCGGGTAAGTTTGGAGAACCTTTGAATAGCTCGAGATGGCCAGGCTGAACTTCTTCTGGTTGTAATGGGCATCGCCAATCTTCAACAAAGCCGATGGAGCAAAAGGGCTCTGAGGAGAGTCCTGGGCGAGGCGTTGAAACGTGTCGATGGATCTTCGATAGTCCTTCTTTCTCAGATGGGACCAACCGATCCAGTAACGGGCCTCCTCTCCATAGGGACCCGAAGGATCGCTCGCCAAAAGACGTTCGAATCGCTGAATCGCCTCGTCGAAGCGTTCCTGCCGAAAGGCAATCCAACCGAGGAGGTAACGGGCCTTCCCTTGGGCCTCTCTCTCCTGAGCTTCTTTTCCGAACCTTTCTGAGTCGAGACGAGCCAAGATGGCCTTAGCCTTTTCATAATCGCCCTGATTGAGGTAACACTGCCCGGCAAGAAGGATCACGGATGCGATCGAAGGCACCTCGGGAAATTCCTTCAGTATCCTGAGGAAATAGAGGTTCGCCTCCTTCCACTGACCTTTTTGATAGTGATACCAGGCCAGGCTATTCAGTCCCTTGAGAAAATGCTCCTCGTCCCCCTTGAGCTTTTCCACATAGCCCAGGGCCTTATGAAAATCCTGTTTGGCCAGGGCTGCTTCCGTCATCCAGTAAAGGATCTCTCCCCGATCGGGTCGATCCGGATAATGGCTAAGAAGCTCCTCCCAGATATTCAGGGCCTGGACATAATCCTTTTCGTGGAAAAAGGCGTACCCAAGGCGCAACAAGGCAAGGGGCTCAAGCTCCGCTTTTCGCTTCTTCTCCAAGACCCGTCGATAGGTGGCAATGGCTGAAGGGTAATCCTTCTGATTGAAAAGACATTCTCCCACCATGAAAAGGACCCCCTCTTCGAGATCGCTTTCAGGGTAGGTCTTCAAAAACTGCCTGAAGATGCTCAAGGCCTCGCTGTACTGTCCCTGCTCAAAGTATGACTGGCCGATATCGTAGAGACACTGTTCGAGCCAGTGAGAAGGAAGAAAGTGAACCAAGAAGCTCTGGTAGTAGTCGGTCCCTTTTTCAAGGTTGCCCTCACCGAGATAGGTCCTCAAAACAGCCCAGAAGACGGGATCGGAAAGTCTCGATCCGGGATAGTTCATCAGGATCTCCTCAAAGGCCTTCCGGGCTTCTCCGTATTGTTTCAACGAAAAAAGGCTCCAACCGAGCACATAGCGAGCGCTCTCCTCAAGAGGGTGGCGTGGATATTGCCTGAGGAAATTCCTGAAGATCTCAGCGGCCTCATTTGACCTTTGCATTCTGAAATGGCCGACGCCGCTCAGGTACTCGGCTTCGGGTCTCCATTTCCCTTTGGGATAGGTTTCTAAGAGGGTTCTTGCCTCAGAAAGAGCCTCATCGTATCGGCCCAGATAGTAGAGGCAATAGCCGGACCAGAAAAGGGAGGATTCGGAAATCGAATCCGCAGGCCGCATCTCGTAGACGCGATGAAAATACCGGTGTGCCTCTTCATAGGCTCCTTTTTCCATGCGGATCCATCCACAGGAATAAAGAGCATAGCCGTAGAATTCGTTGCTCGGGTGCTCTTCCACGACCCGATAGAAGTGAGAAAAAGCCTCTTCCTCCTTTCCCTCTCGATAACGGATCTCGCCCATCCAATAAAGGGAAGACCCCTTCCATGCACTCCCCGGGTAATTTGCCAGCAATTCTTGAAAGGCTTGATACGCTTTTTCGAAATCGTTTTGGAGATAGAGCGCCCTTCCCGTTTCATAAAGGGTCTTGTCTCCCTTCAAACTCGGGGTACCGCCAGTCCAATAAGGGCTCCTGTAAGCACAACCGGGATGACTCATCGGGGGGGCCATCTTTTGGGTTGGAGCCATGACGTCCTCCCTCAAATCGAGGGAACCGGCCTGAGGTCCTTCTTTCACCCCACTCCCTATGATCATAGGAACGGGAACCTCCCTCTTCTCCCGCCACTTCACCTCTTCCTTGCCAAAGATGGTGATTCCAGGTACCGTCTTTCCGCTGGAACGTTGCCCCTCGCTCCGGGTCAGAGAAAACGAGAGGGTGACGGCCATGACGAGAGCAAGGCTCATGGCCCTCCTGAGCCATTTCCACATCGACGTCCCTTTCCTAAAGAAGGCGCGAGCGATGATCGCCATAAAAAGCTTTCCTGTGGCTTGGCTACGCTCAAACTCGGGAAGAACCCCTCAACCCTGATGTTGCAAAAATTCCCTCGCTCCGCTGAACCTCTCACTCGGTGAAGCTTACGATACCCCTACATACGTCAACAAAACCCCCGTTACAAGGCCTCCACGGAGTCCTCCCCGGGGCTCCGGTACGGAACGGGCGAATCAATTCAGGTGTCATTTTAACCCAAGAAAGACCAGGGAGGCAATGAAGGGGATGCTCAATCCTCGCAAAGGCGGATGGATTGTTCAGGACACTGGTTCACACAAGCCCGGCACTCAATGCAGTCACCCAAGTGAACGGGGGATGACTTCTCGCCCTGGAGCACGTAAACCTCGCTGGGGCAGATCTTCACGCAGTTCCCGCAACCGATGCATCGGGCTTCGTCAACCACAGGATACACAGAAAGGCTCCAAGTTCCCGGAAAACGATGAACCGTAGGGGCGGGTCGACCTACCCCTTTAACAGACCTGTTTGGTGCCGCAGCTGAGAATCTGACTCGGTTTGCTGCCGCTACGGTAAACCGTAATGCCTTTGCATCGTTCCCGGTAGGCCATCAAGTAGGCCTCCTTCACATCGCTGGGGGTTGCGTTTCGAGGGAAATTGATCGTCTTCGACACGGCGTTGTCCGTATATCGCTGGAAAACCGCCTGCATCTTAATGTGCCAAGAGGGCGATATCTCAAAGGCCGTCACGAAGAGATCTTTGATCCTTTCAGGAATACCGTCTAACTCCTTAAGCGTTCGTCCCTCAGAAAGGGCCTGCTCCACACCAAGCGTAAGGAAACCTTCTTCCTCCCCCATCTCTTGAAAGAGCGGATCCAAAATCTCAAACTCCATCTCCTCCAGGGCCCTTCGGACGTACCGGATGGCGTAAAGAGGCTCGATTCCGCTTGAACAGTTGGCGAGAAGACTGAGCGTTCCCGTGGGAGCGATTGTGGTCACCGTGGCATTCCGCAATCTTGGCCCTCCCGCTCGGTCGTACAGAGATCCTTTGTAATTAGGAAAAACTCCCCTTCGGGCGGCCAGCTCCGCGGAGGCCTCCCATCCTTTCTGCTGAATGAAGTGCATGACGCTCTGGGCCATCTCAAGTGCCTTCTCAGAATTGTAAGGAATCCCCAGGCGAATCAAAAAATGGGCAAACCCCATCACTCCGAGCCCGATCTTCCGATTCCCCCTTGCCATCTCGGTGATCTGGGGCAGAGGGAATTGGCTCATATCGATCACGTTGTCGAGGAAATGGACTGAAAGACGAACGACCTTCTCCAGCTTCTCGAAATCGGTCTCCCAACGGCCGTTTCTCTTTTTCAACATGTGAAAGAGGTTGATCGATCCCAGAACACAGGGTTCGTAAGGTAGCAACGGCACCTCTCCACAGGGATTGGTGCTTTCGATCTCTCCTAGTTGAGGGGTTGGGTTGGATCGATTGATCCAATCGAGAAAGAGGACACCCGGGTCACCCGTTTCCCAGGCAGCCTTGGCCATTGCGTCAAAGACCTCCCGAGCCCGAAGGCTGCCTGCCTTCATCCCGGTGCGAGGGTTGATGAGGTCGTAGGTCTCGTCCTTTTCGAGGGCCTCCATGAAGCCCTTTGTTATACCCACGGAAAGGTTGAAATTCTCCATCTCGCCCGGACGTTCCTTGATCCGAATGAACTCCATGATATCCGGATGATCGACCCGAAGAACCCCCATGTTCGCACCCCTTCGGGTGCCGCCTTGTCGGATCACCTCGGTGGCCATGTTGAAAACCCGCATAAACGAGACGGGGCCACTCGCCATGCCTCCTGTGGAGTGAACCGTATCGTCCTTGGGACGTAAACGGCTGAAAGAAAACCCCGTGCCTCCGCCACTCTGATGAATCAGGGCCGTATACTTCACGGTCTCAAAGATCGATTCAAGGGAGTCCTGAACAGGAAGGACAAAGCAAGCGGCGAGCTGCTGAAGGGCCTTTCCTGCATTCATCAGACAAGGAGAATTGGGAAGAAAATCGAGGCTCGCCATCATCTGGAAAAAGGCTTCCAAAAGGGATTCAACCGAAGCATTCGAATCGTAGATTCTGTCGGCTTCGGCGATGTTTCGCGACACCCGCCAAAACATCTCCTCCGGCGATTCGACCACCTTTCCCTGAGAATCCTTCTTCAGGTACCTCTTTTCCAAGATCTTCAGGGCGAAGTCCGTGAACGCTTTACGATCCATCTTGATGGTCGGGCGATCGCCAAACGATCCCCCACCTCCTAATTGAGCCCTAATGCTGCAATAAATCCTGCTGAAGAGCCCCGGTGAGGGCACCGGAGAGGGCTTGGAGCGGCTCCTTAAGGACGTTCGGTACTAAGTTTCGGTACCTCTGCCGGACTTTAGTTTTGGTGGAGTCTCCGATAACCGCTCAGGTGTCAACAAAACCCCCTTGGCAAAGCCTCTGAGGCGTCCTCCCCGGACCCCGTTATGCAGCGGACGGGTGGATTCTAAACCGTCTCGACGCTTTTGACCTCCGGAACCCGTTCTTTCAGCACCCTCTCCACTCCCATCTTCAGGGTCATCTGGGACATGGGACACCCGCCGCAAGCGCCGCGCAATCTCACCTTTACGACGCCATCAACCACGTCCACCAACTCGATGTCTCCGCCGTCGGCCTGGAGGGCAGGACGAATGAACTCCAGGGCCTTTTCTACGTTCTCTCTCATCGTTTGTCACCTCCTCCCTCCGGCCTCCCATTCTAAATGGAATTCGAGCCTTTCATTTTATGATAACATAAAAGCCAAGCCGGGGCGACTAGCCGGTCGCCCTGATTGAAAGATCTCCGCAAGGAAAGGGCTTGTTCTATGGGGTTAGAGGTCGGAGTTCGAAGGCTGGTTCTTCTTATGAGAGTCGATCTTTTGCCGGAGATAGCGAGCCAAAGCATCGGGTTTTTCGCAATAGCGCACGTCACCGTCACAGGTCGTGCTGTTGCCGTCCATGTCGCAATAGCCGATCCCCTTTCCCATGCTGAGGCTCTCCGGATTCCTGAAGAGCGGACATCTCCTCACTCCCATTTCCCGTCCTCCTTCGTGTTCGCCCTTAAAGCGAAGCACATCGTGAATCTGTTTGGGTCGCTTCCAAGGGCTTACTTCAAACAGAGTTTAATGAATCGAAAAATTCTTGGCCTTGGAAGCTGCAATAATAATACCAGGGAGAGAGAAGAGGCAAAATCTTCTTTGTTGCCGGTGGGTTATCTTACTTTCTACGGTCATCTTCATCCAAGGGGTGCCCCTTTTCGGCAGCCCGAATAACGCCTACTGCCAAATCGGGCGCCAAGGGGCTGTAGAGTTGCGTCGGAGAAAGGCTTCTCTTCGCCCCCTCTTCCCACCCAGGGCAAGCGTAAAGGGTTGCCCCTGCAAAGACCCTACCCCACAAAAAACCTATCTTGGCAAACCAGCTCAAGAAGACTCCCTTGACAGGGCTTCCAGGAGCTTCTCTCCGGGGCTTCCCATTGCAACGGGTGGGTTGGTTGATCGAGGGTTCCACGAGCCATAGGCCTCAGAAGGAAGTCCCCCTTCATCGCGAAACCCATTCCGGGATCTTGTAGGAATCGTAAGGTCCGAGCTTCAGCGTGAATTTCCCGTTTCCATCTGGATCGAGGAGAAGGTAGTCGATGGGAGGCTCCTGGTCTCGGTCCACGGCGTAGGCGTAGACCTTCCCGTTTCCACTCACCCGTGCCACATGACCTCCCTCGGGTGTGTAGAACCTTTCGATCATCTTCTCCACACCGTCCACGCTTTGAACGGAGATCTGGTAGGGAAGAAGACCCCGGAGGTCTGGCACGGGCCATCCCTGATCGTTCACTTCCTCCGCGCCGGCAAAAGGGCAAACGGAGCCCATCACCATGACCCAAACGATCATTCCCGATAACCACCGCCACTTTGCCCGTTCCCTATCCGGGGACATCAGACACCTTCTCTATTCGTTGAGCTATGCCCTCACTCTTTCCCTTCGAGATACTTTTCGAGGGCAAAGGCTGCTGTTGCTCCATTCCCCACAGCGGTTGTGATCTGGCGAAGGAGCTGCTTGCGGCAGTCGCCGGCAGCAAAGATCCCCTTCACCGAGGTCTCGCAGTTTGCGTCCGTTAAGATATACCCTGCCTCATCCATTTCCACCAATCCCTTCAGGAACTGGGTTCGGGGGGTGATTCCCACAAACACGAAGGCCCCGTCGGTCTCAACCTCCCTTTCTTCTCCGGTCTTTACATTACGGACTACGACGGAGCGGACCACCGTATCGCCCTTGATCTCCTTGACAACGGAATCGAGAAGGAAGCTGATCTTGGGGTTCCCTTGAGCCCTCTCCTGATAAATCTTCGTTCCACGAAAAGCATCCCTTCTGTGGATGATGACCACCTCTTTGGCGAACCTCGTAAGAAAGAGGGCCTCCGTGAGGGCCGAGTCCCCTCCACCAACGACCACGACCCGTCGATCCCGAAAAAAGGCCCCATCACACGTGGAGCAATAGGAGACCCCCCTACCCGCAAACTCGAGCTCACCGGGAACCCCTAACTTACGGTATTCCGTACCCATACAGAGGATGAGGCCTTTCGCTTCATAGGTCCTTTCATAGGTCCGAACCCTCTTGATCTCGCCCTCAACCGTGACCTCCAGAACCTCGTCGTTTACGGTCTCAAGGCCAAAGCGCCTTGCCTGTTCTTCCATCAGGCGGGCCAGCTCCTCCCCCGTGATCCCCTTGGGGAACCCAGGATAGTTCTCAATGAGGTCGGTCGTAGTGATCTGGCCCCCGAAGAGCCCTTTCTCGACGAGAAGGGTTGGAATCCTCGCCCTCGAGGTATAGAGGCCAGCCGTCAAGCCTGCAGGGCCTCCTCCGATGATAACAGCATCATAGGTCTTGGTCTTTTGATCGTTTGCCATGATCTTCTCCCCGTATAAATGGTATATATGAACCCGAATATTGCAAAAATCCCTGCACAAAAGGCTCCGCAATACAAGGGGCGACCGAATGATCTGGCCGATTTGGTCAGGATAATAATTCAAATGATATATTTTCCCCCCCTTCTTGTCAATCTGTACCACGTAAACGGAATACACCTGGATTTGAGAAAGGGACCGTTAAACTTTATAATTTGCCGGGGGATCGAAAAAGGATGAATGAAAGGATTCCAATCTTCGAGGCGCAGAGGACGATGAGCCAGCCTGTCTTGGAACCGTCACCTTCCCGATCGCAGGAAGAGGTTCGGCTTCCCGACGAATGTTCGAAAGAGAAAGAGGACCTTAAGAACCTCGGCCCAAGGGAACTGGAGGCATTCGTCGCATCCTATGGCAAGGAACGATACCGAACGACCCAGATTCTCCGGTGGCTTTACCAGAAAGGCGTCTCGTCTTTCGACGAGATGACGAACCTTTCCAGAACCTTTCGGGAACAGCTGTCTCGGGAAGCTGCTCTGTCAGACCTTAAGCTCCTCACCACAAGGGGCGCCCCGGACGGAACGAAGAAGTTTCTCTTCGGCCTCGAGGACGGAAACAGAATCGAAAGCGTCCTCATCCCCGAGAAGGATCGTCTGACCCTGTGCGTCTCAACCCAGGTCGGTTGCCCTCTGGGATGCCGGTTTTGCCTCACAGGAAAGAAAGGATGGAAACGGGACCTTCGATCCTCGGAGATCATCAACCAGATCCTTGCGGTCAGACGACTCTTATCGCCGAACAAGACGATCACGAACATCGTTCTCATGGGCATGGGAGAGCCCCTTCTCAACGTCGCTAACACGATGAGGGCTGTTGAGCTCATGGTCCATCCCGATGCCTTCAGGTTCTCTTCGCGACGGGTGACTCTATCGACCGCAGGTGTTCTGCCGGCCCTCGAGGCTCTTTCGAAGCGAAAGATCCCTTTCCGCCTGGCCATCTCTCTCAACGCGGCGGAGGACGAAACCCGCAGTCGTCTGATGCCCATCAACCGACGCTATCCGATGGAAAGGCTTCTCGCGTTCTGCCGAAACCTTCGCCTCCCGCCCCGAACACGTATCACCTTTGAATATGTCCTTCTCGAAGGTGTGAATGACTCCCCTGCCGATGCAAAACGATTGCTGAAACTTTTGAGAGGAATCCCCTCAAAGGTCAACCTTATTCCCTTGAACGAGGCGCCGGGGATTCCTTTCAAACGACCATCGGATGAGAGGATCGAGACGTTTCAGAACGTCCTTATCGAGGGGGGCCTGACCGCCATTGTCCGAGCAAGCAAGGGAAGCGAAATAAGCGCGGCCTGCGGCCAGCTCCAGGGAGAGGAGGAGGGATAGAGGAAAAAGGAAAAAAGGTTAGAGGTCAAGGTTAAGAGGAGAAACCCGCTCCCGCCCCTCCAAGGCCTCGGGTAATGCGTTAGAGGTTGCAGGTTGTAAATTCGGGGGTCGCAGGTTACAAGTCCCAAGTTCCAGGTTACAGGTTCTATGTTATGTTATTGATCTTCTGAAAATAGAAATGACAGACATCTCCCTCTCCCGCCTTAGCGGGAGAGGGCTGGGGTGAGGGTGTTCCTTTGGAATTGCCCCCTCACCTCGCTCCTCTCCCCAAGGGGAGAAGAGGCTTTATTTTCCTTTTGTTTGTCCAGACTAAATTGGAGGATACCGCTCTTGGTTCTTGGGTCTTTGGTCTTGGGTCTTTGTTCTTGGCTCTTGGGTCTTTGTTCTTTCCTCTTGGCTCTTGGTTCCTGGTTCTTGGCTATTGGTTCTTGGATCTTGGTTCTTGATTTTTTGGTTCTTGGTTCTTGGTTCTTTGGTTCTTGGCTCTGGGTCCTTGGTTCATACTTTATGGTTCATTGTTTATGGTTCATTGTTTATCGTTCACTTTTCATTGTTCATCGTTCATTGTTTACGGTTCACAGTTCATAGTCCACGGTTCATAGTTCACGGTTCATTGTTCATTCTTCACGGTTAAAGGAGGAATCGGGAATGTCCAAAAAGATAGTCGGTATCATCGGTGGATCCGGGCTCTATGAGATGGAGGGTCTCCAGGACGTTGAGCAGGTCGCAGTGGAAACCCCTTTTGGCTCACCTTCGGACTCCCTCGTCAGAGGACGGGTCGACGGCGTGGAGGTCCTCTTTCTTCCAAGGCATGGTAGGGGGCATCGGATCGCTCCATCTTTTGTCAATTTCAGGGCCAATATCTTCGCCCTGAAGAAGCTCGGTGCGGAGTGGATCATCGGAGTAAGCGCCGTGGGTTCGATGAAAGAAACGATCCATCCGGGCAACATCGTAATCCCGGATCAGTTCATCGACCGCACATCGGGCAGATCCAACACCTTCTTCCGGGACGGGATAGTCGTCCACGTCAGCATGGCCGACCCGGTCTGCCCTGATCTCAGCGAGCTCCTCTTTCGGGCCGCAACCGAGGTCGGAGCCTCCGTTCAAAAAGGAGGCACGTATCTCTGTATCGAAGGACCTCAATTCTCAACACGAGCCGAGTCGAGACTCTATCGGACCTGGGGGGTCGATGTCATCGGCATGACGAACATCCCCGAGGCGAAGCTCGCCCGCGAGGCAGAGATCTGCTACGCAACCATCGCCTTCGCAGCAGATTACGACTGCTGGAATGAAAAGGCACCCGATGTGTCGGTTCCCGATGTCCTGCGGATCCTCGCCCAAAGCACAAAGACAGCCCAAGAGATAATCCGACGTGTCGTTCCAAAGATCCCGGAGACGAGGCGTTGCCCCTGCGCTACGGCTCTGGCGAACGCCCTGATTACCGAAAAGACGGCCATCCCGGAAGAGACAAAAAAGGCCCTCGAGCCGATCATCGGCAAATACCTTTGAAGCCAAAGGTTTGAGGTTATTAGTATGCTCATATTAGTCTGGACAAACAGAGGGAAAATAAATCTTCCTCTCCCCTCGGGGAGAGGATCGAGGTGAGGGGGCAATTCCAAGGGAACACCCTCACCCCAGCCCTCTCCCGCCAAGGCGGGAGAGGGGGATGTCTGTCATTTCTATTTTAAGAAGATTAATAGGTTATAATATGTAGGGATGACTTTCATCCGATCACTTCCCATAGGGTTTCAGAATCTCATGGAGCACATTCGAAACTTCAGCATCATCGCCCACATCGACCATGGCAAGTCGACCCTTGCAGATCGTCTGATCCAATATACGGGGGTTGTCGACGAACGGAAGTTTCAGGATCAGATCCTGGACAATATGGAGATCGAGCGTGAGAGGGGGATCACCATCAAGAGCCAAGCCATCACTCTCCCTTATCGGAGTCGAGATGGCCGAGATTACCTTCTGAACCTGATCGACACGCCGGGCCATGTCGATTTTTCCTATGAGGTATCGAGGGCCCTTGCTGCTTGTGAAGGGGTTCTCCTCTTGATCGATGCGGCCCAGGGCGTACAGGCCCAGACCATCGCCAACCTCTATCTTGCCATGGAGAATAACCTTGAGATCATCCCGGTCATCAACAAGATCGATCTGCCGACCGCGGATGTGGAACGGGTCCTCGAACAGATCGATTCGGAGCTGGGACTCGACCCATTCACCCATTTGAAGTGTTCGGCCAAGGAAGGGATCGGGATCGAAGAGATTTTCGAAGCCATTGTGCAGAGGATTCCACCTCCGAAGGGCGATCCGAAGGCCCCTCTGCGGGCTCTGATCTTCGACGCCCAGTACGATTCCTTTCGGGGCACGGTGATACACTGCCGCCTCTTCGATGGGACGGTTCGCTCTGGGGACGTGATCCGTTTCCTCTCGACAGGAAGCGCCTACAAGGTAGACGAGGTGGGCCGCTTTTCCCTCACCCGGGTCAAGGGAGAGGAGCTCTCTGCGGGCGAGGTGGGTTATCTCATCGCAGGGGTCAAGACGGTATCGGATGTTCACATCGGCGATACGATCACCTTCGACGAGAGACCCTGCGAAAAGCCCCTTCCAGGATTCAAGGAATTCAAGCCCGTTGTCTTTTCGTCCATTTACCCCATCGCATCGGACGGATACGAAGACCTCGCTCAAGCCCTCGAGAAGTATGCCTTAAACGATGCTGCCTTCACCTATCAAAAGGACTCATCCGCGGCCTTGGGGCAGGGGTTTCGATGCGGTTTTCTCGGCCTGCTCCATCTGGAGATTGTTCAGGAAAGGCTCGAGCGGGAATTTGGATTGTCGATCATTCTTTCGGTCCCGAGCGTCCGTTACCGGTTCACCCTGAAGGATGGAACCACACTTTATATCGATAACCCCGCCCATTATCCCGACCCTGCCACGATCGAGAAGGGCGAGGAGCCCTACATCCGGGCCATGCTCATCATGCCCGAGCGCTACCTCGGATCGGTCATCAAACTCTGTATGGAAAAGCGGGGGGTTAACTCAAAGATGACCTATACCGGACCTGGCCGGGTGGAGCTGATTTACGAGATGCCCTTGGCCGAGGTGATCTACGATTTCTACGATCGGTTCAAATCGATAACCCAGGGTTACGGCTCTTTTGACTATGAGGTCATCGATTATCGGGAATCGGATCTGGTCCTTCTCGACATTTTGGTGAACGGAGAAAAGGTGGATGCCCTTTCACAGATCGTCCACCGCGATCACGCCCGATCACGGGCCGTTTTGGCCTGCGAGCGGTTGAAAGAGGAGATTCCTCGCCAAGCCTTCAAGGTTCCGATCCAGGGCGCCATTGGCGGACAGATCATTGCCCGAAGCACCATTCAACCTTACCGGAAGGACGTGACGGCGAAATGTTACGGAGGGGATATCACCCGGAAGCGAAAGCTCCTCGAGAAGCAGAAGCGAGGAAAGAAGCGGATGAAGATGATCGGCTCGGTCACGATTCCCCAGAGTGCTTTTCTGGCTGTGCTCAAGTCGGAGACGGATTAGTTTTCCTTCCCGTTTCATTGCAGAGCTCCGGAGAGAGGATGCCCATTTTGCAAGCGTCTTGCAACGTCGAGGTTTTCTTGAAAGGATAGGTTTTTGATGGGGTTTTGTTGAAAGGCTAAACGAAATGGGTTCGTCGGCATATGGTGGGGCTTCGAAAATGCCCGGCCTCTACCTTCACGTACCTTTCTGCCAAAGCAAGTGCGGCTACTGCGATTTCTATTCGGTCACCGATTTGGCTCTCATGGACGAATGGGTAGAGGCCGTCCTTGCCGAAATGGAGATGTATCGAGACGGTTTTGAGGCCTTCGATACGATCTATTTCGGAGGAGGGACACCCTCTCTTCTCCCTGCAAGGCAAATCGAGCGGATCTTGAGTCACGCGGAAAAGACATTCCACCTCTTCTCCCATGCCGAGATCACCTTGGAGGCCAACCCGGGGGATCTCGACCGCTCCCACCTCAGCATGTTGAAAAGGGTCGGGGTCAACCGAATTGTCCTCGGCATTCAGTCCTTTGACGAGGCGATCCTTACGTTCCTTGGGAGGCGGCACCGTGCAAAAGAGGGCTATTTTGCCATGCTCCAGGCGAGGGAAGCGGGGTTTGAGAACGTGGGACTCGATTTGATCTACGGAATTCCAGGTCAGGACGAGGCCTCATGGCGAAGAACCCTGGAGCAGGCCCTGGCCTTCTCGCCCGAACATATCTCGTGTTATGAACTGACTCTCGGGGCCGAAACACCCCTTGGAAAGAGACGGAAAGCAGGCGCCTTCGAACTTCCAGAGGAGACCTTACAATACGACCTTTTCATGAAAACAGCCCAGTGCCTTGAAGGGGCCGGATATGTTCAATACGAGGTGTCCAACTTCGCCAAGGAACCGTGGACTTTTTCACGGCACAACCAGAAGTATTGGGATCATACGCCTTATCTCGGCCTTGGCCCCTCCGCCCACTCCTTCCTCGGCGGAAAGCGATGGTGGAATCATCGATCCCTGCCGCGATACCTCACGGATGTCAAGAAAGGCAGGCCGCCGGTCGAAGGGAGCGAAACCCTCACGATCGAGGAGCTTCGGCTCGAGGCCCTTTTCCTAGGCCTTCGGACCCGAAGAGGGGTCGACCTTGAGCGATTCCGTCGAGAGTACGGCTACGACCTCATGGGAGAGAGAGGCGAGCTTCTGGCGAGACTCGAAAACGAGGGTTTGATCTCGATTCGTGACGGCCTCCTCGTTCCTACCCGGGCCGGTATGGCGGTGGCCGATCGTCTCGCTCTCATGTGAAAAGAAATGACCGTGCTCCTTATTCACCCGCCCGTCTCGAAGCCCTGTGAGCCGCCGCCAGGTTTGGCGCGGCTTTGTGCCGCGCTGCGTCGCCATGCCATTTCCTACACGGTATGGGATGCCAACCTGGAGGGGCTCCTCTTTCTTTTGAACCACTTATCGGAGGGTTCCGATACCTGGAGTCGGAGGGCTTTGCGTCACCTTCCCCGTCACCTGGCCCATCTCCGAAGCTGGACGGGATACGAGAACCTCGATCGCTATAAGCGGGCCGTCTTGGATCTTGATCGCCTTTTGCAAGGGGCGGGAGGGCAATGGGGAGTTCGTCTGGGCCTTACGAACTATGAGGCGGACGGCCTTTCTCCGATAAGGAGCGAGGATCTTCTTTGGGCCGCTTCGCACCCGGAACAAAACCCTTTCTACCCCTTTTTCAGCCAAAGGCTTTTCCGTCTTCTCGAGCGAGAGGAGCCCCGCCTCATCGGCTTCTCCCTCAATTACCTGAGTCAGGCCTTGACCACCTTCGCCCTCATCGGCTTTCTCAGGCGGGAGCTTCCGAGGGTGTCGATCGTTCTCGGTGGGGGCTTGGTCACTTCGTGGATGAGAAGGCCTCAATGGCGGAATCCCTTTGGAGGTTGGGTGGACCATCTGGTGGAGGGGCCGGGCGAGGAAGCTCTTATTTCCCTCTTTGGAGCCCACGTCCCCTCCCTGCGGAAAAAGGGCGACGAGAGCCTCGAGAGGGTTTTTTATATCCCCTTCTATGAAAGTTTTCCCCTCAATGATTATCTCTCTCCAGGGCCGATTCTCCCTTACAGCAGCTCCAGGGGCTGCTATTGGAACCGCTGTGCCTTCTGTCCGGAGAGAGCGGAAAGGATTCCTTATGTTTCGGTGCCTCCTGAGGAGGCCTCCTCATCCCTTCGGTCTTTGGTCGGGGAGATGAAGCCGATTCTCATTCACCTTCTCGACAATGCAATCCCTCCAGCCCTCCTGGTCGCCCTCTGCCGCAACCCGCCAGGCGCTCCGTGGTATGGTTTTGTCCGATTTACCCATCACTTGGGGAGTTTGGATTTCTGCAGGGCCTTGAAGGAATCCGGATGCGTGATGCTTCAGTTGGGCCTGGAATCAGGGGATCAAGGGGTCTTAGATCGGATGGAGAAAGGGGTCGATCTAAGAACGGCCTCCCTCGCCCTGAAGAATCTGAAGAAGGTCGGAATTTCCACCTACGTCTATCTCCTCTTTGGAACCCCGTGGGAAAGGCAGGAAAACGCAGAAAAAACCCTGGCCTTTGCGGCCGAACATCACCAAGAAATCGATTATCTCAATCTGGCCCTCTTTAACCTGCCCCTTCACGCCTCGGGATCTCTCGAGGTGGAGGCGAAGCCCTTTTATGAAGGCGATCTTTCTCTCTACACCGATTTTCGCCACCCTTCGGGGTGGAATCGAAAGGCCGTTCGACACTTTCTCGACAAGGTCTTCAAGAGGCATCCCGCGATCACTCCCATCCTGAGACGAGATCCTCCCCTTTTTACATCCAATCACGCCTCCCTCTTCGGGATGGCGGAGAGGCGATGATCCGAATTGAGCGATTTCTCAAGAGGCGAAAATTTCGTCGCCGACTCGAAGACCCCTTCCAATGGGACAACTCTGAGGTGGGGTCAGGAACTGAGAAGTTCACCGGTCCTTTTTGTTATGGAGCTCTGGAGAAGACGCCCCGGTGGCCCAAGGCGGGGATTTTTTAAACATCAGGGTTCACCTATCGGGTGACCGCGACCTCGATCGCCTGACCATCGGTTCTCACCGTAATTGCTCCGTCGCGATCGGTTCGAAAGATCCGACATCCGGCGTCGAGGTATCGTTTCAGAACCTCTTCGTGGGGAAGACGAGCAGGGCCATGCTCTCCCACGCTGAAGATAGCAAACGTGGGCCTTACCGCTTCGATGAAAGGACCGCTGCTTGACGAGAGGCTGCCGTGATGGGGAACCTTGAGGACCGTCGCCTCCAAAGGGTGAGCGGCCCCGATCATGCGTTGTTCCGCTTCCTTTTCGACGTCTCCGGCGAAGAGAAACCCGATCCTTCCATACTCGAGTTTCAAAACGAGGGATTGGTTGTTGATGAAGGAAGGAAGTGGGGTCCTGCTTCGTGGAGGAGTGAGGTGAGGAGGGTTGAAGAAGGAGAGGCGGACCCCGTTGATTTCAACCGGAGCCTTGTCTTCGCTGATGGAAGAGGAAGGGATTCCTCTTCCCTTGAGGGTTCTCTCGAGCTCGGTATAAGCTTCTGAGGTGGAAGGGAATCCATTGGACCAGAATTCGCCGATCGTGAAATGGGAAGCGATGAAAGGAAGGCCTTTCAGATGGTCGGGATCCGGATGGGTGAGAACGAGGTAGTCGATTCGGCGAATCTTTTTCCGCCAAAGAAAAGGTGCGACCACCTGCCTTCCAATGTCGAAACGTTCGTCATGAAGCCCTCCTCCATCGATCAGCATTTTACGGCCAGCCGGAAATTCGACCAGGATGGAGTCTCCCTGTCCCACATCAAGAAAGGTGACCCGCAGTTCCTTCTGAAAGAGGTCCTTCCCGTAGCCGTAGGCCACGAAAAGGGCGAGGAGCAAGCCAAGACCCACGAAGAGATACCGTGCGATGGGAACCTTCCGAAGGTGCACCGAAAGAAACAGGAGGCCATAAAAAAGGAAGATCTCAGCAGGGGAGGGTGTGGGGAGGTAAAGGGAAGCGAAAGGGACCGAGGCAAAAAGGCCGATCACCTTCAGAAGCCCGAGGCAAAGAACATTGTTCACCTGGAGAAGGAGGCGGGCGAGGTCGGAGAAGAAGAAGGAAAGAAAGGAAGCCAGTAAGGAGAGCGGGACGATGAGAAATCCGACCCAGGGGATGGCAAAGAGGTTCGTCACCAGACCCATGGGAGAGATACGGTTAAAGTGGAAAAGGACAAGGGGCCCGGTTCCCACCGAGGCGGCCAGAGTGGCCCAGAAGGAGAGTCGAACATACTGCCCCAGCTTTCTTCTCCATGGAGGCCTTTGAGAAAGAGGCGGCTCCTCTTCTTTAGGTTCTCTGAGAAGGGAAGGGACCAGATAGAGTATGGAGAGCACAGCGGCGAAAGAGAGCTGGAAGGAGACGTCGAAGAGAGAAGGAGGCGAAAGGAAGAGGATCAGAAAGGCAGCCACGGCAAGGGTGTGAAGAAGATGTCTCTCCCGGTCGATGAGGATGGAGAGAAAGAAGGTGACGACCATGATCGTGGCCCTCACGACCGACATCCCTGCGCCCGCTACGAACGTGTAGAGAACAACGCAGGGAATCGTGAGGCCTGCAGCCCATTTCTTCACAAGGGTGGAGAGGAGGACGATTTCCGATCGCTTCAAAACCCATATGAGAAGGGAGTAGGAGAGAAACGCGACAATCCCCAGGTGGTCACCCGAGATGGCGAGGAGGTGGGTGATGCCTGTGCGGCCGAAGGATTCCTTCACTTCGTCCGGGATGTTTCCCTGCTCGCCGAGGACGAGGGCCTCGAAGATCCCCGAACAGGTCGGATCGCCTTCACGCCGAAGGAAACGACGGATATGGTCCCTCCAGGTCTCGACCCGCAAGAGGAGAGGATTTCCGTGCCCTTGGCCTATCTTGACCCATCCTTTGTCCATGGCCAAGAATCCAACGACGCGAACCCCTTCGAAGGCAAGGTGCCGCTCGTAAGAAAACCCCCCAGGGTTTCGAAAGCCCCGAGGGGAGCGGAGACGGCAGAAGATTCTTAACCGATCCCCTACGGTCAGGGGAGGATCGGGCTCGTTCAAGAAGAGAAGAAGGTTTCCTTCGACGGGGAAGACCTGATCGTCGCGAAGGAGGTGCTTCGCTTCGATCAAGAGCTGAGTCCTCCAAGGGGCACGAAAAGGGATCTTGACGATATGGCCTTCGATTCTGACGGGATCCGGGCCCACAAACCGAAGGAGGGAATGAGAGGGGAGGGGTGGATCGAGGTAAACGTTCATCGAAACGTTTCCCAGCGCGAAAAAGAAGAGAAGGATGAGGGGTGTGACGATCGAGGTTTTGCGGATGATCATCCCTATTGCCCAGAGGAAGAGGAGAACGAGGAGGACAAGAAGGCCCATCGGGGATGGGAGGGCGGGAAGAAGGTCAGCCGTGTAGAGGCCGAGGGTGTAAGCGCATAGGGGAGGAAGGAGGGGAAGGCGAAAGACCTTCTTCATCTCGGTCCCCATTACGGGAAAGGCTTCGAGGGGTTAACCCGTCCGCTGCATAACGGAGCAGGATTTATCGCAACATTCGGATTAACCTCTCAGCAGATCCTGGGCAAGGAGCCAACGGTGAACCGGATTGGGCCCCTCGAAGACCTGGGTGACCTTGGCATCTCGCATCATTCGTTCGACAGGATAGTCTCGCATGTAGCCGTATCCTCCGAGGATCTGGACCGCATCCGTCGTCACCCGTATCGCTGATTCCGAGGCATAAAGTTTGGCCATGGCAGAGAACCTTTCAATCGCACCTGCTCCTTCGTCGATTCGGGCCGCAGCCTCGTAGACCAAGGCCCGGGCAGCTTCCACCTGGGTTGCCATGTCCGCGATCATAAACTGGATGGCCTGGAAGGAGGCGATGGGTTTCCCGAATTGAACCCGTTCCTGAGCGTAGTGGGAAGCATAATCGAGGGCGCCTTGGGCAATCCCTACGGCCTGAGCGCCTACAGCCGTTTTGGCCACGTTGAGGGTGTTCAAGGCGATGGGCCATCCTCCGCCCTCTTGACCTAAGAGATTCTCGGCAGGGATCTCACAGTTTTCCAAGATCAAATCAGCGCTGAAGGTGCCTCGCATTCCAACCTTTTCTTCCCTTCGGACTAAGGTCAACCCCGGCGAATCGCCTTCGACCAGAAAGGCGGATGCTCCTTTTACCCCTTCCGAAGGATGAGTCAAAGCGATGACACAAAAGAGCCCCGGTACGCCCCCATGGGTGATGAAGGCCTTCGATCCATTGAGAACATAAGAATCGCCCTTCTTTTCGGCTCGAGTTCTGATGGTCTCGCCATCATATCCAAGCCTTGATTCGTTGAGGCTGAAGGCGGCCAACGTGTTTTTCTCGGAGATCGCAGTGAAGTAGCGTTCTTTTTGTGATACGCTGCCTTTCAGGATCAACGGTAGGGAACCCACCCCTTGGGCCAGAATCAAGAGGGAGCAAGCTCCAGAGGCCTTGGCCACCTCCTCGATCACAAGACAGAACGAGGTCACATCCCCTTCTGTTCCTCCGTATTCCTCGGGAAGGAGAATCGAAAGGAGACCTTGTCTTCCAAAGCTCTCGACGATTTCTTGAGGGATGAGGCCTCGGGTATCGATCTCAGCGGCCTTGGGGGCGACGATTTTTTGAACCGATTTCTGGGCGACACCTTGGATCATCTGTCTTTCTTTTTCAATCTCTCTCATAGGGATCTCCTCTTGGTCCCGGCGCCTCCGTCCTTTTTTGACGTTTGCCCATGATCTGCAGGTTGCGGGGGGACGAAAAACAATAAATAAAACTCCGGCCTTTTGTCAAGAGAAGAACTCGAGAGAGCTTTACTCCGGGCAGGATTCATAGATCCGAGAAGATATTAGTATGCACATATTAGTCTGGATAAACAAAGGGAAAAACAATCTCCCCTTGGGGAGAGGATTGAGGTGAGGGGGCAATCCCAGGGCAACACCCTCACCCAAGCCCTCTCCCGCCAAAGCGGGAGAGGGAGAGGTCTGTCATTTCTATTTGGAGAAGATGAATATGTTCCCTTGCTCAACTCAAACTGGAGGTATTGAAAGGGGGTTGTTCTCCATGATATATTTGGTTAAAATAAGGCGATTCGAAGGTTTCCCAAGAAAGGGAGGGGCTTCGTTGGGTGGCGGAAACAGGGAAGCCGTCTCATGGGGCCAGCGTGAATCCTCAAACAAATTGTTGATGGAAGGAGGGGAAAAATGGATGCCAGGGGTTAAAATCAAGGAGAATGAGTCCTTCGAGAATGCTCTGAAGCGATTCAAGAAGCAGTGCGAGAAGACCGGGATTCTCTCAGAGATCCGGAAGCGAGAGCATTACGAGAAGCCGAGCATCAAGAGGAAGAGAAAGATGCTGGCGGCGAAGAAAAGGGCCATGAAGAGGATGCGGAAGCTTGCGGAAAGGGGATAAAGGATGGGGCTTGAAGAACGATTGATGGACGAAATGAAGGAAGCGATGAAATCGAACAACAAACCTCGCCTCTCCATTATCCGGATGATTCGTTCGGCTGTGAAAAACAGAGAAATAGAGGTAGGGAAAAAACTGGACGATGAGGGGATCATGAAAGTGATTCAGGGCATGATCCGGAAAGGCGAAGAGGCTCTGGAACAGTTTCAAAATGCTGGAAGAACCGATCTCATCGAGAAAGAGAAGACCGAGATCGAAATCCTGAAGTCCTATTTACCCCAGCCTCTGAGCCAGGAAGAGATTCTTAAGATCATCGATGAGACGATCCAGGAAACCCAAGCCTCGTCCCTGAAAGACCTCGGGAAGGTGATGAAAACCCTGATGGCCAAAATAGGGGGGAAAGCGGATGGCAAGCAGCTCAACCAATGGGTGAAAGAAAGGCTTTCCCCCTAATGTTATATCTCCTCTTGTTGGGTTTCTTTTACCTCTTTACTTCCAACATGTTCCGTTCTTCGTATGGACGAGCTTTCCCTCAGGGTTTTAGAGTTTGACCACCTGCTCAACGTTCTGAAAACCTACGCGGTCTCTTCGCTGGGGCGTCGTCGTTGTGAAACGTTGCGTCCTACGGCGGACCTCTCTGTCGTTCGGTCCCGATTGGCCCACGTCGCGGAGATGAAGGCCATCCTGGAGGCCGGGGAGGATCTGCCGATTCACGGTTTGAAAGACGTCGGGCCGATTCTCGATCGGTTGGATATTGAAGGTGTGACCCTTGGAGCCCCGGAGCTCATCGATCTGTGTCGGCAGATCGAACTTTCTCGAGGGGTGAAGCGTTTTCTCGAAAAGCTCGATGAGAAACAATTTCCCCGTCTTTGGCAGATCGCTCAGCAGCTCAACGCCCCTCGAGCCCTCGAAAAAGAGATCCTCCACGCCATCGATCCCAAAGGCGAAATCCTGGATCGGGCGAGTGTGACCCTTTCCGAAATCCGGCATCGACTCCGGACAGTGCGGGAACGGGTCAAGGGCTTGCTCGAAGGGTTGCTCCGTCGAGAGGATCTTCGGTCCATCTTCCAGGAAGAGTTGATTACCCTCAGAAATGGGAGATACGTTCTTCTCGTCAAGGCAGAGCACAAGCACCGCCTTGAAGGGATTGTCCACGATCAATCCCAGAGCGAGAGAACCTACTTCATTGAACCTCTTCAGGCTGTTTCTTATAACAATGAGACGAATATCCTGGCGGCCGAGGAGAAAGAGGAAGAGTATCGGATTCTCCGAGAGCTGACCCATCGGGTGAGAGAAGAGGTGGAATCCCTCAGAACAGACCTTGAAATCCTTGGTGAGCTCGATCAGCTTTACGCCATAGCCCGGTTTTCGATCTCCCTCAGAGCGACCGAACCGATTCTCAATCAGGAAGGCCGAATCGATCTCAGAGAGGCGCGACATCCCCTCCTGAGCCTTCAGATGGGCAAGGAAGTGGTGCCCATTCATCTACGGATGGGTCAGGGCATCAAGGTATTGATCTTGAGCGGTGCCAATGCGGGCGGGAAGACGGTTGCCCTCAAGACCCTGGGGCTTCTCACCCTGATGGCTCAGTCCGGCCTGCCCATTCCGGTGGCCGAAGGGAGCGAGGCGGCCCTGTTTGAAGGGGTCTTCGGGATGATCGGGGATGAACAGGATATCTCGGAACATCTCAGCACCTTTTCCAGTCACCTGCTTCATCTCAACCGCCTTCTCGAAGAAGCCGGGCCCAAATCCCTTGTTCTCCTCGATGAACTGGGTGTGGGGACCGATGCCCAGGAAGGCGCAGCCCTTGCCATGGGCTATCTCGATCGGTTCAGGGCAAAGGGAAGCTTCGTGATGGTGACCACCCATTTCGATCGTCTCAAGGCCTACGGTTACTTCCATTCCGATGTTCAGAACGTGGCCGTGGAATTCGACCAGGAAACCTTGGAGCCCCGATACACCCTATCCTACGGAGCTCCGGGACAAAGCAACGCCTTTCTGGTAGCGGAGAAGCTCGGTGTTCCCTACGAGGTCCTGGAGTCGGCTCGGCGCTATTTGGAAGGAGGGGAGGAAGAGGTCTCGCGGCTCATGCAGCTCCTTCAGCAGGAACGAAGCGGGCTCGAAGGAGAACGAAGGGCATTGCTCACTTTAAAGGAAGAGGTCGCTCTTGAGCGAAAGCGACTAAGAGAGGTCGTCGAAGGGATCAAGAGGCGAAAACAGGAGATCCTCGTTCGAGCTGAGGAGAAGGCGAGAAAGATGACCCAAGCAATGGAGGAAGAACTGAAGGAGTGGGTTCGTCTGAAAAAAGAGGAAGTCCTTTCGAGAAAAACGTCTCCTGTGAGGGAATTTCGGAAGGTGGTCCAAGAGGTCCGAGAGAGAACCTTCCCGGAGGCAAGGCGAAAGAGAAAGGCCGAGGAGCCGGTTGGCTTGAAAATAGGAGAATATGTTAGAATCGAGAGCCTGGGACGTAAGGGTGTGGTGACCAAGATCGAGGAACCTCTGAAAAGGGTTGAGGTGTGGACCGACAGAGGGAGGGTGAAGACCTCTCTATCCGATATCGGGAGGGTCGAAGACACCGAGGGGGAGCACGAGGTTTCCGATCCAAGGGAGATGAGCCGGATCGATTCGGCGCGATCAGAGATGTCGTCGGAGCTCAACGTCGTGGGCTTTACCGTGGATGAGGCCCTCCCTGTGGTGGATAAGTTCATTGACCAAGCCCTGTTGCATGGGTTAAAAGAGGTTCAAATCATTCACGGGGTTGGATCCGGGCGGCTGCGAGGCGCCATCGGCCAGTTTCTTCACGATCACCAGGGGGTGAAGCGTTTTGTCCCCGGCGAGGGGAGAGGGGGCGCAGGCGTCACGGTCGTAGAGCTTTTGTAACCGAAATTGGGCGATTCTCCCAAAGGGTCGAAGAGCGCCCAGGCCTCATGCAGCTTCAACCATGCGATATCTCGCCGGTAAGGTGAAGGGTCCGGGCGTTTGCCTCACGGCTGAGCGGTCGTCGCTCCAAGAGGGTTCTCGACTCCGCCGCTCTTCTTCGACAAGGTTCGGATCGCTCGGTTTGGGTGTAAAAAACCTTCAGGCTTCCCCATGCGTTTTTTCTCCGAAGAGAAGGTTTCGGAAGTTCGAGATCGTTCGAGCATTGTAGAAGTGATCTCGGACTATGTCAACCTGAAGAAGGCGGGAAGAAATTTCAGAGGGCTCTGTCCCTTCCATTCCGAGAAAACGCCTTCCTTCATGGTCAACGAGGAGAAGCAGATCTTTCACTGCTTCGGCTGTGGGGCCGGAGGCGATGTCTTTTCGTTTCTGATGAAGGTGAACCAGATCTCCTTTCCCGAAGCGGTGGAGGAGCTGGCCCGCCGCTACGGTGTCTCCCTTCCATTGCAAACTGCTTCGCCCAGCCAGACCAAGGAAGCCGCTCGACGGGAAGCCCTCTTCCAGATCAACGAGCTTGCTTCAAACTACTTCCAAGAGATTCTGACCCGGCGCCGAGAAGGGGAGCCCGCAAGGCAGTACCTTGCCCAGAGGGGAATTCGCGAGCAAACGATCGACGAATTTCACTTGGGCTATGCCGTAGATCGCTGGGATGGACTCCTTCAGTATTTGCGAAAACGGGGCGCCTCTCTTTCGATGGCTTCAGAACTGGGACTTCTGATCCCAAAGGGGAAGGAAAGCTGGTTCGACGCCTTTCGAGGCCGGGTCATGTTTCCCATTCGAAACCTTCAGGGTCGGATTGTGGGTTTCGGCGGCCGGGCAATCGGAACGGGACATCCGAAATACCTCAACTCCCCGGATTCGAGCCTCTATCATAAAGGGGAGATTCTCTATGGCCTTCGGGAAGCGAAAACGTTTCTACGACAAAGCGACCAGGTGATGATCGTGGAAGGTTATTTCGACCTTCTCATGCTCCACCAGTCGGGGTTGAGGCAAAGCGTCGCGACCTTGGGGACGGCGCTCACCGCGCACCATCTCCGTCTTCTCAGAAGGTACACCGAACGGATGGTCCTCGTCTTCGACGGAGACGCAGCGGGCCAACAGGCCAGTCTTCGGCTCTTGCCGCTCTTTCTCGAAGAGGGCCTTTGGCCGAAGGTCGTTCTCCTTCCGGAAGGAGAGGACCCGGACGGTTTCTTGAGAAAAGGCCATTTGGAAGACTTTAAGAGAAGGATCGCCGAAGGGCCTCTACTCATGGATTTCTTCTTGGATCGTCTGGCAAAAATCCATCCTGTCAAGTCCGTGGAAGGTAGGGCGAAATGCGCCGATGAAGCGTTGGCCATGATCCAAAGAATTCCCGACGTCATCCAGCGTGATTTCTACCTGAAGGCCCTTGCGGAGCGATTGGAATTGGAGGTCTCCCTCCTCCGAAATCGAATCGGTCGAGGGTTGAAGGGGAGACTTCGAATGGAGACCGGAACTCAAGGGCCTCTTTCCCAGCGCTACGACTCCAGAGCGGAGGAGACGGTGGTGCGATTGATGACCCAGGACCCAAGGTGGGTCGGCAGGGTGTTGGAAGAACGGATCATCGATGAATTCGAAAGCCCGAGCCTTCAGCAGATCGCTCGGGCCATGGAGGAGGTTTACCGTCGCAGAGGCGATCTTCCTCTCAGCGAGGTCATGGCTGGTCTCGAGGAGACGCTCCAAGAGAAGCTGAGGAGGATCATTTTTAAGGAGGTGGTGTTTGAAGAAGGGATTGAGGAAAAGATTTTGGAAGACTGCGTCCAGAAGATTCGTGAGAGACGGCTGAAAAGGGACAAGAGCGAGCTCCGAAAGAGGATCAGGGAAGCAGAAAAAGAGACAGGGGGCGAGGTTCCCGAGGCCCTCTTGGCCGAACATCAAGCGCTGGCAAGAAGAGAGGCCCTCCTGCGAAAGAGTGGACCCTGAGGTTTCCCTTTCCCAAGTGCACCCTGAGACGGGCCTGAAGGGAGTCTCATGTTGCAATAAATCCTGCTCCATTATGCAACGGGCGGGTTGAGTCTGGCTCAAAGGGTCAGCGGGCCTCGATGTCCCGAGGGTTGGTCCACCCTGCTCGAAGCAGGGCTTTGGCGAGTGCTCTCGAGCTGACGATGAAGGAGTAGTCCATGGGTAAAGAAGGAAAGATCGACGAAATGGAACGAATGATCTCCTTGGAAGAAGACAAGGAGCTCTTGGGCTTTGACGATCTTTCCTCCAGCGAAATCGTCTCGACCGACCAGATCGACGATGTCCTGATGATGTTTGACGAAATGGACCTCGAAGGAGAGAACGGCCTTGAAGGGTTGCCCCCGGCCGAGGAGGGGTATCTTGAGAAAGAGGTCGGTGAAGACGAGGGACTGGAGATGGAGGCGCTCGGAAAGGCCACAGATCCTGTACGCATGTATCTTCGGGAAATGGGTTCCGTGTCCCTCTTGACGCGGGAGGGAGAGGTGGAGGTTGCCAAACAGATTGAACGAGCCAAGGAGGAGATTCTCCGGATCCTGCCCCGCTGCCCCTTGGCCGTCAACGAGATTGTTCGTCTGAGAGAAGCCCTCGGAGCCCGAAAGATCTCAGTGCGGGAGGTGACCAACGACATCGATGAAGACGGCTCCACCCGAGAAGAAGAGGAGACCCAAAAGAGGAAGGTGATAGCCCTCATTGAACGGATCCGGCGCAGCCACCTTGCCCTGCGGCGAACGAGACAGGGAAAGACGACGGGGCGCCGCAAGGTTCAAGCCTCGGTCTTCGCGAAACAGGCGGAGATCTTTGAGTACCTGAAACAACTCAATCTCAGGGACGCACAGATTGGCAAGATCGTCCAGAAGATGAAGCAGGTCCTGGCGAAGGTGGAAAAGGCCGAAGCGGAGATTCGGAAGGCCGAGGAGAAGTCGGGGATGACACTCCAGGAGGCGAGGGTCCTTCTTCGGAGAGCAAGGTCGAAAAGAAGTTGGGTGAAGAGATTACCGGATGGTCGTGTGTTGAGCAAGGGCGACCTCGTTGAGCTCGATCGTGTGGCTCGAACAGCCAGGGAGAAGATCAACCGTGCCGAGGAAGAGAGCGGTTTGAATCGAGAGGAGTTACGGGCTGCGCTGAGAGCGATCGACGAAGAGGAACGTAAAGCCCGGGAGGCGAAATGTGTCTTGGTAAAAGCCAACCTCAGATTGGTCGTTTCGATCGCGAAGAAGTACATGAACCGGGGGCTCCAATTCTCCGATCTGATCCAGGAGGGGAATATCGGCCTCATGAAGGCGGTGGAGAAGTTTGAATATCAGCGGGGATACAAGTTCAGTACTTATGCGACGTGGTGGATCCGCCAGGCGATCACCCGGGCGATTGCCGATCAGGCTCGAACGATTCGGATTCCCGTTCACATGATCGAGACCATCAACAAACTCGTGAGGACCTCGCGGCGCCTGGTTCAAGAAATGGGAAGGGAGCCGACTCCGGAAGAGATCGCCGAGAAGATGGAGATGCCCCTCGATAAGGTGAGAAAGGTGCTGAAGGTTGCGAAGGAACCCATCTCTCTGGAAACGCCCATTGGGGAGGAAGAGGAGAGCCATTTGGGAGACTTCATTGAAGACAAGGGCATCCCTTCTCCCCAGGAGGCCGTCATCAACGCCAACCTCTCGGAAACAACCCGTAGGGTTCTGGCAAGCCTGTCCCCTCGGGAGGAGAAGGTCTTGAGGATGAGGTTTGGCATCGGAGAGAAGTACGATCACACCCTCGAAGAGGTGGGGCTCGATTTCGATGTGACCCGAGAGCGCATTCGCCAAATCGAGGCAAAGGCCCTAAAGAAACTTCGACATCCCAGCCGTGCCAAGAAGCTACGGGCCTTCTTGGAGGGGTGACGGGGGATTCACCCCTGGCACAGGTTTCAACCCCAACGGAAGGGTTGACACGGTGGAAGGATGGACTATAATAGAAAAGGGGCCCATAGCTCAGCTGGAAGAGCCACCGGCTCATAACCGGTAGGTCCCTGGTTCGAGGCCAGGTGGGCCCACCAGAGAAGAGATGGCGAGGCTTATGTTGAATGATTTGAAAAGGAATGGGCGAAGGCTGGATTGAAAAATGGAGAGTGCGCCCAGGGCGGCGCACTCTCCTTGTTTTGGGCCCTTACGTCTTGGCCTTGATCTTTCAAGAGGTAGGGCGATCCGGGGAAGGCCTCACGGGAAGGGCACCGATCCATTCAGGAAGGAAAAGGAGATCAAACCTTGAAGGAGCAGCTTGAGCTACTGTGGGAACTTCAGCGGATCGATCTCGATCTGAAGGCGATTGAGGAGGGTCGAAGCCGATATCCCAAGGAGATCGAACGTCTGGAGGAGAAGGCACGAGTCGAAAAGGAGAAGCTTGGCAAGGAGAAAGAACGGATTGAAGTGTTGGAGAAAGAGCGAAGGCAGAAGGAAAAGGCCCTCTTGATGGAGCAGGAAAAGATCAAACGGTCCGAAGGGAAAATGTTCGAAGTGAAGACAAACAAGGAGTATCAGGCCCTCTTGAATGAAATCGAAATGGGTAAAGAAGCCTGCAGCCGCCAAGAGGAAGAGATCCTCAAACACCTGGACGAGATCGATGGGCTGAGAAGCCACATCGCGAAGAGGGAGAAGGAACTGGCCTTCCTCCTTGAAAAGATCGAGGGCGAGAAACGGGAAATCGCCGAGAAGATGGCTCGGGATGATCTGGCCTGGAAAAGGGGGCTGGAAAGACGAGAAGTTCTTTCGAAGCAAATCGACCCGGAGCTTTTCAAGCTCTACAGCACCCTGAAGGAGAAACGTCAAGGTGTGGGCATGGTGAACGTGAAGCAAGAGATCTGTCAGGGCTGTTTTATGAATGTTCCACCGCAGATGTTTATCGAGACCCAGAAGAGCAACGCTTTGATTCGGTGCCCCCACTGCAACCGGATCCTCTACTGGGAAGGAAACGAGAAGGCGAAATGAGCTACGTCTCGAGCCGCCCCCTGAGCGATCGGTTTCTCACCCTCTACATTGACGGAGCGAGTCGGGGGAATCCGGGAAGAGCAGGGGCTGGCGTGTGGGTTACGGATGAGGAAGGGCAACCCTTAAGGGCCCTTGGCCGGTACCTGGGCCGCATGACTAACAATGAGGCCGAGTATTGGGCCCTTCTGATCGGGATCAGGGAAGCCAAACGAATGGGCGCCGCGTTCATTCGGGTTTACACCGATTCCGAGTTGATCGCGAAACAGGTCAACGGAATCTACCGGGTGAGACATCCGAACTTGAAATCCCTTCATCAAGCCGTTTTGGATGTTCTGAAAGGGTTTCGTTCGTACGAAGTGATTGCTATCCCAAGAGAAGGCAATGCTCAGGCCGATCGGCTGGCAAACCAGGCGATCGACGGAAGGATTGCGAGAGAGAAGGAAGGAGAAATCCGGGAGGAGCGGATGGCCGCTTCCCCTCAAAGCCTCGAGAGAGGAAGAAAGGGGAAGAGGAAAGTCCGAGCTCCAGAAGGCAGGGTGGTCCGTAACACGGACTGTCCCGATAACGAGGTGCGATAGCCCTGATGGGCGTCGCCCCGTTTGACGGGATAAGGAAAGTGCCACAGAAAACATACCGTCCCGCAGTCCGCGGGATAAGGGTGAAAAGGCGAGGTAAGAGCTCACCAGTACTCCGAGCGATCGGAATAGCTTGGCAAACCCCACCCGGAGCAAGACCAAATAGGTCCCGCTTCCCGCCTCGAGCGGGAGGAGAATCGCCTGTTCAACTTTCTCCCTTCGGGAGGAAGGCGGGACGGGTCAGGTCGCTTGAGACCCTGAGCAATCAGGGCCCTCAGATAAATGGCCATCGTCCCAAACCCAGGGATACAGAACTCGGCTTATAGCTCGCTTCCGGATTTCTTCTTCATCTCTTTTTCTGAGGGGTGTACCGGGAAGGATGTTTCGCTTTCGGCAAAACCGAAGGTGGATCCGCTTTCTCACCCTTCGAAAGGACCTTTGTCCCTGGCTCGGCGGTGAAGGAAATCCTTCTTGACCGGACTCACACGGTATCCGGCTGGCCGTCAACACGCGGAGGTTGAGGGAGCTTGCTTCCGCTGGATCATCTATGAAAAATGGACCATTGAAGCGATGGGGCTTCTTCTGCTTGATTTTTTCCCTTTGGATTGGGTTTCCTCCTTTGGCTTTTTCCCAGAAGGCGACCATTCGAGAGGTCACCGCGAGACGGATCGACAGCGGGTGGAAGGTGAGCTTCTCCTTGGTAGACGGCTTTAACGAGAAGACAGAGGAAGCGATTGAGAGTGGCGTCGAGACGATCTTTACCTTCTTCGTCGAGGTCTATCAGAGGAGGCCGTGGTTATGGGATCGAAAGGTGGGATCCTTTCGCTTTCACCATACGCTTCGGTTTGATCCCATACGGAATGAATATCAAGTGACCTTGGGAGAGATCGGTGAGAGTTTCTTCGTTACCACCTTGGAGGAGGCGAAAAGAAAGGTTTCACGGGTTGAAGACGTGGAGGTTCAGCTTTCGACCCTCGTTTCTCCTCGGGCGCCCCTGGAACTAAGGATCAAGGCACAGGTCGACTCGATTCGCCTCCCTTTTCCACTCGAACAGCTTCTCTTCTTTGTTTCCTTGTCGGATGCGGAGACCGATTGGTACATCCAACCCCTTCCGCCGTAGAGGGTTCGTGGTGAGATGAGCCTGTTGAAAAAAGCACTGACGCCCGAAGGGAAGAAACGTCGGGTTGAACTCATGGTGATCGGGATTCTCACGGTCGTGATCATTGGACTCACGATCGTCGAGACTCGATTTCCAAGGTTGACGGGAAGCGACTCATCCTCCAGTCATATCCTCATCTTCACGCTCATCAACATCAACATTCTCCTCATCCTTCTGCTCATCTTTCTCGTCATTCGAAACCTGGTGAAACTTGTGTTCGAAAGGCGAAGGAACGTCTTAGGGGCGAAAATTCGAACGAAACTGGTGGTGGCCTTCATCAGCCTCTCCCTTGTTCCGACGATCCTTCTCTTTCTCGTTGCAGTGGGTTTCATCACCAGCAGTGTGGAGCAGTGGTTTAAACCTCAGGTGGTGGAGTCGCTCCAAAGCGCCCTCGAGGTGGCCCAGTCCTACTACCGTGATTTTGCGGAGGGCATGGTCTTGGCCGCCCAAGACATCAGTCGTCATCTCTCCACGCAAGGGCTCGTTCAAAAAGGAAAGGCAATCGCCGTGACCCGAGAGGAGCTCGAAAAAAAGCGGCGGGAGTATCGGCTGAGCCTCCTCGGGGTTTTCTTGAAGGAAGGGGGTGAAAGCCTCACGGTGGAAGACCCTGCCCTAAGGAACATCTTTCTCAGCCACCCGAAGGATCTGCTCGCAGCAGGCTTTGCGGGTCAAACCGTATCGAGAAGACTTCCTGCCGGAGAAGGAGAGGTGATCACGGGCCTCGCTCCTCTTGTGGAGCCCAAGGGAGGGAAGGTGATCGGGGTCGTCTCGGCCTCGCATTTCGTTCCAAGAAGCATGACGGTGAAGATGCACCAGATCTCCCAAGCCTATGTGGATTACAAACAGCTCAAGATCCTGCGAAAACCTATCAAGTCCAGTTATAAAATGGCGCTTCTGATGGTTACGCTTCTGATTCTCTTTTCGGCCACGTGGTTCGGCTTCCATCTTGCGAAAGACATCACGGTACCGATCAAGGAGTTGGCGGAAGCGACCCATCGAATTGCGTCCGGAGATTTGAACTATCGGATTGAGATGAAGGCGGGGGACGAAATCGGCCTCCTCGTTCAATCCTTCAATCAGATGACCGGAGATCTCCAGGTGAGCCGGCTCGAGCTTGAGCAGCGCCGGAAATACATGGAGATCGTTTTGAAGAATGTGGCCGCAGGCGTGATCTCTCTGGATCAGAAAGGGCGGGTCACCACCATGAATACCTCGGCGGAGAAGATGTTGGGGGTATCCGCCGAGGAGGTCCTCGAAAAACCCTACAAAGAGGCGTTCGCCTCGGAGGTGAGAGCGTGGATCGAGCCGTTGCTCGAGGAGTTGACGGCCTCTGGGAAGGACTTCCTGACCCGACAGCTTGCCCTCGACCTGGGAGGCAAGTCCCTCGCCCTTCTGATCAATATTACCCATCTGAAGGACGAGGAAGGGAATCCCTTGGGAATTGTCGTCGTCTTTGACGACCTCACCCAGCTCATGAAGGCCCAACGAATGGCGGCGTGGAGAGAGGTAGCCCGGCGGATTGCCCATGAGATCAAGAATCCGCTCACTCCCATTCAGCTTTCGGCTCAGAGGCTGAGAAAACGTTACCTCGAGAGGCTTCGAGGGGATGGTGAGGTCTTTGACGAGTGCACTCAAACGATCGTCAAGCAGGTGGAAGAGCTGAAGGCCATGGTCAACGAGTTCTCCAATTTCGCCCGGATGCCGGCCTCCAATCCAACGCCGAATCATCTCAACGAGATCGTTCAGGAGACCCTTGTTCTCTTCCGGGAGGCCCATCGCGATGTCCAATTCGAATTCGTTCCGAGTGATTTGCCGGTTTTCAATCTGGATCGGGATCAGATGAAACGGGTCCTCATGAATCTCATCAAGAACAGCCTTGCGGCCATTGACACAGGAGGAGAGATCCGAATCCAGACGAGCTATGACCCTCACCTTCAGATCGTTCGTCTCGAAGTCAGCGACAACGGATGCGGGATCCGGGACGAAGACAAATCGAGGCTCTTCGAACCCTACTTCTCAACTCGGAAGAGCGGAACGGGACTCGGCCTCACGATCGTCAACGCGATTGTTTCGGATCATAACGGCTATATCCGGGTTCGGGACAACAAACCGAAGGGAACCACCTTTGTGATCGAGCTACCGGTCCGGGTCTGAGCGAAGGCCCGAAGGATCACCCGAGGACGGCGAGGAAGGTCCTTTTTGCTTCCAAGCTATTTTTGGGCTAAAATACGAGTAACGACCGGTTTATCGAGCTTTGACCGAAGGTAGGGTGGTTCCTTTGCCACAAAAGGTTGCCGAAAAACTGATTTGCCAGAACAAGAAGGCGTTTTTCAACTATTCGGTCGAGGAGACCTATCAAGCAGGCATTTCCCTTTTGGGCTCCGAGGTCAAGTCTTTGCGGGAGGGGAGGGTTAGTCTGGGCGACAGCTATGGGGATATTCGGGATGGCGAGGTATTTCTCGTGGATGCGCACATCAGCCCTTACCCGCAAGCGAATCGTCTCAACCATGATCCTCTGAGGACACGAAAGCTCCTTCTTCACAAGAGAGAGATCCGACGTTTGATTGGAAAGGTGGAGCAGAGAGGGTATACGTTGATTCCCCTTAGGCTCTACTTCTTGAATGGAAAGGTCAAGGTCGATTTGGGGCTGGCGAAAGGGAAAAAGCTTTTTGACAAAAGGGAGACGCTCAAGCGAAAAACCCTGGAACGGGAGATGGAAAGGGGGCGAAAAGGGTTCGACGGGGATCGTTGACGGCAGAGCTGCATACCGAGGTCCCATTGGCTCGTTAAACAAATGGGATTCAAACATAATCGCCAACTACGATTATGCCCTTGCTGCCTAAGGGCAGCGAGCGTCCTTCCCGTTCTTTCCTGTAGGGCGGGGTAAGGACGTCAGAAAAACAGGATAGCTTTCCTCTGAAGCCTATAGGAGGAAGGCGAAACCCCATAGGCTAGCCCCTGAGGAATCCTGCCTGTGGGAGGCCTGAGGGGCGAAGTCAAAACACCGGCTAAGTATGTAGACGTTCTGTCGGAAGGTTCTCGGACGCGGGTTCGATTCCCGCCGCCTCCACCACATTGGCCCGTCCGTTCCATAACGGAGCCCGGGAGAGGACGCCTCAGAGGCCTTGTCAAGCGGGTCTTGTTGACACGTGAGCGGTTATCTCAGATTCCACCAAGGGTGAAGTCCAGCGGAGGCGACGGAACTTGATACGTAACCTCCTTAAGGTGGTGCTACAAGCCCTCTCGGACGCCCTCACCGGGGCCCTCGAGCAGGATTTATTGCAACATTAGGGTTTACAGGCCGGTGCTGGGCCAAGTAATGGAAGATCGGTATTCCCTTTTTCCCTCCGCGGTCAACCTTCACGGGAGTCCAAAGTTTCGCCTTTCATCTTTTGCCGAAAAGATTCGAGATAGAGATAGATCACCGGCGTGATGTAGAGGGTAATGAGCTGGGAGAAGACCAATCCCCCCACTACCGCGAGCCCCAGGGGGCGCCGCGCTTCGGCGCCCGCACCGAAACCCAGGGCGATCGGCAGTGCGCCCATGATCGCAGCCATGGTGGTCATCATGATGGGTCGAAAGCGGACGAGACATCCATCATAGATGGCCACAGCCGGCTCCTTCCCCTGATTTCTCTGTGCATCCAAGGCAAAATCGATCATCATAATCGCATTCTTCTTGACAATGCCGATCAACATGACAATTCCAACCATCGAATAGATGTTGAGGTCTATCTTGAAGATGAGAAGGGTCACCAAGGCCCCAAATCCTGCAGAGGGAAGGCCAGAAAGAATCGTCAGGGGATGGAGGAAGCTTTCGTAAAGAATTCCAAGGACGATGTAAATGATCACAATGGCCATGATCAGGAGGAGGCCCATCCCTTTGATGGAAGTCTGGAATGCCTGGGCTGTTCCCTGGAAACCCGTGCTGATCGTAGGCGGAAGGGTGGCCTTGGCTATCTTTTCGACCGCTAATACCACATCTCCCAGGGAAACACCGGGCTTGATGTTGAAAGAGATCGTAACGGATGGAAGTTGTCCGAGGTGGTTGATGGAGAGGGGACCAAGACCCGGCCGTAGGTTTGCAACGGCGCTTAGCGGAATCAGATGGCCATTGGAGGAGCGCACATAGAGTATCGACAAAGAAGAAGGATCCACTTGATATTGAGGCTCCAGTTCGATGATCACCGGATACTGGTTGATCGAAGTATAGATCGTCGAAATCTGTCTCGATCCGTAAGCGCTATAGAGCGTATCTTCGATCTGATTGGCTGTTACGCCGAGGGCCGAAGCCTTATCGCGGTCGATCTCGATATTCACCTGAGGATTCTTGATCTGCAGGTCGCTGGTCACGTCCTGAATCCCCGGCAATTCCTTCATCTTCGCTTCAAGTCTCGGGGCATGCTCATAGAGTTCCCTTATATCCGGACTCTGGAGGGTGAACTGATATTGGGCCTTTGTCAATTGCCCCCCGATTCGAATGGGAGGAGGATTTTGAAGGAAGACCTGGATACCTGGGATCTTCGAAAGCTTTGGACGCAACTGCTGAATCACCTCTTCTGCGTGAAGCTTCCGTTCGGAGCGGGGTTTCAAGGTAATGAAGATACGACCCATATTTCCCGTGGGGGTTGGACCTCCCGCCCCAACCGTTGACGAAAAGGAATGCACATTCGGATCCTGCTGAACGATCTCCATGACAGCAAGCTGATGCTGTTTCATTCCCTCAAAGGAGATTCCTTGGGCCCCTTCAGTGAAGCCAAAAATCTGACCGATGTCCTCGCTGGGAAGAAATCCATAGGAGAAGGTCATGAAAAGCGCAAGGGTGACGGCGAGAATCAGAAACGAGAGGATGAGGGTGGCAAGCCGGTGCTTCAACACAAATTGAAGGCTCACTCTATAGGCTTGCAGCATGCCTTCGAAAAAACGCTCGGAGGTGGCATAGAGAGCCCCCCTTCTCTTTTCTGCCAGGGGTCTGAGAAATTGGCTGCATAGCATGGGGGTGAGGCTCAGGGAAATGAAACCCGAGACCAAAATCGCCACCCCGATCGTCACGGCAAATTCGTGAAGGAGTCGGCCGACGATGCCTCCCATGAAGAGGATGGGGATGAAAACAGCGACAAGGGACAGGGTCATGGACACAATCGTAAATCCGATTTCTCTCGACCCATTGAATGCGGCTTGCAGAGGCTTTTCCCCCATTTCCATATGCCGAACAATATTCTCTAGCATGACGATGGCGTCATCGACCACGAAACCCACGGAGAGAGTCAAAGCCATCAGGGATAGATTGTCCAAGCTGTAATTGAGGAGGTACATGACGGAGAAGGTGCCAATGATCGACATCGGAAGGGCCAAGCTTGGAATAATCGTGGCAGATAGATTGCGGAGAAAAAGAAAGATCACCAGAACGACCAGACAGAGGGTCAAAAAGAGTGTAAACTTGACATCGTTCACCGAATCACGAATCGACTGGGAACGGTCGAAGAGGACATGGAGGTCGACAGAGGCAGGCATCTGGCTTCGGAGGGTTGGTAGCAACTTTCTTATGGAATCGACGACCTCAACGGTGTTCGTTCCGGGCTGACGGTAAACGGCCAAGCCGATGGCCGGAATGTTCACATACCAGTTTGCCACCTTATTGTTTTCGACGCTGTCGATGACCTTTCCCAGGTCACTTAGCCTGACCGGAGAACCATTTCTGTACGTGACGATCAGGGGACGGTAGGCCTCGGCATTGGATAGCTTTCCACTTGCCTCGATCGTAAAAGCCTGATGAGGTCCGTAGAGCGTTCCGGTCGGAAGGTTCACATTGCCGCTCTGAATGGCCTTGGCCACCTCGTCGATCCCGATGGAACGTGAGGCGAGGGCTTTTGGATCGAGCTGCGCCCGAACTGCATATTTCTGGGCCCCGAAAATCGCGACTTGGGCGACCCCGCTGACCATGGAGATTCGTTGAGCGATAAACGTATCCGCGTATTCATGGACCGCCGAGAGGGGAAGGGTGGGAGAACTCAGTTGGAGGAAGAGAACAGGGAAGTCGGCAGGATTGACTTTTTGATAAGAAGGAGGATTGGGCATGTCCGGCGGAAGCTGACGGGCCGCCTTTCCGATCATGGCCTGAACGTCCTGGGCGGCGGCATCGATATCCCGATCAAGGCTGAATTGTAGGGTGATCCGGGTCATTCCCAGGGTGTTCGTGGAGTTCATGGAATCGAGCCCGGAAATCGTTGAGAACTGCCGTTCCAGCGGAATGGCCACCGCTGAAGCCATCGTTTCGGGGCTTGCTCCAGGCAGCTCGGCAATGACGAGAATGGTTGGGAAATCGACCGTCGGAAGATCGCTCACAGGGAGGAGTCTATAGCCCAAAACTCCAAAAAGCAGAATACCCAGCATGACAAGAGTCGTCATAACCGGGCGCCGGATAAAAAGCTCGGAGATGTTCGTCATGGTTTTTTCTTGGGGGTTACGACCGAATCAGGCGTCTTGATTTCGACCTTGGCTCCGGGCGAGAGCCGAAGCTGTCCATCGGTAACCACCTTCTCGTCGATGTTGATCCCTTTTTGAATAACCACTTCTTGCCCCACGATCTCTTCGGTGACGACAGGCCTGAGCTCAACCGTCAAATCTGGCTTGACCACAAAGACAAATTGACCTTGCTGCCCTGTCTGGATAGCCTGAGTGGGAACGACAATGGCATCGGGCTTTGTCGCAAGGGTCAAGATCACATTGACAAACTGGCCTGGCCAGAGCCTCTTCTCCCGATTGGCAAAAGTTCCTTTAAGCTTGATCGTCCCGGTTGTGCTATCCACCGTATTGTCGATAAACGTAATGGTTCCTTCTTCCGGATGGGTCTCCTCTTTTGGAAGGATGGCTTCCACTTTGAGCTGGCCTGAGCTCAGATGTTTTCTGATCTCCCCGAGGCTCTGTTCCGGCACAGAAAAAACGACATAAATGGGAGTAATCTGATTGATGAGAACCAAACTGGCGTCGTTCTCCTTGATGATATTCCCCTCCTGAACGATCAAACTTCCGGTTCGTCCGTCCATGGGAGAGTAGATCGAGCAATAGCTGAGTTGAAGCTTTGCGTTTTCGATCGCTGCTTTATCAGCAGCCACCATGGCCTCCGCGTTTGCTTTGGCTGCCCGATCGGCTCTCACCGTGGCTGCCAGGGCTTCCCAATCTGTTCGGAACTTATCAAATTGCTGCCGGGCCACCACACCTTTTTCGAACAGCACGCGGTAGCGTTCAGCCTCTACCTGGGCGTTCTTCTCCTGGGCGATATTCCGTTCGAGGTTAGCCTCGGTCTGCTTCACGAGGGCCATATCCTTCTGGAGATTGGCCTCGGCCTGTTTAAGAGCGGCTTCATAGGGCCGAGGATCGATGGAGAAAAGGAGAGCCCCTTTCCTCACATCGTCCCCCTCTTTGAAGTGGACTCGCATGATCTGCCCAGGGATCCTCGATTTGATTGTAACGGATGAATAGGCTTGAACATTCCCGATGGCACGAATCTGCACTGGGACGGCTTTCTGGACGGCTGTGGCCACGACGACAGGGATTGCGGGAGGCTCCAGCCTTTTGGGGCTCTCCTTGGAACAGGCCGAGAACGTGCCAAAGGTCATGATGAAACAGAAAAAGAGGCTAGGCCTCAATAAAAAAACGCTTCTTTTCACCCATCCTCCCTTCTCACATTTGTCTTGACACCCCCACAGGAAGCGGAAGGGTCGCCAAGTGACGATCATGTTGAATTACATATAATCAATTTATCCTATCGCTGCAATAGGTACCTACGGCATGACGAATATACACCGATGTTGCAAAATTCCTTGCCAAAGGGCCCCGGTGAGGGCGCTCAAGAGGTCTTGTAGCGGCACCTTAAGGAAGCGAGATACTCACTTCGGGCAACTCTGCTAAACTTCACACTTGGCGAAGCCTATGATAGCCGTTCAAACGTCAACTGGAACCGCTTGCCAAGGCCTCCAGAGGGTCCTCTCCGGGGTTCCGCAACGGAACTGGCGGCTCTTGAAACCACTTACTTCGCGTCAGAACGTCACGAATGGGTTTGCTCCTCAAGATATCTTGTGGTATAAGTGATTACGAATCGGATCGGATTTGAAGAGAAGGAGGGAGCGAAGATGAAGGTTGTCGCGTTCAACGGCAGTCCTCGAAAGGGAGGAAACACGGCGCTTCTTTTGAAGGAGGTGCTCGGGGAACTTGAAAAAGAAGGCATCGAAACCGAGCTCGTCGAAATGTCGGAAAAGAAAATCCATGGGTGCATCGCCTGTCAGAAATGCTTCGAGAATAAGAACCAACGGTGCGCCGTGGACGATGACGCGGCCAATGGGTATATCGAAAAGATCCTCGGTGCTCAGGGGGTGATTCTGGGCTCTCCCGTCTATTTCATGGATGTCACCCCGGAGATGAAGGCCCTCATTGACCGGGCCGGTTTCGTCTCTCTGGCGAACGGCCGGATGTTCCGAAACAAGGTTGGCGCCGTAGTCGCGGCCTTTCGTCGCAGCGGGGCCATGCATGCCATCGATTCGATGAACCATCTCTTGCTCAGCCAGGAGTTCTTCATCGCGGGCCGAGCTGTGGGAATCGGAAGGGAAAAGGGAGAAATCCTCAAGGACGAGGAGGGTTTGCAATTGGCACGATCCCTTGGGCAACGGATGGCGTTCTTGCTGAAGAAACTCTATGGATAAGAGACCTTTTTTCCCACGGGAAGGGGGCGATATCAATGCAGTGGTCAAGGATCCGCTTTTCATTGGGGTCTTTTCTCCTTGAGAGCCGAATTGGGCGACTGAGGGTGAAAGGGACGGCGAACCAGACGAGATTTCGCCACGCGCTTTGGCCGATCGAAAGGTTAGGTTTTGCCTTGTACCTGGCGCTGGGGCTGGGGTTATGTTCCTGTGCTACGGCTCCTCTGGAACCTCTTGCTTCAGGAGAGATGCGGTTGCTGCGCCTTGAACCCCCAACCGGAGAGGTTCTGGCGAACATCCAATACATCTACACGATCCAGTTTGAGGCTGATGGCAGGCCAAGGATCACCCGGGTTTGTTTCTACTGGTCAGGTGATGGACCCTACTGCGTGAGGCCGAAGAAGGTCGAATACGGCTCACCCGGGATAGTTGAGGTTGAGCTTCGGGCCTTTCCTCCCGGGGCAAGCAGCTCCGGGGCTTACGAATTAGAGAGCTACGTCGAGTATGTCCGAGATGGGAAGAGCACGAGAACCAATTCGGTGAGTGCGCACATCACTGTTTTTTTGAAATGATTTGAGGGGGTTTTGAGACAAGGAGCCCACACGGGAGCGGGGAAAAAAGAGGAGTGTGCCCCTGCGAGAGATTGGTCGGGGAGAGGAGATTTGAACTCCCGCCCTCTTGGTCCCGAACCAAGCGCGCTACCAAGCTGCGCTACTCCCCGACCTCGTCGCGCCATGATTGAACTCCATTTTATCCCATAATATCTTTATGGTCAACACCTTCCTTCTGAACCATACGGCTCGCCAGGCTCAGCGCGTTGAGCGGCCTAAACTATCCTGCTTTCTCGGGGGAGGGTTTCAGGTAGCGAGGGTCCTTTTCGGCGAGCAAGAAAAGTTTCTTCCCGAATAAGAGATCGGCGGATAAGACGTGCTTTTGGATTTCCCTATTCCTTTGCCGTTGCGCGGGGTTTCGCTCTCTTCGGAGGGCCCGGCAGGTGAAGAAGCGGACGGCCGGGTAAAGGGGTGCAAGGGACATGGCCGTGCTGCTGAAGGCGTGAGTGGTGGCCGCGATGATCCTAAAGCCATTTCTGTGGAGAAGGGTTCGTAGTTCGTAGTAGCTCGCCAAGTGGATATGTTGTCCTCCCGGATAGTCTCCGACCTCATTGTTCGGAACGGCGTAGAATTGATTCAACCCGAGGAAGAGGTTTGCCAACCTTGATTTCAAATTCAACACGTTGGGTGTGGTGATCAGGAGCTTTCCCCTTTCTTTTAGGATGCGGTAGGATTCTCGGACAAAAAAGGACGGGTTCTCGAGATGCTCAATCGCGTTGGCGCAAAGGACCCCTTCGAACATCTGATCCGGAAAGGGGAGGTTCGTATTGAGATCAGCAGCCCTGCACGGGATCCCCTCGGCTCGGAAAAGGTCCGGTCGAATATCAGCAGCCGTCACGTCGTACCCCGCTTCTTTGAGCCTCTGGGCTATATAGCCAGCCCCTGCGCCGGCGTCGAGGATGCTACCGCGGGGACAGTACTGCTTAAACACCTTCACCACCTTCTGGTGGGGATGCTCCTTTCCAAAGATCTTCACCATGTAGGCCTTGAGCGACATAAGAGGTCCCATTCGTTAAGTGGACAATAGGACGAATGTTCTTTTTAGTAACTAAGCAGAACCTGCTGGTCCAAACGGCGAACGCGACGGGAACGGTTCGAGATAACCTCGTCCTTGCTAAGATATTATACCCCAGAATCGGCGCCATGCTACCCTTTCCTCTCTTTTTTGTGGAGATGGGCCTCTCCGCCGAGGCCGAGCGCTTCATCCTCCGATTTTAGAATGCGCCTCATGAACGGAGGGTCAAACGAAAGGGCTAAAAATAGATCTTCTTGACATCTATACGGTTATCCTAAGCTTCACAAGAGCGGAGTTCTGGATCGTTCGCCAAAGTGGATATTTCGCTTCCTTAAGGTGGTGTTACAAGGCCTCTTTGCCACCCTCACCCGGGCCCTTTGTGCAGGGATTTTGTAACATCAGGTTGACAATTGAGGTATGACTCTCCTACAGCCATTTTCGTTGAAATTCATCTCCCGATACGTTATTGTGATTTCAGGAAGAAGAGCGGCCCGTTTTATCGGCTGGAGCGACTCCGTACCTGACGTGATCGGGATGGCTCTAGATGGGCCTTTTCTCCTGAAGGTAGGATTTCCGGGGTGAGCCAATGAGTCGACGGGGGAAACCGCAGGCTTTTGAAGGTGAGCAGGTTCGAGGCGAGGGGGGGATGGGGTGCTTCCCGGAAGGGGACGGAAGGGAGCGGATTCCAACCCGGGAAGAGTGTCTCGAGCTGATGAACCGTTACGGGATGCTTGAGAACATCGTGGAACATAGCTTGAAGGTGGCTGAGGTGGCCCTTTTGATCTCCTCGGCACTGAACAGAAAAGGGCAGCACTTGAACCTCCGGCTGGTGGAGGCGGCATCCCTCTTACACGATATCACGAAAACGGTTTGCTTGCGGACAAAAGAGGACCATACCCAAACGGGATATCGACTCTTGAAGGAAATCGGCTATGAACGGGTGGCTGAAGTGGTGGCTCAGCACGTGTGGCTTGAGAAGGCGAGCGATCCTCGCTTGGTCTCCGAAGAGGAAGTCGTCAATTACGCCGATAAGAGGGTACGGCATGGAGAGGTCGTTTCCATCGAAGAGCGGTTCGAGGATCTTAAGAAACGATATGGATCAAGCGATCAGGCCCTTGCCTACCTCGAAGAAATGGAAAACAATATTCTTGAGGTCGAGAACAAGATTTTCTGGATCCTCCAAATCCCGCCCGAAGAACTATGCCTGTAAGGGTGTGGAGACGGTAGGTACCGACGGAACGTTTGTCACGAGACCCGTTTGCAGAGAAATTCGGAGTGGAATGTCATGAGGCCTCTCATCTTTGAGCAAGGTCCAATCCGTCCTCCGAGTGAAGCCTACAGCCTTTTGCTCAGGGTGACCCGAAATTGCCCTTGGAATCGGTGTGGTTTTTGCCATACCTATAAAGGTCAGAGGTTCCAGGCCCGCGATGTAGAAGAGGTGAAACAAGAAATCGATACGATCCGGCAGATCGCGGAGGAGATTAAAGCCTTATCCTGGAGACAGGGACAGGGAGGCGAGGTTACCCCCTCTTTGGTTCGTTCCTTCTTTCGCGATCCGGATCGTTCCTGGGACGGGTTCCGATCGGTTTCTCTGTGGCTTCTCAACGGAGGCAAAAACGTTTTTCTTCAGGATGCGGACTCCCTCTGTATCAAGACGGAGCGGATGATCGAGATCCTGAGATATCTCATGGAGACCTTTCCGAGCATCGAACGGGTTACGACCTATGCCCGGGCAAAAACCATTTCAAGAAAGAGCGTCGAAGAGCTCAGAGCCCTCTTCGACGCCGGTCTTCGGAGAATTCATATTGGCCTTGAAACGGGCTATGATCCCCTCCTCCAGTACGTTCGAAAGGGCGTCACAGCGGAAGAACATGTAGAGGCCGGGAGGAGGGTAAAAGCCTCCGGGATCTCCCTTTCCGAATATGTCATTTTGGGGCTGGGGGGCAGGGCCATGTGGCAGGAGCACGCCACCCACACCGCGAAGGTCCTCAATGCAATAGACCCAGATTTTATCCGCGTTCGCACGCTGAAGCTTCTTCCGGGTATGCCGCTTTTCGAAAAAATGGAGCAGGGGGAATTTCAACTCTTGACGGATGACGAGGTCGTGCGGGAAGAAAGGCTCTTGATAGAAGGCCTTGAAGGCATTCAGAGCACATTCGTCAGCGATCACATTTTGAACCTTCTCGAAGAAGTGGAAGGGAAGCTACCGGAGGACAAGGCTGAGATGCTCGCGGTGATCGATCGATACCTGGCTTTACCTGAAAGGAAGAGAGAGAATTTTCGGCTTGGGAGGAGGGCCGGGGTTTACCGTGTCTTGGATGACCTGTCGGATTCGGAACGGTACAGCCAGGTTGAGGCGGCCTTGAACAGGGTGGAAACCACGATCCCAGGAGGTCTCGAAAAGGCCTTGTCCGACCTCACCGCTTCTTTTATCTGATTCCCCATGCCAAGGGGACCCCTTCGACCCATGAAAATGCGGAGGCTCTGTGGGGGCCTGGTCAAAGGGCATAGAGCTTGTTTTCATGCCTCTATGCCTCCGACTTTTAACTTTTTACGTCCGGAAGCAATCCCTTTGCCCTATGAAAAAGCACCATCCCCTGTCAACGGTGCCCAAACCTTAGCGCGGAATTTTCTAACGAGTGGCCTTTCTTGCGGCTTCGAGGTGAAGGAGAAGTTTCGTCAACCCATAACCAAGAAGGCCGCCGGCGGCAACATCCGTGGGATAATGGAGCCCCAGGTAGATCCGGCTCCATCCGACGAGACCGGCTCCGAGGTAGAAGAGGAAACGCCAGCGGGGAAAGCGGCGGGCGAGGAGGGTGGCCATCATGAAAGCATAGAGCGTATGAGCGCTCGGAAAGCTCGGATCGAGGATTTCGCCTGGTCCTTTTGCGAATCGAAGAACCAGCTCCTGAGAGAGAGAGGGACGCTCGCGACGGACGAGAAACTTGAGGCCGTAGACGACGGCCGATTGGATTCCATAGAGGAGAACGAGCTTTCCAGAGGCGCTTCTGGTCCTGGTCCGCAAGAAAGAGAACAAGATGAACGCGAGGACCGCAAGATGGCTACCAAGATGGGTGAACCAGGGGAGCACCCGATCGAGAAAGGGGGAGGCCCAAAAGGCATTGGCTGCTTGGATCCACACCTGTTCCCAGGCCATAGCTGTCCCTTATCCCAGGGTTCGTTAGCGTCCGTGCAGGGCAGAATGTTTTCCTAAAGGAAGGCTTAGCCACCCCCGAAAAAGAATACGCCCGCTGCCTAGCGGAATCCCGAAGAGGGCGTCCTGGAGGCCTTGCAAAGCGGGTTTGGTTGACATATGAACCGTTATCATAAGTTTCACCAAGTGTGAGATTCAGCGGAGTTAGCAGAAGCGGCTATTCCGCTTCGTCAAGGTGCCGCTACAAGGCCTCTTTGGCTCCCTCTCCCGGGCCCTCTGTGGACGGGTTCTGCAAGATCAGAGAGAACGTCTCTTGTTTTCGGGCTTCCTTTGCAGAGGATTTTGGGCCTCCGTTTCAAAAGGGTAATTGAGGGATGATCTCTGCAAGGTTGTCGCTCTGAAAGCAGAGATCCGCAGCTTCTTCAAGGTCGCGGCACGAGGGATTGAGGGCAATCGAGAAACCCGCCATTTGAATCATATCGAGGTCACCTCGACTGTCTCCGATGGCCACCATCTCCTCCTCGGGGATGCGAAACCTTTGCAGAATCCTCCGAACCCATACAGCCTTTTTGTCGTGATAGACCCGAATGTGGACCTTCCCGGTCAAGATCCCGTCCTCATGAAGGAGATCATTGGAGATCGAGTCGTCAAACCCGTACCTTTGGTGAACCCAACTGGTAAGGAGGGAGAGCCCCGAAGAAACGAGGGCCAATTTGAGCCCCTTCTGTTTCAGGTATTCGATGAGGGAATCAACCCCTTCACGAAATGGGACGGTCCTCGCGATCGCAGACAGATCATCGATCTTCATGCCCTTCCAGACCTGTGCATCGAGATCGCAGAATTCTTCGTAGGAGATCTCCCCCCGGAGGAACCTCTCTTGGAATGTCTCAGCAAACCCATACCAGGTGCCAAGGCGTTTGTGGATGTACTCCCAGATGGAACGTTCCCGGGTGAGCGTTCCATCCAGGTCGAAGACAATTAGCTTAAAGGAACAATTCCTTCCTCCGCTCATCCGTCTCGAAAAAGGAGGGGCTGAACGCCAAGGTTTCGAAAAACGCTGCCCAAGGGAACCAGCGAGTCGGTATGATACGACACCCTGGTCAACGTAGTTTCAAAAACGATTCGATGGGCCTCTCACCTCGGGAGGCAGCTTGTCAACCCTTCTGCCTCTTGTTCTTTCGAATCCTCACGGACTTGGACGGTTTTCGTTCAGGAGAAGATGGCTGAGATTCCTGGTCCCTCTTCTTTGACTGGGGCTGCGGGGTTTTCGCTCCGAGCATCTGCTTCACTTCGCTCTTTTTCATTTTCCGTAATCCAGCCAAGAAGGCTTTCTTGTCCTCCCGGGGTTCAAACTTACCCGACTCCCATTGATAGACAGCTCCAACGGTCACGTTGGCAAGCCTCGCGAGCTGCCGCTGGGTAAGGCCAAGGCGTTTACGAAGGGCTCGGATCAGACGAGGAGGAAATTTCGTTCCTTTTGCCGGTGCCACGGGAGCCGCCATCTCTGCCTTTTCGGCCTCTGCCTCCTTGGTTTGCCGTGCCACGAGGTGCTGAAGGTCGTCGACCATTTTTCGAAGTTGCGAGAAAGTTCCCTTGAGGACGCGAAGTTCCTTCCGAAGCGGAACGAAAGCCTTTTTCGTTTCCCTCTTCGCCAACCGCAGAATCTCAGATTTAAGCATACCCTCAATCTTTCCCATAAATTCCTCCTTTACTGTGAAATAATAGCCCTGATGCTGCAAAAATCGCTGCACAAGCCCCCATGAGGGCGCCCAAGGGGTCTTGTAACGGCACCTTAAGAAGGCGAAATACCCACTTCGGCAAACTCTGCTTGTCAACTTCACTCATGGTCAAACCTAAGGACAACCGTGCAGACGTCAAGAAGGTGCCCTTGACAAGGCCCTCATGGCGTCCTCTCCAGGGTCCGCTATGCAACGAGTGAAATAATAAAACATTTCGCCGTTTCTCTCATCTGTAGAACTATCCCCGTGTCGGCTCGATCCAACTGACTTTCGGAAACAGGCAGAACCCCCGATCATTTCCTCGGATGCCCCTTTCACGAATCGGGCTCTGTAAGCTCTTCCCTCGGTCAGACCCTGAGCTTAGCTTCCAATCGAGCCAGTTGTTTCTTTGCTTTCAGAATCCTCTTCTCCTCGCGGGTTTTCCACTTCAAGGCGAACCGAGATCTCTCCCGCAAAGAGCGGATCGCCTCCCCGATCCTTCGTTCCGAAGGAGCCCCGATCGCGTCCAAATGATGGAGAGCCTCCTTGGGATCCTGAACTTTGGCGACCTCGTCAGCACGAAGAGGAAGCCTGAGGCCCATCTCTTCCATGCCCTTTCTCAGCCCTTCCCAGGAAACCTGGTTTGCTCCTCCCTGCTCCGAATACTTCACCGCCCTTTCCACCACCATTTTTGCTTTTCGTAAGGATAAACCGCCAGAGCGGACCAGCCACTCCATGAGGAACGTGGCTCCGACGAATTCTGTGCGCGCCGCTTCGAGCATACGGGCGTGGTTCACTTGAAGCGTACGAACGATGTCGGCCATGATCGAGGGAGAAAGGGTGGTCTCGTCGATGAGGTCCATGATCCAATACTTCGTCCACTGAGTCTCCCTATTGTATCCCATGAAAAGGCATTTCCCAACCGAGAGGAGGCTCAGGAGGATCCCGTGAGCAAAGGCCGTCTTCCCTTTGAAAACCTCAAGGGGATCAGGATTTCGTTTCTGAGGCATCATGGAGCTTCCACTGCAGTGGCGATCGTGGAGACGCACCATGTTGAACTCTTCTGTAGAAAGGAGAATCAGCGTTTGGGCTTGGCTCGAGAGATGGTTCATCATCACAGCGATTGCATAACCCAACTCGGCTTCGGGTTCCCAGCGCTGTGTGATCGCGTCGGTGACGTTCATCGTTGGCCCGTCGAATGCGAGGAGTTTTGACGTCCACTCCCGGTCGAGAGGAAAAGATGTGCCGTAACCCGCTGCTGCTCCCAAAGGGTTGCGATTAAAACGATGAAACCAGTCCATGAATCGGTCTCGATCGCGATCGAGGCTTTCGGCAAAGGAGAGAAGAAGGTGTCCGAAGGTGGTCACGGTCGCCCGCTGATGGTGGGTGTAACCCGGCATCAACGTCGAGGATTCCTTTCGAGCTCTTTGCAAGAGGGCAGCGATCAGATCCGATAGTTTTTCGATATATTCGAGGACACGATCCCGGAGGTAAAGGCGCATATCGAGGGCCACCTGATCGTTCCGACTTCGGCCTGTGTGCACCTTACCTCCCAAATCGACTCCGAGCTTCTTGATGAGCTCACTCTCGATGTTGGAATGGACATCCTCTTTTGAAGGGTCCAGAAAAAAGAGACCTCTCTCGAAGTTTCTTTCGATCTCTCTTAGAGCTTGGAGGATCCTTCTTCCCTCTCCGGGTTTCAAAATAGCCTGGCGGCAAAGCATCAACACATGAGCCCGCGTGCCCCATAGATCATAGGGAACCAATCGCTGATCACAGGGAGGAACTCCACGAACGTCCCTGCCAGAGAGGAAAGCGACCATTCCTTCAGAAGGCATCTCCTCGAAACGGCCCCCCCAAAGCTTCTTCACTTCCAACAGGGGGTTTCTCCTTTCCTTTCCTGCCAAGATCCATCCTCCGAGCGGTGAACTTCAGACCTTGGGATCATGTGCCGCGCCCAAAGGGATTCACCCCTCCATCCGTCCTTCGGAGCAGGGAACCGCTACACATGGTTCAAAGGCTACAAAAAAGTTACGCTGTTTTCTATATCACAATTTTGACCAATAAACAAGCCAATAGCCTTTCGTAACGCCACAGAACTGCAGGAATAGGGCCTGAAAGGTCTCTTGGCGCCTCAATCAAGC
>Ga0078972_1002286_pt1 | contig 64488 bp, 50 predicted proteins | sample YelNatPaOPGAMG01_FD_67568 | JGI IMG/M metagenome (GOLD analysis project Ga0078972, IMG submission 67568) | Hot spring thermophilic microbial communities from Obsidian Pool, Yellowstone National Park, USA - OP-RAMG-01 (SPADES assembly) (version 2) | ecosystem: Environmental > Aquatic > Thermal...
GGCACGCTGCGCCCCTCCTTCTTGGCCTGAAGTTCTTTCCGTCCCCTCACCCGCTTCTGGGGGACGGAAAGAACGCGCCCAGCCTTACGGGGCACGCCTCGACCGCTCTGGCGTATGGGACAACGCGGGAGCGGTTGGTGTCCCAGAAAACTGTACGTTATGTCCTTGGCTGCAACAAAACATGGGGCTTGACGCATTCAACGTAACAGAATATTCTATCTCATCAGAATGAGACCAGAAGATATCCAACGCGGTTGGTGTAATGAGTGTGGGCAAACCATGTGGGCGCCGGATTCGGGTGAATTTGTGTGTGCCCGATGCGGAACGAAACTGATCGCCGAAAAGGATTTGTCGCGGGATTTGCGGCGTGTGTTTCGGTTTCAAGCGTGGTTTGATGATGTTTGTGTTCGGGGGCTGAACGGGCCTTCGCCGGGGGCAGCGGCGGCTCAATTGGGATGTCATCGAACCATGGTGGACAAATTGGTGGACAGGGGGATTTTGGAGAAATCCGTGTACGACAAGGATGGGCACTATGTGGTGCTGATTTCGAGTCGTTCCATTGAGAAAGCCAAAGAGAACAAGAAGAATACAGGGAAATGGACGGATTCGGGGGACGTGTGATGGAAAACGAAAGCAAATTATTGCGGATGAAAGATGCGGCGGCACGATTGGCGGTCAGCGTGCGGACGTTGTATCGGTTGGTGGCGGCGCATGAACTGGCCGTGATTCACGTGCGCGGCTGCGCGTGCATTTCAGAAGCAGATTTGGTCGAGTACGTGGCGCGGAAAAAGCAAGGCGGCAAATGATCAACACCATCTATAAGCGGGGGCGCATCTACTGGTTGAAGTATCGGCCCCACGGAGAGAGCGGCAAGCCAATTTGCGTGTCACTGGGAACATCCGACAAACAAACGGCAGAGAAGCTGCAAACTGAGAGAGTGGCGGAGTTTGAGCGTGAACGAGCCGGTATTCTTGCTCCCAAACCGATGCGGGATGCGGCGAGCTGCGAGTTGCCGAAACTGATTCAGGAATTCGTTCAAGACGTGCGGGCACGAGGTAAGGCCGTTCGATACGCGGATAATTTGGAAACGCGGCTGGTTAAGTTGGCAACGGAATGCGGGTGGCGGCGGCTGCGCGATGTGACACCGGAATCATTTGTAGCCTGGCGAGCCGGCCAACGGCTTTCACCGAAAACACTCAATGAGTATCTCAATGCCGCATCGGGATTGCTGAACTGGCTGCAACGCCAGGGGCGAGCGCCGATCAATCCCTTGCGAGCCGTTGGCAGGGCGGAAACACGAGGCCGCAAGACTCGACAGCGACGAGCCTTTACGGAAACGGAATTGGCGCGGCTCTTTGCGGTGGCAGGAAAGCGCAAGGCGGTGTATGTGACGGCGGTTTATACCGGGTTGCGCCGCGGCGAATTGGAGCAATTGGAATGGTCTGATGTGCATCTGGATGATACCGTCCAGCCGTTTTTGGAAGTGCGGGCTTCCACGACAAAGAATCATCAGAAAGCCACGATTAAGCTTCATGCGGACGTGGTGACGGCTCTGCGAGAACACAAGGCGAATAGCGGCAGCGCGGAGGGCCGTGTGTTTGTCGTACCAACAATGGAGACCTTCCGCAACGATCTGGAGCGGGCGGGCATTGCGTATAAGGACGCGCAAGGACGAGTGGCAGATTTTCATTCGTTACGGGTGACGCTCTGCACAAACCTGCAAAAAGCGGGCGTCCCACAGCGGGTGGCGCAAGAGATTATGCGGCACAGTTGCCCCAGTTTGACGGCGAATGTCTATACGGACACGGCTTCCTTGCATACATGGCGCGCGATTGAGAAGCTTCCGAGCATTGGCGGAACAGTGTCACAAATACTGTACCAAAAATTAGTCGCAGGGGGGCATTCTGTGACAGAGGCCGTCACAATGGGGTCAGAGCATGAAGTCAAGCAAAGCCCTGTAAACATTGGGGAAAATCACGCTCTGACAGAAGTGGACACAACAGGGCAAAACGAAAAATGGCGCGCCCAGCAGGAGTCGAACCTGCAACCTTTGGTTCCGTAGACCAACGCTCTATCCAATTGAGCTATGGGCGCGTCCGTTGCCCATCGGCAACGGCCAAGACTGGTACGACAGAACGCGCAAAAACTCAACAGAAAAGGCGACGATTTCCGGTATCGGCGCTGCCGCCCGCCCTCTTCGCCGCGCTTGTGAAGTCCTCACGAAATCCGGTAAAGTTCCTTTGCCACACGATGTCTGTCATGAATGCCAGCCTGAAAGCCAAAGCGCGGGAGTTGCCAAACAAACCGGGTGTCTATCTGATGCGCGACCGTTTGGGACGTGTCATCTACGTTGGCAAGGCCCGCTCGCTCCGCAAACGAGTGAGCCAATATTTCCAGCCGTCGCGCGCCATGCGCTGGGACCCGAAGACCGCGGCGCTGATGGATTCCATTGCTGATTTCGAGACGTTCACGGTCCACAGCGAAGCGGAAGCGCTGTTGCTGGAAGGCAAACTCATCAAGGAGTTCAAACCGCACTACAATATCCTTTTCAAGGACGACAAACGATTTCTGCTGGTCAAAGTCAATCTGAACGAGACCTATCCGCAGTTCAAATTTGCCCGCCTCAAAAAAAACGACGGCGCCCGATACTTCGGCCCGTTCGCGCACGGCGGCGCGGTGAAACTGGCGTTGCAGTGGATTCGAAAAAAATACGGAGTCCTCATCCAGGGCAAAGGCGGCGCGCCAAAAACCAGGGACCTGAAGTACTCAAATTACCTCGTGCCGGTGCCGCTGGCCGAGATACCGCGAGAAGAATACCTGCGGCGCGTCGAACTGGCCTGCCGTTTCCTTGAAGGCGCCAACCGGGAAGCGCAGGAGGAAATCGAGACGCAGATGCGCGAGGCAGCCCGTCTCCGCCAATTCGAGAAAGCAGCCGAATTGCGAGACGTGCTCGCCAGCTTGCGCGACATTGCTCGCGCGGCCCGCGAACGAAAGTTCACCCGCGATCTGACGCCAAAAATTGATCGCGAGGCCGAGGTGGCGGAACTCCAACGGGTCCTGAATCTACCAACGCCGCCCGCGCACATTGAAGGGTTCGACATCTCCAACATTAGCGGCACGCTCAGCGTTGCTTCGACGGTCTGTTTCCGCGACGGCAAACCGCATAAGGCACATTACCGCCACTACCGGATCCGAACCGTAACGGGAAGCGATGACGTCGCCTCCATCGCCGAGGTTGTCGGACGACGATACGCGCGGCTGCAGGCAGAAGGCGGCGCCTTACCCGATCTGGTAATGGTGGACGGCGGCGCCGGACAGGTTCATGCGGCACAGGCCGCGCTGGCCGCGCTGGGGCTGACGGAACTGCCCGTCATCGGTCTGGCAAAACAATTTGAGGAAATCTACCAGACGGGACGGGCGGAACCGCTTCGTCTGGAACGCGATTCTCCCGCCCTGCACCTGGTCCAGCGATTGCGCGACGAGGCGCACCGCTTTGCCAACGCCTATCACCAAAAATTACGGAAGCGACGGATTCAGGAGTCGGTGTTGGATGAGTTTCCCGGTCTTGGCGAGAAACGCAAACAAGCTTTGCTCCAACAATTCGGCTCCATCCAACGCTTGCGCCAGGCTCCCGTGGAAGAAATCGCATCGGTCAAAGGCATCGGTCCGAAGTTGGCCGCCGCATTACAGGCATTCCTCGCGGCACGATAGACAAACCGCCACAAGCGCCCCCCCATTCACCGTGGGCACCCAAAAAAACCGCTTCAGACACGCAACCGACTCGCTTTTTGGGCGGCAGAAACTCTTGCCGTTGTCTCCCAAAGCACTACACTGTCGTCCATGCGGATTGACTATCACATGCACACCCGCCTGACGGATGGGACGGGGGAACCACGCGACTACGCGCGCCTCGCGCAACAACGCGGTCTCGACGAAATCGGTTGTTCCGATCACGCCCCGTTGGCAGACCGCGACACAGATTGGACCATGAAACAATCCGATCTGCCCATCTACGTGGACTGGGTCCGCCAGGCGCAGCGCGAATTCCCACAGTTACCCATCAAACTCGGGCTGGAAGTGGATTTCATTCCCGGACAAGAAGACTGGATCCGCGAACTGGCGGCCAGGTATCCGTGGGACTACCTGCTGGGCAGCGTCCATTACATCGGCGACTTTCCCGTGGACCGCAGTGCCGAGGACTGGCAGGGACAGGATATCGAAAACCGATGGCGCGAATACTTCGCCCTCTGGCAACAGGCTGCCGAGTCACAACTCTTCGATGCCCTACCCCACCCCGATCTCCCTAAAAAATTCGGTTTCCGGCCGAGCCGCGATTTCACTCCGATCTACGAAATCGCGTTGCGCGCCGTCGCCCAAAGCGGCGTCGCCATCGAAGTCAGTACGGCAGGCCTTCGCAAACCCTGTCGGGAGATTTATCCCGCGGAGGAGTTTCTGCGCATGGCGCGACGCTTCGATGTGCCAATCGTCCTTGGCAGCGACGCGCATATTCCACAAGACGTGGGGATTGACTTCGACCAAGCCGTCGAATTGGCCCGCCACTGCGGTTACGACAAAATTTGCCGATTCACACAACGGCGGCGCGAACTGGTGCCGTTGTGATTGGCTCCGACGCGGTTACTTTGCGGCCGCCAACACCGCTTCAAACGCTTTCGCGTCATTGACGGCAAGGTCGGCCAGGACCTTCCGGTCCAGCTCGATTTTCGCTTTCTTCAGCGCAGCGATGAACTGGCTGTAGGTCAAGCCGCGGGCGCGGACGGCGGCGTTGATGCGCTGGGTCCAGAGGGCGCGGTAGTCGGCCTTTTTGTCTTTGCGATGGGCAAAACTGTAGGTCAGGCCGTGCCAAACGGCGTTCTTGGCATAACGAAATTTCTTGCTGCGCCAACCGCGGTAGCCTTTGGCGGCTTTGATCATTCGTTTGCGGCGGGCACGACTGGCTGGGGCATTGGTGGCTCTTGGCATGGGAGTAAAAGGGTTGTGGGTTCAGAGTGAGGACTGGTTCAACCGCGATGATCGAACGGCATCACGTTGGTAATGTGATGCTGATGAGTTTCGGAGACGGTGGAACGACTCGCGAGACGCCGTTTGTGCTTGGAGGACTTGTGTCCGAGCAAATGGCGTTTACCGGCGCGATAATGCAACACCTTGCCGGTGGCGGTGATTTTGAACCGTTTCTTCGCGGATTTCTTGGTTTTTGCTGGTTTCCAACGTGGCATAAGTAGTTTCCTTTTAAAGTTTCACGCCGCTTGCCTGGGCAACCGTCGGCGGCTGTTTTTGTTTGTGTCCAGCCCCGCGCACAGGTCCCAGGATCATGTGGATCGTGCGCCCCTGCAACCGCGGCGGCACTTCCACATGACACGCGCCCGACAAGTCGTTCAGCACCCGTTGCATCAGGTCCAGCCCGAACTCGGAGTGTGCCGTCTCCCGCCCGCGGAAGAACAGCGACACCTTTACCTTCATGGCGTCGGACAGAAACTCGCGCATATGTTTGAGTTTCGTCTGGTAGTCATGCTCGTCAATGTTCAAGCGGATTTTAATCTCCTTGAGCTTGTCGGCGTGCTGGTGTTTGCGCGCCTCCCGCTCCCGTTTCTCCTGTTCATACTTGAACTTGCCGAACTCAACGACTTTGCAGACCGGCGGGTTGGCATTTGGCGCTATCTCCACCAGGTCCATCCCGTACTGCTGCGCCAGGCTCAACGCCTGACTGGTGGGCATCACGCCCACTTGTTTCCCTTCCGGATCGATCACCCGCACTTCGCGGGCGCGAATCTTCTGATTGACACGAACAAATTGTTGAATAAGCAACCTCCTGTGAACCCGCCACGCGGGTTTAGCTCCGTTTCAGAAGACGGGCGGACAACGCCAACCTGGCGTCTGCGGCGACTTCGTTGTGTTTGGCCATAACCATGTTGTCAGGTTTCGATGAACAGGGCGTTACTTCTACGGGTTTCCCGTCTCCAATGCAACCTTCTTTTTTAGGGGCGCCGCTCCTTGATGGCCTGCAAAATGTCAGCCACCACCTCGGCTCTTGGTTTCACCCCGATGTTCCCTTTGCCGTGCACCCGCACGCTGACCGCTCCCGCCGCCACGTCGCGCGGGCCGGCCACCAGCATGGTATGGACCTTTGCCTGTTCGGCGCGCTGGATCTTGCCATTGATTTTGTCGGGGCCGTAATCGCCTTCTGCCCGCACCATGTGGGCGCGAAGCTCGCTCACCAATGCCTTCGCAAAATCTACCACCGCAGCGTCTTCCCCAACGGTCAGCACTCGCACCTGTTCCGGCGCCAGCCAGAGTGGGAAGTTCCCCGCGTAATGCTCGATCAAAAACCCGATGAACCGCTCGTGTGTCCCCAACGGCGCACGATGAATGCAAAGCGGCGTCTTGTCCGTGTTGTCTTTGTCGCGATAGGTCAGCCCAAACCGTTTGGGCACGGCAAAATCCACCTGGTTGGTTGCCAGGGTAAACTCCCGCCCGATGGCGCTCCAGACCTGCACGTCAATCTTCGGCCCGTAGAACGCCGCTTCGTTGGGCACCTCCACATAGTTGATCCCGGAGTCTTTCAACACCTGCCGAACCATCTCCTCGGTCTGTTTCCACAACTCCGGCTCGTCCACATATTTCTTGCCCATTGCTTCGGGCGAGCTGGTGCTGAATCGCATCATGTACTTTTCCAGCCCGAAAATCTTGAAATACTTCAGGTACATCTGATTGACCGCGTTGAACTCTTCCGCAAACTGCTCCGGCGTGCAATAAATATGCGCGTCGTTCATGTTCAACGATCGCACCCGCATCAGGCCGAACAACTCGCCCGATTGCTCGTAGCGGTAGCAACACCCGTACTCTGCCAGACGCAATGGCAAATCCCGGTAACTCCGTTGTTCCGCTGCAAAAATCCGGTGATGATGCGGACAGTTCATCGCCTTTAGATAGTAGCGGTCGGCCACCTCGCCCTCTGTCCCCTGTTCCTTGACTTCCATTGGTGGGAACATGCTCTCGGCATAGTACGGAAGATGCCCGCTGGTTCTGTACATCTTTTCCCTGGCCAGATGCGGCGTCTTTACGCGGACATACCCGGCGGCAAACTCGGTTTCTTTGGCCAGTTTTTCGAGTTCCTCGCAGATCACGGTGCCTTTTGGCAACCACAACGGCAGGCCGGGGCCGACATATTCGGTGTCCATCACATATAAACCCATTTCCTGCCCGATCTTGCGATGATCGCGTTTCCTGGCTTCTTCGAGCATCGCAAAGTAAGCGTCCAACTCCGTCTTGTTTGGGAAAGCCGTTCCGTAAATCCGTTGCAATTGCGGGTTTTTCTCATCGCCCTTGTAGTAGGCGCTGGCAACCGTGGTCAGCTTGAAGGCGCGGATGTTGCCGGTCCGCATCACATGCGGTCCGGCGCAAAGGTCAAGGAACTGGCCGCTGCGGTAACAGGAAATTTCTTCGCCTTCGGGAATATCGTTGAGAAGGTCGAGCTTGAATTTGCTGGGCACCGCGCGTTCGCTGAGCGCGCCCAGCCGACCGGTTTCGGCAAGTCGGCGCGCCTCGTCACGGGAAACGACGACCCGCTCAAAAGGCAGGTTGGCCTTGATGAGCGTTTTCATCTCCGCCTCGATCTTTGGAAAATCTTCCGGCGTGATGCGGTGCGATAGTTCCACATCGTAATAAAAGCCATTCTCGACCGCCGGCCCCGCCGCAAACTGCGCCTCGGGCCAGAGACGAGCAATGGCGGCGGCCATGACGTGCGCACAGGAGTGACGAAGCCGCTCCAGGTCGCTCATTTTCTCGCGTTGATCGGGAGTTTTGTGTTCCATGAGAGTGTCGCTTAGATACGTTCTGACAGGCGCAAAGTCAATGGCGAAGCCACGCCTATCCGTTGAGGGCATTGCGGATCGTTTCAAACTCGCCAAACCGCCCGATGTCTTCCACCTCCGCCAAGGAACGGAATTCCACTTCCACGTGAGCCTCCTGCATGGCGGCAACGGGATTCAACCCGGCGTTGACAATCAACCCCGCCCGTCCCTCTCCCACCGGGATCTGAAACAACGGCTGATTCGGCATACCAATCGCCACGATACCGTCCAGCCCTTGCTCTTCCATTTCCTTCTTGATCCGCCGCACATCCGCCACGGCGCCGGCGGGGATTTCGCGGAAACTGACACCAATGATGCCGTTGCCGGTGCGGGCACACTCCCGCACGCGGGTCATGCGGGCGCGAATGAATGCCTCCAACGGATCCAGCGTACTGCCGTTATAGTCTATCAACGCCACAAACCGCGTCGGTTTGCCCTCGCGCATCTCCATCAAACCACCGTAACGAGATGTCACGGGAATCCCCTCCTTCAGCAAAATACCATTGGCAGTGACGCTGCACACCGTGCCCAATGCGACCCGGTCCGCGGGAATCGTGCTCGACCCGAAGGTCTCTCCTTCCCGGACCACCGCCAGTTTGTTTCCCATGCCGAGCCGCCGCGCAAACACCGGTCGCATGTCCTCAAGAGCGCGCACCAGATAATGACGGGGAATGAGCGCCAGATTGCTGACAATGGAGCCTCTCGCCGCCCGTAAATCATATTTCATTTGGTACACCAACGAATCAATCCGCGAGGCCACAAAACGAACCCGTTCGATGACATTGGCATTGGCCAGTTCATACTGCCCCTGCTCGGTCAGTTCACGCCCTGCTCGCCTCGTGACCAGGCGCGTCAACCCTTCCCGATCCAGTTGATGAAGATAGAAACGCACCGTGCGCGGTTGCAGGTCCACCCCGGCGGCGCGAAGTTTTTCCTGGATTCGAGAAGCCCCTGCGGGACCGCGGATATCCTGAAGTGCCTTCAAAATGGCCTGTTTGGCAGTTTCGTTGGGGCGATTCATATTGCGGCAATAATGCCGCTATTTTTCTTTCGTTACAAGTGAATTTCTTTTGACCACACCTATTAGAATCAGGAATATACGGCCACTGTTTACCGTAAACATCAGAACAACCAACCCTCACAGGAGCCTCATGAGTTACGTCAAAGAAGTCCTACAAATCGTAGAAAAACGCAACGCCGGCGAACCCGAATTCCTCCAGGCGGTGCGCGAAGTCCTCGAAAGCCTCGAACCCGTCGTCAAACGCCACAAAAAATATCAGGACGCCCGCATCCTCGAACGCATCGTCGAACCCGAACGACAGATCATCTTCCGCGTCCCGTGGCAGGACGACAAAGGACAGGTCCAGGTCAACCGCGGTTTCCGTATCGAGTTCAACAGCGCCATCGGGCCGTACAAGGGCGGCCTGCGATTCCATCCCAGCGTCAACATCAGCATCCTGAAGTTCCTCGGTTTCGAGCAAATCTTCAAAAACTCGTTGACCACCCTCCCCATGGGCGGCGGCAAAGGCGGTTCTGACTTCGATCCAAAGGGCAAATCCGACGGCGAAGTCATGCGTTTCTGCCAGAGTTTTATGACCGAATTGCAACGCCACATCGGCCCCGACACCGACGTTCCCGCCGGCGACATCGGCGTGGGCGGACGCGAAATCGGGTTTATGTTCGGTCAGTACAAGCGCCTTCGTAACGAATTCACCGGCGTGCTTACCGGCAAGGGACTGAAATGGGGCGGCTCGCTCATTCGCCCCGAAGCCACCGGTTACGGCGCGGTCTATTTCGCCCAGGAAATGCTCAAAACCCGCGGCGAAACGTTTGAAGGCAAAGTGTGCACCGTTTCCGGCTCCGGCAACGTCGCGCAATACACCGTCGAAAAACTAAACCAACTCGGCGCCAAAGCCGTGACACTCTCCGACTCCGACGGCACCATTTATGATCCCGATGGCATTGACGCCGGCAAACTGGCGTTCGTCATGGAACTGAAAAACGTCAAGCGCGGGCGCATCAAAGAATACGCGGTGAAATACAAGAGCGCCAAGTACCTGGAAGGCAAGCGTCCCTGGTGCATTCCCTGCCAGTGCGCTTTCCCCAGTGCCACCCAAAACGAAATCAGCGGCGACGATGCCAAGGAACTCCTCAAGAACGGCTGTTACCTGGTCTGCGAAGGCGCCAACATGCCGAGCACCCCGGCCGCCATTGACCTGTATCTTGAAAAGAAAATCCTCTACGGCCCTGGCAAGGCCGCCAACGCCGGTGGCGTCGCCACCTCCGGTCTCGAAATGAGCCAGAACTCGATGCGACTCTCCTGGACCCGCGAGGAAGTGGATCGCCGTCTCAACGAGATCATGGTCAACATCCACAAGAACTGCTACGAAACCGCCCGCGAATACGGCCAGCCCGGCAACTACGTCATGGGCGCCAACATCGCCGGTTTCGTCAAAGTCGCCGACGCGATGCTCGACCAGGGTCTGGTGTAAGCTCCCGTTGGTCTTCCACGGAAACGCGGCTCCCACAAGGGGCCGCGTTTCTTTTTATCCTTTCTTTTTTCGCGGCTTGCGTTGGGGCAGCGGCTTTGTCACACTGCGCACCCGTTACTTATGAGCGTCCCCCTGACCACCGGATTGCCCGGACTGGATCGCGTCCTGAAAGGTTTGATTGCCGGCGACAACATCGTCTGGCGCGTGGAATCCATCGAGGACTACCGCGTCTTCGCAACACCGTATGCGCAGGCGGCGTTGCGGTCGGGACTTCCTCTCGTCTATTTTCGCTTTGCCACACATCCGCCTCTGCTCGACAAGAACAGCGGAGCGGAGACCGTCCCACTCAACCCGCGGGAGGGATTTGAGAGTTTTCTGGGTAACATCCACGCGGTCATTGAGCGAACGGGACGCGGCGCCCACTACCTCTTCGACTCTCTCTCCGGTCTGGCGGTGGACTGGTATTCGGACTCGATGTTGGGAAGTTTCTTCATGCTGACCTGTCCGTACCTCTTCGACATGGAGACGATTGCGTATTTCGCTCTGAGCCGTCACCAGCATTCCTCCGACGCCATCGATCCCATTTCCTCAACCACGCAAATCCTGCTGGATGTGTACCGCCACAAGGAAGAGTTGTACGTTCATCCCATCAAGGTCCAACACCGTTATTCGCCCACGATGAACATGCTCCACGGCTATCGGGGCGGCGAATTCAAACCGGTTACCATCAGCGCCATCACCGCAGAGGTACTGGAACCGCAACCCGCCGAGGTTGTACGGCACGTCACCCGATCGCCCGAAGAACAGTTTGAATGGGACCTGCGCACAACGATTTCGCGCGATCCGAAGATGCTGACGCTGTTGCGGGAATATCTGGACGCCGAGGAACTGGCCCGAATCCGTCGGCGATTGATCGGCACGGGATTGATCGGCGGCAAGGCGGTCGGCATGATTTTGGCCCGCGCCATCCTCAAAAAACACCAGCCGCGTTTCCACAGTTTATTGGAACAACATGACTCCTTTTACGTCGGCTCGGATGTTTTCTATTCTTTCCTTGTCCGCAACGGCATCTGGTGGCTCCGCCAGAAACAGCGCCATCCGGACACGTTTTTGGAAGGCTCCGAAGAAGCGCGCCGTCGCATTCTGATGGGAACCTTTCCCGATTCCATTCTCCGCCAGTTTGAGCGGATGCTCGATTACTTCGGCCAGTCGCCGTTTATCGTCCGCTCCAGTTCCCTATTGGAGGACAACTACGGCAACTCCTTTGCTGGAAAATACGAAAGCATCTTCTGTGTCAACCAGGGACCGCGCGAGCGGCGGCTGGAAAACTTCCTGGCGGCCGTCCGTTCCATCTACGCCAGCGCCATGAGCGAGCAGGCGTTGCGGTACCGCGCCCGTCGCGGATTGCTCGACAAGGATGAACAGATGTCGTTGCTGGTCATGCGCGTTTCCGGTTGCATGTCGGGACGTTATTTCTTTCCGCACGTGGCGGGGGTGGGGTTCTCCTTCAATCCGTATGCTTGGAGTGAAACGATTGATCCGCGGGCCGGGGTGATGCGCCTGGTGTTCGGTCTCGGCACGCGCGCGGTGGATCGCTCTGACGACGATTACACCCGCCTGGTGGCCCTCAACGCACCCGATCGGCGCCCGGAATCCAGTTTCGACGAGGTGTGCCAGTACGCCCAACGGCGAATGGATTACCTCGACCTGGAAGCCAACCAACTTGTGTCGGGATACTTCACGGATGTGATCCGGGAATGCCACGATCTGCCGCTGGACATGTTCGCCACCGAAGACCAAAGCGGCGGGGCCGACGCGCCTCCGCACCAGGTCCTGACATTTGACCGTTTGCTGAAACAAACTCCGTTTGTCAATGATTGCCGTGTCATGCTCCAAACCCTGGAAAAGGTGTATCAGAACCCGGTGGACATCGAGTTCACCATGAATTTCCTCGACGACGAACAGTACAAAATCAACCTTCTCCAATGCCGCCCGTTGCAGGTGCAAGGACTGGAGACCATTCATCTGCCCGCGTTTTCGGTGGCAGAGGCCGATCGGATCATCGAAGCCCGTGGCGCCGTTATTGGGCAGAGCCGTCTGATCTCCGTGGACCGTTTTGTGTACGTTGTCCCGGAACAATACAGCAAGCTGCCCATCCGCGACCGCTATGAAGTGGCGCGGTTGTTGGGCCGCGTCAATTCTCTGGGCAACAACGGCGGAGCACTTTCGCTGGCGTTGATCGGACCCGGCCGCTGGGGCACGCGAAGCCCGGAACTCGGCATTCCGGTCACCTATGCGGAGATCAACCGGGTGAGCATTTTGTGCGAGATGGTCATGATGCACGAGCACCTGATCCCGGATGTCTCGCTCGGCACGCATTTCCTCAATGAACTGGTCGAGATGAACATGCTCTACCTCGCTCTCTTCCCCCAACGCGAATCCAACTTCCTGAACCAGGATTTCTTCTTGCGCGCCCCCAACCGCCTGCTCTCCCTGATCGAGGGTATCGAGCCGCGATGGGCTGATGTCATCAAGGTGGTGGACACCGCCGATGTGGTCGGCGCCGGCCAGAGCATCGCGCTCAGCGCCGACGCGCGGGAGCAGAAGGTACTCTGTTTCCGTTGTCCGGACTCCCTTTTTGCTTCCCTGTGAAATGGCTGAAACGAATCCTTGCCATCGCGCTGCTGCCCTCTTGCGCGGCGGCCACGTTGACCGCGTGGGATGTCGCTCGACGTCTGTTGCCGACCGCCGGGGACAACGTTTCGCTGGCGTTTTGTGGAGGCTATCTTCTCTGGCTGGTCATCTTTGTGGTCCTGCCCAAACCGACGCGCACCTATATTCTCGGCCATGAACTAACCCACGCCTTCTGGGCCTTGCTGATGGGCGCGCGCGTCAGCGGCCTGAAAGTCGGCAAAAACAGCGGGCAGGTTCGCACCAGCAAATCGAACTGGTTGATCACGCTGGCGCCTTATTTCTTCCCTTTTTACGCGATGTTGTTCATGGCGTTGTTTTTCATTGCCCATCTGATTTGGAACCTGACGGCGTGGTTCTGGGTTCTCTTCCTGCTGACAGGCATCGGCTGGAGCTTTCACGTCACATTCACCCTCATGCTCCTGTTGACCGTCGCCCAACCCGACTTGAAGTCGCAGGGCTACCTCTTTTCCGCCGTCATCATTTACCTGATGAATCTGTTGACCATCCTCGTCACCGCCGGCGCGCTCTCGCCCACCCTGCGATTTGCCGACCTCGGCGCCACCGCATGGAAACATCTGCTACTTTCCTACGGGTGGACGCTCGACAATCTGGCAGCACTCTGGCAGCATATCGCCCATGCAATCGGTCACTGAAATCCTCTCTGAGGCCGTCGCCCGGTCGCTCGGCGCCCCGGCACTATTGCGTCCGTGCGCTGACCCGCAATTCGGTGACTACCAGGCTAACGGCGTCATGGCGGTCGCCAAACAAACCAAACAAAACCCGCGCGCGCTCGCCGAAAAAGTCGTCGCTCAACTCCGTCTCGATGACGTTTGCGAGCCGCCAACGGTGGCCGGCGCCGGGTTCATCAATTTCAAGCTGCGACGCGAGTTTGTGGCGGCACAGATCGCGGCCGCGGCCGCGGACCCGCGTCACGGTGTGCCCTTGGCGGCCAGGCCGAAGACCATCGTAATTGATTTCAGTTCGCCCAACGTCGCCAAACCGATGCATGTCGGCCACATCCGCTCGACCATCCTCGGCGATTGCCTGACCCGCGTCCTACGTTTCCTCGGACACCAGGTCATCACTGACAACCACATCGGTGATTGGGGCACCCAATTCGGCATGCTCATTGTCGGCTGGAAAAACGATCGTGATGATGAGGCCCTGAAACGAGACCCCATTGCCGAACTCGAGCGTCTTTACAAACTCGTCAACAACCTCTGCGAACAAAGCCCCGCCATCCGCGAGAAAGCCAAAAACGAGCTGGTCAAACTCCAACAGGGCGACCCCGAAAATACCGCCATCTGGCAGCAGATCATTGACCTCTCCCGCCAGGAGTTTGCCCGCATCTATGTGCGACTCGGTGTTGTGTTTGACCACACCCTCGGCGAGAGTTTCTACAACCCCATGCTCCCTGCCGTGGTTGATGACCTTTGCGCCAGGGGCATTGCCACCGAGAGCGACGGCGCCATTTGTATTTTCTTCCCGGACGACCCCGAACTGAAAAAAGCCGCTCCGCTGATCATCCGCAAAGCCGACGGCGCATTCCTCTACGGCACCACCGATCTGGCCACCTTCCAGTACCGCGTCCAACAGTGGCACCCCGACGAGATTGTCTATGTCACCGACGCCCGCCAGCAGCTTCACTTCAAGCAGGTCTTTGCCGCCGCCCGTAAATGGCATCCCAACCCGCCCGTCCTGAAACACGTCTGGTTTGGCTCCATTCTTGGCGAAGACGGCAAACCCCTGAAAACCCGTTCCGGCGAAAACATCAAACTCGGCGCGCTCCTCGACGAAGCCGAAGAACGCGCCCTGGCCATCGTCAACGAGAAAAACCCCGACCTACCGGAAGAGCGGCGCCGTCAAATTGCCCGCGCCGTCGGCATCGGCGCCGTCAAATATGCCGACCTCAGCCAGAACCGCACGACCGATTACGTTTTTAGCTGGTCAAAGATGCTCGCAATGAACGGCAACACCGCCCCCTACATGCAGTATGCCTATGTCCGCATCCAAAGTATCTTCCGCAAAGCCGCTGGGCAAACTGACAGCTTGGCCCATTCACCGGGCGACATCCGCAACACCGCTTCCAACATCCTTCTTGATCATCCCACCGAATTTGATCTTGCCAAACATCTGTTGCGGTTCCACAACACGCTTCAGGCCGTGGCCGACGACGACAAGCCGAACTGGTTGACGGCCTATCTCTACGAGTTGGCGGGCAAATTCAGCGCGTTTTACGACAACTGTCCCGTTCTCCAGTCGGCCGAACCAACCCGCGGTTCCCGTCTCCTGTTGTGTCGTCTGACCGCCGACATCATGAAACGAGGTCTCAACCTTCTCGGCATCGAAACCATGGAGGAAATGTGAATCCTTCGCCAACAGTCTCACCCGCGTTCACCCTTCTGGATTGGGTGGTGTTGGGCGGGTATTTCATCGGGGTCACTTTTCTCGGCCTCTGGATCTCGCGACGAGTGCGCAGTAGCGGCAGTTTTTTTCTGGGCGACAGGAGTCTGCCGTGGTGGGTAATGGTCGGGCAGGCGTTTGGCACGGGAACCAACGCCGAAAATCCCGTGGCACAGACCGGAGCAACCTGCGCGAGCGGGTTTGCGACAATTTGGTACCAGTGGAAAAACATGTTGATCACGCCGTTTTACTGGCTGATCGCGCCGTGGTATCGGCGGTCGGGGCGAACGACCGTTGGTGAGATTATCGAGGACCGTTACGGGCGGGGGCTGGCGTTGTTGTACACCGTTTTTGCGCTGGCGTTTTTCATCTTTCACCAGGGGGCCATGCTCAAGGGAGCCGGCAAGATCATTTCCATCACCACCGGCGGGGCCGTTTCTCCCAATGGCGTGGTGGTACTGATGACGGTCGCGTTCATTCTGTACAGCCTGTTTGGCGGGCTGATTGCGGCGGCGTACACGGATTTCATTCAGGGACTCCTCATCATCGGCATGTCATTCCTGCTGATCCCGCTCGGCCTGCGCGAAGTGGGCGGGTTCGGCGGGCTTCGTGCTACGTTGCCGTCGCATTTTTTTGATCTGGTGAGTGATGTCAGCGGGTTGGATGCGTTTACCATCGTGATGCTGGCGCTCAACGGCCTGATTGGCATCACAGCACAACCGCACATGGTCACCATGACCGCCACCGGCAAGACCGAACGGGCGGGTCGGTTCGGCCAGACCTACGGATCACTCGTGAAACGCTTTTGCACCATTGGCTGGGCGTTGACCGGGTTGATCGTGGCGGCGATGCTTCTGCGGCGCGGCGCCAGTCTGCCGGACCCGGAATTCGCCTTCGGGTACGCGAGCCGAGAACTCCTCGGCCCCGGTCTGGTCGGGTTGATGGTTTCCTGCGTGCTGGCGGCCAACATGTCCACCTGTTCCAATTTCATGGTCAACACGGGCGCGTTGTTCACGCAAAACATTTACCGCGACTACATCAATCCCCGTGCCACCGACCGCCAGTTGCTCTGGATGGGGCGGTTTTCGGGGTTGATGCTCACCTCGCTCGGTGTGGCCTGCGGGCTGTGGGTCACGGAGGTGTTGCACGCATTTTTGTTTGCCGAGACGGTGGCGGCGTTGATGGGCATCATGTTTGTCGGCGGATTCCTCTGGAAACGCGCCAATCGTTACGGCGCTTTTGCTTCCGTCGTGGCATCCTTTGGCGCGTATTATGCCATCAACATCCATACCACCGGTGTGGTCACGCTGGTTTACAAATGGCAGCCGGTTCCGTTTGGATGGGCATTGGTGGCCGGCTCGCTGGCGCTGATCATCGTCAGCCTCCTCACGAGGCCCGAAGACGACAAACAGATCGAAAGTTTCTTTGCCAAACAGGGCGACGACCTGTTGTTGTTGGACCTGCCCGGATGGTTCACACGGGCGCGATGGCGCGGTTTTGCGCGACGTTATCGTGAGGACTTGTGGGGATTGGGTCACGGATATCTGACTGTGGCCGGACTCATTTTGCTGGCCTGGCTGATCATGCGTATTCGATAAGAGCGGAGACCATAAACCATGAACATTCACATTCACGACACCAAACTCGAAAGCGGGAAAGCCGCCGCGACAGAAGCAGCACAACACATCCGCGAGGCCATCTCGCGTCGCGGGGAAGCGTTCATCATCCTCGCCACGGGCGCCAGCCAGTTTGAGATGCTCTCGCATCTGGTGACCTGCGATCTGGACTGGTCAAAAGTAACGGCCTTTCACCTCGACGAGTACATCGGCCTGCCGTCTTGTCATCCTGCCAGCTTCCGCAAGTATCTGAAAGAACGCTTTGCCGATCGGCTGCCCCGTCTGCGACAATTCCATTACGTCAACGGTGACGCACCGGATCCGGCCGCCGAGTGCGCCCGTCTGGGCGAACTGATCCAACGGCATCCGATCTGTCTTGCGTGCATTGGCATTGGCGAAAATGGGCATCTGGCGTTCAACGATCCGCCCGCGGATTTTCAGACCGAACAACCATACCTCATTGTCAACCTCGACGAGGCTTGCCGCCGACAACAGGTCGGCGAAGGATGGTTCGCGTCGCTGGCAGAGGTGCCGCGTCAGGCGATCTCCATGAGCATCCGCCAGATTCTCAAAAGCGAACATATCGTTTGCACCGTGCCCGACGCGCGCAAAGCTGAAGCCGTCCGCCAGACCGTCGAAGGCCCCGTCACTCCGTGGCTTCCTGCATCCATTCTCCAACAACATCCAGCCTGTGCTCTGTATCTGGATCGCGCCTCCGCCGCCCTGCTCCATGAACATTGACCCTGTCCTGCCCGGTTTTGTGGACCTCCAGGTCAACGGATACCTGGGAGTGGATTTCTCCGATGCCGATCTTTCGGAAGACGCTTTTGTCCATGCCTGCCGCCGTCTCCGTGCCGCCGGCACAGTCGCGTTTCTGCCGACAATCATCACCAGCCCGTTGGCCGTGTACGAGCGCAATCTCAAGCTCATGGCACGGATCATGAGTCGCGCAGAGTTTCGAGGCATGATCCCCGGCATCCACCTCGAAGGACCGTTCCTCTCCTCCCAACCCGGCGCGGTCGGCGCGCACAACCCCGCTCTTGTGCGAAAACCGGATACAGACCTATTGCGGCGTTTTCTGGAATGGTCGGACGGTTTTGTGCGTCTGATCACGCTTGCGCCCGAGCTGGATGGCGCCGACCAACTCGCTCGCGAAGCCATCGCCGCGGGGATTCTGGTTTCCGCCGGGCACACCTTGGCGGGGGCATCCGATCTGGAACGACTGGCGCGGGCGGGGGCGCGACTTTTCACTCATCTGGGGAACGCCCTGCCACCGTTGCTGCCGAAGTTTGAAAACCCGATCTGGGCATGTCTGGCCGACGCGCGTTACACGGCTATGGTGATTGCCGATGGACATCACCTTCCCGATTCCGTGCTGCTAACCATCCTCCGCGCCAAAGGCCTGGAACGTATCGTGGTAGTCAGCGACGCCTCGCCGGTGGCCGGGTTGCCGCCCGGCCCGTACCGGACACTTGGCAACGACGCCATACTGGAACCGTCCGGCCGACTCCACAATCCCCAAAAGGGTTGTTTGGTCGGTTCCAGCGCCACCCTGCTTCAGTGCATGAATCATCTCGCCGCGATCAGCGATTTGAGCGCGCAAGAACTGGCGACAATCGGTTTTCACAATCCGCTCCGTCTGTTGGGCATGGACGCGCGCGCGCTGTCCGTCGCGCCGACATATCGGTTGGATCCTCTGAGCCGGCGCTGGACAGCGGCAGAGGATACGGCTAGGTTACGCGCGCCATGAACGGTATTGAATCATTGAGGCAGGGTGACATGGTCGTTTTTGGGCGTGACTGTGAAGCCATCCAGATTCCGCTGGGTAACAAGATCGTTGTTCCCAAACATGCGCAGGCGTTTGTCGCCCAGACGCTCGGCGGCCACCTCACGCTGCAAGTCCCGTCGCTGGGCTTGGTGCAGGTGCTCTCAAACCATCTGGACGCTCTCTTGAAAGACGGCCAACCCATTGCCGCTCCCGCGTCTTCCTCTTCCTCGGCAACGGAAGGCCCGATTGACGCAAAGCAGGTCTGGGACGCGCTGCGTACCTGTTACGATCCTGAAATCCCCGTCAACATCGTGGACCTGGGCCTTGTCTATGATGTGAAGATTGACGGCAACCGCGTGGACGTGAAGATGACGCTCACAGCCATGGGTTGCGGCATGGGACCGGTCATTGCCATGCAGGCAAAAGAGAAAATACTGGCCTGCCCCGGCGTGAAAGAGGCCGATGTGCAGATTGTCTGGGACCCGCCATGGAACCAGAACATGATGAGCGACGAGGCCAGGAAACGGCTCGGACTCTGGTAACGTCAACCGGTCAGAAAGTTGAAGTACCAGTCCAGAAACTCGCGTCCAAAGAAAATCCACAGCAACGCGCCGAGCGCAATATAAGGCCCATACGGCAGTCGGCTCCCCCATCCTTTCCGACTGGTCATCACCAACACCAACCCAACAATCCCACCAACCAGCGACGAGGCAAAGATCGCAAAAAACGACGCCTGCCATCCCAGAAACGCGCCAATCCCGGCGATGAACTTGACATCGCCCATCCCCATCGCCTCTTTTTTGAAAAGTTTCTCACCCACCAGCGCGATCAACAACAACGTCGCCCCGCCCGTAAACGCCCCCAGCAATGAAAGCAGCAGCGATCGTCCCGCCTCCTCCACCCCCTGCAATGGCGGGTACACCAGACTCAGCGCCAGGCCGGCAACGATGCCGCCATAGGTGATTTCGTTCGGAATAATATAATGCTCAAAATCAATGAACGTGGCCACGATCAGGCCACCGACCAACACCCAGTAGATCGGCGCCAACCAACTCATCTCGTATTTCAGCCAGACCGCAAGAAACAGCGACGCCGTCAACAACTCAATAAACAGATACCGCGGACTGATCGGCGCGCCGCAATGACGGCATTTGCCCCGCAACACCAGGAAACTGACCAGCGGAATGTTGTCGTGCCATCGAATCCGCTCGTTGCATTTCGGACAATGTGAGGGCGGATTGACGATGGATTGGCCGAGCGGCATCCGGTGAATGCAAACATTGAAGAAACTCCCCGCCACGGCGCCGAAAAGAAACACAATGAAATCAATGTACAGGCGCAGCCCAAAGCTCATGCGGGTTTCTCCCCGTGCACCGCCGCCCGCAACGCGCGCCGCATCACGGCCAGCGGCGCCTTGCGGCCCGTCCAAATCTCGAACGACTTAACGCCCTGATGCAACAACATGCTCAGCCCGTTGGCGGTCCGCGCACCCGCCTCGGCGGCGGTTTTCAATAGAACCGTTTCCGTTGGACGATAAATGGTGTCGTACACAAACAATTGGGGACCGAACAAGGTGGAAGGCAAAAGCAACGACTCGCCCTCCCGTAACCCCACCGAGGTCGCGTTGATGACCAGATCAATGTCGGGCATGATCGCCGCCAACGCCACCGGAGTCAGTTCCACCGGACGGCCCTCGGATCGGGTTTTGCTGATTTCCGACAGAATCGGCTCGATTTTCGAGACGGTGCGATTGGCAACGTACACGCGCAGCGCGCCGTCCAGTGCCGCTTTCACAGCAATGGCCCGCCCGGCTCCTCCGGCGCCCAGCACCAACACCCGCTTGCCTTTGAAGCCGAAATTGAACTCCTCACGAATGGCCCTGGCAATGCCATAACCATCGGTGTTGAACCCGCGCAGCTTACCGTTTTCAATGGAAACAGTGTTGACAGCGCCGAGACGGGCGGCTTCGGGGTCCACCTCATCCACGATGTCCAGCGCCAATACCTTGTGCGGGACGGTAAGGTTGAGACCGCGCAATCCCATGTCGCGGGCGCCGTGCAACGCGGATCGCAGGTTGGCAGGGTCCACGTCGAAAGCCAGGTACATCCAGTTCATTCCCAGCGCGCTGAAAGCCGCATTGTGCATCGCGGGCGAGGCCGTGTGAGCAATGGGATGACCAAAGACGCCGACCAACGTGGTTGAGCCGTCTGCTTGCATGGGAGGGATTATAAGCCGATGACAAACGTTTTGAGAAGCTTAAGAAGCGGCTCCGGCCAAAGCCCCAACGCGAGGACCCCGATGGCGCAAAGCAGCAAAGCCAGTTGAACATGTCCCGGCGTGACAATTCGCGTTTCCTCCTTTGCCGGCAGAACGTAGATGTGTTTCATCAGAATCAGATAGTAATAAAGCGATACCGCGCTCATCACAATCCCAAGAGCCACCAGCCAGAGCAGCCCGAAACTCTGAGAATCCCGTTGCACCGCCGCCGCAAAAAGGTAGAACTTGCCAAAAAATCCACCCAACGGCGGAATCCCCGCCAGCGACAACACAAACACCAACATCAGCGCAGAGAGAAACGGCGCTCGTTTGGCCATCCCGTTGAAGTCCTCCATCTCATCGCCACCCGCCTGCGACGCCAGCGCCGCAACCACGCCAAACGCGCCGAGATTGGTCAACGCATACACAATCACATAAAACAACACCGCCACGGCTCCCGTGCTGGTGGCGGCCACAAGCCCAATGAGAATGTAACCTGCATGGGCGATGCTGGAATACGCGAGAAGTCGTTTGACATTGTGCTGAACAATCGCGACGCAGTTACCCAGCAACATGCTCGCCGCCGCCGTGACCGCCAATACCATCACCCACCCGGACTCGAATCCGCGCCAGCAGGCCGAGCCGCCCGCTGCCTCAAATCCCAACATCATCACCTTCACCAGCACAAAAAAACTCGCCACCTTCGAGCCGGTCGCAATGAAAGCGGTCACAGGTGTCGGCGCGCCCTCGTAGGCGTCCGGCGCCCAGAGATGGAACGGGACCATCGCCACTTTGAACCCAAGGCCCACCAGCACGCACAACAGACCGACTCCCAACAACGGGTCCGCTTCCTTCCCCGCCAGGGCCGCACCGATGTCGCGCAGGTGCGACGCACCGGTTAACCCGTAGATGTAACTGAGACCGAACAGGAGAAAAGCGGACGCGACGGCGCCGAACAGGAAATACTTCAGTGCCGCCTCCTGCGAGCGGAGCGAATCCTTGTGGAACGCGGTGAGCGCGTACAAGCTGATGCTGGTCAGTTCCAGCGCCACAAAAAGGGTCAAGAATTCCTCGGTGCTGACCAGCAACAACATGCCAATGGTTCCAAACAACAACAGGGCAAAATACTCACCCACATGCCGGCCAATCTCGTGCTCCATGGATATCAACACCGTCAGCAGCGCCAGCAGTAGCAACACGAACTTGAACAGAATCGTCAACGGCGACACCACCAGGGTCTTCCCCAACAACGGAACATCCAGCAAGCCGAGCTGCCACAGCAACGGTGCCACCGCAAGGGCCAGCCCCATCAGGGTCACCGTGCCCGCCAGTTGCCGTCGCGCCGCTACTTCACGCTGTCGTCCGGCCAACAGGTCGAGCGCCAGCACCCCCAATCCCGCCAGTGCCAACACGATCTCGCTGCTCAGGGCGCAAAAGAGTTGCATGTAACCGCCACTCATCGGAGTCCTTTCAGAAAGAGGTCCACGTTGGTCTGAATCATGTCCAGCATCACCGATGGATACAGGCCGATCACCACCAGCACGGCCATCAGGATCAACGACGCCACAATCTCCGGCACACTGATCGGCGGCAGCGGATGAGACGACGTGGTGCCGTGGTGGTCATCCTCGTCCCCGTAAAACACCTTGTGAATGGCATTCAGAATGTAGGCAGCCGTCACCGCGATGCTCGATGCCGCCAATGCCGCCAGCCAGGGACTCATTTTGAAGGCGCCGATCAACACCTGAATCTCCGCCACAAACCCGCTGAACCCCGGCATCCCCATCGAGGCCGCGCCCGCCACGACGAATGTCACGCACGCGAACGGAAGGGTTTTGGCCAGTCCCCCCAGTTCGTCGAGCTGGCGGGTGTGAGTGCGATCATACACCATTCGCCCGACCACCGCGAACAACAGGCTCGCCACAATGCCGTGCGAAAACATTTGGAGCACCGCGCCCGACATGCCGTCGCGATTCAACGTGGCCAGTCCCAGCAGCACAAATCCCATGTGGCTGACGCTGGAGTAACCGATGATGAATTTGAAATCCTTCTGAACCAGTGCCACCGCCGCGCCGTAGAGGATGCCCACAACCGCCAGGGTCGCAATCCACCATTGCCAGTGGAGCAGGCCTGCGGGAAAGAGCAGCATCCCCGCGCGCAGGCAACCGTAGCTTCCCAGTTTCATCACCACGCCGGCCAGCAACATCGAAGCCGCTGTCGGGGCCGCCACGTGGCCGGTGGGCGCCCAGGTGTGGAACGGCCAGAGACCCGCCAGGACGGCGAACCCGGCAAACATCAACGGGAACACCCACACCTGCAGGGACGACGCGATGGGATGCCGCGCCAGATAAAGAATGTCGAAGGTTTGTCCGCCGCCCGCAAAAAACGTCACCAGGATCGCTACAAACACCGCCGCGCTGCCGACAAAGGAGTACAACACCAGTTTCATCGCGCCGTATTCCTTGCGGGTGGACCCCCAGATGGCAATGATGAAGTATTTCGGGACGATGGCCAGTTCGTAGAACACAAACAACACAAACAAATCCATCGCCATGAACACGCCATAAACCCCGGCAATCAAGGTGAGGAAGAAGGCGAAAAACTCTTTCACCCGCTCTTCGATGTTCCAACTGAAAAGGATGCCCGTAACGCAGACGATGCCGTTGAGCAACACCAGCGGGAAGTTCAGGCCGTCCACCGCCAGATGGTAGCGCACACCCAGCGTTGGGATCCAGACAACGTCCGCCAGATGCCAGAAGGCGTCCCGCAACGGCTGGTTTTCCGCCAGCCAGGCGTTGTAGGCCAGGTAATTTTGCAGTGCGACCGCCAGTCCTGCCGCACCGGTCAAGAGTGCCGTCCAGCGGATCAGATTTTTTGCGGCGCGGGGCAGCAACAGAATCAGCCCCACGCCGAGGAATGTTAGATAAATGGTCCAGTCCGTGCGCATATCAGAAAAGTTTCACCAATCCCATGACCGCGTTGTTGGCGGCGTCGAGCAACGGAGCGGGATAGACGCCGATCCCGAACATGAACACCATCAATATCGCTCCGATAAACCGCTCGCGCGCCGTCATGTCGGGCAGTCCCTGCCATTTCTCATTGAGCGGCCCGAAACAAACTTTCTGCATCATCTGGAGCAGGAACACCGCCGTCACCACAAGCCCCAGCGTGGCCGCCAGCGTCACTTTTGTGACCACAGGAAACGCCCCTTTGAAGATGAGGAATTCGCTCACAAAGCCGTTCAAGCCCGGTAATCCCAGCGACGAGAACATCGAGATGCCGAGCACACCGGCGTACACGGGCATGATCTGACGAAGCCCCCCGAAGTCGGCCAGCGCACGGGAGTGGGTGCGGTCGTACAGAACGCCGACCAGGAAGAATAGCGCCGCCGAACTGATGCCGTGGTTGAACATCTGAAGCACCGCTCCGTTGAGGGCGGCCGCCTTTTCATTGAGCATTTCGGGACCGGCGGTGGCGGCCACTGCAAAGATTCCAAGCATGGCATAACCCATGTGGTTGACGGAGGAGTAGGCAACCAGGCGTTTGAAGTCGGTCTGTGCCAGCGCGGCAAAAGCGCCCAGCACGATGCTGGCCAGCGACAGCAGGAGCAGCGCGTTGACGTGGGCTGTCACCTGTGTCGGAAAAATCGGCAACACAATCCGCAGGAAACCGTACACGCCCATCTTCAGCAGGATTGCCGCCAGCACCATGGAGCCGCCTGTTGGGGCCTGGGTGTGGGCGTCGGGCAGCCAGGTGTGGAACGGCCAGATCGGCACCTTGATGGCAAAGCCGACAAACGTCGCCCAGAACAACACCGAACCGAAAGTCGCCGCGTTCCAGTGCCAACCGTATCGGGCATTCACATCAGCCACGAACGCGCCGAACTTTTCCGCCAGTTCGCCGCGGGCCGCCAGCACACCCAGTTCCAGAAAATCAAATGTGCCGGTCGCCAGCCACAGGAATCCGAAGGCCACCAGCATTCCGATGCTTCCTGCCAGCGTGTAGAGGAAGAACTTGAAGGAGGCGTATGTGCGGTTCTCGTGTCCCCAAATCTTGATGAGGAAAAACATCGGGATCAGGCCGAGTTCCCAGTAGATGAACCAGTGAAAGAAATTCAGCGCCGTAAACACCCCGAACATCCCGGTCTCCAGCAACAGGAAAAGGGTGAGAAACAGTTTGACGTTCTCCGTCAGTTTCCAGTGGGTCAATAGCGCCAGGGGCGTAATCAGCGCCGTCAGAACCACCATTCCGACGCTCAACCCGTCCACGCCAAGATGATACTCCACGCGCAATCCCGGCACCCATGAATACCGCTCGACAAACATCATCCCCGCGCTCGGAACAAACCGCGTACCGATACAGAAAGCCAACAGCAGAGCGACCGCGGTGGCACCCAGCGCGGCCAGTTTCATGGCGCGTTCCTGGTCTTTGGGAAGCGCCAGCACCACCAGCGCTCCCGCCAGGGGCGCAAACGTGATCAGCGTAAGATAGGGAAGATCGGGGTTCATGTCAGATACCAGATCACCAATAAAATCACCGTGCCCAGACAAAGGATGCGGAGGTAACCCTGGATGCGTCCGCTCTGAAGTCGGGCAAACTCGCGTCCCGACAACCGCACGCTCTCGCAGACGGCATCGAATCCGCCGTTGATAAAAAATTCGTCACCGACCCAGCGCACCGCCTGCGACACGCCCCACGCCGTCCACGCCATCGCATGGAGGAAACCGTCAATCACCGCCTTGTCGAACAGCCGCCAGAGTTCGCCCAGCGCCATCGTTGCGCGGATAATCGTGGCATCGTAAAACTCGTCCACATACCATTTCCGGTTCAGCCAGGTAAATAGCGCGCCCAGTTTCGCCGCCAGGGGATCGGGATCTTCCGCGCTGGCCATCGTCCTGCGCCCGTACAACAGCCAGCCCAACAAGATGCCCACGGCGGCAACGACAACCGACAGGCTCATGACGAGATGTTTCCCGTGATGGACCTCCTCATGGACGCCGAGATAATGCCCGTACCAGCCGCCAAAGAAACCGAGTCCGGCGGCAAGCACGCTCAACACCGCGATCGGCAGCCACATGTTCCACGGCACTTCGCGCGGCTCATGCCCACCGTGCTCGTGGTCGTGGCCGTGGCCCGGTTCGTGCCCGGCGTGAGCGCCCCGCCATTGGCCGGCAAAGACCATGAACATCTGTCGGGTCATGTAGAATGCGGTCAGAAACGCCGCGATGGTCAGCAGCGCCCATACCGTTTTGCTGCGCTGGAATGTCACCAGCAACACCTCGTCCTTCGAGAAGAATCCCGCAAACGGCGGGATGCCGGCCAGCGCCAGCATACCGACGAGGTAACACCAGAAGGTAATCGGCATGTATTTCTTCAGGCCGCCCATGCGTCGCATGTCTTGTTCGTGGTGGGTGCCGATGATCACGCAGCCCGAACCGAGGAACAGGAGCGCCTTGAAGAAGGCGTGTGTCAACAGGTGAAATTGCCCGGCACTCAAACCGCCCGCGCCGAGCGCTGTCATCATGAATCCGAGCTGCGAACAGGTCGAGTACGCCAGCACTCGTTTGATGTCGAATTGTGCCACGGCGATGGTGGCGGAAAACAATGCCGTGAAACACCCCACCCACATCACAAGGTTCAAGGCCACGCCCGATGCGTCCGCCGCAAACAAAGCGAACATCCGTCCTACCAGGAACACGCCGGCCGCCACCATTGTTGCCGCATGAATGAGCGCGCTGACCGGCGTCGGGCCTTCCATCGCGTCGGGCAACCACACATGCAGCGGGAACTGGGCGCTTTTGCCCATCGCGCCGATGAACAACAACACCGCGATCGTTGTGGCCATGCTCCCGCCGTACCAGCCGGGGATGCCCGCCAGTTTGCCGGCTTGTTCCAAAGCGCCCTGGCCGTCGTCGTACAGGTTCAGCGTTCCGGCCTGCCAGTACAGCAGGAGCAGGCCGAGGAAGAAACCGACATCGCCGATGCGAGTGGTGATGAACGCTTTTTTCATGGCCGCCGCTGCGCTCGGCTTGAAGTACCAGAAGCCGATGAGCAGGTAGCTGCACAGACCGACCAGTTCCCAGCAGATGAACAGCATCAGCAGATTGTTCGACACCACCAGACCGAGCATGGCTGCCGCAAACAACGAAAGGAAACAGAAAAACCGGGTGAAATTCGCGTCCTCGGCCATGTACCCGGTGGCATTGACGAAAATCCAGAATCCGACAAACGCCACCATCGCCGCCATCGCCGCCGTCAGGGGATCGAGAAGGAAACCAAGTTGGAGACGGGTCGTACCGTACTCAAACCAGGTGAAATTCCAGACCGCGCGCGCCGCTTCCTGATGCCCCAGCGTGCCGATAAACGCCCGCAACGCCAGCAGGCAGGAGGCGCCCATGGCGGTCAGACAGATACCCGCCGAGAGTTTTCGCGCGCGGCGCGGTAGCAGCGACTGGATGGCCGCAGCCAGTAACGGCAGCGCGGGAATCAGCCATTGTTGTCGAACCAGTTCGTTCATCCCTTCAACGTCCTCATGTCGTCCACGTTCACGGATCGGTAATGACGGTACACAGCGATGACCAGGGCCAGTCCGATGGCCGATTCCGCCGCCGCCACCGCGACGGCGAACAGGGCAAACACCTGGCCGGTTAGCGCGCCGTTGTGGAGGTAATGCCAAAAGACCACAAAATTCAGGATGGCCGCGTTGAACATGATTTCAATGCTCATGAGTACGGCGATGGCATTCTTGCGGGTCAACGCGCCGCACAAGCCAATGGCGAACAGCACCGCGCCCAGCGTCAGGTAGTATCCGAGCGGCACGCTCATGATTTCCGGTCCTCCTCCAGCGCGACGACCACCGCGCCAATCAACGCCGCCGTCAACAGCACCGCCATGATCTCCAACGGCACCACCCAGTCGGTCACCAACAGTCTGCCCATTGTTTTCACAATCCCCTGCTCGGTGACGGGCGACGACAATGTTGCGGCCAGGCTGCTTCGGCGGACCGCCGCTGTCGCCAGCGCCGCCAGCGCCGCGGTGATGCCGGCGCCGAACCACCAAGCGCCTCCCAGCGAGTTGCCGCCCCCCTCGGTGCCGGAGACGTTGCGCGTGAGCATGATCGCGAACAAGATCAGCACCGCCACGGCACCGATGTAAATTAGTATCTGTACCGCGCCGAGAAAGTCCGCCCGCAACAGGAAGAAATGCCCGGCCACCCCCACAAAGAATAGTACCAACGCCAGCAGACAATGCACGAGGTTGCGCAGGCTCACCGCCAGCGCCGCGCCGAGCAGCGTCACCGCAGCCAGAATGTAAAAGGCGATGTTCATGAGATAAACCGGTAGCTCCGTTTCTCGAAGGCCCGACCCGCGTTCAGCCGTGTCAGTCCCACCAGCGCAACGGCTAACAACGCCGCGGAGGCGATCCAACCGATAAGTCGGTTCGGCAGGAAATACCACAGCGCCATGGCCGGGATGTTTATCAACGACAACGGCAATAACACTTTCCAAGCGAATGCCAGCAATTGGTCCACCCGTACCCGCGGCCAGGTACCACGCGCCCAGATGTTGATGACAACGACAAGGCCGAGTTTGGCGAAGAACCAACCGGCCGACACCAACCAGCCAATCCTCGGCAGGTCACATCCCGGCCCAAGATACCCCCCCAAAAACAACGTCACCGTCACGCCGCCCATCGTGATGGCGGCCACGTATTCGCCCATCTGAAACAGCGCGAACTTGAAGCCGCTGTATTCGGTGTGGTAGCCGGCCACGATTTCCGATTCGGCTTCCGGCAGGTCAAACGGCGTGCGAGCCACTTCGGCCATGGCGCAGGTTTGGAAAATCACAAAGGCAACCAGTCCCCACGGTTTGCACACAAACCAACCACACCAACCCCGTTGCGCCTCGACGATGCCGATGCTGGACAACGTTCCCGCCGCCATCAACACCACAACGGCGGCCAACACCATCGGCACCTCGTAGCTCACCACCTGGGCCACGCCGCGCATGGCGCCGAGCAGCGAGAACTTGTTGCGCGACGCCCAGCCCGCCATGAACACTGCCAACACGCTGGCCGTGCTCACCGCCAGCGCAAACAGGACACCGATGTTCAGGTCCACCGGCACAAACCCTTTGGCCACCGGCACCACCGTCAACACCAGAAACGCCGGTACCACCACCAGGACCGGCGCCAGAAAATGCACCACCCGGTCCGCCGCGCCAGGCACAATGTCCTCCTTGATCAACAACTTCAGGCCATCGGCCACCGGCTGGAACAGCCCCACCGGGCCGACCCGATTCGGGCCGCGACGGTTCTGGATTCGTCCCAGCGCCTTTCGCTCAACCCAGGTGAGAAAGGCGAACACGGTCAGGAACAGCCCCATCACGATAACAATGGGCAACAGAATCGCCAGCGCCAACGCCAGCCATTCCGGCATCGGCGCGCCGCTGTTTTGCAACAATTGGAAAATGGCGTCCATACCCTAGAGTTTCCCCGCTTCCTTGAGCAAGGTTTCCAGCGTGTTCTTTGTTTCGTCCTCGCCCGGCGCACAGAGCGTCACGTCACGGGTAACACCCGCGGCGAGCGCGTTGGCGTAACCACGGCAGTCGTAGCCGCACGCCTGACAATCCAGTTGGGCCATGGCCGCCATCAGACGGTCAGCCAGCGAACGGTCTTTAGCCAATTCCATGCGTTTGGCAAGGTCCAGCCCGGAATCGTGCCACGGCTCGCCGCCGGCAAGCGACGATGCCGGTGGGGTGGCGACGGCAGCAGCGGCAGGCGCGGGAGTCGGTGGTTGCGGTGTTGTGGCGATTTTCTTCGTGGTCAGCGGCCAGACAATCGGGCCGGTGCCGAGGATGCTTTGGTAGCCTTTCAGCCAGGCGCGTTTTTCGTCCTCGGTCAGGATGTCCGCCGGTGGCGACATCGGTTTGAGGGGCGTCGGAGACAGGACGGCAGCCACGGCGGGACCAGGCGTGGGCGCAGGCGCAGCAGCGGCAGGGGACGGTTTCTTGACCCGTTTACGGGTGGCGTCCACTCGGTCCGCTTCGGTGGGTTTGATGTGGTGGTAGTAGTCGTTGGATTTGAGCAGGCTCGGCAGGTGGGCGACGAGTTCCTCGAATCGTCCGTGTTGGCTACGCTCGAAATCGCAGTCCATTTTGATGGCGTCGAATGGGCAGACCTCGGCGCAGATGCCGCATTGCATGCAGACGCTGATGTCAATATCGAACACTTTGGGTCGCTGGAGCGGTTTGCCGTTGGGATCGCTGTCTCTGACGATGTAAATGCATTGGGGCGGGCATTCGGTTTCGCAGACTTTGCAGGCGGTGCACCGGAGTTGATCGGGTGTGCCGTCATAGACGAGGAACGGGAAAGTACGGGAGTTTTCCGGCAGGGGCATCCGTTCTTCTGGATACTGGTAGGTGAAGAGGCGTTCCTTGCGATTGTCGTCGAAGTAGCTACCGATGAAATTTTTGGCCGTGACAGCCAGCCCTTCCAAGAGACCTTTGCCGGGGAAACCGTTCATCGGTCCACCTCACCCAACACGATGTCCACACTGCCGAGAATGATGATGGCATCGGCGATTTTGTGGCCCAGACACATGTCTTCGAGAACGGTCAGGTTGATGAAACTCGGCGGGCGCACGTGGTAGCGATACGGTTTGGTGCCGCCCTCGGAGACAAGATAGAAACCGAGTTCGCCCTTGGGCGCCTCAATCCGGGCGTACCCGTCGCCGGCAGGCACTTTGAAGCCGCGCAGCCTGGCTTCGGGCGCGATGACGGGGCCGCCGGGAATATCGCGCAGCGCCTGTTGAAGGATTTTCACCGATTCCCGCATTTCCAAAATGCGGATCATGTAGCGGTCATAGGTATCGCCCGTCTCCCCCACCGGCACGCGAAACTCGAAACGGTCATAAACACCGTACTTGTCCACCTTGCGAACATCGTAGGCAACCCCACTCGCGCGCGCCATCGGGCCGCTGATGCTGGCATTGATGGCCAACTCGCGCGGCAGGATGCCGACCCGCTGCATACGGGCCAGGAGGACCTCGTTGCCGGTAATCAGTTTCTCGAACTCGTCGAGGAACGACGGCCAGCGCGCCACAAGGCGACGGGCCATGGCCAGCGCTGTCTCGTCCAGGTCCACCCGCACACCTCCAAACCGCATGTAGTTGCACATCATGCGGGCGCCGCTGACAGTCTCAAAGAAATCAAGGATACGTTCGCGTTCCCGCAGAGCATAGAGCACGGGCGTGAACCACGCGCCGCAATCGCTGAGCAAAAAACCAATGGCACAGGAATGGTTCAACAGGCGCGTCAGTTCCGCCATGATCACGCGAATGTACTCGGCGCGTTCCGGCACCTTCAATCCCGCCAGTTTCTCCACCGCCAGCGCATAGGCCCAGTTGTTGGTCATCGAGCAGAAGTAATCGAGCCGATCCGTGTACGGCATCGAGCCGAGCCAGGTTAGTTTCTCGGCAATCTGCTCGTGGTTGCGATGCAGGTATCCCATCACCGGTTTCAACTTCACCACGTACTCGCCGTCGAGCACCACATCCATCCGAAACACGCCATGCGTGCTCGGATGCTGCGGCCCCAGCGAAACTTCAAGCCGTTGCGTCTGAATGAGACCGGACCCGCTCATTTTTTGCTCTCCCGGGCGCTTGTTGGTACCGTGCCGCCCTGCGCCAGCGCGCGCGCCAACGTCTCCCCATGCGGTGTCGGTTCCCACTCGTAGTCCATCGGCGGAACGTAATCCTTGCGCATCGGATGATCCTCGAACTCATCCCACATCAGGATGCGCCGCAAATCAGGGTGCCCGTCAAACCGGACGCCAAACAAGTCAAACGCCTCCCGTTCCTGGAACTCGCAGCCGCGCCACAAGGGCGTCAAGGAAGGCACCCGGCACTGTTCCAGGGCGCGGGGAGCGCGCACCTTCAGCGAGAGCGGGCCGTGTTTCAAGGCCACCGAGTACAGTGTGTACACCACCTCGATACAGTCCTGTTTGATGTAGTCCACTGCCGTCACGCAGGAGCAGAAATCAAATTGAAGTTGTGGATCGGTTTTCAGAAAGGTGGCGACCGCCACCAGTTCCTCGCGTTCCACCCGCAGCGATGCGTTGCCCGGCTCGCCCGCCAGCAACTGGCGAATTTGTTCGACGGTCGGCATCATTTCCGCGGTGTCTCCGTGGGCGGCTGCCAAAGCTGGCGGTTGGCTGGCGGCTCAAGATCGTGGGCGCCGTACCGCGGGATTGGAAACTCCGACGGCGCGCACGTGTCGTACCACGGAGCCTCTTTCAGGTGTTGTTTGGCAATCTTCTCCTGCAACGTCATCAACCCGTGCAACAACGCTTCCGGCCGCGGCGGGCAACCGGGAATGTGGATGTCCACCGGAATATAACGATCAATCCCCTTCAGAACGTTGTAGCCCTCTTTGAACGGCCCGCCCGAAATGGCGCAGGCACCCATGGCGATGACGTATTTGGGTTCGGGCATCTGATTGTAGAGGCGCACAACCTGCGGTGCCATTTTCTTGGTCACCGTTCCGGCAACGATCATCAGGTCGGCCTGGCGGGGCGACGCCCGAAACACCTCGGCGCCGAATCGGGCGATGTCGTGCCGCGCCGCAGCGGCGGCGATCATTTCGATGGCACAACAGGCCGTGCCGAACTGAAGAGGCCAAATGGAGGATTTTCGGCTCCAGTTGTAGAGAAATTCGACCGGCATCACGAAAACACCCTGTCTCTGGAGTTCGGCCTGGAGTGTCGGGTCAACGGCCATGGTTATTTCCAATCCAACGCGCCTTTGGCCCACGCGTATAAAAGTCCTTCCACCAGCAGCAACACAAACACCATCATCGCCACAAACGCCCCCACACTCAACCCGCCAAACGCCACCGCCCACGGATAGAGGAAAACGGTCTCCACGGCAAAAATCACGTACGCCAGCGCATACAGATAATAGCCGGCCCGGAATTGTATCCAGGCGTCGCCCCGGCTGGTCAGCCCGCACTCGTAGGTGGCGTTCTTCGACGGCGACGGTTTGCGCGGCGCGATCAACCGCACCAGTGCCAAGGGCACCAGCGGAAACACGACTGCCACCGCGAAAAACACGGCCACAAACAGGTATTGAGTTGAATAGGTATCTTTCACCAGAAAAAAGAAACGCGCCTAGCTAACACCACACACACCCGTTGTCAAGTGCTTCACCTTTATTTGTCGATAACAAGTGATATGACCGCTGGAAAGAACAAGTGAATTGTCCGCTCAAGGCGAGATAAACAACAGGCCATCAACCACAGGAGGTTCGATGGGCATCGTATCCGATGCCCGCCGTGGAGTGGGCAATGAAAGCTCAAGCTGTGATTCTGAAAGCCATCAGCGGTCAGTTGCAGTGGTGGCAGGCCGCCGAGATTCTCGGCCTCTCCTGCCGTACCATGCGCCGCTGGAAACACCGCTATCAACAATACGGCTACGACGGCCTCTTCGACCGCCGTCGCCGTCGCCCCAGCCCCCGCAAAGTCCCATTGGCGACTGTCCAGAAGGTCTTGCGTCTGTACCGGGAACAATACGCGGGCTACAACGTCGCCCACTTCCGCGACCAATTGCGTCAGCATCATGACATCCCGCTCATCTATCCTCTATCCATGGGTCAAGACCGCCCTGCAAACCGACGGGCTGGTCGCGCCTCGTGCCCAACGCGGCCGTCATCATCAGCGCCGACCACGCCGACCGTTGCGCGGGATGATGTTGTACGTGGACGACAGCCAACCGCTACATCTGCGACGTGTTTTTGCCGTGGCATCGGCGGCATTGGGCCGAAACGCCGACGCAGTCGGGCGACGCCTTTGTCCGTGCAGCGCATCTGGATCGGGACGCCATTTTCTGTACCCAACACAAACACACGGTGGCGACAGACAACACGGTGACGGTGGGCAACGTGTGGCTGCCAATTGTGCCGCAGAAGCACGCGGTGGGGTTTTCGTCAAAGTCTGCGAACATTGGGACGGACGTTGGCTGGCGCGCACACTATGTGCCGCACCTACCGGGCTGGTATGAAACCAACGGACGAGCGATTGGGGAGAAACGGAAACAAGCGGCGAGAGCTGAAAAAACTCCCTTCCCTTCGGGGGAGGAAAAGCAACCAAAGACAAAACTAAAAACGAACAGATCACTTGTTATTAAAAGCAACCATTTCACATGCTATTGACACAGCAAAATGTGAAAAGGTGCCCCCTATTTTCGAGATGATCCCAGAGAGGAAAAGACAACGGTTTTCGCAGCGCCACCTTGCCTTTTATTGAACTCGCTTCAGCCACCTCAACAGGCGGCCGTTGTACGTCGAATGGCGGCCATCTTCTACCCCATTCAGGGGTGAAAGATGCCGGGCAAGATCGAACTGATGAGCGGGTTCAGCGAGCTTTCAGGGTCACGCTGGCCGTTTGTTGGACCAGTAGGTTGCCGCGTCGTTCCATCAGAAACAGGGCCAAGCGCACCGCATCGCCGGCCTTGATGTCGGCCAACAGTTCCGCGAGGCGGTCCAGCGACTGAACTTCTTCACCGGCGATGTGGGTGATGACGATGCCGCGCCGCAACCCGACGGTTCCGGCGGGGCTGTCTTTCTCCACGTCCACGATCAACAGCCCCTGTGCCACGGGAATCCCGAGAGCTTCGGCCAGATCACGGGTCATCTCCTGCACGTGCAGACCAAATTTTGACTGCATCAGGCCCGTTGCGGAGAGTTTCGGGAGCGCGGCCAGCGTGATGTGGAAGGTTTTTGTTTTGCCGTTGCGTTCGACATCGAGTTTCAATGTATCACCGGCCTTCTTGTGGATGAGGTAGCGTTGCAATGGCAGCAATTCGGTCTGTTTCTGGCCGTCCACAGCCACCACGATGTCACCGGAGGCCACGCCGGCCCTGGCAGCAGGACTGTCTGTTTGCACATCGGCGACGACCAGTCGTTCGTCCTGTCGGGCAAACCGCAAGCCGAGCCACAGTCGTGCCCGTTTTTCAGGTGTGAGCCACGTGGCCAGCATTTCGGCGACGCGCTTGGCAGGGATGGCGAACCCGATTCCCTGCGCTTGGGAGAGGATGGCCATGTTGATGCCGACAAGTTGACCGCGGGTGTTGATGAGCGGGCCGCCAGAGTTGCCGGGGTTGATGGCGGCATCGGTCTGAAGGATGTCGTTGAAGGTCACATCGCCGGCTTCGTATTTGCGGCGTTTGGCGCTGATGATGCCCTTGGTGACAGTGTGTTCCAGGCCGAAGGGGTTACCGACGGCGATAACCGTCTCGCCGAGCATCGGTTCACGGTTATCCGCGATCTCGACAAATGGCAACGGTTGTTTCGCCTCGATCTTCAACAGCGCCAGATCGTTCTTGTCATCGCCGCTGAGGAACTTGGCTTCATAACGGCTGCCGTCGGAAAGGACGACGTGAATTTTTGTCGCGCGTTGCACCACGTGGAAGTTGGTCACGATCCAACCGTCCTCGTCCACGATAACGCCGGAACCGAGGCTATGGGTGCCACCGATGCTGGGGCGACGGCCCCGTCCGAAGAACTGCCAGAACAATTCCTCAAACGGATCGGCGAATTGACGTTCGACCAGTCGTTCGGTGCTGAGGTTCACGACGGCGGGCAGGGCCTTTTGGACAGCGGCAACCACCGGATCGTCGGATTGCGCTACCGCGGTGACGGTGACAGACAGAAGAGCCAGCAGAAAACAGAATCGCATTTTCATTGTTGTTCCAGTATATTCCGCCACAGGAAACAGAGCAAGTCATGGTGGCGACACGTTATGCCGAGTTGCGTAACCGGGTTTTGCGGGAAACACCGTTAGAAGGACCGGGCCGCGTTGTCCTGCGCGACGCCGAGACCGCCTATGTGCCAATTTCCATTACTGAGCGCCTCGTCCAAGCCATCTGGTATGATCAACGACTCGATGCGAGCCGACTCGTCACCACCGATGGCCAGCCGTTGCGTGTTCTGTTCCCCGGCTGGTGGAATGTCGAGGCAGGCCCTGATTTTCGTCATGCGGTTATCCAATTCCGCAATGAACCGGAACGCAAAGGCGACATTGAAATCCATCTGCGAGCCAGCGACTGGCAACATCATCGTCACCACGAAGACCCGCGGTACAACGACGTGATTCTCCACGTCGTGCTCTGGGAGGCAGACAGCGACACGTTGCCACGTACTCACGACGGCCAGATTCTTCCTCAACTCGTCCTCCAACACCATCTCGCCGCGCCATTGGACGCGTTGTGCGACGACATTGATCTGGATGCCTACCCCCATAATGTCCGTCCTCATGGCGGCGGTTGCATCCAGGTGATGAAACAACTCGACAAGACGCAAACCGAGTCTCTCCTCGACACTGCCGGCGAGGAACGTTTTGCCAGCAAGCTGCGCAAGTTCAAACGCTGGATTCAACGAAGCGGTCCCGAACAGGCCTTCTACGAGGGGTGGATGGAAGCGCTCGGTTACAAGACCAACAAGACCCCCTTTCGCAAGCTCGCCCAACGTCTCCCGCTCGGCGAACTGACCGCGCGCCGCTCGGAGATCGCTCCCCTGCTCTTTGGCGTCGCCAACTTCCTCCCCACCGAGAGCCTTGGCAACCCCTATACCAAGCGGCTCTGGAAAACCTGGTGGAAACTCCGCCCCGATTTTGCCGACCGCATCCTGCCCGACACCGCCTGGCGCCGCGCCGGCATTCGTCCGCTCAATCATCCGCATCGCCGGCTCGGCGCTGCCGTCGCATTATTGAAGAAACATCCCAATCTTTTGGAAAAAGTCCTCGGCGCCATCGAAACCGACGGAGACCCGGTAAAACTGTTCCAGCAGGTTCACGATGAGTATTGGGACCGTCACTTTACCCTCGATGGCAAAACACAGTCGAAACCCGCCGAACTGATCGGAGCCGCCCGCGCGCGGGAAATCGTCTCCAACGTCGTCCTGCCCTTCGTCGCCGCCTACGCCGAAATCCACGACGACTCGTCTCTGCTGAAAAAAGCGCGCGACCGTTATGCTCACCTCCCGCCCGGCGAGATGAACAATCTGTTGCGCCTGGCTGGCCAGCAGTTTTTCTCGACCGATACCGAGGCGCGACAGTTTCTCAACACCGAGCGACGTCAACAGGGCATTATGCAGGTTTTGCTGGATTTCTGCGTCAATGACAAATCCGGTTGTCGCGCCTGCCGGTTCCCAGACCTAGTACAAGCCTGGAGCCGTGCTCCTATGGCGAGCGATTGAGTTGTTTTTTCAGTTCTTCGAGACCTTCAGGACTGTTGACCACAATTCGTCGTTTGGTCACCGGGGCTTCCTCTATTGTCCGACGGTCGTGAGACTCCGGCCGTACCGCATCAGAGAGATCGGCTTGTTTCGCGGTAAAATTGACTTTCGGCATCGGGCGAACGGGAGCGTCAAGCGACGAAATCTCGCGGCGCTTCAATTCCACTTTCTTTTGCGCCAACATCTTCAACTCCCTCTGGTTCAGCGCCTTTGTCGCGGCGACATCCCGCGGAGACACCGCGTAGCCCTTGACCTCGGCGCCTTTCACATTGACGGTAGGCAGTTCCACGGTGGATCCCGGCGTCGAAGGCTTGTTGATGGCGTTCTGAATCTTCTCGATATTGGTCCAACGCCGCACATCGTTGGTGCTCCCCGCATCCGCGCGGGAAAGAAACATCGTCACCGCCACGCTCGCGATCAGAGTCGAACGGAAAAGCTTCGCCATCGTTGTGCTGTGTTTCATTTTCGCCTTTATTTACCGATAGTTTTTCCACTTTGTCAATGACGGGGTTCGGATGATTTTCGTTGTGCCTTGTCAAGCCTGAAGAGCTACAGTAACATCCGGGCTGCACAAATCATGAGAGACATCCTTATCGCCTGGGTGATTGCAGGCCCCTTGATGGCACAGGGGATGGCCGTGCCGCCGCGACCTTCGGAACAAGGCGGGCCAATGCCCTCGGCGCCTCGCGCCGCTGTGCCAACACCGGCTCTGCCTCCCATACCGGTGCGCGTTGAGCCACGCGAATACAATTTTGGCACGACCAACACGCCGCCGTCGTTGACCGGCACGTTCACATTTCAGAATATTGGTAACGAGCCAATTCGTTTTCGGAAACCCTCCACCTCATGTGGATGCGCCGTGGCAAGCCTGGAGCCGCCGGTCTTGCCGCCCGGTGGAGAAGGAAAACTGACGTTCGTCATCAATCTGACCGGATTCACCCGTGGGAAGATCGAAAAACAGATTTATGTTCAAGCGGAAGGCTACTCCCCAACAGGCACAACCCTGACCATCAAAGCCGACCTTGTCCCCCTCTACGAGAACGATCCGATGCAGCTAAACCTCGGCGACATGCGGCTGGGCGAAACGACCAACTTCACCGTGCGCCTCTGGCGCACCGATAATCAGCCACTGGACATCACACGGCTGCAACCTTCCCAGCCATCCATTGTCGCCCGCATGGAACCCGTGCCGGGTTCCAACAGCGTGGCCACCCTCCAAATCGCGGTCAAGGCGGAAGGTAATCCGCGATGGGTTTATGAGCGTATCGGTCTTTACGCCGCCAATCCGACACAGGAAGTGGCCTCTGTGCCGATATATGGGCGGTTTGTGGGCGACATTGTCCTGAGCCGCGAGGAAATTTACTGGGCTGTGGTCAACCGCCAGATTCCCGGCTCCCGCTCCTTCCGTGTCCGCGCTTCCGACCCGAAACAAAAACTCGAAATCAGAAACCTGACCTGCACATTGAAGGAGGTCGCCCTGACCTGCCGTCCGCTGCCGGAGGCGCAGGGTTACGAAGTGCTCATCGAATTGAAAAATCTGCCCGCGGCGACCACCAAGGGCACCATCAGTTTCGAGACAAACATGCCGGGACAACCGCGTGTCACCGTGCCCCTGACCATCAACATGCTGCGGTTCTGACAACAGGTCATGCGCCGCATCCTCTGCCAAGCCCTCCTGATCGTCGTGTTGGGGAGCGCCATCGGATTGGTTGTCAATTGGTTCTCGCCGCGCCGAATCCCGTGGCTGCGTCCGCCCAAAATGAAACTGGCAGCAAACGACCTGATCTCGCTGGAACAGGCAACTGTGTTATGGAAATCGGGCGAAGCGATCTTTTTGGACGCGCGTCCACCGACAGCATATGCGGATGGACATATTGTCGGGGCATTGTCGCTGCCCATCGAGTCGTTTGACGTGTTTTTTCCCAAAGTTCAACCCCGGCTGGCAACGGACATGATGCTGGTGTTGTATTGTGACGGCGAACATTGCGACGACAGCCATCGTTTGCTGCTGAAATTACGGGCACTGGGGTATGCCAACACGCGCGTCCTGGTCAACGGCTGGACACGTTGGCGATCCGCCAAACTCCCCACCGTCACCGGAGAACAACCATGAAACGGCTCATCCCGTTTCTGATTCGGTTACTGCTCGGCACCGTTTTTGTCGCGGCCGGCGCCCTGAAAGCGCTTGACCCGGCGGCGTTTGCCAACGACGTGGCGCGGTACGGCATGGTGCCGTATCCGCTGGTGAATCTGGTGGCGCTGACCCTGCCGTGGGTGGAACTGTCAGCGGGCGCGTTGTTGGTTCTCGGCGTTTGGAAACGAGCAAGCGCTCTGGTGATCGCCGGTTTGAATGTGGTGTTTTTGGCCGCCATCAGTGTGGCGCTGGTTCGAGGGCTGGAAGTGTGCGGCTGTTTCGGCGCATCGGTGGCACGAAAAGCAAGCCCGTGGTCATTGGTGGAGGACGCGGTATTCCTGGCGGCGGCAGCGTGGTTGGCTTGGAAATCGGAAGATTGATCAAAAAGGAGACAACAATGAAACGAATCGTGGTGACAACCGAAACAGCGCCCAAAGCCGTCGGGCCATATTCCCAAGCGATCTGGGCAGGCGATTTCCTGTTCTGTGCCGGACAGATTCCTCTGGACCCTTCCACCGGCCAGATAGTCGTCGGCGGCGTGGTGGAACAAACAAAACAGGTCTTGCAAAACATACAAAAATTATTGGAATCGCAGGGATTGACCCTCGGACATGTGGTGAAGACCACCGTATTTCTCACCGACATGAATCATTTCCCCGCTATGAACGAGGTGTATGCTCAGTTTTTTGCGTCGTCCCCGCCGGCGCGTTCAACGGTGCAGGTGGCACGTTTGCCCAAAGATGCCCTGGTGGAAATCGAGGCGGTGGCCTGTCGCTGACAGAAGAACAACCTTGTTGCCTTCGCCAGAGGTGAGAATGGCGATGGAACATTCGAATCCCCATGTTTTTCCAGCCAAAACGCGACTCCGTTCGTCCCCGCGAGATCGAATAGATACGCTCGGAGTTTCTGATTGCGTCACACAGAACCAATCGTTATATTCCCCCTGCCAAATGCGTGCGGACGTGGCGGAATTGGCAGACGCGCAGCGCTCAGGACGCTGTGGGTAACACCGTGGAGGTTCGAGTCCTCTCGTCCGCACCACTTCACGTGTCATCGCAGCAGCGCCTTGTTTTGTTTGCTCCCGAATCGCTGCCCTATCTTGAAAACAAGCATCTCCAGGGATTGCGACTGGTAAGAGCACCCAATCCGTGTAAAATGAGCGTGGATTGAAACGCATGCTTCACTTCCTGCTACTGCTGTTGTTCGGGCTAACGTTGTTTGCGTTGTTACTGCGCTGGCGCGAGCCGGCAATGATCTATTATCCAGTGCGGGAGTTGGATGGGACACCCAACCAGGTCGGATTGAAGTACCAGGATGTTTGGCTTACCACACACGACGGTGTCAAAATCCACGGTTGGTATCTACCCGCTGCCACGACCAATCCCCCCGCCATCCTCTTCCTCCACGGTAACGCCGGCAACATCTCTCACCGACTGGAAAAACTCGCCATCTTTCACAGTCTCGACGCCGCCACCTTCATCATTGACTATCGCGGCTACGGACGCAGCGACTCGCGCCAACCCGACGAACAAGGAACTTATCAGGACGCACAAGCCGCTTACGACTGGTTGGTCAAACAACACCCCCAAATCATTCTTTATGGAGAATCGCTGGGCACGGCGGTCGCCGTGGAGCTTGCCATGCGCGTTCCGTGCGACGGCCTCATCCTCGAAGAACCTTTCACATCCATCGCCGATGTCGGTCGGAAATTCTACCCTTTCCTACCCGTCAAATTGCTGGCCAAAACCAAGTACGATTCGCTCAGCAAAATGCCGAAACTCCGTGCTCCCCTACTCATTTTCCACAGCCGGGAAGACGAACTGTTCCCCATGAGTTACGCGGAACGCCTCCTTGCCGCCGCCGCGAGTCAACCCAAACGTCTCATCGAACTCCGCGGTAGCCACAACGACGCTTTCCTCGTCAGTGCCCCTGTTTATCGCGCTGCGCTCGCCGAGTTCCTTGTGTCGCGGCGTTGACAAGGCGCAACGGTTGTGGTCAGCTACGCGCCACCATGATTGAAGAAGTCAAAGCCAGATTGGACGGCCTCCAGCAACGCCACCAGGCGTTGAGGAGGTATCTTTGACGTTTCCAAACAACAAACCCGCCTGATCGAACTCGAAAATATTATGGCCGCTCCAACCTTCTGGAACGACCAGATCAAGGCCAAATCCATCCTCAACGAAGCCACCATCATCCGCCGACGGCTCGAAACGCTTGCCGAGCTTGACCGCAAAATCTCCGACGCCCAGGTCCTGATCGAACTCGGCGAAGCCGAAGCCGAAGTGGCAAAAGAAGTCGAAGCGGCCGAGAAACGATTCAACCAATTCGAACTGGAAAACCTCCTCGCCGGCGAACACGACAAATCCAACGCCATCTTCAGCATCCATGCCGGCGCCGGCGGCACCGAAAGCTGCGATTGGGCCAACATGCTCCTGCGCATGTACACCCGCTATTGCGAAACACGCGGATGGAAATGCGACGTCGTGGACATCCAGCCCGGTGACGAAGCCGGCATCAAAAGCGCCACGCTGATGGTCTCCGGCGATTACGCATTCGGCTACCTCAAGGCCGAGCGCGGCGTCCATCGCCTCGTTCGTATCTCGCCTTTTGATTCCAACAAACGGCGTCACACCAGCTTCGCCTCCGTGGATGTCGTCGCCGAAATTGAGGACGCCGAAATCGAGTTGAAAATGGAAGACGTGCAGGTGGACACCTTCCGCAGCGGCGGCAAAGGCGGCCAGAACGTCAACAAACTCGAAACCGCCGTGCGCATGACCCACATCCCCACCGGGATCGTTGTCCAATGCCAATCCGAGCGCAGCCAGCACCAGAACCGCGAACTGGCCTTGAAGATGTTGAAGGCGCGCCTTTACGAGAAGCAGCAGGACGAAAAACGCGCCGCGATGGAGAAGTATTACGGCGAGAAGGGCGCCATTGCCTGGGGCAATCAGATTCGCAGCTACGTTTTCCAACCTTATCAGATGGTCAAAGACCTCCGCACCGGCTACCAGACCAGCGATGTCCAAGGTGTCATGGACGGTGATCTCGACCCGTTCATCAGCGCCTGGCTCAAAGCCGGTCAGCCACGCCAACGCAAACAAGGCGTCACCGACGAGGAATAGCCGTGCCGACAATCCTCGACAAAATCGTTACCGTAAAACGCCGCGAAGTGGCGACCTTGTTGCCCCGCGCCGAGGAACTTCGAGGACGAGCCGCTGCCCGCAAGGATTTCCGCGATTTTGCCAAAGCCCTCGTTGCCCGCGAAGGAATCGCCCTCATCGCCGAGGTCAAGAAAGCATCGCCCTCGGCAGGCATCATCTGTCCCGACTTCAATCCCGTCCACATCGCCCGAAACTATGAACAAGCCGGTGCTGCCGCCGTCTCGGTGTTGACCGACCGCGAGTTTTTCCACGGTAACATCGAATATCTTCATCAAATCCGTGATGCCGTCAGCCTGCCGTTGCTGCGGAAAGATTTTATCATCGAGGAACTCCAAATCCACGAAGCGGCCGCCTACGGAGCGGACGCCGTGCTCTTGATCGCGGCGATCCTTGATGACCAACAACTGCGCGATTTCCGCGCCGTGACCGAATATCTCCACATGGCCGCGCTGGTTGAAGTTCACGACGAAACCGAGATGGACCGTGCTCTGGCGGCCGGTGCGCAACTCATCGGTATCAACAACCGCAATCTGGCCACGTTCACCGTTAGTCTCACTACAACCGAAAAACTGGCCACCAAAGTGCCAGAAAACCGCCTCATCGTCGCCGAGAGCGGCATCCACACCCGCACCGATGTCGAGCGTGTCGCCCGCGCAGGGGCCAAGGCCATCCTTGTCGGGGAGTCGTTGATGCGCAGCGGCAACATCGTCACCAAGGTGAAGGAATTGCTGGGATGACACCCCCCTGCACATCCTGCGCCGCGTCGAGTAACGCGCCTATAACAAATGATGCCTCCACGGATTAAAATCTGCGGCATCACCAATCTCGACGATGCCCGCTTGGCCGTCGAACTTGGCGCGGACATGCTTGGCTTCATCTTCTACGCAAAAAGTTCGCGTGCTATCAGCCCTATTGTTGCCGCGCAGATTTGCCGGTCAGTGACCGCGGAAAAGGTCGGCGTCTTCGTCAATGAGACCGAAGTGAACATTCGGCGGATAGCCGAAGAATGCGGCCTGACCGCCCTCCAGTTTCACGGCGATGAACCGCCCTCGTTCTGCCGGCAGTTCCCTCTCAAAAGGATCAAGGCCATCCGCGTCCGCAATGAAACCTCGCTCCAACAAGCCGCCGAGTACGATGTTGACGCTCTGTTACTCGACACCTACACTGACAACCAACGTGGCGGCACGGGAATGACGTTCGATTGGTCGCTGGCGGTAAAGGCGAAATCGCTGGGCAAACCGATCATCCTGTCGGGCGGGCTGACTCCCGACAACGTGTGCGACGCCATTCGGATCGTCCAACCGTTCGCGGTGGACGTCGCCAGCGGCGTCGAAGGCGAGCCGGGGCGGAAGGATCCAACAAAATTGAGGAGATTTTTTGAAGCGTGCAAAAACGTATAAAAACTGTTCCTGATAGCACCGGCCATTTCGGCCCCTATGGCGGCATGTTCGTGCCGGAAACCCTCATGGCCCCGTTGCAGGAGCTGACCCGCGAATATCAGAAGGCACGCAACGACAAGCGGTTCCAGCAAGAGTTGGCCTACTATCTCCGCGAATATGTTGGCCGCCCCACCCCGCTCTATTTTGCGGAGCGAATGACCGAGGAACTGCGCAGCCCGAAGATTTACCTCAAACGCGAAGACCTGCTCCACACCGGCGCCCATAAAATCAATAATACCATCGGCCAGATTCTGCTCGCCAAACGCATGGGCAAACACCGCATCATCGCCGAGACAGGGGCGGGACAGCACGGGGTCGCGACGGCAACCGTTGCCGCCATGTTCGGTTTGGAATGCATCGTTTATATGGGCGCGGTGGACATGCAACGCCAAGCTCTGAATGTGTACCGGATGCGATTGCTCGGCGCGGATGTCCGGGCCGTGACCGCCGGGCAGCAGACATTGAAGGAAGCCATCAACGAAGCGATGCGCGATTGGGTTACCAATGTCCGCACCACCCATTACATCCTCGGCAGCGTTCTCGGCGCTCATCCGTATCCGATGATGGTTCGGGATTTTCAAAGCGTGATCGGTCGGGAAGCCCGGCAACAGATTTTGCGGAAAGAAAAACGATTGCCGGATGCGCTCGTGGCCTGTGTCGGTGGCGGATCGAACTCTATCGGCCTTTTCCACGCCTTCCTCGGCGATGAACGCGTTCGCATGATCGGCGTCGAAGGCGGCGGACGCGGTATCAAGCCCGGCCAACATGCCGCGCGATTCCAAAAAGGCGGTTCGCTCGGTGTGTTACAAGGCACGCGAACTTTTGTCCTCCAAGACGACAACGGCCAGATCATGCTCACCCATTCCGTCAGCGCGGGACTCGACTACGCCGCCGTTGGCCCCGAACACAGCTACCTGCGCGATCAAGGCCGCATCGAGTACACCTATGCGACCGATGAGGAAGCACTGGAAGCATTCCAGTTCTGTTCCCGCGTCGAGGGCATCATCCCGGCCTTGGAAAGCGCACATGCCGTCGCTTACGTCATGAAGAATGCCAAAAAACTTCGCGGTATCGTTATTATCAATCTCAGCGGACGCGGCGACAAAGACGTGATGCAGGTTGCCGACATCTTGAAACTGGAGAAATAACATGCGCAGCATGACTGGATACGGACGTGGCGAACACGTCCAGAGCGGATTCAAGTTCACCGTCGAATTGAACTCGGTAAACCGCAAACAGAGCGACATCTCCATCAAACTTCCCCCTGAACTGGAGGAGTTGGAACCGCGCATCCGCGACGAAATCAACACCCACATCTCCCGTGGACGAATCAACGCGGTCGTCACCCTGCACCGGGCCAGCGCTCCCGAACATGTCGAACTCGACACGGCGCTGGCCAAAGCCTATCTGCGCGCCATCCAAAAACTCCAAAAAGAACTCAAACTCAACGGCGCCCTCACCCTTGACCTCATCCTGCGCGCCCCCGGCGTTCTCAAACTCGCCGAGACCGCCCTTGATGCCGAAACCGTCTGGCCGGGCGTCGAAAACGCCTTGCGAAAGGCGTTGGATCGTCTGGTCAAGATGCGCGAAAAAGAAGGCAAACATCTTGCCGCCGATCTTTCTGCTCGACTCGATTTGTTGGCTACCGGCATTGCCGCCATTCGACAAGCTGCCCCAGAAGCCGTGAAACGTTATCGGGAACAATTGCACGCCCGCATCAAGGAAGCCGGGCTTGACCTACCGCTGGATGACGAACGGATCGCCAAGGAAGTCGTCTTCTTCGCCGACCGCAGCGACATCACCGAGGAACTCACCCGTTTGGAGAGTCATCTTCAACAGTTCCGCGCCTCGCTGAAATCGGCAGAACCGGTGGGACGCACCCTGGATTTTCTGGCCCAAGAAATGAATCGAGAAATCAACACCATCGGCTCCAAAGCCAATGCCGCCGAAATCTCCCAACAAGTCGTCCAAATGAAAGCCGAACTGGAAAAAATCCGCGAACAGGTCCAGAACATCGAATGAACTGCTTTCCTTGTCATTCCACCAGCACACTTATCCTCCCTTTGCTTGTCACCCTGAGCGAAGCGAAAGGCCTCGCAATGCTCGCGCGGTTTCCGTTCATCCGTTGTGAGATTCTTCGCTTCGCTCAGAATGACACACTTCAGAGGTCACAATCATGAGAACTGGTTTGCTCATCATCATCTCCTCGCCTTCCGGCGGGGGGAAAACGACGCTCTGTAACCGCCTGCTGGAGTGGGACAAAAACATCACTCGCGTCGTCACCTGCACCACCCGCGCTCCACGTCCCGGCGAACAGAACGGCAAGGATTATCATTTCTTCACCAAAGAGGAGTTTGAGCGACGCATTGCGGCGGGCGACTTCCTCGAATACGCGCAGTACAACGGCCACTACTACGGTACCCCGCGACGATTCGTCGAAGAACAACTCACGGCAGGCCGCGACGTGTTGACGGCCATCGAGGTTCAGGGCGCGGGCAAGGTGATGCAGTTGGTGCGCGATGGACGATTCCCCTACCCCGATTCGCTGGTCACGATTTTTCTCGTGCCGCCGACTATGGAGTTGCTCGAACAACGGCTCCGTCGCCGGGCGCAAGACGATGAAGCCACGATTCAACGCCGGCTGCGGATTGCCGAGCAAGAACTGGCGCATTGGCGCGAGTACGATTATGCGATTGTCACCGGAGACATTGACGACGACGTGGCGCACGCGAAAGCGATCCTTATCGCCGAGCGTTGTCGCACACGTCGCGTCCCGAAAGGAGGCCAACCATGGGTGCAAAGAGAACTGTTGCATTAGGCATCACCGGCTCCATCGCCGCCTACAAAGCCGCCGACATCGCCAGCCAACTGGTCAAAGCCGGGCACACCGTCCATTGCGTGATGACCAAGGATGCCACACACTTCATCACGCCGTTGACCCTGGAAACGCTCTCCCGCCAGCCGGTGACGATTGACCTGTTTGCCGAGCGCGAGTGGTGTCCAACGCATATTGCCATTGCCGATGCCGCCGACCTGCTGCTTGTCGCGCCGGCCACGGCCAACATCATCGCGAAAATGGCCACGGGCATCGCCGATGACGCCCTGAGCACCATCGCGCTCGCGTTGCGACCGGAGGCGAAGGTACTCATTGCGCCCGCCATGAACGGCAAAATGTGGCTCCACCCGGCCACGCAAGCGAATGTCAAGACACTGGAAAAACGCGGCGTCGAGTTCATCGGTCCCGACAAAGGACAACTGGCCTGCGGCTACGAAGGTATCGGACGCCTCTGGCCGGTGGAAGCGATTGTGAAGAGGACATTGGAGTTGCTCGCGTGATCGTTTGCCGGGTGAAGTCACGCAGCCTACACCCCATGAAACCGCTCCGTTTCCTCATCACCGCCGGGCCGACCCGCGAATTTCTTGACCCGATTCGGTTTATCTCGAACCGTTCCTCCGGCAAGATGGGCTATGCGCTGGCTCGTACCGCTCGCCGCTACGGGAAGGTAACACTGGTGAGCGGTCCGGTCGCTTTGAAGCCGCCGGCAGGCGTAACCTTTGTGACGGTCACGACGGCACAGGAAATGGCCGATGCTGTGTTTACGCGATTTGTCGAAGCCGACGTGGTGATTATGACAGCCGCTGTTTGTGATTTTCGTCCGCGCCGCGTCGCTGTTCGCAAGATCAAGAAGGACAGTTTTACCGGCACGCTGGAACTGGTGCCGACCGTGGACATTCTTGCCACACTCGGCAAACGAAAAAGCCATCAACTTCTTGTCGGTTTCGCGGCGGAGACCGACGCGCTGGAAGCCCATGCGCTCGACAAGTTACGACAGAAGAACCTCGACCTGATCGTGGCCAACGACGCCGGTGCCATGGAAGCCGACACCAATCGGGTGACATTACTCTACCGGGACGGTCGTGTGGAACGCCTGCCAGAAATGCCCAAGGCGCGCGTGGCGCAAGAAATCCTGCGCCGCATTACTGCACTTCGTACATGACCATGCCGGAGAGGAGCTTCGGGTAGAAGTCGGTACTCTTCTGCGGCATTCGGGAACGGGCGTCGGCGACGGCTTTGACAGCGGAGACGGGCGTCGGTTGTAGGAAGAATGCCAGTTGTGCCTTGCCGGTTTGCACTTGCTCCAACGCTTTCTCCGGTTCGCGCCAGTAGGTGACGTTGGCTTCCTCACGGAGTCGCACTTCATCAATGCCGAGCAATGCTTCCAAAATGGCCACGTGCAAGATTGCCACGTCCAGCGTATCCCAAAGTGGCGGTTTATTGGCGAACAACGGTTTGAGGGCTGCCGGGTCTTTGGGGCGCAAGGTGAAGAAACCAGTGCCGTCGAACATGCCGAGTTCGTGAGAGGGACATCCTCCCTGTCCAGACGGAACAACGTCGGACAGGCTGGAAACCTGTCCTACATGGAAACTGCCAGCCAGTTTTTTGCGGAACTGGCGGGGATCGAAACTGGTCAGGTTGGCGACGGTGCGGTGAGTGGGCAGAATCACCAAACCGGGATCGTTCATGTCCACGATGGTCGCCATGACGTATTTGGATGCTTCCGTGCCAGCCTCGTCGCGGTAGGCCAGAGCGGTTTCGTACCGGTGATGCCCGTCGGCGATGTAAAATTTTTGTGGCTGGAGCGCGGCTTGGATGGCGGCGATTTGGGCGGGATCTGTGATTTCCCAGACGGTATTGGTCACGTTGTAGTCATCCACGAGGGAGTAGAGCGGTGCGCTGAGTCTGGGCGTCGGAATTGCTTGCGGGTGAAGCATGAAGATTTGGCCCTGCTGGGAACCAACGGCGCGCAACAACGACATCCGGTCGGCTTTGGGTTTGGAGAGCGTGTGCTCATGAGGAAGAATGACGCCTTCGTCCCAGCGGTGTAGTCGAACCCGACCAATCAAACCGCGTCGGGTCAGTTTCTTTGATCCACCTGGCGGGGTGAAGCTCTGTTCGAGCCAGTAGAACGCGGGTTTATCGGCGCGGCGGAGGATGCCGTCGGTCAACCATTGTCGGTAGAGCGCGGCGGCGCGGGTGTATTTATTATTCGACTCGGCGTCGCCGGGTTCTTCCTTGCCGAGTTCGATGCGGATGAGATTGTAGGGCGAGGCGGCGAGATACCGCTCGCGCATCTCGGCATTGATTTTGTCGTAGGGTTGAGTCAACACATCGGCGGGACGAACCCGCTCGGTATTGTAAAGCACGCCGCGGAAGGGTTGGATGTCAGCCATGATGGCCGTGGATAGTAGGCGGGTAGTTGGTCGTCGTCAAGAAGCCGTCGTGGACGACTTGTTATTCTTGCGGTTATTGAGGCGGCGGCGAGCGGCGTAGATGGTGGCCAAGCTGCTGACCCAGAGCAGGAGGACGTTTGGTTCGGGGATGACCAGCATACCGCCCTGCACGTAATCAAAGTACAAGTCTTGTCCGTTGTTATCCAGTCGAGCGACAAATCCCCAACCATCAGTACGCGGCTGGAGATGTGTGCCCCAGAACCGGAACAGGTTCGTGTCGAATCCCACAATGCTGTCAGCATGAGCAACCAGGAACGAGTAGGTACCGGTGGGGTTGAAGTTGGCCGGGTCAAATGCGGTGACATCAACGTCCAGTGACCTGAAGGCACCTGTCAACGTCAGCGTTCCGACGACATTGACAAAGTCCCAACCATTTGTCGGTCCAGCCAGCGGATCGGCATCCGTGAGGTTCCACTGCAATCGTCCACCGCTTCCCCACTCCAGGCTGTCGAGCGTGATGGCACCAGCCACAAGGTTGCTTGGATTACTACTGTACAGGCCGGGCGCCAAGACACCACGGTTCTCCAAGGTCACCGCTCCAACCGTGCCAGTTCCCGCCAGGATACCGCCCGTGGTGATTTGCACGCCTCCGCTGCCGGTTGCAGAACCGGCTGTGTTATTGGCGACCAACACGCCGTTGCTGGTAATCGTTGTATTGCCTTGATACGTGTTCGCGCCTGTCAGTTCAACCACGCCACCAGGGCCAACATTCAGCCCGCCCGTGCCGCTGATTTCGCCGCTGAACGTCAGCCAGCTATTCCGTACCGTGGCGACGGTGGCCGTCGCATTCAGATTGACCGATCCGCCAAAGGTCGCCGTACCGGCTTCCATGATACCCAGAACACGAGTGCCGCCGGATTGCACCACAATGTCGTTGTTGAGGGTGATGCCGTTTCGCAAATTGAGGGTCGCGCTATTGGCATTTCCATCCTGGCCGACCAGGACGCTGCCGAGTCCCAAGCCGCCATTGTTTCCAACCCGGACTTCACCGGCCTGTACCAGAGTCTGGCCGCCATAGGTGTTGTTGCCGTTCATCAGAAGGACGCCGTTACCCGTCTTGACGAGGTTTCCGATCGCGCTGTTCGTGATCGAGGCGTCAATTTGCAGGTCCACACTGCCCGCCGTGCCGCGCGTCACATCAAAGATTCGATCGCCAGCCAGATCAACAAACCCGGCAATCACCGGCGGCGCGCTGAGCGCCGCGCTGGCGCTCACAGTGCCGCCAAGTGTCAGCGTTCCGTTACCGGTCGTCAAGGTGCCACCGTGCATTGTCAGGTTATTCAACGTCTGAACGTTGCCATTGAGATTGAGGCTGCCCGCGTTGACGGTGACCGCGACATTGCTGAGGATCTGATTGGCCTGCTTCAAGAGAGCCATGCCGCCGCTGACGGTCAATCCGCTCTGTACCGCGGCGTCACCCGTTCGATCCAGCGCAAGGGTACCGTTGCTGACCACCACACTGTCCAACCCGGCCGCCACACCGCTCAACGTGACCGTACCGCCGCCTGTCTTGATGGCCTGAACGCCGGCCACCGCGCCCGTAATGAGACCGCTGAAGGTAACATTGCCGTACGGAGCCGCGTACAATTGGGCAGAGTCTTTCAAGCTGACAGTGCCGGTGTTGGTGGCCGTAACACCGGTGCCCACCCCAATGGCCGCGAGGCTCGCGCTGCCATTGGTCACAACAATCTCACGGGAGAACGTAACGCCATTTCCCAACAACAACGTGGCGGCATTCACGCCATTGGGATCGCCCACCACGACCGGCGACACGTTGCTGCCCAGCGCCGAGCTGCTGGCTGCCACCAGGGTACCGCCTCGCACAAAGGTGCTGCCTGTATAGCTGCTCGCGCCACCCAGTGTCAGCGTGGCGCCGCCGCTCTTCACGAGGCTGCCCATGCCGGTAATGTTGCCGTTGTAGGAGATCGCGCCGCTGTTGTTGAACATGAGCGTGCCGTCGTTGAGGACGGTGGCGCCGCTGTACATGCTCGCGCCGCCAATGACCACCGTGCTGGCATCCTGGAGCGTGAGGCTGCCGCTACCGCTCAGGTTGCCGCTGAACGTGAGAGTGGCGCCGTTGCCGCGGACACCGACGGCATTGACCAGGGTAAAGGCATGCGGATCGGTCACCGAATTGGTGATCAACAAGGTCATGCCGTTGAGGGTCACCATGTTGGCAAGGGCACCGAGGTTGTTTCCAGAGGTGATCTGGAGAGTGCCGGCATTGATCGAAACATTTCCGGCAAACGTGTTCGATCCGCTGAGCAACAAGAGGCCACTGCCGGTCTTGGTGAAGCCATAATTGCCGCTGATGGTGCCGCCGATGGACAGGGTTCCGCTTCCCGTGGTGACGATGGCCAGCGTGTTGGAAAGAATCAGGTTGCTGGCGATATGCACCATGCCGCTGTTCGCCTGTTCGATGCGCGGCATTGAATAACCACCAAATTCCAGAGCGTCGCCGGCGACAACCTGATTCGAGCCGGCATTGATGTCGAACTTCAGGCGGTTCACCTGGAAAGTGCCAAGGTCGTTGCTGGAGATGCCATGACCCTGGAACAGGATCGCCGTGGTATAGCTGCTGGTGGGCGCTTCGCCGGCCGACCAGTTGGTGTCAACCGACCACGGGGAAACGCCGCCGTTGGCATTGATCCATGCATTGGCTTCCTTGTACACGAGATAGAGGTTGGTGCCACCGGAGAGGGTGAGTCCGAAGGTGCCGCCATAGCTGTTGAGGAAGTTGGTCGCCACCAATTGGATCGTGGTGATGCTGAAGTTGGTGATGCCGCCGGACGCGGTGAGGATCAGCCAGTTCGTCGAGACGCCCGGATCGAATCCCGCCAACCCGTTCATATGTGTGGTCGGATCAAGGGTGCCAATATCAATGATGAACGGATTCGCCGTCGTGTTGTTGGTCAACGTCAGTGTGCCGAGCACCTTGATCAGGTCCCAGCCGCTACCCGCGACGCCATTGGTCAGGTTCTCACCGTACCATTGATAGGTGCCGCCGCCGAACCAGGTCGTGTTGGTGGCGATGGTCAGGGTACCAACGCCGCTGACGTTGGGTACCATGGAGCCGGCGGTGATGACGGCGTTGCTGTTGACAACCACCAGACGTTCGATGGTGCCGCTGCCGCCCAGGATACCGCCGCTGTACACCGTCACAGTCCCGCCGCCGGCGGTGAGGGTGCCGTTGATGTTGAGGCGACCTTGTTGCACGTCGGTGACACCGGTGTAGGTCAGGTTGCTGTTCAGGGAGAGGGTGCCGGCGCCGAACTTGGTGAGCGAACCGCTGCCGATGCCATCGCTGATGGTGCCGCCCCAGTTCGCCGTCACGCCCGTGTTGACGCTGATGGTGCCGGCGGCGTCGAGGACCATGTTGCGAGTGGCGTCGAAGGCGCCGAGCACCTGCAACACGCCGTTGCTCATGGTCACGGTGGGCCGAGTAACGGTGTCACCGAGGCCGAAGTCGTTGGAGACCGCCAGGGTGCCGCTGCGGATCCATGTGCCGCCGGTGAGGCTGTTGGTGCCGGTGAGTGTCAGGGAACCGCCGAGAACCGTCAGGGAACCGGTGCCGCTGATCGGGTTGCCGTAGCTGAGGTTGGCGGTGACAACCAGCGCGCCGCTGTTGCTGACGGCGCCGCTGCGGAACTGGGTGCCGCTGATTTGGAGGGTACTGTTGGTTCCGATGTAGGTGACACCGGTGTAGAGGTCGGCGCCGGCCAACACCAGGGTTCCGCCGCCTTCCTGGGTGCGGGTGCCGGTGCCGCTGATGTTGCCGCTGAGGGTGAAGGTGTTGCCGGCGGTGATCAGGAGGTTGACGCTGTTGGTCATGTCAAACGCATGAGCGTCGGTGAAGCTGTTGGTGAGGCGGACGAGTACGTTGTTGAGGCTTACCAGGTTGTCGGTGTTGCCGAGGTTGCTGCCGCTGCTGATGCTCAGGGTGCCGCCGGTGATGGCGACGCGGCCGCTGAAGGTGTTGGCACCGCCGAGTTCCAGTTCCCATGCGCCGGTCTTGGTGAAGCCGTTGGTGCCGCTGATCACGCCATTGAGCTGGAGTTTCGGATTGCCGTTGAACTGGGTGTCGCTCATCGAGCTGTTCATGGTCAGGGCGCCAGCCAGTTCGATGTTGTTGTTGATGACGTAGCTGGCGTTGCTGCCGGTGTTGTTGAAGATCAACTGTGGCGCGGTACCGTCGAAGCGGAGCGCGTTCCCCGTGAGAGTGCCCGTGCTGTTGTCGAGGGCATTGGTTAGGAGGATGCGGTTCAGCGTGAAGGTGCCGGCGAAGTCGTTGTTGGCCGTGTAGTTGCCGTTGGTAAAGACCAGGTAGGTCAATGTGCCGCTGGCGGGGACGCGGCTGTCCATCCACTTGTTGCTGGTGGTCCAGTTACCGGTGGTGCCGCCCCAGATGTAGGCGGACATGTAGTTGAGGTAGAGGTTCGTGTCGTTCAACAACGATACGCTGAAGGCACCCACAAACGGCGGGGTCACATTGAAGTTGGTCGTCACGAAGGAGAACAGGTTGGCGTCAAATCCCTGGATCGGAGTCGCGGCGGAGGCCACGAGCCAGGAGGTGCTTGTTTCGGGCCAACTGAGCGAACCGATTGTGCCGAGGTCGAAGATGTACGGATTGGCGGCAGAACCGCCGCTGAAGGTCAGGTTATTGAGCACCTGGAGCAGATCCCAATCCGTCCCGGCGGTGCCGGCGAGGTTGGAGACATCCCAGCGATAGACCGAGCCGCCGTTCCAGGTGTAGTTGGAGACGGTCAGAGTGCCGGCGCTGTTGTTGCCGATGGCGAGGGCGCCGCCGTTGTTGGCAATGACGCTGCGGTAAATCGTACCGGTGCCGCCGAGGGAGCCGCCGCTGTTGATGGTGACGGCGCTGGTGGCGGCGCTGAGGGTGCCGTTCACAGCGAGGATACCGCCGTTGATGGTGGTGGTGCCGGTGTAGGTGTTGCTGCCGGTGAGGTTGAGTGTGCCGGTGCCGATCTTGGTGAGCGACCCGGCGCCGCTGAGGATGCCCGTGTAAACGGTGTTGGAATTGTTGTTGCCAACGCTCAGCCCAATGGCGGTGCCGGACAAGGTGCGCAGGAGCACATCGCCGCTGCCGGCCAGACCGCCGAGGGTGAACGCGGTGGAGTTGCTGAAGGCGAGGCCGTTGTTGACGAGGTTGCTGACGGTGCTGTTTTGCAAGGCATTGGCAGTCGCCAGGCGCAATTGGCCCGCGTTGATCGTCGTCTGGCCGCTGAGGGAGTTTGCCGCGGCGAGAACCACGGTACCCGTTGTGTTCTTGTTCAGAGTGGCCTGATAGCCGGTCTTGTCGGCGAGAACCAGGTCCACCAAGCCGGATTCGAGGGTGTAGGTTTCCGCCTTTGCCGCGCCGCTGCCAGTCAACGAACCGCTGTTCAGGATGACCTGGGCAAACGACTGGGTGGCAGCGGGCTGACCGGCGTTGGCGGACAATTGCAGGGCGCCGCCGCTGACCTGGACGACGCTGTTGCTGTACATCCGTTCGTAACCGGCGAGGAACAGGGCGCCTTGTTGGATCAGGGTCAGGCCGGTGTAGGTGATCGAGGAGTATTGATCGTACTTGAGCACGCCGGAGCCGGTCTTGATGACGGCGCCGTTGGTAATGGTACCCGTGATGAAGAGGTCGGAGCCGCCGGGCACGCTGTCAATGGCGAAGACACGCGTCTGACCGCCGAGGTCGAGGGTACCGGCAAAGGAGGGGCCGGCCGCGCCGATGAAACCGGCGTTGGTGACCACAATGTTGCCGCCGGTGGCACCGCTGAGCAGGATGTTGGCCGTGACGCTGTTGTTGGCGCTCCAGACCAGCGCGTCGTTGGTGCTGTTGAGGGTGATCCACTTGCCCGAAGAGGCGGCATTGACCAGTCCGCCCGTGGTGTTCTGGAGGTAGAGGCTGTTGAACTCGACGTTGCGCGAGTTGATGTTGAGGGTGCCGCCGTTGAGGTACACGGCGGTGGTCGCGGGCAGAGCATTGTCCACGCCGAGGGTGAGGGTGCCGCCGTTGATCGTGGTGGTACCGGTGTAGGTGTTATTGCTGCTGAGGGTCTGGGTGGCAGAGCCGGCCTTGACCAGCGAGAGGTTACCGCCGATTAGGCCGCTGTAGGTGTAGGCGGTGGTGTTGCTGATGGTGAAGATCGAGGCGGTGGCCGAGCTGTTGGTGACGATGGCAGCATAGGCATTGGCCACAGTGCGCTGCAAGCCGGCCAGGGTCTGGTTGTTGCCGTTCAAATCAAACCGGCTGGCTGCGTCGTTGGACTGGATGTCGAGCACCGTGGTGATCGGCAGGCGATCATTGCCGCCGGCCAGTTGGAGGGTACCGCGCGCAATGAACGTGGCGCCTGTGTATCGGTTGCTGGCGGAGAGGACCACCGTGCCGCCACCGGTACCGGAGACGCGGAGGCTACTGTCGGTGCCGTTGGTGATGATGCCGCTGACGGTCAATGTGCCGCCGTTTTCGGTACCGATGCGGGCGTTGGTGCCGAGGAGGACGGTCCCGTTCCAGGTGGCCGCAGCGCCGGCTGCTGCCTGCAACGCACCGCTGTAAGCGCCGAGGCCGGTTGTGCCGCCGGGGCCGGAGATGGTGATGGTTTCGCCGTTGACGGTGACGCCGTTGGCGAGAGCGACGTGGCCGCCGTCGTTCACCACGGTCTGGCCATTGGTGGAGCCGAGGGCGTTGTTGTTGGCGACGAGCAGGCGTCCTGTGTTGACGATGGTGATGCCGTTGTAGGTGTTGGCGTTGGTCAAGACCACGATGCCGCTGCCGGTCTTGTAGAGGCTACCGTCGCCGGAGAGTAACGCGACGTTGGTGTAGGTGTCGGAGCGGTTGAAGGCGAGCCAGGCGTTGCTGGCGATGCTGATGTTGGTGCTGGCCAGCGCGCCGGAGGCGCCGCCCGCGCCGAGTTGGAGGGTGCCGCTGTTGATGGCAGTGTCGCCGAGGTAGGTGTTGTTGGTGGTGAGGATCAACGTGCCCGTGCCGATCTTGGTGAGGGAGCCGCTGCCGCTGAGGATGCCGCCGTAGGTGGTGTTCTGGTTGTTGTTGCCGACGAGCAGAGCGATGGCAGCGCCCGTGTCGTTGACAAGTGCCGCGTTGCCAGAGCCGGCCAGGCCACCGATGGTGAACGCGGTGTCGTTGCTGAACAGGAGACCGCCGTTGACGGAGTTGCTGATGGTGCTGAGGGTGGCGGCCAGGGCGCCATTGAGGACAACCTGTCCCGCATTGATGGCCGTGATGCCGGTGTAGGTGTTGGTGCCGGCGAGGATCAGGGTACCGGTGCCGGTCTTGGTGACACCGGCGTTGCCGCCGTTGATTTCAGCGACGTTTTGGAGGGTGCCGCTGAGGAAGGTGAGCGTATCAATGCCGTTGGCGGCCGAGCCGATGACGTTGCTGTGCATGTCGAGGGTACCGCCGTCGAGGGTGAACGCCGAGGTGCCGCCGCCGTCGTTCATGCTGGTGTAGAAGTTGGCCGTGCCGCCGTTGAGGATAAAGGTGCCGCGGACGGTGCCACCGCCGGATCGTTGGGCAAGGGTGAAGGCGTTGTTGACGTTGAGGAGACCGCCGTTCATGGTCAATGTGCCGGCGCCGGTGCCGGTGGTGGCGCCGGAGAGGCTTTGGCCGAGGATGACGGTGTTGACGTCCACGGTGCCGGCGTTGAAGGTGAAGTTACCGTAGCCGCCGGCGGAGCTGGCGTTGCCGCTGACATTGAGGGAGCCGAGGAGCAACTGTTCGATGCTGGCGTTGAGGGAGGCACCCGAATTGGTGATCATCAGGTAACCGGTCGGGGTGGTACCGGAGCCGCTGCTGGTGAAGACGCCCAGGTTCACGTTGGCGCGAGTGCCGTTGGTGCCCTGGAGGATGAGTTGGCCGTTGGTGGTGTTGGGGTAGAAGTCCATCGTGCCGCTGGCCTTGCCGTAACCGATGTAGAGGTCGGCGACATTCAAGACGTTGCTGGCGCCCAACTGCATCAGACCTTTCACGGCACCGTCCTGATAGGAGCGTCCAATGTAGATCGAGCCGGCGGTGATGTTGTTGGTGGCGGCCAGGGCGAGCAGCCCGGAGCGAGAGGCTTGATAGGAGGTGTTCAGGTCATAGCCGACGGTGATGTTGCTGACCGCGGCGGAGAATGAACCGAGTTGGGACAGATCCAGGCCCGTGTATTCGGTGGTGCTGCGTTGGCCCCAGATGAAGATCGTGCCGTTGGTCGCCAGAACATTCAGGGCACCGGCGCCGGAGACCTGCAATCGGGTGCCGTCCTGCATGTAGAGGACATTGCCCGTAGCATCGGTGGCGATGTTGAGGGACTGGCCGTCGGCGATGTTGGTGATGAAGTTGGTGGCGGTGGAGTTGACGGCCGACTTGTTGGTGACAAAGAGGCCGCTGATGGTGGTGCTGAAGCCGTTCATGTCGAGAGTGCCGCCGTAGATGTTGGTGGCGGGATCGCCCATGTACAAGACGGTGCCGGCGGGGAGCGCGTTGGCGACGCCAAGTTGGATGCCGCCGCGGGTGATCCAGGTCTGGCCGGAGTAGGTGTTGGCGTTGGTCAGGACGAGGGTGCCGTTGCCTTTTTGGACCACGCCGCCGGCGCCGGTGATAAGGGCGGTGTTGGTGTAGAGGTCAGAACGGTTGAAGGCGAGCCACGCGTTGGCGACGACGTTGATGTTGGTGTCGCGGATGCTGCCGGTGGTGCCGTTGTTACCGAGTTGGAGCGTACCGGCGTTGATGAAGGTGCCGCCGACATAGGTATTGTCGCTGGCGAGCGCCAATGTGCCAGCGCCTTCCTTGGTGAGGGAACCACTGCCGCTGATGACCTGGTTGAAAATCAGTGTGCCCGGCATGTTGATGACCAGCGCCGCGTCGTTGCTGATGGCGGAGGCGAACGCGGTGGTATTGCTCAGGATGAGGGTGCCGCCGCGGATCAGGGTCGAGCCGGTGTAGGTGATGTTCGTGCCCGCAAGGGTTTGAGTGCCACTGCCGTCCTTGGTGAACGCCAGGGTGCCGCCGGTGTAACCGCCGCGGGCGTCGCGCAGGTAGCCATTGAAGAAGTAGTCGGCGGTGTTGCTGACAATGAGGTTGCCAGTGGTGCCGACGTAGCCGCTTTCGGTGTCAATGTTCCCGATGATCATTGTTCCGCGGGTGTCGGCGATGCCGCCCAATGTTTCGGTGCGGCCCAGCAAGGAGAATCGGCCATAGCCGCCGGTGGAGGCGTTGGTGAGGATGGCGGTGTCGGCAATCTGTTCGGAGGCGCCCAGCCGCAGGTATGCATCGCCGGTGGTCTGGGTAAACTTAATGGTTCCGGAGGAGAGCGCGGCGCCGGTCGTGTTGCTCAACATGAGGGTACCAGCGCTGATCAGCGTATCGCCGCTGAAGCTGTTGGCGCCGGTGAGGGTAAGCGTGCCGGAGCCGGCCTTGGTGAGGGAGCCGCTGCCGCTGAGGATGCCGCTATAGACGGTGTTGGAGTTGTTGCGACCGACAGAGAGGCCGATGCCCGTGCCGTCGGTGTTGGCCAACACGATGTTGCCGATGCCGGCGAGACCGCCGAGGGTGAAGTCGGTGCCATTGGTGAAGGCGAGGCCGTTGTTGACGAGGTTGCTGACGGTGCTGTTGTAGGCGGCGTTTTGGTGGCCGAGCAGGAGAATGCCGTTGTTGATGACGGTCACGCCGCTGTAGGCGTTGCTGTTGGCGAGGTAGAGCGTACCGGCACCGAGCTTGGTCAGGCCGGCGGCGGCGGGCGAGTTGTTCGGGCCGTTCAGCAGCGTGGCAGCAATGGTCAGGTCCGGCGCGGAACTGGCGGTGGCGTCGGCAACGTCAAAGTTGACATTGACCAGGCCGAGGTGAACACCGGAGTAGGCCTCGCCCGTGCTGAGGATCGCGGAAGCGGTAGTGCCCGTAACGGTAACATCGCCTTGGAGCGTCAAAGACTGCCATACATCGCCCTGCCCCTGCCCTGTTCGGATAGTACCACCTTTGAGAGTGAGGGCGCCGAGACGGTTGAAGCCGGCATTGGTGATCACGCCGCCATCCACAAGGAAGGACATGTTGGCGCCGGTCATGTCGCGGCCGATCAGGGCCAACACGCCATTGGTGTTGACGGTGATGACGCGGCCGGCGGTGTTGGCGCCGAGGGCATTGAAGTATTGGGTGCCGCGAACGCCACCGGCCAGGAGAGTGCCGCTGTTGACGGTGATGTTGCCGGTGAAGTTGGAGCTGTTGGCAGTCAACGTGAGTTGGTCGCCGCCCGTCTTGAGCAATCCGCCCGCACCGGCGAGTCGTCCGTTGATGGCGAGGTTGCCGCCGGCGGTGTCGAGGGTGGCGGTAACATTGCTCTGGATGAGGAGGATGCGGTTGGCGTTGAGGGTGACGGTGCCGTTGGTGACCTGGAGGGTGCTGTTGCCGGCAAAGGTCAGGTTGGTGAAAACGGTGCCGGGCACGGCGCCGAGGGCGGCATCGGAGGTGATGCGAAGGGTGCCGTTACTAATGACGTTGGCGCCGGTGAAGGTGTTGGCGCCAGCGAGCACGACGGTGCCGGTGCCGATCTTGGTGATGCCCCAGACGCCGTTGGTCTGGCTGATGACGCCGTTGAGGACGATCGTGCCGTTGGAGGCGTTCAAGACGCCGCTGCCGCCGTCAAAGGCGATGTCGAGGTTAATGGTTTGGGCGTTGGTGCTGTAGTTGACGAGGTTCCCCATCAGGCGGATGGCGTTGCCGTTGAGGGTGAAGGCGCCGGCGTTGTTGGAGAAGTTGAGTCCGCTGAACTTCATGTACGGCGTGAGGTCGTTGGTGTTGTTGAGGCGGGTCGCGCCGGCAAAGAGCAATTCGTCGCCCGACACGAGGCTGATGCCGCCCCAGTTGGCGGGATCGCTCCAGACATTGGTCGTGGCGCTTCCGCCGGTCCAGAGCACGGAGCCGCCAACGGTGAGGACGATGTAGTTGTCGTCGAGGGTGAACCGATAGACCATGTTGTTTGTCGGGTTGAGGACGAAGAGGTTCGTCAGCCCGGACGGGTCGGCGCCGGTGTAGCTGATGAGGTTGTAGGTGCCGCGGGTGTCCCAGGTGTTGGTGGTGCCGACAACGTAGAGGTTGAAGCCGCCGCCGTTGAGGGTAATGCCGCCGGAGTTGAGGACGCGGATGATGTCGTTGGTCTGCGGATTGGCGAGGTTGAACTCGAAGTCGAGGATGCTGCCGGCGCTGAGGACGAGGTTGCTGACAGTCAACGTGCCGATGCCGACGCCGGGGGCGATGTGGCCGCCACTGTAGATGGTGGTGGTGCCCGCCAGGGTGCCGGTGCCGCCGAGGGTGCCGCCGTTATAGACGGCCACGTTGCCGGTGCCGAGGCCAAAGCCGGTGGTGTTGTTGACGCTCAGGACGCCGCCGCTGACGACGGTACCACCCTGGTAGGTGTTGGCGGCGGTGAGGTTGAGTGTGCCGGTGTTGTCCTTGATGAGGGCGCCGACGCCGCTGATGATGTTGGTGATGGTGAGGGTGGCGTCAGTGGCGGGAGCGAAGACGCCGTTGCCGCTGTTGAGGGTCACGGTGCGGTTCGCCACGGTGAAGGTGTTGGTGGTCAGAAGGGCGCCGCCGTCGAAGATGAGGTTGTTGTTGGCGTTGCTGCCGAGGTTGTAATCGCCGAAGACCATCAAGGTGCCGCCGTTGATGTTGAGGCCGCCGGTGAAGAGGTTGGTGCCGCTGAGGGCGAGGAGACCGTTGCCGGTCTTGGTGAGGCCGATGCCGGTGCCGCTGATGACGCCGCGGATTTCGCCTGTGACGTTGGCGTTTTGGTTGAAGATGCGGGAACCGGTGCCGCCGAGGGCGATGTCGGAATAGACGAGGCCGACGTTTTGGAGGGTGCCGTTGGTGAAGCTGAGGATGTCGAGACTGGCGATGTTGTTGGTCTGCATGTCGAGCACGCCGCCGTAAAGGTTGAGCATCGAGTATCCGCCGCCGTCGGTGATGGCGGTGTACACATTGGCGGTGCCGCCCGCGATGGTGAACACGCCGGTGACATTGCCGCCACCCAGCATCTGGCCGAGGGTGAAGGCGGTGTTGACGTTGAGGAGACCGCCGTTCATGGTCAGAGAGCCGGCGCCGGTGCCGGTGGTGGCGCCGGCGAGGCTTTGGCCGAGGATGACGGTGTTGACGTCCACGGTGCCGGCGTTGAAGGTGAAGTTGCCGCGACCGCCCGGTGAGGTGCCACTGGCGTTGGTGTTCAGCGAGCCGATCAGGAGTTGGTCAATCCGCGCGTTGATGGAGGAGGCACTGTTGGTGATCATGAGCCAGCCAGTGGGGCTGGTGCCAGAATTGAGACTGGTGAAGATGCCCAGGTTCACATTCGCTCGTGTGTTGTTGGTGCCTTGGAGCACGAGCACGCCACCGGTCACGCCCGGATTGAAGGTCATGGTTCCATTGGCTTTCTGGTAGCCGAGGTAGAGGTTGGCGACATTGATCGTGTTGGTGGCGCCCAAGAGCAGTGTGCCACTGGTGGCGCCGGCCGGATCGGCTCGGCCGACGTAGATGTTGTTGGCCGTGATGCTGTTGTTGGTGGCCAGGATCATTCGGCCGGTGCGTCCGATGTTGTTGTTGTCGAAACCGACGGTGATGTTGTTGACAACGGCGGTAAATGCGCCCAATCCCGACATATCCAATCCCTGCGGTGTGCCGCTCAGCCCACCGTTGACCAGGATGTTGCCGTTGGAGGCAATGATGTTGAGGGCGCCTGCGCCGGAAATCTTCAGGCTGGCCGCATCCTGGAGATACAACACATTGCTGCTGGTGTTGGTGACGATGTTCAGGGACTGGCCGTCGGCGATGCCGGTGATGAGGTTGGTGACCGTGGAGTTGACGTTGGTCTTGTTGGCGATGAGGAGCGAGCCGATGGTCTGGCTGTAGCCATTGAGGTCGAACGTGCCCGCGTAGATGTTGGTGGTGGCGTCGCCGAGGGTGAGCACGCTGCCGGTGGCGAGGGCGTTGTTGATGCCGAGGGAGAGGGTGCCGCGATTCACGAAGGTACCGCCGCTGTAGGTGTTGTTGGTGGCCAACAGGATGGTACCGGTGCCGGCGAGTCGGACCGAGCCACTGCCGCTGATCAGGTTGCTGACGGTAAGGGTGTCGCTGCGGTTGAAGACGAGGACGGCGTTGTTGGAGACTGCGCCGGTGCCGAGGCTGCCGATGGTGCCGCCGGTGCCGACCTGCAAGGTACCGGCGTTGACAAGGCTGAGGCCAGTGAAGGTGTTGTTGTTGCTCAGCACGAGTGTGCCCGCGCCGTTCTTGATGATGCCCCAAGAGCCGTTGGTGTCGCTGATCACGCCCTGCACTACGAGGCTGACGGCGCTGTTGGTGACGTTGAAGGCGCGGGCGGAGGCGTCGAGGACGAGGTTGAGGTTGAGATACTGGTTGCTGGCGCTGTAGTTGTTGACGTCGCCGATGAGGTTCACCGTGTTGCCGTTGAGTGTGAACGAGGCGGCGTTGGTGGTGAAGGTGATGCCGCTGAACTGGGTGTTGGCGGCGAAGTCGTTGGTGTTGCTGACGCGGTTGTTCGCGGAGGCGAAGACGAGGGCATCGCCGTTGGTGGGCGCCACGGTGCCATCCCAGTTGGCGGCGGTGGTCCAGTTGTTGTCGGCGCCGGTGCCGTTCCAAGCGCGGACGCTGGCGACGTTCAGGATCACCCAGTTGTTGAGTGTGCTGAAGCTGTAGGCGGTGCTGGCGCCGCCGTTGGTAACGGTGAGGCCGTTGACGCCGAGACCGCCGATGGAGCCGTCGTAATTCATCAGGTAGTAGGTGCCGCGGTTGGTCCAGGCGTTGCTGGTGCCTTCGGTGAAGAGGCTGATGGCGGTGCCGTTGATGGTGAGGCCGCCGTTGGCCAGAATCTTGATCTGGTCATTGGTCTGGGCGTTGGCAAAGTTGAATTCAAAGGCCATGCGGCTGCCCGAAGCCAGCGTGAGGTTGCTGAGGCTGAGGGTGCCGATGCCGCCGATGCCGGCCGAGAGGGTGCCGCCGCTGTTGACGGTGACGGGTGCCCAGAGGTTGCCCGTGCCGCCGAGGGTACCGCCGGCGTTGACGGTGACGGCGCCGGTGCCGAGGGCGCGACCGGCAGCATTGTTGACGATGACGGTGCCGGCGTTGATGACGGTGCCGCCGGTGTAGGTATTGGCGTTGGTGAGGGTCAAGGTGGTGCCACCGGTCTTCAGCAGGATGCCGTTGCCGCTGACGACGCCGCCCAGCAGGAGGCTGCCGGCGGTGACGTTGACCGGGTTGGTCACGGCGTTGAGAGTGACCGAGCCGTTCCAAATGTTGGTGCCGCTGGCGGACTGGAAGGTGCCGCCGTTGATCGTCAACGAGTTGGTGAAGCTCATGCCGCTGCTGCTCCAGAGTTGGAAGACAGAGGTGGCACTGGCGTTGGTCACCACCGCTCCGGCAAGACCAGCGGAACCTTCCACGGAGATTGTGCCGTTGCTGATGACGAGAGCGACCAGGTTGGTGGTGTTTCGGATGGCGGTGTAGTTGGCGCCGACCTTGGTCAGGGTAAAGCCGCCGCCGTTGATGAGGCCGCCGATGTCGAAGCGACCGCCGTCGCTGCCGATGGCGGCATTGCTTCCGAGGGTGAGATTGCTGATACCGCCCCAAATCAGGTCGCCACCGCTGTTGCCGATGGCGCCGAAATTGGCGGCCACACCGGAACCGTTGATGACGATGGCGGGCGCGCCGTAGGTGGTGCTGTTGATGCCGCCCAGGTCAATCGCGGCACCGGCGATCACGGTGGCGAGGACATTGCCGGTGGGCGCGCCGAGGGCGGTGGTGCTGCCGAGTTTGAGCACGCCGTTGCTGACGGTGGTGCTACCCGAATAGGTGTTGGCGCCGCTGAGGATGAGAGTGCCGCCGCCGGACTTGACGAGACCGCCGCCGACGTTGGCGCCGAGGGAGACGGTGCCGACCACGGCGCTTTGAGTGGCGCCGCCGCCGACAATGTTGACGGTGAGCACATCGTTGGACTGGTAGCCGAAACCGGCGCTGGTGACGAGGATGTTGGTAATCTGGCCGGTGGTGAAGTCCACCTGCGCCACGGCCG
>Ga0078972_1002287_pt1 | contig 64446 bp, 58 predicted proteins | sample YelNatPaOPGAMG01_FD_67568 | JGI IMG/M metagenome (GOLD analysis project Ga0078972, IMG submission 67568) | Hot spring thermophilic microbial communities from Obsidian Pool, Yellowstone National Park, USA - OP-RAMG-01 (SPADES assembly) (version 2) | ecosystem: Environmental > Aquatic > Thermal...
TGATAGTAGATGGGAAAGTAAGGAAGATGAAATTTTCTGAAAGGGTTAGAGAGAATTTTGAGAGGTTTAAGGATAGAATAGAGGGGCTAGGGAGGAAAGCTTTGATTGGAGGGATATTGATTGGGGGTAGTGTGGGGTGTGCGAGTAATGGTAATACGACAACAACTTCTACCACATCATATTACAGATATGAGCAAGTCTTAAGAGGTGAAATAACTTTTGATGATTATATAAATAATGCAGACCCATACGATTTTTGTTATACCAAAGAGGATACTATCACACAAGTAGCGCTCTATTGGTGGAAGTTAACAGGAAGTAGAGATCCTCTAGTTTGGGAAAGATTAATAATGGGAGACAGCACAGCATTGAATGAATGTAATATGGACTCGGTGAGATTTCGCATTAAAGATGTAAGAGCATTTTTCGGGCTTTATATTGACACGCAACCATATATAGATACCATCATAGAGAGGACAAAGAATGGTAGATCAATTATTTCCAAGTAAAAAGATTACTCACCTTTTTCAAGTTGTTCTTTAAATGCTCTTAACTCTTCTTCGCGCTGTTTTTCTCCTTTAGGGATAGCCAATATTACTGCCGCATAACCAATTAAAATTTTTGGTTTTATTAGAGAGACATCATACTTAAATTGACTTAATTCAGTTGAACCTGCAGAAAATATCCCACCGTATCCTACTAATTCTTTTGGTTCCATGGAGGATAGCATAGTTGACCAAACTTTTGTTCCATATTGTTCTTCTACTTGCTGCTTTATTTTTGGATTTTCATTATATTGGTTTATTAGATTTGTGGCCTTTTCTTTAGCCGTATTTTTATCTTCACCTTGTGATATGAAGCCATCGATAATTGAAGTATATAAAAACATTTTGTAAGCAGCTTCGGAAAATCCAGGGCTATCTTGTCTAATCTTTTGTATAACTTTATTCATCGCTTCTTTATCTGTTGCTAGAACTTTTTCTATCTCCGCTCTTTTTTGTTCATCGCTTAATTCTTTATTCTCCAGTATTGCTGCAATATTCTTTGACATTTCCGCCGCTTTTCCATATAATTCTATTTGTTTCTCTTTCCATTCGTTAAACTCTTTTCCTTTTGGGATTTTTCCTCCCCATTCTGTTGTGTATGCATTGTATAAACTTCTTTCAACTTCTGTTTCTGGCATTAGTTCTGACCAGTCTTTTCCATATAAAGAGATTAGTTTTTCTCTTACTTCTCCCAGTTCCTTCTCATTCAGTCCTAGGCTCTTTGTTTTGTTTTCTACTAAGATGTTTCCATTCCAGGCAATTGATAAACTGGAAATAGCCTCGATTTGCGAGAGTGTCGAAACTCCTTCGGGTTTATCCTTGTATTGATCATAATTCTTGAGGACAAAAAATCCTTGGTTTGTTTGATTAATTACTTCTGTGATGAATTGTTTTCCTTCTCCTTTGTTCATTTTGCTTACTTCGGGGTAGTGTTCAAGTAGGTATGCTGCAAACTCAAAGGCTGCTCCTTGGTTACGGTAGTGGGCCATCAGCGGCGATTTCTCTGGTTCTATTGAGGAAATTGAAGAATAAATGTCTGAAAGGTTAGCGTAAATCCTAGCAGCATCTTCATTCTTTATTGTTATTGTTTTGCCCTCTTGCTCAACTACAACATCTCCTTTTTCATTGACATTTACCTTTTTTTCTTTTTCAGCTTCAGTTATTGGAAGTAGGACTGCAACAATATCCTTATCTTTTTGTATTTCATCTAATTGTTTGTTTATCTGCTCTCTAAAAGACTCCCCTTTTAATCCTGAAGCAAACCCACTAACCACTGCATCTGAAAGCCCTAAGAAATCTAACAATGATGAACCAGGGAAGTGAAGTTTGGATTTTAAAAATGCTGAAGATAATTCCTTAGCCCCAAACTGCCCTGATCCTATTGCTATCCTCTCTGGCCCTGCCCTTACTTCTCTGGGTTTTTCTTTCTCTTTTTTTCCTCTCGTTAATTTTTTCTCAAGTTCTCTAAGTTTCTGTATTGGCAGAGCTGGCTTTCCACCTTTAATAAAACCAGCTGCCCATGGCTGCTTTCCAACTATAGCGCGCCCTCCAGTTTTCTCTGTAAGTTTACTAGCAATCCAACCAGGAATCCGACCAGCCTGTACAGCAGCACTTTGTATGCGACTTTGTATGGGTGCAGCTATTTTTTCTTTTACTTCTTTACCCTTTTCTGTTTTTTCAAGCCTCCCTATAACTGATTGCTGGGATATCGTAATCCCTCCCTTCCCAATCACCCTTGCCCTCTGGCCTGTTGTAAATCTTAATGTGTTCAAATCAAACCAGAAAAATGGGCTTCCTCCTGTTGCGTAGGAGGCAACGAGGAGCATGCCAGCGATTATGAAAAGCGGGAGGCAGATTGCAGGTGCAGTTCCTCCAAAAAGAGGGGGCAATAGTGTTGGGATGTAAACAACCTCTGCATAGGTTGGGGAAAGGGTGGCAAAAACAGGAGTTCCACTATCATTTATGTATGCTGACTCTGGCCATGGGGCTGGCTTAATACTCCCGCATGGAGGAACATCCTCAAAAGAGGTTATGCTCTCGTTGAGGCATGGCTGGAGAAGGCAGTTCGGAGAGGAGGAGCAACAAAACTTTATTCCTATCCTGCATCCCCTTAATATCCCTTGCCCAGAGCATGCGTCCTTATACCCTGAAATGGAGAAAACTGCTTTCCCGTTCTCATCAGTAAAAACCCTGCATCTATCATAAAGGTCTCCGGTTGCATTATAAACCTCCATAAAAAGGGTTGCGTTTCCAACCGGAAGCCTTTCTCCATTATAAACCGCGTACATATAAACATCAACATTTTCATCAACCAGCCCGGAAACAAGCCCGGTTTCATAGGCCGTGAAAAGCTCTGCACAGGTAGGGCAGGGGGGCTGGGAGAAAAGAAGGTTTGCGAAAATCAAAATGAATAGCATTCTTCGCATGCTCCTATTTGAGTGAAAAACTTTTAATACATTCATGTTTGCTCAACCCAACACTCAGAAATCCTTGTTTTTAAAGGAACATCAAAACCGCAGAAATTGGTATAGGCCCTTCCTTTCACGCATTCCTTGCTCTCGTTACCGGAAGTTGAGAATAGAATCGGTGTGGGGGTTAGGGAAGAGGACTGCAAAGAAGAGAACGTTTTCTTCCCGATGCAAATCTTCGGAATTCCTTTTACTGAGGCGATCAAATCCGAATACAAAGATGGGTTTGCCATTACCTCTTCTAAAGAGTATTCTTCAAAAGAGTACTTCCCTCCGCTGTAAACCCGGCATTTTAGGGTTCCTGAATCAGAAGAGAGGCACATATCTTCTGTGATGCAGTCCTCTGGCCATTTTTGGTTTCCTGAATACCCAGAGCATTGGAAACCCGTAAGCGGGTCTCCGAGGTAATAGCCATTGCAAATTCCTTTAAGCCTATCCATCTCATCGCACTCGACGCAAGCGCATTCATCAGAAACTTTAACCTCTTTCACAAACGCATAGGGAGTAAGGCCTGAGGAAATTTCCGCAGAGCTTTCAGCAGAGCAGTATTTTTGCATATCCAGCGAAGAGCCGGTAGAAACGCTGAAATTTGAGAAGTGCATTCCTATGATTCCTGAATTCACTAACCTGGCCCTTTGGTATGCAATGTAGTTGAACATTCCGTACTCATCCGCAGAACCTTTGATTTCTTTTACCACCAGCAGGGATGGCTTCCCAAACCTGTAAACAAGCTTTCTAGAAACATTGCTCAATTTTTGAACAATGTACTCATAGAATTGTATTTTTTTCTCTTCAGAATCAAGCTGAACTTCAGGGTCTATGTTTACCTCAATCACAAAAATGTCTGCATTTTCCATGAGAGAATTGCAGGGTTGGCCTGCAAATGTTCCTTCCCTTCTACAGAATTCTATTCCTTCAAGATGGTCATCCATTTGCAGATTGTATGCATTATCAAAACTTTCAAGAAGAGCTCTTTCAAACTTTGTATCCAGCGAACTGCCGGTTATTGTAATGGCATTTGAAAGGGCAGGCATGCAGTAGGGACAGGGTTCTTTTACCTCACCAGCTCTTTTTTCTAAACCTATTTCGTAATTTCTGCTTGCATCCCCAATAACAACAATTATAGGCCCTATGGAAGAGGCAGATTCTTCATAATCCCCGGCATAGTATGTCTCCTGTCCATGCGTATACTCAGCTGCATATAGTATGTTTATGTACACATCCCTCAAAAGTTTCCATGCAAATGTTGCATTTTCTTTATAGATACTAAACTCATAGCAAGAATCGCACCCATAGTAGGTTTTGTAAAGCTCATCATCCTCAGCATAAAGAACAGGCAGAACACCTGCAATCAGATAAGAGGTGAGCTTTTCTTTCATGTATTCCCAGTGCGGATAGAAGTCAGGCCAAGAAACCCTAGCATCGTAAACATCTCCGTCTTTTCTTGTTGCATCCTTGCAGCCGAAGGCTAGATTGTAGGCATCGCATCTGAGCTGAGAATCGCGATGGCCTCCGCACGCTTTCCTCGCATCAACGTTTCCTGTTCCCAAAACATTTCCATTATTATAAACATCACCAACTTTTGTCCCCTCCCATTCATTTGGGTTTTTTGCGTTTAAGTTTGAGGGTGGAAGAATTTCAAGAAGAGGGCAGTAGTTTGCTATTCTTTTATTTACCTCATCAGCACCCGCATCCCTGCTGAACTTATAATCACTTTTAAAATCTTCAAGAGGACCTCCTTCATAGTCCGCAAGGTCTATTCTTGGTATTCCGCCAGAAGGAGAGAGAGGAAGGGATTCATCGTTAGGATTCCCACCAGTCGGGTCGTAAAATCTATTCAAAGGATAGAGATGCTCAACTGCAATTGTGTTGAATGTTGCTGGCTCGCACCATCCGTATTCTTTCAAAAGCAGCTCTCTGTTTTCATCAACCGCGCATTCCCCATACCTTCCTTCATCATTTTTTCTTATTACTATCGCCGCGGAAGCATATGCGCCGCACTCTCCGTTTTCCCCCTGAGAGAGGCAGAAATCATCATCAGTCAAACCAGCGCATATTTCCCTCCAGTTTTCTCCTAAGCTTGAGCCGTCCAATCCGAATTTTGGGGGATAGCAGACAGCAATATCGTTTTTGTATTCCTCGCCCATGCAGTTTTTTACAAAATTTATTACATACGTTCCGCCCTCTTGGCACCCACTCCAGCTGGTCGGAACAATCTGGCAGTAGTGAAGTATCGCCCACCTTGTTGCTTGGTCATTTGGAAGAGGAGATTCAACAGTTCCACCGAGAGTAGAGCGGACATCCCTTGAAAGGAATATCATAACCTTACCGTTTACTATGCTTGCTTTTGGCTGCGTGACCTGCTCCGGAGAAGTGAAATCAAATTTCTCTTTCCCCCTCCCGGACTCGTCATATTCCTTAGTAAGAAAAGCTTTGCTAACCCCGAGTGTTTCGCCATCCCATAAACCAACGCTCACTGCGCTTTTATCAGAAGCCGGAGCAGAGGATGTTCTTGTTGGTTTGCAGAAAATCTGACCGTATTCATAGGAGCAGCCGCACTCAACGCTCTTATTTGTTGAAGCATCCACGCATGCGCTCCTTTTGTAAACATCCTTACCGCAGATGCCTGAGTAGCATTCCAATCCGCTCTCGCATTCAAACTCTGCCTTTTTCCCTTCAAAAATCTGCGAACTGTAAACAGTATACCTTGGAAGAACATTTGCGTAATAGGTTGGTATTTCCTTAAACCCAAAAATTCCAACGGTTGCAGCAGTCAAATCGCTGTCCTCCTTTGCGAATTTCAAAACCCCGACATTTGCGGTCCTTCCATCATCTGGGTATTGGAGCTCAACCTTCTCCTGGCTCCAGAAAGTGTTTCCTCTTCCTTCAGCACTCTCATCCTCAACATCAGCCCAGAAAAGCCCTCCATACCAGTGCCTTACATAACCTAACTCCTCTCCAAAAGGAGAGTTTGGAAGCGCGAATGTTTGCTCAGAAGAAGAGCAGGGCATTGCAGGGTTTATTCCCCTGCAATCCCATTCGCATTCATAATAAGAGGAGTACTCCTTTCCGTTTTTTTGGCAGGAATACACGCCGTTCGTTTCCTCGCACTCTTTTTCAGTAAAAAAGTAATTTGAATACCTGTCTTTTGTTGCGGTATAGGAATTGAAGAGTTTGTCAGAGAAGGGGAAGAGGTAGCGGTAGTTGTCGTATTCTTCAAAACTCTCCCCGATTCCGAACCTGAAGCTGTTGAGCAAAAGCCCTTTTCCCATTGCGCTCTCAACAGATGGGGTCATCCTCAAAACATCGCATTCTGCGTGGAGAAGGCCAAAAACAGCCCCTTTACTAGCTGAAATATCTATGTTTCCTTTCTCAACATCCTCTGGGCGGATGTTTGTTGGAGCACCGGCCTTTCCAAAATCGCCGCACAGCATTCCTGAGCATCCCTCAACGCAGGATTTCACTTCCCATTCAGAACAAACGCTGTAATTAAAACCATCAACCTCGCAGAAAACTGGCTCATCCCCTTCTTTCCATATTTTACAGTCACTCTCGCCAGGGTACTCAGGGTCTTCAGCAAGCTTATCCGCAAAATAACATTGACCATTTTTAGCATACTTGTGAAGGCAGCAATGGACTTCTGGTTTTTGAAGGCATGCTGGCAAAAGAAGAAGCGCAAAAACCAAAAACAAAATAAACAACCTTTTTATTTTCATCATCCCACCTAAACGAACTTTGAAACCATGGATATGAATGCGGTTGGCATCCCCCCAAGTATCACGGTTGCGAACCTTATGAAGACAAAGGCAAGGGAAAGAGCAGCGAGGTTTCCGAGCAGAAGCTGGTAGAAAACAGAGGTCATGAACTCCTGCATGGACTTATGCCTCATCCCCATCTGAACAGATTGCATAGAAAAGCTGCTGAAATCCAGATCAAAACCTCTTCCTATGCTTAGATATGTTGGGTAGTTGCAAACGGTTTCTGTCTCAACCATCGGGGATTTTGGAGGCGCAACAAAACCCGTTGACGCAATCCATAAGATTGAGGGGTAAATGTAGTAGAGGGCAATGGAAATTGAAATGAGAAGGGCACCAAGCCCCCGCGTAAGCTTCATCGCACGGAGCACTATCCCAATAGGAAGGAATAAGGAGAGCATATACTTTGAGATATAGTCAAGAACATAATATTCTGCTGAGAGGAATACAGCAAGCTCTGTTCCCTTCTGTGTTAGGAACTGAACCTCAGCTACTCTTCTGTATACCCCGCCAAACCAGCTTCCCTGAAAAACCGGGATGCTCATAAGCCCGATGTAAGTTGAGGAGAGAGGCAAAACCCATCTTGCATCTGATGCTGCAGAGCGGATTATATCCTCTGTTTCTGCCAGCATCAAGAGCGTTTGCTCTTTGGATTGCTCGATTGCAAGAATGTTGATGGGCTGCTTATAGTCCTGTGGGGTAAGAACTGCTGAAATTCCATTTACTATAAAAACAAGGAATATTATGATGAGCGCGATTGCGATGTTGTCTATTATTTCGGCCATGGCTATTGTCTGGCCCCTCTGGTCCATGAACATCTTCGCAAACATATAGTGTATTACCTCTATGAAAAACAGTACGAGCACTGAGAGCATCGCAATAATGCCCCAGTTGCTCTCCCAATCCGCGAGCAAATCCACCATCATACCATCCTCAAAAACCTTGCGATTTCTATCTCCTCCCCGAGGAATTTCCCGAGAGCGATTATCCCTGCAGAGGTGCCTATAAAGTTAAGTGAAAGAAGGAATGATGAAACTAAAAAGCTTATCGCACCATAGGCGAGCACCCTGTCAACTGAAACTGAGCAGGCCGGGTTAACCCATGGCGGGCCGAGGTTTTTGCATAAGAATATTCGGCCGTTATCCTCCTTGAAAAAATAATCAAACTGGCCGAAAAGGAAAACATTCCACTCCAGTCGCCCCCCCTTAAAGTATGGGTCCTGTTCATCAATGTTTAACCCTCCTGGGGATGTTAAGAACTTAATTTCATCCTGATTGCCATACCCCCACATCTCAGGCCTGAAAACAAGCCCTTCAATTACAAGAAGGGTTGGGAAGAAAACGATGAAGCCGGCTCCTATCGCGAGCAAGACCCCTCCAACCCTTCTTCCAAAAGGAATGGAACGGAGGACAAGACCGAGCGGAATGATAAGGAGGAAACCCCCACTCAGAAATGAGCGGAGAAGGTATTTCTGAGCAAGAAGGCCGAGAAGGGCAACCGTTGTTGTGTACGCCTGGGCGTTGAGAACAGAAGAGATGATGGAAACCCATGCATCCGGGTTCAGGCCAATTCCCTGGCCTGCTAAGAAGCACCATACACTTTTGCAATCATATTTCCAGATTGCGGAAATAAAGCCAGCCATTGAGTTGTATATCCTGGTGATGCGCATTGTGTTGTGAACATACACGCTCATATCATCAAGGTAGGCATCGGCGTAATCATAGATACACATGTCGCCGTTCTGAACAGTGAAATTCGTGAGGGCAGAAAGCGCAGAGGCTTTATACATCGTTCCAAGATTCAGGAAGCCGAGGATGAAGGTTGCAAAAAGCGCTGAGAAAAAGAGCTGGGGAAGCTCATCATGCGCCCACACATCCAACCTTGGGTTGCCTGTTATTTTTCCTATCATATAGACTATTGAAATCATTATGGCAGAGGAAGCTATTCCTATGGCCATCGCCCCATACACAAAGCCCATGTTCAGCATTTCCGGGGTAAAAACTTGGCAGGTCATGCTATCCTCTCCAACTGCGCGAGCACAAAGGCATAAACCTCTGCGCCAAAGGCTTTTGAAGACGCGCCTATCAGGGAAATCAAAACAAGAAGGGAAATACCCTCTGAAAACATGGATTTTACGAGCGCTAGGAAAACAGGGCCGGAGTAATCCGCATCAACCATCTTCCTTGTAGCATCCATCGCATCATCCGCAGGGTCTGGTGCATAACTAAGCCCCATGTTCAATGGCTTGCACTCAATACCGGATGTATCTACATTGATGGTTGGGTTCAAACCATTGATGGCTTGATAGTCTGTCGTGACGCCGTACATGAAAGTAATCATAAGCGGGTAAGCAAAGTAAAGCCCGAACGCAAGGGAAAGTAAAAACCCGCCAAGCCCCCTGCTTACCGCAAAGCATCTTAGGAATATCCCGAAGGGAAAGACGATGAGAAGGACGAAAGCAGGGGTAATTTTAAGGAGGAATATTTGAGAGTTCGTTGTTGCGATGGAAGCGCCGACTGTTGCCGCGTACATGCTGAGGGGATTTGAAAACGTGCTGAAGCCCATGCACGGGTTTATGCTAAAGCCCATGTACACCCCGCTGCAGTAGAAACCCTTTGTAGATTCATCAGCAACATCCTTTGAAAGGTTCATTATTTGGCTAAGAAGGAGGGTCTGCTCAGAAAGAAGCCTCTCGCTTATGTTTATCGCGAAGTTTATGTGCTTTGGTGATTCTATAGAATCAAGGGATTCGCGCAACCAGTAAGAGGAGGCTCCTGCTGAGAACTGGTCTATTGTTGAAACAGCAAAAAGGAAAAGGGTGAACATGAGAAGGGTTGCAACCCACTCGTACGCCTCCTGCTTTGCAGCAAGCTTCAACCCTTCGCTTTCAAAAGCAATTCCTCCAGCATAAACAAAGGAGATGAGGAGGGCTGCTATGAGCATGGCGAGAATGGAGGAGACCTCCCAGTTTTCTGGCTGGGCTGCAAAGGAAAGCGCAAAAAGAAATAAAATGAATAGTATTTTTTTCATATGAGCTCACCCAAACCAGGAACGAAAAGCTCTCCTCCAAGGAAAGATGCAAGCCCTGAGATGAAAACTATTGTAGCAGCGATGTTGAAGAGAGGGAGGAGGTAGGCGTTAATCATTATTTTTGCAACACTTTCAACATATGGAATATCAGTAAGCGTTCCTCTTGCTGAATGCGTCTGCGTTGGAGCCTGGGCCGCACAGTGCTCATCGCATTTTGCGAAAACCGGTGGGTTGTAGCCAAAGCCAGGGTCCTGAAAATCAAGCAATCCTTTGCAGTCCGCATCTTTCATGTCTTCATGTATTATGTAAACGCTCGTTCCTTTGGCCGCTCCAATCATCCCATCCATATCCCGAGCATAAAAACTTATATTTGCCTCCTTCCATACCTGCTCTGGATTTGCGGGATAATACTGCGCGCATCCATCCTTAAATTTTTCATAATTTATATCATCGTAGCAGTAGGAGGTTCCGTTTGTATATACGGCCATGCAAAAAGAGGGGCAGTAGCCATCAGAATCCGGGATGGAGAAAGGAACAACAACCCTGCATCTTGAATCAACCTTGCTCCAATTATCATAATCCGGTTCAAGAACAACCCTGTTCACAAAGCATTTTTCCCTCTGTTTTAATATCTTGGAGCAGTTTTTGTGCGCATCCCAGCACAACGGATTATCTACCGGGTAGGGAAGAACCCGGCAAAAGGATGGACAAGCTGGCGGGTAGTTGCACGAGTAAACACCATCCTTACTCTGCAGGCTTCCGTTATATATTCTCTCAAACTCCTCCTCTGTCCATTTATTGTCCGAAGCGATTTGTAAAAGCTCGTCATAAGAAATGCCTTCTGTTGAGTTGTAGGCGACCGGAGGGATCATCCTGCATTCCAGAGGGCAGTTCTGGCCGAAATCATAGCTTACATCTGTAGAAAATTTATTCTCTGTTGTTGCAAATGTGAGGAGAAACATGCCGGGAAAAACAACCATGGCACCAAACCCGACAGCGATGAGCGTTCCTCCCCATCTCCTCGTAAGGAAGAAGGAGCGAAGGATAACCCCAGTGAGTATAAAAACAGGCCCGAGAACAAACGCAATGCTATCGAGGAAGAATTTCTGTGCGGAGAGAAGAGAGTAGGCAGAGCTCAAATAATCCATCAGAACCTGGTCGCGCGTAAGGTAGATTGCAAAGCCTGCATTTGGCCTGAAACTGGTGTAATAATAAAGCCATGATGGAAGCTGTATTGTGAAAATTGTATCAGAGCCGAAACCAAAGGAGAGGGAAGAGATTTTTCCATTCCCTATCGCATCAGAGTAAATGCTCTTAGCAACATCTCTTACCTCTTCCAGATAATCGCCAAGGTATTGGGAGGCGCTTCCAGCGATACAGCTTCCATGCTCGCACGGAATTACCTGGGATGCAAGCGCATCCAGGAAGCCTAGGAAGGCGATTATGAAAATTATTATGAGCGCGTTTATGAATATCTCTCCGAGCTCGTTCTTCCCCCATGCCTCAAGGGAGGATAGGCCAAGGGCTTTTCCGCCCATGAGTGCGAATACAGCAACCATAAGGGAGATGAGAAGAAGAAGGATTGAAACGAGCTGCCAGTTGGAAAGGACTGAGGAAACAAAGGTTGTTTGGGGAAGGTTCTCAAATGCCTCTGTGTATGTTGGCGGCTGGGCAAAAAGCAAGGAGGCCAGCAGGAATATGAGGAGCAGTTTTTTCATGGCACACCACCGAATGAAAGGGTCCTTCTTATTGCATCTATGGAGCTTATGACAATCGCAAGAGCTATGTTAGGGAAAAGTATTGTGTAGGGAAAGAACTTTGCGAACGCGATAAACCCGTTTGCTTCGCATCCACCGAAAAACGGGTCTTGGGCAACCTCAGAGGTGCAGGGGAGTGAAATCTTCTCATAGCTTGCTGCGAAAATTGAGTAGGAGAACGGGAGGAGGATGTAGAATGAAAAGATTATTGCAAGAAGGATGTTACCGGCCTCCCTTGCCTGCGGGATGAGGCGAGCGATGACTGCAAAAGGAACGCTCCAAGGAACAATCACATCAACAGCAAGCTCGAACATTATTCCCTGCATCTTCGCTGAAAGGAGGAGGATGGAAAGGAGGTTTATGAGGATTTCCAGCTGGGAGGCTACAACCTCCTTCCAGTAATTTAAATAAAGTATTACTCCGTTGCCGGAAAGGTCGTACCTACCTGCGTATACTGAAGACAATATACGGTACTCAAAATAATCCCTGTACAAATTACCTATTGTATTCTGGAGCTCGTTCTGTATTTTTGAAAAAAAGTTTTTTGAATAATCTATGGGGTTCTCAACACCTGCGTATGCTGAGAGGTAGGAGGAAAAAATGGTGCAACTTCCGATGAATATTCCCTGCATGAGCAAAACTATGAAAACGGTTATTATGAGGTGGGAAAGCTCCTCCTTAGCAAGCACAATGTAGTTTGGGAAATGGAAAGCAGAGCCGATCATGTATATTATTCCTATTAAAAGAGCTGAGATGGCGATAAGGACCGTAATCACCCCCCACCAAAAATCGTCTATTCCTGTTGTTGGGTCGCATACATTCCGCGCAAACAGCAGGGAAAGAAGCATCAGCAGAATGAATGCCTTTTTCATCCATTCACCCCGTAAACCTCGATAGCCCGTACATGAAAAACTCCCCTCCAAGTGCAACTGAAATGGAGCGGTAGGCGCTCACCACTGTAAGAGTGATCGAAACAAAGAATATTGAAAGGGTCACAACAACCTCAGCAACCGCAGGGATAAAATAATTCATAAGAGGGTCGAAAACCTCTGCAAGCGTATCCATGGGCATAAAGTTAACAACAGCAAGAAACTGCAATACTGCCATCCCAACGAATGCAACGCTATACCCCCAATCAACCCATGTTTCGCAAACATTGTAAGGAATGAGCCAGGAAAGTGGGGCGCATATGGCAATGTCATAAACCTCATCTGTTGGCTGAACGAATAGCTGGAACGCCGGTGAGCATACGATAGACGGGATAAAAGAGATGCGGAATGGGTCTGGTATTTTTCCCTTCATGAAATTCCCATTTTGCGCGCTCATAGTGTTATAATGGGGCATTTGAACCGCGGTGTCCAGCAAATCTCCGATAACAATCACGGCAGCTGGCAGAACCAATGAAGCAGAGATTGCAAGGGCAATAAGGGTTGCACCTATTTTTCTTGTGCCAGGCATCAACCTGAAAGCAAAAGCGATAGGGAGAAGCCACTCGCTGCTTATCCATGCCGCGAATGGGATGAGGACTTTGAGCGAAACAATGGCAAAATAAAAGGTGGAAAGAACATTTCCTATTCCATGGAGAGAGGAGGAAACAGAGCCGAGGCCGGTGAAAGGAGCTTCGCCAAAATTCAGCTGCCAGACAGCAACAGAAACGGCGATGTTATATCCTAGGCCTGCGTACTCACCGATTCTTGTGAGCACGGCAGAGTACTCTACAAACAAAAGCTTTGTTTTGTTCTCGAATTTTTCCAACACAGAAGCTGAGAGAGCACCAGCATTTTCATAACCAGTGTACGTTTTTATGAATGCATTTATGGAAGTGAGTATTCCGACAATTGCTATGAGAAGCAGAATTCCTGTTATCGTTGCCCTCATCTCCTCCTTTACCTTCGCATCAAACTGGGGGTTGTTTAGAATTCCTGAGAGCATGAACCCAAATGCAATAACGAAAATTGAAATCGCTATGACAATAGGCAGGCAAAAGAATGGGTCCATCGTTGAGAGTTGAGAGTAAGCGCTTAAAAATGTTTTGTATTCAAAGGGATAGGGGGATAAAATGAGAAAAATTCTACTGTTAGTTGTGTTGTTTGGATTGCTGGGGATGGTTTTTGCAGGAGAGCTTGGTTCTAAGCTTGAGATAAAGGTTAAGGAGGTTAAACCGATGATCTCGATGCAGCCGATGAACTGCCACCCGGCAAACGATGGGCCGTTTAGCTTTTTAGTCAAGATTGGGTTCGTAAACGAGTACAATGAGGATGTGCCGGTGTATTATTCTGTTTACGATATGAAGACTGGGACATGGGTTGAGAAAGGGCTCCTCCTCACTGTTGATGCCGGGAACATTGAGGATAAGCAGGTTCAGTTTGACTTCTACGCAGGAGGAAGGGGGAATGGAACGATAGAAACGCCTGCATTTGAACTTCGGTATGCGGACCCTGAGAACCAAGGGCTCACAATAAGAAAAAACATCACACTAAGAACAGAGCACTGGGAAACGACAAATGAAATAGTGGCAAAAAAGAACATAGCTGAACTAGAGGGGCTTGTCTCCAAGATCGAGGAGAAGGGATGCGATGCTACGCAGATAAAAGCAAAGATAGAGGAGATGAAAGGGCTTATGGCCATATGCGAATGCTCTGATGCAAACATAGTTGGAACAAAGGCAAAGGCCGATGCAGCGGCATTGCTTGAAGGGTGCGTTCCTCCTGCTCCTCCAGAGCAAGAGCAAGAGATAAACATAACCCCACCGGAAGAGGAGAAGCCTCCTGTAGAGGAAAAACCTCCGGTTGAAGAAAAACCACCTGAGGAAGAGAGCAAACCAGAGAAACCACAGGAGCAACCGGGCATGTGTCCATCTGCATTCATTCTCATGGCGCTCGGGGTGCTGATAGCAAGATGGGAGTACTAGAGCTTTTGCTTGGATGGTTAAAGGGGGGGCAGAAGAAGGAGAAGAGATACAAATGCCCCAACTGCGGGGCAGAGATAACGCTCAGCATGGAGCGTTGTCCGAATTGCGGGACAAGGATAAAGAGCATGTTCCGCAAAAAATGCCCGAAGTGCGGGGCATTAAACCCTTTGGATGCGAAAAAATGCGAGAAGTGCGGGTTTGATTTTGAGGAGCTTGAAGCAATGGGAGGAAAAACATGGTACAGATGCCCAAGATGTGGATACCGAATGGATTACTATGCAACAAGATGCCCATCCTGCGGGATAAAATTCGTATGAGGGAGTAGAATGGCAAACCCGTTTACGCATAAAGAGGAGGAGATAAAGACGCCTCCTGCTTTGAAAAAGAAGAGGAGGTACGAACTCGCAGTAGATGATGAAGAAAGCGAGATAAAAAAACTTACCTTAGAGGATTTTGAGGATGTGATCTCCATAATGAGAAAGGCGATGTTTGAGATAGGGATGGCAGAGGCAAAGCAGATTGAGGAGATTTTGAAGCAGGGCGTAAGCTATGGGGCTTACGTGGACAGGATGCTCGTTGCGGTTGGGCTTGCATGGCCCATTGCGTTCGATAGGGCAACAAAAACAATAGGGAAAGGGACGGCAAACGCGCTCTATCTTGAAGATGTTGCGCTTCTGCTCGCTTATGAGGGGAGGGGGATAAGAGAGAAGCTTGTGAAGGCAAGGGAGAATGAAGCAAGGGCCATGGGCTTGCAGTATGTTGTTGCAATCGCAAGCGAGGAGGTGCCTAAGGAAGAGAATGTAATAGAAGTGATAAAGGAGAGGGGGACAAAAATTGAAAGGGTGTACCTCGACAGAGGGTACTCATTCTTCAAATCGAAAATAGGGTTGATTGCATTCAAGGAAGTATAGTCTGCCGTTTCAAGATTAAAAATCTTCATGCGGAATTCATGCGAGATTAATTCTGTTATAACAGAAAGAAAATTGATTTTATTTCTGTTTAAACAGAAACTTTAAAAACCTAAGCGCACAAAAAAACTTATGGACGAAATAGAAGGAATACTCTCTGAAACCCCAAAGGTTGCCGCGGCAAGGCTCAGAGGGATAGAGGAAAAAAGGGACTTCACAAAGGAGCTTGAGAAAAAAGTCGAGGATTTTTACGCAAACAAAAAGATACCCAGAATGATTATGCTCTATGGGCTAAGGGGAACTGGTAAAACTATTTCCCTCCTCCAAATCTACACAGCAAAAAAAGAGAGCGCAATGTACCTAAGTTGCGATGACCTTCTGAAAAATAACATAAGAATAGGGGAGGCTATGGAGAAGGTGGATATTCTTTTTAAAGAAAGGGTTGGGCTGAACAAAAAATTCCTTCTCCTTCTCGATGAGGTATCCTACCTTCCGAATTGGCAACTTGAGCTTAAACTTTTGTATGATAAAAGGCCGAACATTATGGTAATAGCCACATCCTCTTCCTCAGTGGCTTTGTACTCAACAGAGCTCGAAAGGCGTGCAGCTGAGATGAGGGTTTCTCCTTTTACATTCAGAGAGTACCTAAAGATAAAGAAAAAAATAGCCATAAGCGATGAGCTGAGCCAGAGGATAAGAAAAAAGATATTTGAGAAGAAAGAGGAGCCGACAGAAGAATTCTTCAAGGTTCTTTCTATCATCGGGGAAAAAAGCCTCATATCCCTCTATCGCGATTATATCATGGAGGATATGCCAATCTCCCTCGAGCTTGAAGGCACAGACTATTTTGCAGCATTGAACAACATGATAAAGAAGGTCATATATGAGGATTTTCCGAAATACGCAAACGTTGAGTCAGAGCTTCTGATAAAGGCTGAGCAGACCATAAACTACATCTCAAGGGTTCCAGCGGATGGGGTAAGGGTAGAAAAGATAAGCGAAACGCTCGGAATATCAAAATACAGCACGACAAAGCTACTTACCCTTCTTTCGAATGCAATGCTCATAAAAGGGGTGGAAGCCTACGGAAGAAACAGGGCCTTTAAGCTAGCAAAAAAATGGTTTTTTCTTTCTCCATCCATCCGGTATGCATTAGCAAGGCCCCTTGGCCTAGAAAGCGATATCCGAGGGAACATGAGAGAGGGTAGTGTTTTTATGCATCTCAATAAACTCTTCCAGAACATCTACTACTCAAAGGAAGCGGATTTCGTAGTCCCAAACATCATAGGTATAGAGGTTGGGGGGAAAAAGGCCGGTAGGAAGGGCACGCTAACGTTAGTAGAAGAGGAGGTTATAGGTGGCGGTCGGGTACCAATTCCCATATTTCTTCTTTCTGTTTAATTCTGTTATAACAGAAAGAAAATTGATTTTATTTCTGTTTAAACAGAAATAAAAATGCCGGAAAGATGGCCGCCAAAAGTTTTTATAAAGAAATGAGGATAAAAAAGCATGGACCTTGAGTTCGCAGCGAAATTTCCATTCACCAACGAGGCAAAAAAGATAATGGATGAAAAAAAGCCGGAGATAAGCGATGGGGTGATAGAGAGGGCTTTGGAGAGGGTGAGATACGCATTAAAGAACGGGAGGGTGATGGCAAGCACGCCCATGAGTGCAGAAGAAAAGTTTGAAGAAATCCTCATATACGCGGCGAGCAGGATGATTCTCGCCGGGATAAACAACCCATTTCTCACGAATAAATACGCCGTTGCATGGGCAAAGAGCGCCTACGAAAGGATGAGCATGGAGGAGGCAAGAAGGATTGGGGAGGAATTGGGGATAAAGCCGGTTGAAAGAAAAGGGGGGCTTTTCCTTCCGATCGAGGTGTACCTCAGGTTTTCTCCCGATGATGTTGCTTACTCCCTTGTAAACAGGGAGGTGGAGGAAGGGTATGTAAAAATAAAGGAAAGGGAGTTCCTAAGGATTGTTCAGGAAGGGATAAAGAACCGTTTAGAGAGTATCCCAAAAGGAAGGGTGAATGATGAAAGGATAAAAAGAGCAGGGGAGGTACTTAAAGAATTCCTACCGAAAATAGATAGGAAAATAACGAGTGCAATAAAAGGGGACCACCCGCCATGCATAACCTCCCTTCTCGATCAGGTTTATAAGCACGAGAACCTTGGTCATCACGCGAGATGGAGCCTCTCTGTTTATTTTCTGAACAGAGGGGTTGAGCCTGAAACCATCCTCTCTTTATTCTCAAACCTCCCGGATTTCAGCGAGAAAAAAACAAGGTATTATATAGAGCATGCAAAAAAACGCGGGTATACGATGCCGTCCTGCGAGACCATGAGGTCTTATGGCCTTTGCGTCGCTGAATGTGGGATAAAAAATCCTCTGAGTTGGGGTAGGTATGGAAGAAAGGGAAAAGAAGTGGATAAAGGATAGGTTCAGAAGGTATTACATGAGCCATGAGCTCAGGCCTGATGCAGTGGAGGAGAGGGAGTTCGGATATGGGGATTGGGAGAAGAAGATAGAGGCAAGGCATCTTGCGTTTGAGAATGCAGAGAAGTTAAACAATTTTCTGAGGGAGATGGCACCGCTCTATGTTTCCCGCTCCACTGCGTACTATGAAAGACCCGGCGCCCAGCCGATGGGTAATAAGGGGTGGAAAGGAAGCGACCTTGTTTTTGACTTAGATGCTGAGATGGATGTTTTTGATAGAGCGGTTTTTGAGAAGGTAAGGGGGGATGCCATCAGGCTGATAGAGGAGTTCTTGGTTCCGGAGTTTGGTGTGGAAAAGAAAAAAATATCCCTTGTTTTTTCAGGAAACCGGGGCTTCCATGTGCATGTGTTTGATGAGAGGTTCAGAATGCTCGGAAGGGAAGAAAGGAGGGAGATTGCATCCTATCTTTCCGGAATAGGCCTGGATTACAGGAATTTTTTTACAGAGGATAGCAACAAAAAAATACTTGGGCCGAAGCCGGATGAAGGAGGGTACAGGGGAAGGTTTGCAAGAATGGTTATAGGCGTGCTTGAGAAGGAGCCGCAAAGGATAAGCAAGATTTTTAATGAGGAAAGCGAAAGAAGGCGTTTTATAGAAGGGATAAAGGAGGGGGTTTGGAGCAAAACAAGGATGCCGAATGTTGTTGAAAGGCTCTCCGAAGTTGCGAAAGGGCTTCCTGTGAAAAGCATAAATGTGGATGTGGGTGTTACGCAGGACACATCGAAGCTCATAAGGTTGCCGGGCTCTCTTCATGGCTCAACAGGTCTTATAGTCCTTCCGGTAAAAGACTACTGTATGGAAATAGAGGATGCGATTGCATTCGAAAAAGAGGGGGTAAAGGTGCGCTTGAAAGAAAGGGTGGATGTAAGGATAGGCGAGGGGGTAAAAGGAGAGGGTGGGGATGTGGTTGATGTACCAGAATACCTCGGCCTCTACCTTTTACTGAAAAACAAGGCGGTTTTAGTTTAGCCCTCTGACTTTTTCTGCATCCTCAACCTCGGTGGAAGAAGGGGCGGGGCTGTATTCAGAACCTTTGCGATTATCGTTCCATTCGCAGCGCCCAGGAAGTTAACATTGTTCAAAGCAGTTTCCATGTAATCTTCTGGAAGCTTCTTGTCCTTTTTCCACGCGTCTAAAATTGCTTTCTTTGTTTTCTCGTTTTCCTTCGCGAATATCGTACCGGCGATCTTTATCTCACCAGCATCCTCTCTATAACTCGCGATATACTCATAATCTATCTCCAACACATCGCCGCTCTCCCGGACATCCTTAAACCCGATCCTTATATCAAGCCCTTTTATCTCATTCTCTCCCCTTTTAGCCTCTATGGATGTCACTCTGTTCCCAACTATCATACGCTCACCTCTTTTGCTATTTAATAGGATATAATTAAAAACCTTCCACCGCGCAAATTAACAAACATGTCAAACATAATTTTGGGTCTTACGGGTGAAAACTGCTCCGGCAAAACAACAGCAGCGGAGTACATGAAGAAAAAAGGGTTCTACTATCTCTCGCTTTCTGATGTAATAAGGGAGGAGGTTATAAAGGAGGGGAAGCCGCTCACAAGGGAGAACTTGGTGAAGAAAGGGAATGAAATGAGGAAAAGGTTCGGGGATGGGATTCTTGCAAAAAAAACCATAGAGAAGATGGAGGAAGGGAAGAATTATATTGTGGATTCCATAAGAAATCCAGGAGAGGTTGAGGAGCTAAAAAAACTTCAGAATTTCTACCTCATTTACATAAACGCGCCCGCGGAAGTGAGGTTTGAGAGGATAAAGGCAAGGGGGAGGGAGGAGGACCCGCAAACATTTGAGGAGTTTCTGAAGCTTGAGAAGATGGAGGAGGAGAACAAAGAGGGGTATAAGCAACAGTTGAAAAAAACCGCGGGGATGGCCGATTTCACCATTTTGAATGATTCTAGTATAGAAAGGTTTTACGAAAGCATTGATGGGGTTTTGGAAAGGGTTATCAAAAGGTTTGAATTCAAGAGACCGGTTTGGGACGAGTATTTCATGAACATCGCAAAGGTTGTTTCCTCCAGGGCAAACTGCATAAAAAGAAAGATAGGCGCTGTTATCGTGAAGGATAAAAGGGTGATAAGCACAGGGTATAACGGAACACCGAGAGGGGTTAAGAACTGCTATGAGGGAGGATGCCCGCGTTGCAACGCATTCACAGAAAGCGGAAAAAACTTAGAATCCTGTTTCTGCGCGCATGCTGAGGAAAACGCAATCGTCCAGGCAGCCTACCATGGTGTTAGCGTAAAGGGTGGAACCCTCTACACCACTTACTCCCCTTGTTTGTATTGCGCAAGAATGATAATAAACGCAGGGATTGTTGAGGTTGTGTATAATGAGCAGTACCCTCTTGCTGAGGATGCGATCAGATTGCTGAAGGAGGCAGGAGTTAAGGTAAGGGCGATGAAGGTTTAAAGAATATATTTATAAAGGGTTTATGGCAAAATAAGTAATGGTGGTGGTATGGCTAAACGAGAATACCCCGTTGCTACAATGCCGGCGGACGCAACCCGTGTATATATTAAAGGTGAAAAACAGAAAGCCCCTGAGAGAAAGGAGGAGAGAAAGGAAGTGGATGAAAGGTGGAAAAGAATTATAGGATCTATTAAACCTGGAAAGGAAGTGGAGATAACCGCTGTTTTACCGATGCCTTATCCAAAATATGGTATGGGTGGTATACTCAAAGGCATTGACTATTTTGAAAGAACTGATAGATTTAAAGGAAAAGTGGTGGAGGTGGGTGAGGATTATATTGCAATCGAAGCCCCTCTTTGGGGCGAATGGAGAAATCTTTGGCAAGCTAAACTCAGAATAACAGAGGCAGACGCACTAGGATTGGCGACAGAGATAAACAAAAGTTTAGCTGAATTCGGGGAAGGCTGGGTTTCAAGAGTTGAAATTAGGGATAGTTGGAAGGGGCCATTACTCAGGTACACTCTTCTCAAAAGTGATGTGCTACATCTTGAGGAACTAAAGGTTGATGGAAAGAATATATTAGAAGAACCTAAACCGATTAAACCGATTGAAAAAAAGCCGCCGGAAAAAAAGGAAGGGGAGGCTGAAAAAAAAGAAGAGCCTAAAAAAGGGGAAAAAGTAGTGCCAAAAAAACAGCCGTCAGGCCCGAGCACGGTTGGTGGAAGGGCTGTTTCAAGAGAACAAATTGAAGAATTAGAAGAAAAAACAAATGAAGAACTTCTTAATTCTATTACCCTTAACTACCCAGTTCCTGGCAAATACAAAGGATATAGCTACATGGGTGGGGTGAATGGTTTGCAAAGAGGGGTGGATGTTGCAGCTCTTCAGATTTTATTAAATAGAATATTGGGGACAGACCTAACCGTAAATGGGGTGTATGATGAGAGAACTGCCGCTGCAGTAAAGGCCCTTCAGAATAGAGTTGGGGTTAGACAAGATGGTCTTTTCGGAATAGACACAAAAACTGGATTAAGAGAATACTTAAAGAAAAAGGAGGGAGAAACAAAGCCTGTGCCTGGCGAAGAAGAGAAAGCTCCTAAGGCACCTGGAGAAGAAGTTGCACCTCCACCGAAAAAAGAAGAGGTTCCAGTGGACATAACTGTTTACACACCCATCCATGTTGACCACAACATTAGAATGGATAAAATGAATGAAAACGAGATTAAAGAGGATGGGGAAGGGGTAAAGGAACTAATGCAAGAGAAGGATATAAGCAAGGGGAAAAAGGCGGGAAGGCCAGGCGTTCCGGAACTGTACTTTATCCACTCAGACATTCGTGCAGAAGGCACAAAGAAAAACCCAAGAAGGTTTGAGGATATCATGAAGAACTATCTGTTTGTGAGAACACCAGAAGGAGAGCTTCTTTCTTTCGATGCATTCCAGAAAGAGTATAAACTTGGTAAAAGGACCATGGGTGTTTTCAGCTGGACAAAAACAAGCAATGAAATTTTCAGGTATGTGGCGAAGAACAGGCTGTCAATAGTGTTCAAGCTCAGCGAGGATCCGAATCTTCTCCCAGAGGATTTAAAGCCATACGCAGGGGGATGGGCTGAAGGAATAGTAGAGGTCGCCAACCCAGAGTCAAATTACTTAAGAGTAAAAATTGTAAGAGTAAGGAAAGGTTTTGAGGAAGAAACAAGAGAAGAAACCTCTGCGCCTATAGGGACAATTTCAGAAGAATCAGCAGAAGCCCCTCCGTTGGGAGAAGGAATGGGTGGGGAGGAAACAAAAGCAGAAGAAGGAGAAAAAGTATAATCTATTCCTTTATTTTGTATATTTTTACCGCCTCATCCGGAGTGGTATACACAAGCTCAAACCCTTCGAGCTCTTTCAAAACAAACCCTTTGTAGAGGTTAGAATCATAAAACCTTCCCTTCCTATCGCTCCAGCCATCAACAACGCTACCGTTCTCAAGCCACACCTTATCCTTTGTGTAAAGAAGGGTATAAACATCATATCCTCCGGATGAAGTTTTTCCATCATAGAGGAGGAATGCCTTGTTCAGCAAAAGCTCGCCTGCCTCATTCTTTCTTTCAAGGTAATATGTTGCAGGAATCTCCTTTCCATCTGCGAGTTTTGCTGTAGAAAAACAGTAGAATGGCTTAAAGGATGTTTGGGGACCTGAAGGACCTTCGGTAGCGGTAATAACATATGCAACACGCCCTTTTTTCCCGGTTATTGGGGAAACAACGCACTCCTCAGAAGAAACGTATATCTGCTCCCATGTATTCTCAAATTCGCACAAGCTCTGGCCGGGCCATTTTGAAACATCCGTAAGGTTTGCGTGGGCGCATGCGAGGTAGTTGAGGGCTCCGAATTTTCCGCCGAAATGACCCCCGCTGAATATGAGCTCAGAGTCAAAAAGGGCGTACTGCGCCCCGTATTTCTTCATTGTTTGTATGAGCGCTGGTTCGCTGTCCATTATGAAATCGTGCGCAACATCTGTTATCATATCGTGGTAGGCGTGCTCATTCCTTATGACTGCATTCCTCAATGCGAAATAGTTCTCCCAATGGCCGTAGTCCCACCAGCTTATAATCCTAGACCCTTCGGGTGTATTGTACCTGAGCCATTCCATAGAATCTATCCAGTAGGAAGCAACCCTCTGGCATCTTATGGTTGCCGCGAGCTGCTCAGAAGGCGAGGGGGATTGAGGGTTTGAGAGAAGAGAATAAACGCAGAGCGCGTAATCAAACTGCTTGTTGATCCCCTGGTTTGCGTAGCCAATCGGATCCTGGGCTGCATAGCATGCCTCGGTCAGCCCCATGGAGCATAGCGTTGCCATTTTTGATTGAAGGCCGAGCGGGTTGTCCTGGAACCTCACTTTATAGGAGTTGAAGAGAAGAGGGCCTGCATAGGAAGAAGGGTCAAGGAAGCCTTCAAAAAGAACAACCAAAAAGCCGAACGCAACAAGGCTGTTGAAAAGGGCGTTTTTGTTATGGAAGAATGGGGAAAGCATGCGTTCAAACTCTCCAAGAATTATGGCAAGGGACATTGCAAGGAAATAGCCCATGTATATTGTGTATTTCGCTTTTATTATACCCACTAAAGAGACAGGGAATACTATCGCAAGGAAAAGAACGATCAAACTCTCCTCTCTAAGAATGAATTTTCTATAAAGCGCATATGCAGAGGAAACAAGAACAAGGAATATGAAGAACATGAGGAAGCTCACATCCTTGTCATCGTAAACAAGGGAGGATTCGAATATTGTGTTTACAACTCCAACTCCTATGCCGTAGATGGTATTCACAAAGGAGGTGAAAATTGCAAAAAACGCATAGAGAATGTCCTGCTGTGAGAATGTTTTCCCGAGGAAGCCTAAGGAGCCGTAAAAATTGCTTCCAGCAAGCCCCTGCTCCTGAATTGTTCTGTGGAGCGGGAGGGTATACTGAGCAACTTGAAGGGAGTTTGAGGCGATGGTTTTTATAATCTCCCCAAATGGGGTGAAGAAAAAGGCAACCACAAGGATGGCCATCGCAATCCCGGCGTAGTTTATTATTTTTGACTTATCCGGCGAGTATTTTTTCTCGAAATAAAGCAAACCGGCCATGAAGGCAACGACCCCAAAAAGAGCATATCCAATGCTTCCGCCAACATCAAAGACAAACCTATCGCTTGCGTATGTTTTGCTAAGGGTTGAGGAAATTATTAGGGAAAAAAGAACGAACAGATTTATGAAAACAGGCGCGAGCTCTTTCTCCCCTTTCATGAAAATATGTATCGCGTGTATAGGGATGAATATGAGAAGTGCAGAGATAGCAACGACTATTGAAGAGGAGCCAAGGTAAACCGCAGAAAGAGCGAGGGCTGCAATGGACGCAAAAACAAAATCCCGATTTTTTATAGCGAGCGCGTAGGATGCGAAAAAGAGTGAAAGCGAGAAGAATGCATAGGGCTGGATCTCAAACTCCCCTGCCATTGTTTTCAGAATGAATATTGGAATGAATGAAGCGAGAAAGGCCGCGAGGAGCGCGTATTCCCTTTTATATTCTGAAGAGAGGAAAATGTAGAGGAAGAAAACCGCTAGGGCTGCTGCAATCGGCGGGTAAACGCTGCAAACAGCAGAGAGGAGGTAGTTGTCTGCTTTTCCTCCCCATGTATAAAAGGAATACCATTCTGCCTCAAGAAAAGAAAGAACCGGCTTAATCCTGTGGTTGACTTCATGAGGCCACCAGGCAGTTTCATCATTTAGGGGGGCAAAACCTTTTGAGAGGTAGAGGTATGGTTCGTACGCATAGTAGTAAGGGTCGAGTTCTTGGAAAATCGGGCCGTAGCTTTGCAACCTTATCCAGAATGCGAGAAGAACAAGAAGGATGATGCCCAAGAAAACCCATCTTTGCTCAGATGCCTCGGTTTTTATTCCACCAAGCCCCTCAAAACCTTTTTTGTAGTAAAAAATAGCTATTGAGATTGCGTAGAAAATAAGGGTTGCGGCAAAAGCAGTTGCGAAAGAGTAGTTTATTCCGGTAAGCTGGAAAAGGAACAGGAAAAATGGTGGGAGGATGACGCCGAGCGCAAAACCAAACCCTATTTTCTCTATCAGGAGAAGCTTCTTTTCTTTAAGAAGCCCAAGAGAGAGCAGAGCACCTGGTAGGAAGTTTGCAATGAATATCCATAACAAAAGGTAGAAAGGATTGAACGAAAACATGGGTAGTAGAATAAATCAAAATGTTTAAAAACAAATTTTTTTATGCGTGCGCAAAAATTTCGCTCTTTTCCTCATAACCGGTTTGCTCCTGTTGAAGCATCATTATGAGCGGTGATTTCACGCCTGTTATTACTGCGGTTACTATAACCCTGTCTTCAGGGATGGATGGGTTCACCCTCGCCCCGAGCTTAACCTCAGCATCCGGAGAGAAGCTTATTGTCATAAGCTCGCCTATCCTTATGGCCTCCCCAAGAGTGAGTTTTGGGCTTCCCTCAACATGCACAAGCGCCCCCTTCGCATCCTCATAATCAACCTCCAGCAATGGGTGTTCTAAGGTGTTTTTCACAGCTTCCTCAATCCTACTCGCTCCTTTTCCCTCGCCTAAGCTTATCATAGAAAGCCCCTTTCTTCCCATAACCGCCTTAAAATCAGCAAAATCCATGTTCAGGAGTGATGGAAGGACTATTGAGTCTGAAATTGCTTTTACCGCCCTTCCAAGGATGTTGTCTGCGAGCTCAAACGCCTTATCAATCGGAAGGTCCGGCGCATACTGCACCATTTTGTTGTTATCTATCACAACGACGCTGTCGCAGATGTTTAGGAGTTTTTTTATTCCCATCTGCGCTGTTTTTATCCTCGATCGCTCGAGCGCAAAAGGGTAGGTAACCATTGCGACGGTAATTGCACCTTGCTCCTTTGCTATCTCCGCTATCACTGGTGCAGCGCCAGTACCTGTCCCTCCGCCCATTCCGGCTGAAATGAAAACAAGCTCATTTTCTCCTATCTTCTTGGAGAGTATTTTTCTATCCTCCTCTGCGCATCTTTTTGCAACATCAGGCATTCCACCTGCGCCGAGGCCCTTTGTTAGGCTCTTTCCTATGATGATCTTCTCATCAGCATGCACAAAATTAAGATGCCTTGCATCTGTGTTCACAGCAATAGTCCGAGCGCTTTCTATCCCGCCCTTCTTCAGCCTGCTGACCGCGTTGGTTCCTGCCCCTCCAACACCGATAACCGCGATTCGAACATCTGCCTTATTTCCAGGCATCCAAAGCACCAAAAAGAAAAAAGAATTAGAGGAGGTCCAGATCTCCTGAGTAAGCCGGTGCAGGGAGTGCCTCTTCCTGTGGGAACTGCCCAAGGATGCTAGCCCCTCTAACACCAGTAACTATGGCCACGATCTCTAATTTACCCTCATAGTTGTTCATTATCCTTGCTCCCCATTTTACGTTTGCATCCGCATCCATCTGCTCGGTGATGATCTCCCCGGCCTTTATGGCATCGCCGAGGGTTAGGTCGCTTCCTCCGGAGATGTGGATAAGCGCGCCCTTTGCGCCCTCAAAGCTCACATCCAACAGCCTGTTTTTCAGCACGCTTTCCGCTGCGGCCTTTACCCTATCAGCCCCTTTTCCTTCTCCAACGGCTATGAAGCCTACTCCTCCGCCTTTCATGATCGCCCTCACATCCGCAAAATCTATGTTTATGAGGGATGGCTGGGTGATCGTCCACACCAAACCCGATATTGCACGCGCCAAAATCTCATCCGCAACAGCAAAAGCCTCTGTCATCGGAAGGTTCGGAACAAGCTGAACAAGCCTGTTGTTGTCCAGGATTATCACGGAGTCGCAGTGCTTTCTTAGTTTTGCGATACTCTCATCTGCCTTCTTCCTTCTCGCCCTTTCAAGAGCGAACGGGTAGGTAACCATTGCGACGGTAATTGCACCTTGCTCCTTTGCTATCTGGGCGACCACCGGTGCGGCTCCACCACCTGTTCCTCCGCCCATTCCTCCGCATACGAAAACAAGGTGTGCGCCCTCAAGCTCTTTCTCTATCAAGTGCCTGTCAACCTCTGCTGCCTTTTCACCAACATCCGGATATCCACCTGCGCCGAGGCCCTTTGTTAGGCTCTTTCCTATGAGTACCTTCTTCGCTCTTTCATGCATGATGTTTAGGTGCTGTTGGTCTGTGTTTATCGCAACAAGCTCTGTTCCTTTTACGCCAGCCTTTATCAATCGGTTTATGGTGTTGTTTCCAGCACCACCAACCCCGCAGGTCACGATTTTTATGTGCTCGCTCCCTACATCCTCTTCCTCCTTTACTTCCTTATTGGAGGAGGCATTCAAGACATCTTTTATCAAACTGTCCATCCTGGTCACCTCGGTAGAGAGGAGGGAGCATATATTTATATACTTTATTTTTATATTCGGAAAAGAGGATACACATATTTCAATAAAAAGTGTCCACTTCCGCTAATCCAAGACGAAAAATATTTAAATGTATTTATTAAATGTATTTAGCGAGGCGATCAGTATGGTTCGTGTAATAACCATTAGGGACGATGTTTATAAAAAGCTGGATAAGCTAAAAAAATCTAAGGGAATGAGTTTTTCCGAAGCTATAGAATTCCTCATATCATCCTCCCAGGAAAAAAGAGCGGACCCGAGCATAATGGAGTTCGCCGGTATCCTAGGCCCCAGCGATGTGGATGAGAAGCATCTAATGACATTGAAAAGGTGGCTATGATGGTGAAGATATGCCTTGATTCTGACATAATAATAGATTTTTTAGAAGGGAGGAAGGCGGCGATAGAGAAACTAAAACATTATATAGAGAAGGAAGAGATTGTAACGACGAGTGTGGTGATGTTTGAGGTCCTCGCAAGCGTAAGGTCTATCGCACCTGTGCTGAGGTTCATGGGAAACCTTGAGATTCTTGGGTTTGATGAACAGAGCGCAGAGCTCGCATCCAAGATCTACCGGGACGGAATGAAAGAAGGGATCAGGCTCTCAACCCGCGCGATAATAAACGCAGCCATATGCATAAGGAACGATGCCTTTCTTCTAACAAAAAATCGGAATGAGTACGCTGGAATAAAGGGGCTGAAGGTAGTCTGACGGAGAACCTTCACCTTTTTTTCTGCAACTCAAACATCTCTTCTATCTCCTTTGTTGTTGTTGCCTCATCCGGTGCCTTATCCCCTCTCATCCTAACCATTCTTGGGAACCTGAGCGCATACCCCTTCTCACCATGAAGGCCTGCGGTGTGGAGGGGGCTTTCTGTTATCTCATCAAAAGCAACCTCTATTACATACCTAGGCTCAACCCAGAAATCAGGCTTTATCTTGTACACCAAATCCTCGGGCGGTTCTTTTGTTTTTATCTCATCCAGCATCTCCTTCAACATCCTCATCTCTTCCTCAGTGTAGCCAGAGCCTATCTTTGCAATCGTTTCCAGCTTTCCAGTATCCTCATTCCTCACGGCAACGAGAAGCCCTCCAAACTCAAACTCTGCTCTTGCGCCCTTACCAAGATAGTAGCCGACTATCACAGCATCCACGGTATCCACTGCCTTTCCATAGCTTTTCTTCAACTTTATCCACGCAAACTTCCTCTTCCCGGCTATGTACTGCGCGTTCAGATCCTTCGCGATAATCCCCTCAAGCCCTTTCTCTATCGAATCCTGGAAATACCTTTCAAGTTCATTGCCATCACTGGCCTCTATGCTCTCAGCAACCTGAAGAATTCCGAACGGGAATATCCTTTCTATCGCCTTCCTTCTTTCTGTGTACGGCTTCGTTGTGTAATCCTCGCCGTTTAGGTAAAGGAGGTCGAATACAAAAACATAAAGCGGGAATTCCTCGCTTGCCTTCTCTATCCCATACTTCCTCCTCCTGTGCATTGTTTCCTGGAAGGAATAGAACCTGTTCTTCTTTTTATTGAAGGCAAGGGCCTCGCCCTCAAATATTATCTCCTTTGCCTTTAACTTCTTAACCGCATCAACAACATCCGGGAACATGTGGGTCATAACATCAAGCCTTCTTGAGTATATCTCCACCCTGTCATCTTTCTTATGGCACTGCATCCTGAACCCATCGTATTTTCTCTCCACTGCACACCTTCCTATCTTTTCTATTATCTCCTGCGCAGAGGCAAGCCTTTCTGCAAGGGCAGGCCTAAGGGGTTTAAAGGGTTGGATGGTGAATTTTTTTATTTTATTATAGTCCTCCATCGCCGTTCTCACAACATACCCAAGGTCAGAGCAAAGGTTGTAGGCGCGCTCTATCTCCTCCCTCTTCTCCTTTGTTCCGAAAAGAGCAACGCTCAAACCATCTAAAATGGTTGGGTCGCCAACGCCAAGCCTGAGCCTTCCTAAAACTATCCTTACAATGTACCTTGCCTCAAGCGGCTTTGAGTTGTTGAGAAGCTCAACGAGAAGTTTTATCTTTGCCTCCTGGCTTCCTTGCCCGGTTGCCTTCGCAATCTTGACGAGCGATGTGTAGACATACAGAACATCGAGTGGTTTTGCAAAAAGGGCCATCTGCTTTTTTGCTTTCAACAGCTCCTCAGCAGTTCTCCCCAAATCACCGAGCTCCTTGTATTTTTTCTCCACCGCATCCTTGCTGTATCCGGTTGAGTGGGAGATGGCTTCTATCGCAAACCTCTCCCCAAGCCCCAGGTTCAATCCTGCGTAAGGAGGGGCAAGCTGGCCTTGGAGAAGGTAGGCAACCTTCTCAGCCTCCTCGGGCTTGGTTTTTTTGAACATGCTGGCGAGGAGGTCTGTCATCTCGAGCCTTCCGCTTTTCCCCTCTATCTCCTCGAATATTTTCGCGAGCTCAATAAACTCCATAGTTTGTTTTGAAGAATCAAACAATTAAAACTTTTGGGTAATCAAGCGCCGGGAGCGCGAAAACATATTTAAACATTTTTGTAAATAATAGAGCAGGGATGAGTATGGGGGGTAAAAAAGGTGCTGCAAGAAATGCAATAAGAAAACTCATTAAGAGGTTTGAAGGGTATGAGCTTTACCAAGAGATAGAAAAGAGGTTGGATCTGAGGAAAATGAGTTTTGATGTGTACAAACTTGATCCGGATGCAATAGATGAGCTGGTGGAGGCTTACAAAAAGCTGAATGACAGGCACAAAGAAACTATTTTTAGAGAGTTTGGAGAGTTTTTATCCGTAAGGGTGCAGGTGGGTCTTTTTCCATTAAAGCTTGACCCACACCTATTATGCGAGTTTCTAGATAACTATATTGTGGAAGCTTCCCACAGCCTTGAGAGTATTGAACGGATAGAGATCCTTCAGGATATATACAAGAGGGATGGACAATTTAAGGCCATTTTGGATGAGTACTACCGCTACCTCGCAGATTCTCAGTCAATTTCGCCCCTAGAATACCTTTATGTAAAAGGAATGATAACAAAGGATCCGGAAATTCTCAAAACAGCTTATAAGGAATATGAAAAAGCCTCTGGGTATGATGGGTTGGATAAAGAGGTCCGGCTCTTGCTCATCGGAGCAACGCTAGCAGAATGTGCTGAACATTAACTTTTTATTCTTTTTTAGAGAGTTCATTCTATGGAGGAAAAAACAAAAAAAATAATCCGGAGCATAAAAGAACTTAGGGTGCAGGGCGCTAGGAATGTGGCGAGGGCAGGATTGAAGGCCCTTATGTACGAAATTGAGTCTTCTAAGGCAAGAACATCAAACGAGCTTATAAGGGAGATATCGAAAACAATAGATGCTTTGGGTAAGGTAAGGCCAACAGAGCCCATGCTCAGAAACACGATAAGGGGTGTGTTGGAGTACGGAATCAAAAACAGGAGGAAAGAAAGAAGATTACTGGCAAGCGAAATGATTGAGTACTGCAAAAAGACGATCGTTATGATGGAGGAAAGCGTAGAAAAACTGAAAGAGTACGGTGCAAGATACCTTCCGGAAAGGGCAACAATAATGACGCACTGCCATTCCTCAACTGTTACTGGAATAATAAAAAAAGCAGTGAGGATGGGAAAGGAGATAGATGTGATCGCGTGCGAAACACGGCCGAGGTATCAGGGAAGGATAACAGCAAAGGAGCTTGCAGAAGAAGGGATAGAGGTTACGTTTATTGTGGATGGCGCGATGAACTATTTTGCAAAAAAAGCAGACCTAGCGCTCGTAGGGGCTGATGCCATAACCGCTGCTGGAGACCTTATAAACAAGGTTGGTACATCAACGCTTGCGCACATAATGAGAGCTCATGATAAGAGCTTTTTCTCTGCGGCAGAAACATTGAAATACGACCCGCTCACGAAGTACGGGGAAAGGGAACAGATAGAGGAGAGGGACCCGGCTGAGGTGTGGAAGGTAAAAATGAAAAACCTGAGAATAAGGAATCCGGCCTTTGATGTTACGGCGGCAAAGTACATAAACGCATACATAACAGAGAGGGGGATAGTGCCCCCGCAGGCATTCGTGAGCATGGTTGAAGGGGAAAAGTTTAAAATTTAATTCACTATTTATTAAATGGCGAATGCGGTTGTAGTCTAGAGCCTTGAACGGCAATCGTTCAAGAATTGCCTGAAAGGCAGGCAATGGTATGACTCTGGCTTCCCAAGCCAGCAGCCCGGGTTCGAAACCAAACCCAGGGGGAGGTTTCCCCCTAGGTTCCAGGTATCCTCCGTAACCCCCTCACATTTGAATAAAAATTTTGGGGGGAGGGTCAGGAAATCAAGGAAAAACTGGGGAGGGGGCTTTGCCCCCATGCGGTGAAGCAACCCTCACCAAATAGGTGAGGGCTTCGGTGCCGCCCGAACCCTTAGAAAAGTTGGGCGGCACTTGCTTCGCCGCATGCCCCCGCGGTTTGTCTTGCGGAAGTCCCGGCAACCGCATAAGCCAGGGGGGCTTAATGTTCTACGCCCCCTAGCTTCAACCCCTTTATGTTATCAGGAGATAAAAATAGCAGAGGAATTTACAAATTTTTGAGGTGTGCACGTGGCAGAAAGGATTAAAAAATGTTCTTCGAAATTGAATTATGCGATGGAACGAGAAGTATTCTTTTCGCACCTTTGAAGAAAGATTGACACCGCTCACAAGAAGCCGGATAAAAGAATTCGAACGCATGTTCCCGGGTTTTTGCTCTGCATATGAGGCGAAGTTTGGAAGGGATAGATTAACCAGGGTTATGCTCCCCCTTCTTGAGGAAGCACTCACAAACTACCCGCCAAAAAATTTTCAAAAAGGATATATTGGGGAATCCATAGCCGCGGCGCTTGTTTCTCTTTTTATGGATGAAAAAGAAATCCTCCTCAGGAATATCCAGTTTCGTTTTAATGAAGGGTGCGGAGAGATAGATCTGATAATTTTTAACGGCCCATTCATAAGTGCCGTAGGAGAGGTAAAAACAGGGATAAATGGACAGCATAGGAAAAACCTTTCCAAAGCAAGGAACCATTTCCGCGAGGCGCTCGGTGTGAGGATGGATGAGGAGGAGGTAAAACTTCTAAGCAAAATCTCTTTATCGGTTGCAAAAATAGAAACCCTAGAGAACATATCCTCTATCAGAATAAACGATCATGTCGAGATATATTTTCTGCAGAGCGTGAGGTTTTTCTCAGTTGGGCCATGGGATGCACACCCAGAGAATCAACCAACATTCAAGATGCCCGTGCACTCAGAATGCATAGGAATTCTTTCAAAAGACATAAGGAAGGAGGAGAAAAAACACAGAGGGAATAACCATAATAAAAATCGGTAGGAATTAGGTGCCAACAGCAGCCGCCTTTCCCGCCCATAGGGCAGTAATCGGACAGCCGTGAGGGGGCTTAACTTCTGTGTTCGGGATGGGAACAGGTGTTACCCCCCTCCTATGGCCGTTGGCAAAAGAGTTTTCTGTAAAGAAATGTTTTTAAAACTATATTTCAGGAGACCTTGTTTTTTCCTTCCACTGGAGGTAAACATCATTCACCTCATCTGCCAATCTTCTGAATTCCTTTATCGCATCATCAAGCAGAAGAGCAGAATATCCGCCAGCGAAAAGAGCCCAAAGAGAGGAAATGCCGCATACCCCCAATACACCGTGTGAAAGATTGCCGAATGCACCGAAAAGTGCGCCAATTCCTATCACAGCAGAGGCCTTTAAAACAGAAACATATAGCTCAATGTTTTCTTCATGGTCCTCTTCAGCTGCCTTCAGCCCCTCGTATGCATAATTATAAAGTGCGTCTCTGAGTTTTTCAACAGTGTCTAAATGGCGCACATTATAAGAAGTAATGCACCGATTAGAAGGTTGATCTTCATGGAAAGGTTCGTTATTCACAAACGCATTAAATTTATCAACAAGGATATGGCCATATGCTGTATGGAACCTATGGTCCCTAATCTTAACATACATTATTTTTCTACTCATAATCCCACCAACATACATTTTTTAACCGAACATTATTTAAAACATTTCGCTTGATTTTCTCACCATGGAAAAAAACCTTCATTGGGCAGAGCGGCTAGCAGAGGAGGTTATAAAGAAAAAGAACGAGCCGTATGTTATTACCGGTGGCATGACAACCTCTGGCCCAGCGCACTTAGGAACTGTATGCGAATTCCTATTCCCTGAAATGATAAGGAGGGTTTTGGAGAAGAAAGGGAAAAATGTAAAGTTTTATTTTGTTGCTGACATAATGGATGCTTTTGATTCTGTTCCACTTTCCCTTCAGGATAAAAAAGAGTTCCTTGAACCGCATTTAGGAAAGCCTTTATGCTATGTTCCTTCTCCAGATGGGAGGGCAGAGAGTTATGGGGATTATTTCCTTTGGCAGGCAAAGTATTTGATGGAGTTTTTCGGGGTTAAAGCAGAGGTTGTTAGGGTGAACGAGCTTTATGAAAAAGGCGTGTTTGATGGGTATGCGAGGATGTTTTTTGAGAGGATAGAGCTTGTGAAGAGGATTGTTGAAAAAACGAGCGGAAGGCATCTTCCGAAGGACTGGAGCCCCATAATGCCCATATGCGAAAGATGCGGAAGAATAGCTACAACAAGGGTCCTAAGCTACAACAGCACAAACGGAGAGTATGAGTATTCCTGCGATAAGGATGTGGGGTACACAAAAGGATGCGGGTATAAGGGAAAGGCAAAGCTCTCTGACCACAGGTATAAGTTGCAGTGGAGGCTTCACTGGCCATCCTGGCAGGAGCATTTTAAAACGAGCATAGAAGGAGGAGGGGTGGACCATTTCACAAAAGGCGGGAGCTGGGACACTGCTAAGGAGATACATAGGCAGGTTTTTGGGAAAGAACCACCGATAGGGTACAAATATGGGTTCATACTTTTTGAGGGAAAGAAATACTCGAAAAGCAAGGGAATAGGAATGGGGATGATGGAGATAGTAAAGCTAGTTCCTCCGGAGGTTATTGCTTATACATTAGTAAAGTTTGACTTAGAAGAGAACATAGATTTTGTCCCATCAAAGGAAAACGTGCTGAAAATGATAGAGGATTATGAGTATGCCTCTGAGATTGAAAACCCAATTGAAAGGGCAGATATAAAGAAGAAAAAATCCTATGAGCTTTCTGGAAAAAGAATGTGGAAAGCAAAATTCAGGGATGTTCTCCTTTATTATCAGGTTTACAGGGATTGGAAAAAGGTTGAGAGGTTTTTGGGGGATGTTGGGTATGTTAAGCCGTTTATAGAAGAGTGGATAGCTAAGGATTTTGTTCCGGAAACTTATGATTTTGCTTACAGGCCTAGAAAGGCTTCCGGAAAGGTTAGGGAGTTTTTTGAAGGGCTTAAGGAAGGAATGAAGGATGTTGAGATACACAATGCAATATATGAATTTTCAAGAAAAAATGGAATAGAACCACCGGAATTCTTCAAGCAGATATACGAAACGCTCATAGGAAAAGAGAGGGGGCCTAAAGCCGGCAGGCTTATAGAAATCCTAGGGGTGGAAAGGGTAAAGAAGGATGTTTTGTAGTTTATTATTTGTTTTTCTCTTCTTGTATGTCTAGCAAAAGGAAGATGTCGAGCGGGATGTAGGTAATAGTTTTTCCATCTACCCTCTTCTCGTCGAATAGATCTCTTGTAACAACAATCCCTTTGCTTTTTTTGTATCTTTTGAGATAGTAGAGAAGATTGTTTATATCCCTTCGCGTTATTGTAGATTGGTATTTCACCTCTACAGGAAAACTATCTATAAAGTCAACCTCTCTCTGCTGAGCATCCCTGTAGAATGTCAACTTTCCCCCACTCAGCTTATCATACACCGCTGTTTCTGCTGCCTGCCCGATCGTTGGGTTCTCTGCCAGTGCATTGTATATAGAAGCTGTCTTAACAAAGAGTTTTTTCTGCTTTTTCAAACCCTTTTGGAAAGAACCAAGAGGATAAAGAACATCTATAAGATATGCCTTGTTAAGATAAAGAAGGTAATCTGAAACAGCATGCCTGCTGAGCTGAACTGCCTCTGCTAGGTTTACTTCTGTAAACAACCGGGATGAATTAGTTGCGCATAGTTTCAGGAGGTCATAAAGCTTGGAAGGATGCTCGATGCGAAAGGTGGATGGAATATCATCAAAAACTATTTTTTCCACAGTGCTGGACCGAATGTAGGAAACAGCATTCCTTTCATCCATTTTCGTAATCTCCGGAAAGGAGCCTTTTATCATAAACTGCTCCAAATCCTCCTCGTACCTTTGCTTTATTTTAAATAAATGCTGGAGCGTTATTTTTTCATACCTCTTTCCTAGCATATCCAGATATTCATTAAACTGAAGGGGTGGGAGATAAAGGAGAAAGAGCCTTCCGCTAAGGCTTTCAACACCTTTTTTTATCATTAGGGAGGAAGAACCGCTTACTATAAACCTTGCCCTTTTCTGGTCATGGTATCTTTTCAATATACCGGCCCAGTCTTCTACCCTGAAGATTTCATCAAGAAAGATGGTTGGTTTCTCTTTTTCTTCAAGAAAAACCTCAACTACTCTCTTGAGGGATTCTGGGTTTGCGTACTTCTTTTCATCAAAGGAGAAATAGAATGCATCCTTTCCAAGAACCTGTTTTATGAGCGTTGTTTTGCCAACCCGCCTCAACCCTGTAACAGCAACGATGAGCCCTGTCTCAAGAGCTTTTTTCACTTCAGAAAACGCTTGCCTCCTGTAAGAAGGCAACTCCTCGCTTTCTCCCCTATTCATAGGAGAAAAGTCCATTATTTCCTTTTTTGTTGGAACGGCCATATGTTCTTATAAGAGCACAAAATTTAAAAATATGCACTTATAGGAGCATATTTTAAAGAAAATCTGTAAGCTCTAGACTGCTAAAAAAATTCCAAGTTAAAAAGAGAAAAGAAAAAAGAAAGAAAAAGGCAGAATTTACTGCCTCTTTACTCCAGACAAGAACTGGTCAACTGCTGTCAATGTGTCTTCTGCTGTGTATCCTGCAACAATTATCTTGTTGCCGACTTCCTTCACTACGACGTTGTTTGTTGCATCGATTGTCATGCCTGCCTCTTCCAAAGCAGATGCAGTTACTGTGTTTACTGCCTGTCCACCGACAGTAATCACAACGCCGGTGTCAAGGCCTGTTGCTTCGCTGTCCAAGTAAACGAGGTTGCTTGTCAGTGTGTATGGAACAGATGCTGTTACCTCAGCACCCATTGCCTGGTTGTTCTCATCAACAATCTGGGCGTTCACGCTCTCAACTGCGCATGCTCCAGCTCCTGAAACAGAGCACGGTGCAACAACCTCGTCAATGCTCTTCACAAGAATTGAAACATCGCCAACCTTGCATGTTCCGCCCTCTGGGATGTTGTCGCATGTGAAGGTGTCTGGGTTTGTGCCTGCTGTTGCTGTTGGTCTGAAGGTGAAGAGTGCGTGCCTTATCTTGTCTGAAACCTCGATTTTTCTTTTGTCTCCATTGGCACCATTAAGTGTGGAGCCTCTTAATGTTACGAATGGTACACTGTAGGTATCGCCAGATGCCCAGCCAAGCTGATCAAATGGAACGAAGGTGCCCAGTGGATCCTTGCCATCAGTTGCAACAAAGAAATCAACCGTATCATCATCTCCAGAACCAAACAAGTCATGTAGTTTGTCATCACCAAAGAAATTGTTTGATATGCTAACACCGACAGCATCTGCAAGGTCACTGCCTCCCGCAGGGTCGTCCCAGTCACCTATGTCTTCAGAAACAAACATACTAACTACGTCGGCTACGCCGACTGACTCTGGGTCGTATATCACAACATAGCCGTTGTCTCCAGCATAGTCGAATTCAAATGACACATTCTCGGCTCCACCTCCGGTGTTCACATCAACAAGGTAGTAGTTATCGTCTTTGTCTTGGATTATAACATCACCAGGATCGATAGTAACGACACAGTCTGTATTTGGATTGCTGTTGTCGTAGATTACATAAAGCTTCTCTGCGTCCTCGTAACCTGTGAGTGAGAACTCACCTGAGTCAGGATATATCTCGACATAGTTCTCAACATCGATGTACCCACCCGGTGAAGCAACGCCACAGTCGCCCATAACGTTGGTGAAATTCTTTCTGTTTCCTGGGCCGGTACCTGCCTGTTGATCAATCGTAACTGCATTAGTATCAGCGTTCTCAAGTCCGTTGTACACAAGCTCATACCCTTGGTAATTAGATAGGTCAATTACTGGATATGCATCGCCGGCATCCTTCAACTCTACCTCATTGTCATTGTAGAGAACAATTTCCCTTAGATGCGTCACGTAGTCATAGGTGTTCTTTCCTGCTGTGTTTCCGTATTTGTTTGTCCAACCGAAAAGCACCTTCCAGTCCGTGTCATCGCTGTCAATAAAGTGCTTGCCTGATTCTAGCTCTATCTCGTCCGCATATATTGCGAACTCGGCCCATTTCGCAAGGAGTCCGTAACCAGGTGCTGTCTGGTATACGTGCACTTTTATGTCTCCATATCCTGGAACATATATCTTTTTTGTGTTTCCAGGTGCAATCTGGTCTTTTACCGGCTTTCCTTCAGAGTCTGTAATCAGGTTTCCTTCAAGGTCTCTGAATGATACAATTGCCGGCTTTACGTCTTCCAAGGTTGAAATATCGTCAAGGCAGACCTTAACGCCTTTCGTTTCCCAGGTAAGGCAGTCGCCGACATCAATTATTCCGTATACTGCTTCCTTTGCAAGCTTTATAACCGTGCCGTCTTCCTTGTAGACTTCTATATCATCTGTTACTGTTGTGCTCCCCACAGGCGGCTCAATATCGCTGATTACCCAGTTTTCACCAAGGAACTTTATCTGCATCCTGTATCTTTGAATCGTGTCGCTTGGGTCGCACTCATACCAGTAGGATTTTCCTGGGTCGCCTGGACAAAGTGGTAAACCATTGTCTCCCGGTGCAAATACTAATGTGTAAAGAGCAGTATCTATATAACCCCATACCTCATCTTTGTTGTCTCCCATTTCTGAGTAGCCAGAGAACCACGCAAACTGGTACTCATCCCAGCTTGATGTTCTTCCTGCTCCTGCCTGCACAGATACTTTTGAGAATGGAACGAAGTTGTCGCCAGATATTTTGTATACTGCTGCTGCTGCATCACTCCCGAGGTTTGAAAAGGTACCTGCCGTAAACAGGAGATCGCCTGCCTGGTCCTGATATGGTGTTCCTTTTTCATTCAATAAGTCTTTCTTGTATGAGTAAAGGTCGCTGCTACCTAAGTAGTATCTGTTCTCCAACTCCCTGTCCATGTAGTCCGCAATCAGCAAACCAAAGTTGTGCACACCGGTTCCCAATCCAGGAATTGTTACTTCAAGGTCGACTGTTTCCTGTGAAACTTCACAGGTTCCTGTTGCGTTTCCACCGGTGCAGGTTGCTGTCGCGGATGCCTTCAAGGTCTTTGTTGCGTATGCGTTGTTTGCAATCTTTGCTACAATCTTTGCTGCTCCAACGCCGTCGCTTGCTGCTGCCTTTTCCCCGACAACGACCTTAACCAATGGCTGGCCGTTGTCGTTCACCAGCGCTGTGTTGCCGTACATTACGCCGGCAAAGGCCACAGAGCTGGCCAAAATTGTGGCTCCTGCCACAATTGCCCCGATTTTCTTCAGGTTCAATTTCATGTTTTCACCTTTTCCTGCATCGCCGAAATTCTTCTCTTGGGTCCAAAAGAACTTGGCGATGCACTGGACCCATAACCCTGTTTATTCGTATGAATAAACGGGTTGAAAAGTTCTCAAACACAAGCTTTATAAAGTTTTTCCATGAGTATAAAAAAATATTTATAAAAAATTGAATCGAGTATGGCAATTGGCGAAGTAAGACATAGACAATTGACTATTTTTTTGAACTTATTGGTAAGAAAAGATCTTTCACTTTTCCTTCTATTAGTTTTTCTATTCCGAACTCTTTTTTCGTGTGCGCTTTTATCACGAATGCCTTCCATGGCATTCCGCGAGAGTAGGCAACCTTTACCCTTCTGTGCCCATCTAGAATTATCATCTTGCCTGGCTTTTCAAGGATGATTATGGGTGTGGAGTAGTTACGCTTTGTTATCGCCTCGTTTATCTCGCGCGTATACTCATCAAAGGTTGCCTTCTGCTCTTCCCCAGGATAGGTATAGTACAACTCGCCGATCTCTGCGTTTGTGAGGATTTTCTCCTCCCTATCGAATATTTCATCCGGGTAAAGTTTCTGGTAGTAGGCAATCAGCTTTTCAAAAAGCTCCCTCTCCCTTTTCTCATCTATCAACCCTATGGGCATAGAACCACCAGAGAAAAGTAGATTATAGTATTAATAAACATTGCGCTAGTGGAGCATAGAAAGGGCCCTGTCCAGAAGCTCAGCGCTCCAGTCCACTTTATCCCCTCTCTTTCTTTTTCCTTTTATTATATCTAATATGAAGGCAACATTCTTATCAGCGCTCCTCTCTGTGCTGTTTATCTCAAAGATTTTTGCTTTTTTGTAATTTTCCTTTGCTCTAACAAAGGAGTAGTCGAGGAGTTCGGCGAGAACATTCTCCTCTATCTTTGTTTTTGGGTAGCCACGTTTTTTCATCCGGGAAATAAGGGCATCCGGGTGGCAGCGAATAACGAAAACAAAGTCTGCTCTGAGCGGGAACTCACAGAGGAGATGGCCTTCAAGAATAATGTTCTTTGCTTTTCCGTACTCCTGGTTTAGTTTTTTCCGCAGCTCTTTCACATCAACAACCCTCGCCTTTCTTTTTCTATCATAGCCGGAAAAAATTTTTTTCTCTTTTACAAAATCCGAGAGATGGACGAGCGGGTGGCGGAGTTTTTCTGAAAGTTTTTTTGCGAGCGTTGTTTTTCCTGAGCACGGCGAACCGGTAAGAACTATGCGCATGGGAAAGAATGAGGGGATGGGTTTAAAACTACTTCTTCAATTTTCCCCTCATCTTTGCGTATATGGCGTAGCTTACATATTTTTTCCTGTTTATGTAATCCATTGTTTTTGGAGCCCTCCCTGCCCTCTCTTTTATTTTCTCAGTAACCTCGATTGCAAAGGAATCGCTCCCGGCACCGCTTCCAAAACTCGTAACGAGAATCCTCTCTCCTGGTTTTGCGATATCAAGAACCGCTGAAAGACCAAGGAGTGAGGCACCAGAATAGGTATTTCCTATAACCGGTGTAAGAAGACCCGGAAGGACTTTTTCCTTCGGAATTCCGAGCATCTTTGCAGCCCTTAAAGGGAATTTTGCGTTTGGCTGGTGGAAAACAAAATAATCGTAATCCTCTATTTTTGTGTTTGTTTTTTTGAGAAGGCCGTTTGTTGCGCCAAGGATATGCCTGAAATAAGCCGGCTCGCCCGTGAACCTTGCTCCATGGCTCGGGTAGTCCGCACCTGGCCTTCTCCAGAAATCCGGGGTGTCTGTTGTAAAAGAGTATGTTGCCTTTATCACCGCAAGGCTCTCCTCCTCAGGGCCGATTATGAATGCAGCCCCTCCTGAACCTGCTGAGTATTCCAAAGCATCGCCAGGCCTTCCCTGCGCAGTGTCGGCACCTATTGCCATTCCATATTTTATGTATTTTCCATCCACAAGGCCCATGCACATTTGCATTCCTGCTGTTCCTGCCTTGCATGCAAACTGCAGATCAGCTGCGGTTAGTTCTGGTGTTGCGCCAATCGCCTCAGCAACGGTTGAGGCAGTTGGGTTTACGGCATAGGGATGGCTCTCTGAACCAACATAAACAGCTTCTATTTCCTTTCCATCTATTCCTGCCCTTTTCAGAGCGTTTCTCGCCGCCTCAACAGCAATCGTCGCAGTATCCTCATCCACACCCGCAACCGCCTTCTCTTTTATTCCAAGCCCTTCCTCTATTCTCTTCGGCTCCTCGCCCCATACCTCTGCTATTTCCTTTGTGCTTATTCTGAATACAGGAATATACGCTCCATACCCAACAATCCCTGCCATAAACTCACCATTTTTTGTTTATTGCGCATGAGTTTAAAAAATTAGCGAAAACTAGTTCGGCAGTTGCAGAATGGACGAAAGGTATTTAAACCCTATTTAACATTAAACTATAACATGGGAAAGATAGGCAGAAGAGTTAGGAATATTGTTAAGGTTCTTGCGATCGCAGGCGCGAGCGTATGGGCAGATAGATTGCTTGAGGCAAAAACCTATGATGCTGAACTTACGCAAAGCGTTGCACAGATTCTTGATGCAAAGTATGGAAACGATACCACGGAAACAGGAAGAAAGTGGAGGATTATTTCTGCAAAGGAGAATATTACTGCAAATGATGTTTATGATTTTTTGATGGAGATAGATAATCGGAGGGCGTATGAGACTGTCAGCGATGTTTGCCCAACATGCGTACTGGGGCTTGCTGAGCTAATTAGAAAACAAAATTTAGCCGGTAAAGGCGGGAGTGGGAATGGAGAGGGAATAAAACCAAGCGGGCCGGGAACACAACCTCAGCCGCAGCCCCAGAGCACTACTGAAATTTCAAAGGAAGCAAGGGGTTTTTTCAGCAAAACAATTGAGGTTGAAGGAAAGAAAATGAGCGCCCTTGAGTATTTAATAGCTTGCGGCTACCTGCCCGGGGAGATAGAGGCGATTTATAAAAAAATAAAAAACGATTGGGGAAATGAGAAGGTCAATCTGAACAGTGAATTTCTTGATTCCTACGCACGGGAAGTTACTGGAAGGGTTTTGCCCTATCCGGGTGAAAAAAAGCCAGAGCTCACGCAGGCTCAGATAGATAGTCTAAGAAGCTGGGCATTGGATACACTGGACGCAGCATTCGAGAAATCACTGGGCCCAGCAAAGAACCAGTGGGAGTTGTATAAGAAATGGGGGGATAAAAGTTTGGACGGGATTTACAACTTCTGCATGGATGTACGAACTTTGGTGAAAGAAGGAACTAAGGAAAGTAAGGCTATTGAGAAAGTAATAGAGAAAATTTATCCATATACAGAAGAGAAAAGGAGGATAGAAGAGGAGATGAAGCACTAGAGGTATTTGCTTATCTTTTCCTCCTCCACAAACTCCTTTATTTTTTCAAAATTAAGGTAATCGCTCCTTCTTAAAAATGCGATAAACTTTCCAAGAAGAACATTTGCCTTATGGTCATCTATGTTAAGCGCGTTCAAAACTTTTTTTATGTACTCAATCGCCTCCCTTTTTTCCTCCTCATCAACATAGGCGAGCCTTATGCCAACAACCTTTCCGAAAACATCTATCTTCACAACCTCTTCCTCAGCGACAAACTCCAGCTCCCCTGTTTTCTTCTTTGCCAGCGCCTCAAGCTCCTTCCAAAGGCTTGCGGGTATGTATTCCAGAATATCCTTTTTGTCATTCAGAAAATCGTAAAGTATGGCTGGGGTGAGCTTAAAATCGCCGTAGGAAAAGGGCTCTAAAAATTCCATGAGCTTTTCCCTTGCAACCCCCTTTGCCCTCATCGCCTCATGCAAAACAGCAACCAGCACAGGAATCTCGCTCGGCTCGCCTTCAAAGCGTATGCTCTCTATGAAGGTTTCCATGAAAACAATTTATGGATACATGTATAAAAATGTTATCTGCAATCTTTAATTGTATGGTAACTTTATGCGAATTCTGCAATCAAAGGTTTGGAAAAAGATTCAAGGAAGGGGAGTGCTATGTATGTAAAGGAAATGTTGAAAGAATAATCAAAAATATTGAAATGGCAAGAATAGAAATCCCTGTAAAAAACGCTGAATATTTTTCCATCTCCACAACCATTCCGGAAGAGGTTCTTTTGAGGGAGGAGGATGTTTTTGACATTGCGCTCGGGGAAAGCATAAAGAGCTGGCTGAACGCAAAGGTTGTTGAGATCCTCGCAAAAAAAACAAACCTAAAATACAACGCGAGCAGTTCGGATGTAAATTTCACCATCGATTGGGCTGGAAACATTTTTACATCAGTAAAAAGCCTTTTCATATTCGGGAGGTATAAAAAATACTCGGGCGAACTGAGCCAGAGCAGAGGGTATTGGAAGGGGAAGGGAAGCGTAGAGGAAACCATAGGAAGGATCATGCAGGAGGAGTGCGAGGGAACCGGCCACAGTTTGCATGCGTCCGGAAGGGAGGATGTGGATGCGCTGAATTTCGCCGGAAGGCCCTTTGTGATGGAGATATCCGGCGCAAAGGAAAGAAAGCCAAACTTGGAAAGGATAGGAGAAAGGATAAACAAAACAAACCTCGTTGAGGTTTTTGACCTGAAGCTTGTTGATGGGAAGGTTGTTGGGATAATAACGGATTCTCATTTTGATAAAACATACAGGGTGTATTTGAGCGAAAGGTTGAGCGAAGAGGAGATGAAAAAAATAAAGGAAGGGATTGAAGGGAAGGTGATAAGCCAGTTTACACCAAAGAGGGTTGAGAAAAGAAGGGTAAAGAAGGTAAGAAAAAGAAGAATATACGCTGTGGAATTTGGTGAAGACGGAGAAGGCCAGTATGCTGAAATAGAGGCAGAGGCAGGAACATACATAAAAGAGCTTATCAATGGTGATGGGGGAAGGACGAAGCCGAGCTTTTCAGAAATTTTGGGTAGGCCCTTGGAATGCAAAAAGCTTATAGTCATTGCGATAAAAGATGATTTTATAAAAGATGTGGTGGGCTAGAGTTATGACGGAAATTTTGGCGTTTGCACTCAGGGGGGAGGAAGGACAAAAAGAAAAACGGCGATGGAAGTATTTGCTTCAAGAGAGTTGAGCGATGATTCTCCGCATATAGCCAATCCTCAACAAATCGACCACTCGCTTGAAATAAGCGATGAACAATTTCAGCAGATTTTTGAGTTGATGGAGAAACTAGCCGGAAAGCCATTGAAAGACTGCACACCTCTCGAAAGGGCTGAAGTATTGTATGGAGTTATACGTACTGGTGGGGCTTATGGTATTTCTTATGAATCTTCGGAAGAAAAAATAAGAAAACCCTACACTGCGCAGGAAGTTTTAGAAAATAAAAAAGGTGATTGTGATGAACTCTCAAGGCTCTTTATTGCTATTGAAAATAAATTAGTAGAATATGGGAAAAAGAATAATATTGATTTGAGTTTAGGGGATATAAAACTTTTGTTGGTTGAGTTTCATACAGGAAAAGAAGTGGTAGGCCACATTAGTGTGCTCATTTTTCAGGATGAATTCCATTTCTTTGACCTAACGTTTGTGCAGTACAACGGCCTAGGACTTCCAAAGAAATACCTTTCTTCAGAAGAGATGATAAACGATAAGGAATTTGTTTCGAAACTTGAAGGGATTTGGAATGAGGCAAAGGGAGAAAAAGAAACGTATAAAATAATTGAGCCGCTCTTTGTTCTGCCGGGAGAAAAGGCACATGCTATCTACTATGCTGAACTTGGGTATTATTATCTCAATTTCTACAACGACTATAAGGAAGAAAAGGGGAAATGGGAAGAAGTTAAGGTGAACTATTCTATCGCTATACAAGAAGGAATGACAACATATTGGAATTATTTCAATCTAGGGATAGCATGTGTAAACTTAGCTGAACTGGGATCGGATGTTAAAGTAAATTTAGAATTAGCAGAATGGAATTTTAGAAAAGCGATTGACATAAGACCAGAGGAGTATAAAGCGCATTATAATTTGGGATATGTGTATATGAAAGAAGAAAAATATGATGAAGCGATCGAAAGTTTTACTACATCTCTAAAAATAAATGAAAACAACATAACTGCACGTTATCTAAGAGGAAAAGCATCTCATATGAGCGGGATAAAAAATTTTGGCAAAAAGAGATATGATGCGGCATTGGATTTATTTTTAAATGCAATAGCAGATTATTCTGTCGTTTACATGCAAACATTAAAGGAAGAGGTTCGTTTAAATCTATGTAATGCTTATTATAACGCCGCCCTTTCCTCTTATAGAGGTGGAGATATTAGTAGAGCGAAGGAGATCATAAACGAAGCTAAAATAATGGGCTTCTCATCTGAAAATTTAGAAGAATTAGAAAAAGCAATTTGGAATACTTCAAAATAAGAAATTTCTCTTCATTGTTTTTTAATACGTGGGGGCATTTCTAATTTTTCTAATTCAGGACAATTTGTTGGGGGGAGTACTTGCATTGTATCAATTCTTGATGATGTATCCTTCCTTGGCACAACACTTAAATCCATTTTTTTAGTTGTATCATACTTCCCCATACTATCACCCACGGCAGTTTCTATAATCGGCGGTCTATAAGGAATACTTTTGTCGTATTTGTGAAAAGGACAGGCTGATGTAAAAAGAGAAAACGCAAAAAACACCATTCTTCCACTAACGCCCGCCATAAGTATATTACGATGCTTGATGTATATAAACATTTCTGTTCATATGGGGAATATGATGGACCTATTCTCGCATTATGAGATTCCCTTTGAGGGAATAAGGATTGCCGCTGCGGTTTTGATGCTTGCGATTGGGAGTTATTTTGACCTGTTCAAAAAAAAGAATGTACCGGATAATTTTCTTTACGCATGCGTAGGGGTTGCATTCCTGTTTGCTGCTTTTCCGTTCACAGACCTGTCCCTGTATGCACTCGCGCAGGGCATATTCATTTTCGCAATCGGCTATATGATGTATAAAGCAGGACAGATAGGTGGGGCAGATGTTTATCTTCTTACTGCTCTGGCGTTGCTGCTGCCGGTTCCTCCTGCGGTTTCCGGTGTGGGCATGGCGGTACCTTTCATATTCTTTGTTATGATTTTTGCCGGCCTGCTCTTCACAATATACAACATAGCCTATTTTGTTGTAAAACTATCGCGAGAAAAGATACAGAGGATAGACTGGGTGTATCTGATCCTTGCAATCCCGTTCGCGATATTCGCATACTTCTACTTAAACTCTATGTTCTACTCCCCAGTCTATTTTTCAATAATAACGATATTGTTTGTTGGCGCGGTTATTTTCGGTGCATTTAGGGAAACGATAATGAGAAGCATGGTTGTGAAGGTTCCGGTGGGAAAGGCAGAGGAGGAGGTATTTGCCTCTGAGTATGCGAGCGAAAAGGAAAGAGAAATAGTAAAGGTGAGGGTAATAGATAAAAAAACAATAGAGGAATTGAAAAAAGCAAAAATAAAGGAAATAACGGTTTATGGAAAGCTTCCCCCGTTCGTTCCGTTCATGCTTTTGGGTGTTCTGCTCTCGCTTTTCTTCTCAAACCTTCTTTTCCCTGATTTTACTTTACTGTGACCCTTAGAACCTCTTCCTTTTTCTTTTTCTCCTTTTTCTTTATTCTCAAAGTGAGAACACCATCCTTATACTCTGCCTCAACCCCGCGAGGGTCTGCATCCTCTGGAAGAAGAACGCTTCTGTAAAACCCGGAATAGCTCCTTTCGCTGTAGTAGTATCCTTTTTTCTTCTCCTCCTTTTCCTTCTTTTTCTCTCCCTTCACCCTTAGCTCATTTCCAATCACATCTACAGAGATATTGTTTTTATCCACGCCAGGCATATCTATCTTTACGGTATAGCCATTCTCCCCTTCCCTCATTTCAATCTCCGGAACCTTGAACTTCGCTATCCCCATTGTTTTGAAATCAACCTCTTTTCTCATCAACTCATCCCACATCCTGTCCATGTGCCTCCTAAATCTTTTTATCTCTTCATAAGGGTCAAACAAAATTCCCATTTTCTCACCGTATGAAAATGATAAGAAAAAAAATAAAAAATTATCTAAATGGCCTGGAATTCCTTCTGAGAGGAAGGATGCCCCCACCAGAATAAAAGGAAAACATCTTTTCAGCGCTATCCATCTCCTCTGGGTTGAGGGCCGCGCGCATATCTGCCTCTATGAGTATTGCCGGGTAGGCGTAGGATGAGGAGATGGAGGAAAGGGTGTAGAGGATGGAGGCGAATTCGCTGAAAGAATATTTTGAAGGAAGGAATTCTATCCTAAGGGGCCTGTCATTTTTTGAAGGCTTGAGGTAGAATATGTTTACCTTTTTTCCCCATGGGGAGAGATCCCTTATTATCGTGTTTTCTTCCCGGTAGTTAAAAACAAATGTCCTCTCGCCTTCGTTTAATAAATGGTGAAGAAAAACACTGTCGGAGCAGTTTTCATCAACCTTGTCCTTCACAATCTCCATGAATCTTTTACCCCGCGAGTCCTTTATCACGCCCGCTATGGCAACATTTTTGCTCTGGCTGAGAGAATAAAGTTTTTTGTAAAGCAAAACAACCTCCTTATAATCCTCGGCAAGCTGAGAGTCTTCGCTCGGCCTGTCTGAGAGAAGGGGGACAAGGGAGCCATCGAGGAGAAAAAGCTCTGGCGAGAATTTCTCAATCGCGCTTATCGCATTCTCTATCTCAAGCTTTAATCTGAAAAGGCTTTTGTGCCAGAGCACCTCCCGCTCATCCAGCCCGCTTTTCACATCATACTCTATTTTTGGGAATGCGGATGGGAAATATTCAGAAGAGATGAGCTTGTTTTTCTTGTAAACGAATTTTACAGCAACAGCCCTTCCAAGAAGAATGTCCGCTCCATGAAGCTCTTTTGAGAGAAGCCCGCCATCGTTAGCCGCTATTGTCATGTTTATCTCTGCTTTCTCAACCGGGATTGCGATTTCTTTTTCTAGCGCCTCCTTGAAAACCTCCCCGCTCTCGCGGAGTGCCATTGCCTTTTCTGCTCTCTGACGGTTTAGGGAAACAACATACTCGGCCGCCTGCTTGAGTTCGTTGAGCATGAATGTATTTTGGGTGAAAAAAATAAAAAGAGATGAGATACACGAAAGGTTTATTAATATAACTATACAAAATAAATAGCAGCAGGGTGAGAAAATGAAAAAGTTGGTTTTATTGCTTCTAGTGCTTTCTGTTGCCCTAGGAGCACCGATGGTAAAAAGCGCGACAGCTCAGAGCACAAAGGGAATGGACCTTTGCATTGCCACTAGGCCGTTTATCCTGACAAGCTGCGGATCCTTCTCTATCTATAACATAACGGTTACATTCCACAACGGAACATACTACAATGGCACAAACCAAAGCCTTCCATGCACTCAGGCAGGATACTTCCACATAGATGACCCGGAGGGAACTGTTTATTTCTGGCTTGAAAATACCCAGGACTACTACTTCCTTCCAAAAACAGGGCAGATACTGAAGATAAGGCTGCACAGGCTTATAACGCCATACGAGGCAGAGGTCAGCTACGCATGGTGCCCAGCTATGATCTATCCAAGGACGATTGAGGTAAACGGATATAAGGCGACCGAATGCGGGGATGAGATGGGGACAACCTACGGAGGAAAGGGGGCGTCTGTGGGCATAGCAAATATCTATCCAGATGTGATGGTGTACAAGATCTATGATTCTAGAGGCTATCACATAGATGACGGCCAGGTGGGGGTTAGCGGTTCACAGCGTTTCTATGTTGACGGCTATAATTACAAGATAAGTTATCTAAGCTATGTCTTCCCAAACAAAGGAAAGGCGCAGTTTGTTGAGGATAACTGATTCCTTTTTTTCTTTTTCTTTTATTAATTTTTATTTTTTAGAATAATCTGGGCATAACCATCGCAACATTTATAATTATTTAGAAACCTAAGTAAAGTGATGAAAAGGCTGAGGATAACTGTTTATGGCCGTGTTCAGAGAACAGGGTATAGGGATGCAGTTGCAGAGGTTGCAAGAAGGTTAGGGATAAAGGGGAGTGTAAGAAACCTTGAGGATGAGGTATCCATTGAGATTGTTGCAGAAGGAGAAGAAAAAACCCTAAAACAATTCATAGAGATGATAAACATAAAGGACTATGCAATAAATGTTGAGAGAATAGATGTAAAAGAGGAGGAACCAAAAGGAGAATTCAAATACTTTAAGATCATCCGTGGGGATCCAATAGAGGAGCTTGGGGAGAGGATGGATGTTGCAGGAAAGCTTCTCTACAAAATGCTTGAGAAACAGGATCAGATGTTAGAGAAGCAGGATGAGATGATAGAGAAGCAGGATGAGATGTTGAAAAAGCAGGACCAAATGTTGAAGAAGCAAGATCAAATGTTGAAGAAGCAAGATCAGATGATAGAAAAATTGGATAGGTTCCATGAGGACACAGCGAGTAGGTTTGATAGGATGGAGGAGAAGTATGGGAAAATTTCAATCTTTTTGGAAAGAATATCGATCGCTTTGGAAGCGCTTGCTGGAATAAAGGAAAATAAAGGATAGGCGGATTTTACCATGAAAAAATTCACAGTTGTGGTGACCGCGACATATTTTTAAGTGCTTATGTTCAATCCTAAGCGATGGTAAAGCAGGCAATTGTTGTAAGGATGGATTTGAAGATGGGAAAGGGTAAGATGTGCGCTCAGGTTGCGCATGCCTCGCTCTCTGCGTATAAAGAAACGATAAGGAAAAACAAAAGAATTGCAGAGGAATGGGAGGCGGGGGGAATGAAGAAAATCGTGCTTAAAGTAAAAAACCTTGAAGAGCTTATGGAGTGCTATGAGGAATGCAAGAAAAAAGGCATCCCGGTTTCGCTCATAAGCGATGCAGGGTACACACAAGTAGAGCCGGGAACAATTACATGCTTCGGCGCAGGCCCGTGGAGGGATGAGGAGATAGATGCTATTCTTGGAAAATTAAAGTTGCTTTGAGGTGAAAAAATGGATAGGCTGGATTTAATAATATGGCTTTCAACAATAGGGGTTTTTTTGGTTCTGGCTGTGGTTTTCACAGCACTGCTGTATGCAACTGGAGGGGACATTCTCCTGGCGGTTCCTTTTTCCTTTATCATGCTGTTTATACAGTGGTACATCGGACCATGGATAGTTAAGTTTTCAACCGGCGCGCGAGAGGTTAGCGAACAGGAGGAGCCTGAGCTTCATAGAATGGTTGAGGACCTCGCGAAAAAAGCTGGCATTCCGAAGCCAAAGGTATGTATAGTAAACAACCCGACACCGAATGCTTTTGCGTTTGGGAGGACACAGAAAAGCAGCTATGTTGCAGTGCATACAGGTCTTCTGCGTTTGCTCGATAAGGAAGAGGTGAAGGCGGTTCTGGCTCATGAAATCGGGCACATAAAGCACAGGGATGTATTCGTTATCACTATGGCATCTGTCCTGCCCGTTCTTCTCTACTGGGGAACAATATTCCTGCTCAGCGGCAGGGACAGGGAAAGGCAGAACCCGTTTGCAATATGGATGGGTGCTTTGTTTGCGCAGTTTGTCGGCCAGATGGCAGTTTTATGGCTTTCAAGGCAGAGGGAGTTTTTTGCGGATGCGTTTTCCAAAAAAATGATGGGCGACGCGCTTCCTCTTGGCAGGGCGCTCGCGAAGATAAGCTACTCTTTAGGGAGGTACGGAAGAAGCGAGAACCAACCAATGAAAGCTTTTTACATAAGTGAAGGAGAGCAACTGAGCGAGGATGTTCTAAGGGCTATTACTGGCGGAAGGGAAGAGATAATGGAGGCGATAAAAATGGAAAAGGATGGCGGGATACTTGAATGGTTTAGCACCCATCCGAAAACAGCAAAAAGGCTGAAAGCGTTGTTCTCATAAGGTGAAAAAATGTATCTCAGCGATGTAGATATAAAAAAGGCGATAAAGAAAGGGGAGATAAGGATAGAGCCACTGAGCGAGGAGCAGATAGGGCCGGCGAGCGTTGATCTGACGCTGGATAATAAATGGTGGTTCCCAAAAAAGCGCGCCCTTCCCGCTGATTTGAAAAAAACAAGCTGGGAGGAGCTGATGGTAAAAAGGATTGCATCCAGAATTGAGCTTAAGCCTGGGGAGCTTTGCCTAGGTATGACAAAGGAAAAAATAACCCTTGCAGATAATATAATAGGAAAATTAGAAGGGAGGAGCAGGTATGCAAGGATAGGCTTATCTGTTCATGTGACCTCTGCGCTCGTTCAGCCGGGAGTGAGCAACCATCAGGTTTTGGAGATTGTGAACAATGCGCCCTTCCCGGTAATATTGCATGAGGGAATGAGGGTGAGCCAGATAGTATTCGCAAGAACAAAGAGCAAAACCTCAAAGCCATACAGAAAAGTAGGAAAAATAGCGGTTAGGCAATAGGGTTTTAAACATCTGAGGTGAAACCTTTTCATGGAAGCGGATGTTGAGGTAGAAGGAAAAGCAAACCAAATAGATAGGCTTGTGTATACATTTGTAAAAATTTTAGAAAAATACACTGACTATGCAATAGTAAGTGGATATGTTGCAATCCTTCTGGGGATGGAAAGACCAACGCAGGATGTAGATATTGTTGTAGGTGGGTTTAGGAGCAAGGAAAATTTAAACCGCTTTCTAAGGGAAATAGAAAAGAAAGGATATTTTACGGCTGTTAAAAAAGAGTTTATGTATGAAATATTCGAAAAAAGGGCAGAAAAGATAGACATATTCACAAAGAAGCAGTGGTATTTTGATTTCAAAAAAGCTAAGAGCATCTGGGATTTCTATTCAATAAAATACAGTATAAAAATAAAAAAAGGGGGGTGTGTATTCAGGGTGGCGCCACCGGAGATACAGATCCCATACAAGCTATGGCTCGGGAGTGATAAGGACATAAAGGATGCAGCGTATATTTACGAGAGATTGAAACCAATCATAGATTTTGAAAGCATGAAGAAGAACGCAAAGGCCATGAAAGTTGATTTGAGTTTGATAGTATGAAAAAAATTAAAAGGAAAATTCCTGTTCCGAAAATTGAAAGGCTGAGGATGGGCAAGAAGGAAATCAGAGAGGAGTATGTAAGGCCGATTAAATATTTAGCAAGAAAGAGAAGCCCAAGGATAGTTCTGCATAGAAGAAAAAAACCTAAAAGATAGTTCTTTTTTCTGTTATAACAACATCCATTCTTGCATCGTGCTCTTCATGGGCGAAATGGGAAATCTGGAAATCAAAAACTACGCCGATTTTGAATGGGTCCACTTTTTTCAGAAACCCATCATAGTAGCCCTTTCCATAACCGAGCCTGTGCTTTGTTGGGGAAAATGCCAGAGCAGGCACGATGATAACATCTATGCGCCCTTTCCATTCAGGCGCAACCGGCTCGGGTATTCCAAACCTCCCCTTTTTCAACTCCTCTAAGGAACCGAAGGGCGCGAAAACAAGCCTTTCGTTTTCAAGGCGCGGGAGGAGGAATATTTTGCTTTTATCCTCGCATAACTGCAATACATCTACCTCATTTTTTATCGGAAAGTAGAGCGCGACAACCTTCGCATTCCTATACTCCTTCATCCCCTTTATTTTTTCACATATCCTTTTACTCTCGGTCTCTAAAAACTCAATCGGTAAGCCCATCCTCTTCTCAAGCATCTCCTTTCTTACCTTTTTCTTATCCATAAAGCTCACCAAGCATGTATATGGAACCGGTTGCAACTACGATATCCCCTTCTCCTGCGATGGACTTCGCATACTCAAGGGCTTTTCTCGGCTCCTTTACTACCTTTCCGCCAAAAACTTTAACGATATTTTCTGCTTTCTCGCTTCTCTCTGTTTTTACTTCGGTTGCTATCAGAACGTCAGGTTTAAGGATGTTCAACATCCTTACCCAATCCTTATCTTTCATTACACCAAAAACAAGGATAAGGCGCTTTTTTCCGAATAACGGAATGGAGTTCCTTAGGCTCTCCGCGCCGTTTGGGTTGTGGGCAGCATCAAAAATTACAAGAGGGTTTTTCTGCATTATTTCAAGCCTTCCTCTTATCCTTGCTTTTTCAATCCCATTTGCTATCGCGTCTTCATCAACCCCAAGCTCCTCACATGCACGCGCAGCTATGCTCGCGTTTTCCATCTGATACCTGCCTATCATCCCTGTTCTAAGCTCAAATTCCTTTTTTCCCTTGTATAAGAATTCATTTCCGTTTTCATCTGCCCTTCTCTCCTCAAAAGTAAAATCCCTGCCGAGAGCGTATGCCTTTTTTCCTATCTCCCTTGCCTTTCTGTCAAAAACCTCATGCACATTGCAAACTACTGCATTGCTATTTTTCATTATCCCGGCCTTCTCCCATGCGATCTTTTCAAGAGTGTCGCCGAGAAATTCCATGTGGTCAAAATCTATTCTTGTTATCACGCTGAGCCTTTCCCTTGCAACATTCGTCGCATCCAGCCTTCCCCCCATCCCAACCTCCATGACCGCGAAATCAACATTTTCATCCGAGAAGTACGCATACGCAAGGGCGGTTGATGCCTCAAACTCCGTGAGGTCTGTTCTGTTTGCTATCTCAAGGATGCGCTGCTCATACTTTGCTATCTCCTCGCCGCTTATCTCCTTTCCGTTTATTTTAATCCGCTCATTCCACCTTACAAGATGGGGAGAGAAGTAGCTTCCTACCCTGTAGCCAGCCTCTTGAAGGGTTGAAGAAATGTAGGAAACAACAGAGCCCTTCCCATTCGTGCCGGCAACTAGAATAACCGGAAAGTTATCCTGCGGATTACCGAGGATCTCCATGGCTTTTTCTATTCTTTCAAGCCCAGGCCTGCTTCCCTTTCGCAGAAGAGAATCGAAAACCATGTAGACCACCTATCTTGTCCGCTGTGCATATCTTGCCGCGTACAGTTCCTTATTTTTCAAGAAATCCTTAATTCTCTCATCGTTTGTTTCTATGGAGCAGCCTTTCTCCCCGCATGCGATTATAGTGTATCTTTTTGCTTTAATTAAAACCGCCTCATCCTGTTTTTCCAAAAATTCGTCCATCAAATAAGTAGGCATGAGATAGGTTACGTTATTACCCCCTACCCTGTAGGTTAGTAGGGTGTATCTGTCCTTTAGATACCCCCGCAGGGCACGGTATTCATTTAAGCTTATAATGCCACTTGAAAAATCTTCCTCTTCCATCATCCCACCTTTAATAATTTTGCCTTTACTGTGTTCTTAAGCAGGTACGCGACAGTTAATGGCCCAACACCGCCCGGAACAGGGCTTACGTGCGCTTTCTTTTTCACATTCTCAAAATCAACATCCCCAACGAGTTTTCCACCAACATTCGTTGTGCCAACATCAATAACATACGCCCCTCTTCTTACCATATCTGCTTTTATAAGGCCAGGGCTTCCTGCTGCAGCAACAACTATGCCCGCGTTCTTCGTATGCTCTGCGAGGTTTTTTGTCTTTGAATGGCATACCGTAACGGTTGCGTTTTTCTGCAAAAGCATCGCAGCAACAGGTTTCCCGACAATCACGCTCCGCCCTATAACCACAGCATTCTCCCCCTCAATCTTCGCACCGTAGTGTTCAAGAATCCGCAGGATGCCCTGAGGGGTTGCAGGAAGGAAGTATGGGTCTCCGGAAGAGAGAAGCCTCCCGAGGTTATAGGGAGAGAATCCATCCACATCTTTTTTAGGGTCGACCGAGGATAGCACTTCGAACTGAGGGATGTGTTTCGGGAGTGGAAGCTGGATGATAAAACCATCTATTTTTTTGTCTTTGTTAAGCTTTTCAACAAGGGCGAGAAGGGTTTTTTTGCTCGTCCCTTCCGGAAGCCGGAATAGCTTTATCTTTATGCCGACCTCGCTCGCGCGCATCATCTTTGTGCTTACATATTTTTCAGAGGCAGGGTTTTTTCCGACGAGCACAATGCCGAGGGTCGGTTTTAATTTTTTCGCCTCTTCCTTAACCTCATTAAGAATTTCTTCTGCTATTTCCTTCCCGCTCAGTATCATGAATTGCATTGCGCGAAATACTTTTAAATACCTTTTTCCCATACAGAACCATGGAAGAGGGAGGTCTGCGGAGGTTTGGGCCAACGACCGAAGAAGACATCGAAAAGATGGCTTCGGAGATGAGTTGGGAGCAGATAGCTGAATTCCTGAAAAGTTTGAGCGTAGAGATTGAAAAAACAGGAGAGCGGGAAAAGGCCTTAGAGGCAAAGCTGAGAATGGCAAAACAGCTTCTCCAGGAGTACGGTGAGCATCCTGAGAAAATCCCGCCCGAGCTCTATACCCGGCTTTTTGAATTCATAAAGGAAGTGGAAGGAAGGCTTAAGGCTTCTGCTGAAGAGAGAAAACAGCTTCTTATAACATTCAAGATAATCATCGCAAAGCTGAGGAAGGAAAAACTCGGTTTTAAAACGAGAGAGCCGGAGGAGGATTAGATGCTCATCTACGAGAGCCCACGCTTAGAGCTCAGAGGGCCTTTTCTTTTTATTGAAGGGAAGCTTGCGAAGGGAAATGCATACGGCTCAAAATCCATGGCGAATGTTTTAATGGAGAAGCCAAAAACAGATAAGCTAGTGTACACAGAGTATGAAATAGGGGGAACAAAGGATGGAAAGAATGTGAGCATAATAACAATACTAGGAAGGGTTGTGGGAAAGGAGTTTGGGAGGACGCATGGATGGAAAGCGGATGAGGTTTTTCAGGTTATGAGCGGGCAAGGGCTTTTTATCCTCCATGAGCAGAAAAGGGATGAGAGCATATCTATTGAGAGGGTGATTGCAAAAAAGAATGGGGTGGTTGAAACAAGGGGGAGAGGGGTAGTGATATACAACATTGAGAACGAACCTCTTGTGGTCGCGTGCGCTGGGAAGGGGAGGAGGGAGTATGAGTTTTTTGAAAAAATGAAGGGCCCGGCCATTTTTCTCACAAGGGATGGGTTTGTACAAAACCCAAACTGCCTTATAAAATCGAATGTTCAAAAAAATGCACAGCAAGGAGATGCTGTGGCTAGAATCATAAAAGAGGTGTTAGCTTGATAGTTTATGAACGCCCGATAAGAATAGAGTGGGATGGCGATACAGTAATGGTTGATGGAAAGTTTATGAAGTACGAGGCAAGGAAGCTTTCTGAGATGAACGATGTTTTTTATTCCTTCCAGCCGGTTGCTGAGGATTATCCGGTTTATTTTATGTTTAGGAATATAGTTGCGAAAAACGGGATAAGGTATGATATAACACTCATCCCGAACAGGATGTTTGATGATGAGTTTGCAAAAACATACGGACACTACCACCCTCTAGCAGAGAATAACCTTACCTACCCTGAGGTTTACCAGGTGCTGTATGGGGAGGCGCTTTTCCTCCTCCAGGGAAAAAACAAGGATGCGAGCGTAAATGTTATAAAGGTGAAGGCGACGAAAGGGGATATTCTCCTCATCCCCCCAAACTTCGGGCATGTGACAATAAACCCACATTACACCCCTCTTCTTCTCTCAAATCTTGTGGCTGATGGGTTCAGGGCAGAGTATGAGGAGTACAAACAAAACCATGGGGCTGCGCTTTATTATACAAGGGGTGGGTGGATTTCGAACGGAAATTATGTTGTAAGGAGCATAAAGGAATACAAGCCAGAGGAGATAAACGCCCAGTTTAACTTCAAAGCAACAGACCTTTTAAGTGAATTCTTTGCAACCCCGGAAAAATTTGAGTTCCTGAAAAGGCCTGGCTTACTTACAAAAAGCTTTTAAAAAACTTCTAATACAAAGGATGGTATATGTACATAAAGAAAACATTCAAAAGAGCGTATGACCTTCTAATAAAATACTGGAAAAACATGATAGTGTACATAGTTCCTTCCCTGCTTTCACTTGCGGTTTATTCTATCTCAGCAGTAATCATGTACTTCGGTGTATATTTGGGCGCATTTTTGGGTATCATTTCCCCATTATTTTTATTACTTTCCATTCCCCTTGGTATTATATTCCTAGTCCTATTCATTGCGGCGACTAGTTTTATAGAAACTATGCATAACCGGATTGTATACCTCACCTCAAATGAAACCGATATTCCGTTAAAAAAGAGCTCCTTATTCTCTCTGCTAGATTATGCGGAGAAAAATTTCCTTCAATTCTTTAAACTGAACATTATCAATTACGGTATTGCCTTTGCCATCGCTCTCATTTTTGGTATCGTTGGGTATGTTTTGATTTTTAATCTCCAGTTTCCTATTAACCTTATTTTCTTAATCCCGCTCCTTATCCTCACGGTTATTGTATCAATAGTTTTTGGCTCAATAACCTACACTGCAGTCATTCTGTTTTTTATGGAGAATGAGAAAAAAGGGGTTCTTGCTCTACTCAGAATGGGGTGGGAACTATTCTCACAAAACATTTTAGAGTACATCCTCTTATATCTGGCATACCTACTGCTCGGTTTTATCTATTTTTCTCTTATATTAGCGTTTTTATCTACTTTTCTTTGCTTCTTCTCTTACTTTGTCCCTATACTACATTTTTTCTTTATCTTCTACACAAGAGTGGCCATGTTTGTTTTTGTTAATTTTTTGAAATCAAAAAAAAGCATAGGAAAGAAAGAATAGAAAAGCAGCCTAGGAATCTTGGATTAAAGCTCTAATTTCTCAACCCTCTTAACTTTTCCGAATGCAATCTGGCCCTTCCCTCCCCCTCTTCCCCCTAATTTTTTCAAAACCTGGGATGCAATCTCACCTGCGCTTTGCTTTGCGTTTTTTCCTGTTGCGACCACAAAATTCCCTTCCTTATTCATTATAACTACCATGGCCTTTTCATGCTGGGCAAAAAGGTTTGCCATCTTCTGCATAGCGCCCATATCATACTCGCCAAGAATGAAAACGACCTTCTCCTTTGCTATGCTCTCATGAACAAATTTCTCTACCTCAAGCTGGGCCATTCTTTCCTTAAGCCTTTCTATCTCCTTTCTCTGTGCCTTCCACTCCTCAAAAAACCTTTCAACCGAAGAAGGGAGTTTTTCAGGCTGGACTGAGATTTTTTCTGCTGCCTCGTGGAGAAGTCTTTCCCTTTGCTGAACATAAACAACCGCCGCGCTTCCTGCCTTCAGGATTACCCTTTCTATCCCATCCTTTATCCCTTCCCTCCCAATAATCTTGAAGAACCCTATCTCACCGGTTGTTTTGAGCATCCTGTGCGTTCCACCGCACGCCTCAACATCAACATCCCCAATCTTCACTATTCTAAGCTCTTTCCCCGGCACAGCACCGCCTTGGTATATCCTCATCCCGTATTTCCTCTCGGCAACATTTCTCGGAAGAATCTCTGTGGTTATCGGAATATTTTGCATTATGTAATTATTGACGATCCTCTCTATCTCCTCCAATTGCTCGTTTGTTAATTTTTTGTAATGCGTAATGTCAAGGTGTGCGATGTTTTCATCCTTGTACGCACCTGCCTGCCACACATGGCCTCCAAGAACTTCTCTGCATGCTGCATTCAGAAGATGGACTGCTGTGTGGTTCCTAGTAATCTGCTTCCTTCTTTCCAGATCAACCTTGCACCTTACCCTCTCGCCTTTTTTCAAACCGCCCGCATTTTCAACAACATGATAAATCACACCATCGGTTTTTCTAGTGTCAGTAACTTTTTTATCACCGATAAAGCCGGTATCGCCAACCTGCCCGCCTCCCTCTGGGTAGAAGGCAGTTCTATCCAACACAATGGCTATTTTCCCATCCAACTCAACAAAACCCAAAACATTTGCTTCAAACTCTTCTACTGGTGGCTCATCGTAGTAAAGCACCTTTGTTTTCTGGAAAGCCGAAACATCTATTCCCTCTCTTCTTTCCTCCTCTTTTTCTTGGTGCCTCTCAAGAAGTTCGTAGAAGTTTCCCGGCACCTCGACCTTCACCCCTCTTTTTTCTCCTTCCTCTGCGATCATCTCGGGAGGAATCCCATCGCTTTCATACAGGGTTAGAAGCTCGCTTGCTGAGATTTTTTTCTTTGTGGAGAGCATGCTCTCAACCTTCCTCGCGGCATTCTGCTTTGCGTTCCTGTACTTCTTCTTCTCTTCTTCTATTACATCGGCAGTTAGCCCAACACCTTCCTCAAGCTCTGGGAACATCTCCTCCAAAAAACTAGCATGCCCTTCCAAAATCTCAGGATAGTCCCATGCAAAACCATACTCCTCTTCGAAAGCAAAAACCCTCCTTACAAGCATCCTGAGGTTGTACCCACCCCCGCTGTTTGATGGCAGCATCCCATCCTTTAGGGTAAAAAGAAGGGTGAGAAGATGGTCTGCGGTTGCATAAACAGCCTGAAGGGCACCGAGGGTTCTGAAGAGCTCCTTTTTTTCCATCCCAAGCTGTTTTGCAATCCATTCCTTTTCACTCTCAACATCCTTTGCTTCCTCAACATCAAGCCCACCGGAGAGCTTTGCGTATTCAAGAAGGAGTTTTTCATCTACCTTTATCCCTGCTTTTTCCCTCATCCTCTTCGCAGGCCCAAGGACTATCTCATAACTCGTCGGCGCTCCTGAGCTTATCCATGGGAACCTCGCCAGCCCGGCCCCCATATCTATTACCTTTGTTTTCAACTCCCTGACCCTTCCATCAGGAAGCTGCTCATACTGCATAAAAACGCAATTACCGAGCTCAAGGCCTTTCACAAAATACTCCATGCTCGGGCCAAGGTTCCCGCCGCCGACCCAAACATCCTCTTGAAAAACGATCTCCTCCTCCTTTATCCCGAGGGCTTTCATAAAACCTAAGTCATGGCCTATTGCCTCTTCCTTCCAATAGAAAAGGCCTGTATTTTGGGTATTGAAAGCGTGCTGGCCTATCATAACAAAGTTTGAATAGTGCCTTCCGGTAACCCCAACATTCGCAATATCGTTGAACCTCACGCAGGGCTGGGGAACAATAAGGGGATTTGCTACCGGCTCAAGCTCGCCGCTAACCACGTATGGCTGGAAAAGGTTTATGCTCGCAATCGTGAAATAAAGGTCTTCCCTCCATCTCGCAACAGTTGGGTAAGGCTTTATGCTCTCATGCCCATGCCTTACAAAATATCGCTCTATTGTTTTCCAGGTTTCTACATACCCAAGCCTTTTTCCAGAAGGGTTTCCGATGAATTGATAGCCTAAGCATGCTGAATCACCGCATACCTCCCTTTCTTCAATTGCCCAAAAATTCCTGCCGCATTTTTTGCACCTTTGCCTTCTAAAGCCGCGCTCCTCCAGAACCCTTAGCCTGTAATGCTTCTCCCATTCCCCCGCAAACTCTCTCCTCAACCCTTCCTTAGAGAGCATGGATGGTTTTCGCTGAAAGCGCTTAAAAAGCTATCCGCGCGCTCATGAAAAAATTTCAGCTATTGGTAAAAACCAAACTAAATTTTTAAACCATGTTGCGGATATATAACCGGCTATGATGATGCGAGGTATTCCTGAGAGTGATGAGAAGAAGGTAAGCTGAGCCAAAAGCCGGTGATGGTATCTGCCATCGGTTTTGTTCAAAAAACCGACCAAAAATAGGAAAAAATGGTCGGAGTTTTGAACATATATTAATAAACCTTTCTTTCCATAGTTTAACTATGGTAGAGATAGAAAAGCTATACAGAATCGCCTTAGAGAACGGAGAGGGAGTAAAGGGGTATAAAAAGAGGTTTGCGTACGAAAAGCTGAGGGAATTAGTGTTGAAAGAGGGGGAAGGAAAGAAACCCATCATCCTGATGCCGGGGATAAGGGGGGTGGGAAAAACAACCCTTATGCTTCAGTTGTTCAATGAAATAGAAGGCTCTTTCTATTTTTCTGCCGATTCAATTTTAGTGAGAACATCCTCCCTCTACGAAGTTGTTGAGGAAGCATACCGGCATGGATACAGAATAGTTTTCATAGATGAGGTACACATGTACCGGAAGTGGATTGAAGAGTTGAAAAATATTTACGATGATTTTAATGTTAGGGTAGTTGCATCCGGTTCTTCATCCGCAGCCATAAAAAAAGGTGGGATTGTTCTTGGGAGAAGGGCCTTAGAGGTTCCTCTTCCCCTCTTAACGCTCGGTGAGTATGTTTATTTAAAAGAAGGAGAGACGTATCCCTCAAGAGTAGAGGATGTACTCGATAAAAAATCAACCATTAAATGGTTGGCAAGCCATCCGATGGCAGAAAAGCATTATAAGGAGTATATGCATGTGGGCGGATTCCCGGCCGGGGCGGTCGAGAAGGGGATGATCTTTAAGCTTATGAAAAGGATGGTGTATGAAGATGCTGTGGCTGAGTTTAGCCTCACGCGAAACAAAGTAGATGTTTGCGAGAGGCTTTTGGGTTTTCTTGCGCTCTCAAAGCCAGGTGAGTTTAGCTACACCTCGTTCTCATCCATGAGCGGCTACGGAAAATCAACGGTTTATGAAGCTGTAAACATGCTTTTGGAGTTAGGGATTCTAAGGGAGGTTAGGGAGAAAACACCAAAATCCGAGGCAAAGGGTAGTATAAAGCTGCTTTTTTCCCATCCAAACCTGCGTGTTGCGTTTGCAGAACAACTCATGAGAGAGGCTGAGCTGGGTGCGCTAAGAGAGGAATACTTTTTGTTTCATATGGCAGAACTTGGCTTCCCTGTTTTTATTCCAAAAGGGATGAAAAAACATCCTGATTACGAAGTGATAATGGGCAAAAAAAGCATAGTGTTTGAGGTTGGTGGGGGTGGAAAAGGAGGAAGGCAGCTGGAAGGAAAAGAAGGGATAATCGCAGACGATGAGATCCTTACTGTAATTGGTTTTGTTCAAAAAACCGACCAAAAATAGGAAAAAATGGTCGGAGTTTTGAACATATAAGTCTATTCGAGCTCAACCCAGAACTCAACCACTCCACTCGCTCCTTTGTAAGTGCTAAGGTTTGCCGGCACCCTTATCTCATACTGCCACTGCGTTGAGGAGTTTATCTCAGTAAGGAAAACTACATCCTGATTCTGCGCTACGCTGAACTCCGGCCCTCCTTGTGAAGCGTCCCAAACTATTCCTGTTTTGAAAGCGCTGTTCTGCGTAGTTGAGTTTGCGACTGGTATATACTGAACCATTCTTTTGAATATTGAGATATCCTTTGTTTCCTTTGGATTGCTTCCATCGCTGCTGAATGTGGCGTTTATGTTGTCTGGCTCGGAAGAATAGCCAAGAAGGGAATCAAGTTCTACGAAGTCGTTTGTTGAATTCTGGCCAGAAACATTCCTTCCGAGTGCAGTTAGGTTTATCCATTCTATGGTTGCGTCTCCGTTTAGTACATACACCTTTCCTTTTTGTCCATTCCACACCCAAGAGTAGAATACCGCTGTATCGTTGTTTGCCAGAATGAGTTTTCCGCTTATGTTTCCGTAGAAGTAATGCCATACCTCAGTGCATCTGAAAGTGCATCCCTCATGCCCACTTTCGTTCCAAGAGTTCCAGTAGTCGCACCTATCAAGGTTTCCGGTATTCGTCCCGTTCGCGTTGTATACATCCATTTTATCATTAAAGCAGATATAGTTGCTCGTAAGAATGTTGTTTCCGCTGTTGCTCGTTATGTTGATGCCCACAAATGAGTTATTTGTTATGTTATTACTAGAGAGGGTGTTGTTGGAACTGTTGTAGAGATATAAACCGTATTGAGAGTTTTTGTAAGCGGTGTTGTTCGTTAAGATATTGTTGGAACTGGAGACGAGGTAGAAGCCGACCTGAGAGTTGCTATAAGCTAAGTTGTTAGTTAAATTGTTGGAGTTGGAGTAGAGGACGAAGCCGTGATGTATGTTGTTATAAGCGGAGTTGTTGGAAAAAGTGTTGTTGGAGCCGGAATAGAGATAGAAGCCGTAATATGAGTTGTTGTATGCAGAGTTGTTAGTTAGGGTGTTGTTGGAGCTGGATTCGAAGTAGAAGCCGTGCTGAGAGTTGCTATAAGCGAAGTTGTTGGTTAAAATATTATTGTTGGAGTTGGAGGAGAGGACGAAGCCGTAGTAAGAGTTATTGTAAGCGGAGTTGTTAGTTAGGAGATTGTTGGAGCTGGAGGAGAGAAGGAAGCCGTAATATGAGTTGTTATAAGCAGTGTTGTTGGTTAAGGTATTATTAGAACTGGAGGAGAGGAGGAAACCAAACTGTGAGTTGCTGTATGCTGTATTGTTAGTTAGGAGGTTGTTGTTGGAGTTGGAGGAGAGGTAGAAGCCGTAATATGTGTTATTGTAAGCATAGTTGTTAGTTAAGGTGTTGTTGGAGCTGGATTCGAAGTAGAAGCCGTGCTGAGAGTTGCTATAAGCGAAGTTATTAGCGAGGATGTTGTTGTTGGAGCTGGAGTAGAGGAGGAAGCCATAATAAGAGTTGTTGTAAGCGAAGTTGTTGGTTAAGTTGTTGTTGGAGCTGGAGGAAAGGAGGAAGCCGTACTGAGAGTTGTTGTAAGCGAAGTTATTAGCGAGGATGTTGTTGTTGGAGCTGGAGTAGAGGAGGAAGCCATAATAAGAGTTGCTGTATGCTGTATTGTTAGTTAAGGTGTTATTTGAGCTGGAGTAGAGGTAGAAGCCATGATAAGAGTTGTTGTAAGCAGAGTTGTTGGTTAAGTTGTTGTTGGAGCTGTTATAAACATAAATACCATAGGTATAATTTCCAACATTGCAATTTCTTATAGTTACATTCGTTAAAGAACCATTTAATAGTATGCCAAAGGTTGTTCCTGCTGTGCCATTATTTGTTATATTATACCCATTGCAATCAAAAACAACGTTTGAAGCTGCAATCTTTACACATACATAATCGCTTAATGGAGATGCACTATTTGGCGCACCAACATAATTCTGTGTTTGTGTGTATACTCCTGAAGAGGTTATTACTGGGCAGTTTTCGATTTGCTGTAATATTCCATATGTGCTCAATGGGTTCATGTTTGTTAAAGATAGGCGATTATTTACTGTATCTGGTGTATTATTCAGCATTGTCCAACCACTTGAATTATACTTCCATAACTCAAATCTATTTTCATTGTATCCTGTAAGTTCTGAATCTAACCATGACCAAGAAATAGAATCTATGGAGACAGAACCACTCACGGTTGTGATATCTACAAATTTATTGGCGAATGATATGTAGTTTGTTGGAAGTGCTGAAGAGTTTTGTGTCCAATTTATTCTATATGCTGTGTTTGCTTCTACTGTATCATCTATTGAAATAATTGTATAGTTTTCATAGTTTCCTGCTGGGTTGTCGAATGAAACATTTGAAAGACGAACTGTTCTTGGGGTTGAATCTGTTGTGATGTAGAAGTTATTCCTATTATTGAAGAGATGGGCATTAGTTATGTTTGTGGCGTTTGAGATATCTATATATATACCGTGTAAATTATTGTATGCGGAGTTGTTGATGAGGATGTTATTGTTAGAGTTGAGGTAGAGGTAGAAACCGTAGTAGGAGTTATTATATACTACATTGTTGGTTAAGTTGTTGTTGGAGCTGGAGTATAGAGAGAAGCCGTAGTAAGAGTTATTGTAAGCGAAATTGTTGGTTAAGATGTTGTTATTACTAAAATAGAGCTGTATACCATGTAGAGAGTTATTGTATGCCCGACTATTCTTTATTGAGATATTGTTAGAACTTAATAAGTAGAAACCGATCTGACCACTATTTAATGCAC